>ERZ795057.1042-NODE-1042-length-25603-cov-41.030922_pt1 | contig 25603 bp, 30 predicted proteins | sample MGYA00375141_ERZ795057 | MGnify/ENA primary metagenome ERZ795057 (study PRJEB30186, sample SAMN05720163) | activated sludge metagenome | isolation source: Anaerobic digester | place: Hong Kong | collected 2015-01-26 ... | reverse complement strand
TTGGCTATCCAGTTCGCGGCGGCCACTGGAATCCTTCTCCAGAATGAGGATTCCATCAACAACGCCAGGGCAGCCGTCTGAAGAGCCATTCCAGCGGGCAGCAGGATCCATGGGGCAGCGGATCTTCCGGCACCGATGATCATTACGGAGGGAACGACGAGGCTCAGGAAGAGCTTTCTGACCGGCTCGTTCCTCCAGTGGAAAAGAAGTCCACAGAGAAGCACACCGGATGCGGTGAGGGCAGCGGGCAGCGTTCCTCCGAAGATAACCGCCAGCCAGCAGACCCCCGGCAGGGGCGTAACCACGGCTCCCTGGCGTGTTTCTCTGGTCAGGAGGGCGAAAAGGATTCCGCTGAAGGCCACCAGGGCGGTTATGGCCCAGTCCGGTGACAGAGCCGCCGCTGCGGCGGCGGGAATCACCCCTGCGGCAATACTGAATCTGCCGGAAAAACGGTCGAGGCGGACTTCCAAACCCCCTGAGGCTTCGTTCATAGAATAGGATGAGTCGCAATTTTTCATTATAGTAAATGTCGAAAAACCGACAAGCCCCTGAAAGGATGCCTTTTTGAGAATTCTCCTTGTACAGTCGCCGGCGGGGAGACCAGAAGCTCCCATATATCCCGTGGGACTTGCTTTCCTGGCCGGAGTGCTGTTTGAGCACACCGTTTCCGGGCTTGACCTGAGCGTAAGCGGAGCACCCTGTGAAGACCTCAGGAAGCGGCTCCAGGAATTTCATCCGGACATCGTGGCACTTTCCCTGAGGAACATAGATGACAGCAGTTATCCGGTAACGCACTGGTATCTGGACTCCTTCTCACAGGCCATGGAGGTCCTCGAAGGATGGAAGGGTCACCTGCTGGTGGGGGGAGCCGGCTTTTCCATATACCCGCGGGAGATACTGAACCGGTGGCCCAGGATTGACATGGGCCTCTCAGGAGAGGGCGAGGAGGCGCTGCCTGAACTGCTGAGGTTCTTCCAGGGGGGTGAGAAACCTCCCTGGGTGAAAGGCCGGCTGGCAACCCCTCCGAGGCCCGATGTTGCCTGCCTCCCTCCTCCGGACTACGGTCTCTTCCCGTCGGCGGACTACCCCGGAAAGGGTTCAGTGGGCATACAGACCAGACGCGGCTGCGTTTTCAACTGCGCCTACTGCACTTACAGGTCCCTGGGGGGGACAGGGTTCAGGCTTCGCCCGGTGGAGCATGTGATACGCGATGTAAGGAGTCTGGCTGAGAAAGGCTTCGAAAGCTTCATGTTCGTGGATTCGGTCTTCGACCATCCCAGGAGTTATTACCACCGCCTCCTTGAGGCTCTGAAGGGTATCGATAACATACCCCGCTGGGAAGCCTGGCTCTCCGAGTCGGTTCCCCTTGAAACCCTGGGTACACTCTTCGAGGCGGGCTGCAGATGGGTCGACTTTTCACCGGACGTGATAACCGGTAAGGGATGGAAGCTCATGGGCAAGGGGGGAGCACCCTCCATGCTATGGCCTGCGGTGAAGGCTGCCAGGAAGGCCGGTCTCACCGTGGGGGTCAACTTCTTCAGCGCTTCCCCCGGGGAGAACTTCCTGGCCCTCGTGCTCAAGTTCCTGTTCATGGCCAGGGCAAGACTGCTCCTGGGCTGGGGCAGTACATTCATCAATATAGGCACCATAAGGCTTTATCCGGGAGCGCCCCTCTCCCGGGAGCTTTACCCGGGGGAGGACCTTTTCAAACCTGTGTTCTACAGGCCCAGGGGGGTCGCCGATCTTGTAACCAGGGGCTTCCAGTGGATCAGAAGGCGCAGAAGGTGAACGGATTCCTCAGACTGGGCCTTGCCGGCTGGCCGGTGGCACATTCCCTCTCTCCACTGATTCACCGGGTTTTCATGGATGCGGCCGGTCTGAGCGGCGAGTACCTGCTGCTCCCTGTGAAGCCGGGAATGATCCAGGAGGCCCTCAGCAGTGTGCGGAAACGGGAATGGAGGGGCATGAACCTGACAGTTCCCCACAAGAAGGCGGTCATTCCCATGTGCACAACCCTTTCCAGGGAGGCCAGGGAGACCGGCGCGGTGAACACCCTTCTCTTCGATGGGGATTCAGTGACGGGTTTCAATACCGACATCCAGGGTTTCAAAGAAGCCTCAAGGGACCTTCCCGGTCCACTGGTGGTCCTTGGGAAGGGCGGTGCAGCTGCTTCTGTGAAGGCGGGTTCCTGCGGCAGGGAAGCCTGTTTCCTCGGGAGGGGGGATCCGTTCCCGGAGGAACTGACAGGTGCCGCGGGCACGGTGGTGAACGCAACCCCCCTGGGATGGAACGCAGATGATGTCTTTCCGCTGGATCTGCCCCGGGGGTGGTGTTTCATGGACCTGAACTACAGCCCCGGGTGGAAATGGAGGAACTCCCTGAAGGAGATGGGCGTCAGGGTAGTCACCGGAGAGGTCATGCTGGTGGAGCAGGCAGCCTGTTCCTTCGCCCTCTGGACAGGTTATACTCCCGGCAGTGAACTCAAGGAATGCCTTGTTCAAAGGATAGCAACGGAAAGCAGCGATGACGATGATTGACCCCTTATGGATAGAGGAACGGCAGAAAAAGGGTTTTCAGAGGGATGACCTTCTTGCGATCCTCGGGAGTTCCCCTGAGGAGGCCGGGTACCTGTATGCCGCCGCAAGGAGTGTCCGCGACGGCATTTTCGGCAGGAAGGCCTTCATCAGGGCCGTGGTGGAGTTCGCAAACTCATGCAGGTGCAGCTGCCTTTACTGCGGAATGCGGTTGAACAACCCCGGAGGCTTCAGGTATTCCCTTACCAGGGAACATTTAGTGGACATTGCCAGGCAGGCAAAGGATAACGGCATAGGGACTTTCTTCCTTCAGGCCGCCGAGAGCGAGAGCTACGGCGCTGAATGGCTCAGGGGTGTTATCTCCGACATACATGCCCTGGGAATGGGCGTGCTTCTCTGCGTGGGCGTCCACGGCGAGGAGGACCTGGACCTGTGGAGGGAAGCCGGTGCAGGCAAGTTCATACTGAAGCATGAAACAGCCGACCCGGAGCTGTTCGCCAGGATGAAGCCCGGCTTCACCCTTTCGGACAGGGTCCGCTGGCTGAGGACCATACGGGATCACGGCTACCACATCGGATCAGGTCCGCTACTGGGGCTTCCCGGTCAGACCATCGAGTCACTGGTGGACGACCTGTACCTGCTGAAGGACCTTCAGGTGGAGATGTCCAGCGTTGCGGTTTTCCTGCCCGCCGCGGGAACCCCGCTGGAGGGTTATCCTACCGGAGATCCGGAGCTTGGTCTCAGGTTCATCGCCGCAATGAGGCTTTTCCTCAGGAACACCCTCATACCGGCCACCAGCACCTTCGAGAGGCTCATGGAGGACGGCCAGTACAAGTGTTTCCAGGCCGGGGCGAACGTGATCACGGTGAACATGACCCCCAGGGATCTCAGGGACGATTACACCCTGTACACGGAACGGTTCTATGTGGGGCTGGATCACGCCAGGAAGACCATCGAAAGGGCCGGTCTCACCGAGACCACAGAACAGGATCTTCTGCAATGAGGACCTCTGCAATCAGCAGAGCTGTCTGAGAAGGCGTCTTGTCAGCCGAGCATATCCTCCCCGGCAGGGAGAGGTAATGCTCCGATCTGATCTCCATAAGCTTCTGAAAATCAGTTCTGTTCCGGGTGAGGGGCCTTCCCCCGGAGTTCCTTCGCCAGAGGGTTCCGGTATCGGCGTAGAGGGTGAACACCCTGCAGTGACCCAGGACGAGGGTGAGGTTTTCCCGGTTGAGAAGTGTGCCTCCCCCAAGGGCTATTACCCTGTCCGCTCCGGAAACCGCCCTTCTCAGCGCTTCGGTTTCCAGCTGCCTGAAAGTGGTTTCGCCAAGGGTGTGGAATATCTTCTCCACGGAAGCTCCGGCTGCCTTTTCGACCATTTCATCGGTCTCCAGGAAGCCGAGTTTCAGGATTTCGGCCAGAACGGCTCCGGTGGCGCTCTTGCCGGAGCATGGGGGGCCTGCGATGGCGATTAGGCGCTTATTCATGGGTTGATTATACAAAACTCCTTGACGCCGGGAATCGCCGCTGGTATTCAACGGTACATGGGATGGTGAGATAACTCATACGGGGAGTGGAGAAATGACCAGGGAGGAACTGGCCCGTGAGGCCTCCAGAAGAACCGGCCTTACTATGAAGGAAGTGCAGATAGTCCTTGTGACCATACTGGACATAATCAAGGAACGGATGTCGGCGGGGGATTCGGTTTTCATAAGGGGTTTCGGAAGCTTTTCCGTGCGGAAGGGCAGGAAAAGACGGGTCCGTGATCCCAGGGACGAGGGAGTAATGGAGATCCCCGCCAGGTACAGACCAGTGTTCAAGGCATATCCAGCTCTGAAGAGCGCTGTGCAGGAGAGCCTTGCCCCGAAGACCCGCGTGGCTTTCTTCTGCATAGGGCGGCCCGATGCGAATAGGGTTTCCGTGACTGGCGGTTTCAACGAGTGGGATCCCGGGGCGTGCCCCATGCAGAAGCTCCCGGACGGAAGCTGGTTCGCTGAGCTGACCCTCTCCTCCGGTCAGACGATCAGCTACTGCTTCTGGGTGGACGGAACGGAGGTCTCCGATCCGGCCTATCCCGCCGGCCCCGGGGGCAGAACCAGGAGGCAGGTATAGCCTTGGCCCGGAAAAGCAGGAAAAGAGCAGTAAGGGATAAGGGCCGGCGGTGGAGATCCGTGGTCTTCTTCCTGCTGCTTCTCGTTTCCCTTGCGATTGCCGTTTCGCTGACTGCTCCACCCGCAGGCATCCTTTCCCAGACCGGTTCCGCCCTTACGGGTACGCTGGGCTTCCTGTCGGTATTCATTCCCGTGGCAGTTTTCCTGGCAGGGGCAGCGGTACTCCGCCTTGGATTCGCAGGAGGATGGCTGAGGGTAACCGGGGCGGTTCTCATCATAACCTTCTTCTTCTCGGCTATGACCGCAATGATCCTGGGCAGGATAAGGGATGAGCTCCTCTTCCTCCCTGGCGGAGCCCTCACGGCCAGGACGGTCATCGCAGCGGAAGGACTGGTTGGCGGACTGGTCTCCTGGACTGCGATGTTCGTGCTGTTCATGATCTCACTGGTCGTTTTCACCGGATGGGACCTGCCGTCCAATCTGAATTCCCTCGCGGGAAGGCTTCGGGGAAAGCGGAGTGCAGGGAAGCCCCGCAGGGAGCCGGAGACAGTCGCGGAACAGGAAGGTTCCGTTCCATGGAGAAGGAGGTTCGAGCCGGAACCTCAGCCTGAGCCTGAGCCTGAGCCTGAGTCTGTGCCTGAGAAAGAACCGGAACCGGTCAGGACAACGCCCCCAGTGAAAAGAGTTGAGAAAACCCTCCCTGAGATAGTTCCTGTAAAACCGGACACCCTGGTTGTGTCAGCCCCCTCCGACGGCAACGAGTACAGCCTGCCGGGAGCAGAGTTCCTCTCGCTTCCGGCGAGGGGGGAGAGGAATGTTCAGAGTGACGCCGAGATAAAGGAAAGGGCGGACATCCTAGTGGAGAAACTGGCCGCCTTCGGGGTGGAATGCTCCGTAGCCGACTACTGTCCGGGCCCTGTACTGACCAGGTACGAGCTGAAACCCGGACCCGGGGTCAAGGTGAACAGGATACTGAACCTTGCCGATGACCTGAGCCTTGCGCTGGCGGCCAAGAGGATCCGGATCCTGGCCCCGATCCCGGGCAAGGGGGCCGTGGGAATCGAGATACCCAACAGGAACCCTGAAACGGTCTATCTGAGAGAACTTCTGCCCAGACTGGGGAACCAGAGGATCCCCGTCGCCCTTGGAAAGAAACTGGAGGGGGAGCCCTTCATCGCCGATCTCACACAGATGCCGCACCTGCTCATTGCCGGGGCCACCGGCAGTGGCAAGAGCGTGTGCGTTCATGCCATCATTTCCACCATACTCCTCACCAGAACACCTTATCAGGTCAAGCTGGCTATGATCGACCCGAAGATGCTGGAGCTTTCGGCATACAGGGGAATTCCCCATCTCTGGGCCCCGGTGGTGATACAGACCCAGAAAGCAAGGTATCTGCTCGAAGCCCTGGTGAGGGAAATGGAGGAGCGCTACGCCCTTCTGGCCAGAAGCGGTGTCAGGTCCATAGGGGAGTACAACAAGAGGTTCGGTCTTGAGCAGGCGGAGGAGCACCTGCCCTACATCGTTGTCGTGATCGACGAGCTTGCGGACCTTATGATGACATGCTCAAGGGACGTGGAACCCCCCATAGCAAGGCTCGCCCAGATGGCCAGGGCGGTGGGTATACACCTGGTGGTGGCCACCCAGAGGCCGTCGGTGGATGTGATCACCGGGGTGATCAAGGCCAATTTCCCATCAAGGATCGCCTTCAACGTTCAGTCCATGACCGACAGCAGGACCATCCTTGACATGAATGGAGCGGAGAAGCTCCTCGGTCAGGGCGACATGCTCTTCGTGCCCTCCAGCGCCCCTGAACCCGTCAGGATACATGGCTCCTACGTATCCACCGAGGAAACCAGAGCCCTTGTGGAGTTCTGGAGTTCCCAGCCGGAAATGCCGTTCGAGTACGAGCCCCCCGATGACGACGGCGGGAACATATATGACCCGGGCGAATTAGATTTCGACGACCCTCTCCTGGAGGAGGTGAAGGACGCGGTGATCTCACAGCAGCGGGCCTCGGTGTCCATGATACAGAGGAAGTTCAGGGTGGGGTACGCCAGGGCCGGCAAGCTCATCGACATGCTGGAGAGAATGGGTGTCGTGGGACCCCACCTGGGAAGCAAGCCCAGGCAGGTCCTGATGAGGCCTGAACAGGAAACTAAGGAGGAAGCCGATGAATAGGATAACGGCGGTGGCTGTTATTCTGCTGCTTGCAGCCTGCGGAGGGGAACAGACAGACGGAGAAGGTCTCGCTGAGGCTGTCTCCGCCCGGGGCCAGTTCACAAGGGCCAGCCAGCTCTACTTCCGCGGCAGGCTCTCGGCCTCCCTGGAGGAGTTCAACGGAGTCGTGTACAGGTTTCCGGATTCACCCTTCGCCCAGGATGCAAGGCTTGCAGTGAGAAGGATCGAGAGCGATCTCTCCACAGGTGAGATCAGTGGCAACGGTTCCCCACTGCCGGAAAGGCTGAACGCCAGGGTTGCGGTGGTGGGCAGGGCCGCTGTCACCGCATCGGTGAACAGGACCGCTGACCTGCTGGGTTCCTTTTGCCCTTCGGTCACCGGCATGGCGGACGATCAGTCTTCGGACCTCACCATGCTGTTCCATGCCGAAGGTTACGAGGAAAGCGCCTCCGTACTGGCAGATTCCCTGGAGAGATGGCTGCTGAGACCCGAGGGAATACCGCTGAGACCGGGAGACGAACTCATAGAAACAGTTGCCGCCGGATACGACATATTGGTCATTATCGGAACCGACGCCGTCTTCGAACCCTCGGTTCCCTGAGAAAGGCATCCATGACATCAATTCTGCTGTCAACCATTGTCTGCGCCGCTGCACTGGAGCCCCTCACCGCAAGGCTGGAATCCCTGGTGTACCTTACGGGAAGCTTCGTGCAGACCGACTACTGGGCCCTGACACTGGATTCGGAGAGCACCTCAGGCACCCTTCACCTTGCCCATCCCAACCTTTTCCTGCTGGAATACGACGATGTGCCAGGCAGGGCCACCGGCTGTACAGGGGACACGGTCTTCACAGTGGATCCCGAGTTCCGGGAGATACTCGTCTATTCCGGTACCCCCACCGGTTTCCTCCACATACTCTACGGAGCCGAAGAGGGCGATGTGGCCTCAGTGGAGGAGAATGGCGACAGTCTTGCCGTCACCGTGACCGGGACCTTCGACGGGGGCATCCGCACCATTACCGCCGGGTACACCATTTCGGACTCCCTGCCGTACACCCTTTCCACCGTGGACGCCAACGGTAATTCAACCAGGTGGGAGATCCAGGATCTGACCATCCTCCAGGAAGCTCCTCAGGTCTTCCGGCTGCCGGACCTTCCGGGGTACGCCGTTGTAGAAGCCGGGACGATCTGATAAGATGAAGTTTTTCATTGTTTCCCTGGGCTGCCCCAAGAACACCGTGGACTCCGAAAGGTTCGAGTGGGTTCTCCGGACTTCCGGCTGGAGTCGGGCGGAGAGCTTGGAAGAAGCCGATCTGGCCCTTCTGAACACCTGCGCCTTCATACAGCCAGCGGTGGAGGAATCCATGGACAACCTTCAGGACCTTCTTGACTGGAAGAGGGAGGGGGCTCGAAGGAAGCTGGTCCTTGCAGGGTGCCTTCCGGGAAGGTACGAGGACGACGGCAGCGGGGGCCTGGGGGAGATCGACCTGATGATCGGTCCCGGTGAATGGAGGAGCCTCTCCTCATGGCTTGGTACCGCTGTCCATGGCGAAGCGCTTCCCCATGGTTCCGGACCGGTCCGCTTCCTGAAGATAGCCGAGGGCTGCGACAACCGGTGCGCCTACTGCACCATACCGTCCATCAGGGGCGGTTTCGTCCCCGTTCCCCGACGGACCATTCTCCAGGAGGCGGATATCCTGGTGGGGCAGGGAGCAAGGGAGATAGGCGTAGTTGCCCAGGATACCGGCAACTGGAACTCCGACGGCTCAGGGCTGGTTGAGCTCACCGAATCCCTTGCCGAGCGCCACCCGGATACATGGTTCAGGCTCTACTACATTCATCCCGCCCATTTCCCGGAGGGGCTAACCGGCCTCTTCCAGAGGCGAAGCAATGTTCTTCCCTATGTGGATATGCCGGTACAGCATGCCAGCACCGCTGTTCTCAAACGGATGGGAAGGGGTTATGGGGAAGACCGCATCCGAAGAATCATGGAAACACTCGAGAACTGCGTTCCCCGGGTTGCCGTGAGGTATACCGTGATAACCGGCTATCCCGGTGAGACCGAGGCCGATTTTCAGAGGCTGGTGAGATTCCTGGGGGACTACCGCTGCGGAAGGCACATAGCCGCATTCACATGGTATCCCGAGGAGGGAACACGGGAATACGAAAGGACTATAAGGCAGAAGGACTCCGTGGATCCGGGAACCGCCGGGGAAAGGCTGGCGGTGCTCTCCTCCATTGGTGATTCCCTTTACGAATCCTGGAACCACAGGCTCCCTGGAATGGAACTCACGGTCCTGGCGGACGATCCCTGGTTCGGACACACGGTTTGGGACGCTCCCGATGTGGATTCCACCACTGAGTTCACGGAGGAAGTTGCTCCAGGCGGTTTTGTCCGGGCAAGGGTAGTGGAAGCCCGGGGGGCGGATATTCTGGCAGAACCGCTCTCCGATTGATATAATCGCAACCGATACGCATTGTTCTAACAAAGAAGGAATGGACGGGAAATGACTGCTATTATCCTTGCCGGGCTTGCTCTTACTGGCTCGATGACCAACATGGAAATGCTCGAGACCGCGGTGGCCGACGCCATGCTCCCCGTTGCGGAACAGGTGGCCGATCAGGGGATAGGATCCCTTGTTCTCACAGTGGAAGGTGAACACCAGGGAAGCTGGCTTCTGGAGCAGACGGCGGTTTCGCTGCTGGACCAGGCAGGCATAACGGTGCTTACCATCCGCGGTGAAGACGTGTGGACCCTCAGTCTTCGCCCGATGGAAATGGCAGTGACATACGGGCAGACTGGAAGAAGCTGGTTCCTGGGCGGAAGACAGGTTCCCAGGCAGGCAACCTGTCAGCTGGCGGCCACACTGGTGGATCCCGACGGGAGCGTCGTGCTTACAATGAGGGAAGGTGCCGTTCTCAACAGCACCGTTTCTGCGGGTGATGTGGCCGTTCTCGAGAGCGCAGGCGAAAGGTGGGTCAACGGTGAGCTTTCCCAGGAGGAAAGCGGAAATCTCCTTGAACCGCTGGTGGTCACCGGCGTTGTAACGGCCCTGGTCTACCTGTTCTATTCCAGCAGGAACTGATGACAGCAGTACGCCGCTCTCCGCTTCTGCTCCTGGCCGCGCTGCTTCTGCTGGGCTGCGGCCCCCAACCCGGGAACGAGGACCTTCTGGAACAGGCCGAAGTGCTCTTCGCCGGTGGAAGGTATGCCCAGGCTCTCCCTCTGTACGAGGAACTCTGCGCCGACACTTCCAGGTACGACGCCGCACTTCAGTTCAGGCTGGCGGAAACCGCGGTACTTGCAAGCCAGGCCGAGCGGAACAGGGGTCACAGACAGCGTGCAAGAACTGCCCTTGAGTATCTTTCCATGCGGCCAGGGGACTGCGATTCCACGGAGATCGGTCAGCTCTGGCGGAGGCTCGGCTGGGAAATGGCCAGGGACAATGATTCCCTCCAGGCATTCGACGCCTTCGGCAGGGCCGTGGAAATGGCGCCTGAACTGAGCCAGGCCTTCGAGGAGGAGTGGCTTCTCAGGGGGCTTTATGCGGCGGACCATCCGGCGGCTGCAGCGGGGATCGTCGATTCCCTTGCGGGCACCCCCGTCGCCGACAGTCTGCTCGCCGCCGCCGCCGAGAGACATATCGTGGAACTTGACAGGGTTCCCCTGGTGCGGACCGATCTCAGGGGATCGGTGCTGATGGCCAAGGTCAGTCTATACAGATACACCACGGGAAGGGAGAGGGACGAGCTGGCCGCCCTTACCGAACTCGACAGAATGGGCCTCCTTACCCCTTCCGAAAGGCAGCGGAGGATGGAGGTCCTGCTTCTGCTGGCGGACAGGGACCTTCAGGCCGGAGATCCTTTCCTTGCCAGGGAAAGGCTCCTGGAGGCATGGGGATCCAGTTTCACCGGAGTCAGGGTCGAGGCGGCCTACCGCCTGGGACTCATGGCCGAAGAAGCCGGCGACCCCGTGGATGCACTCATGTGGTACAACAGGGCCTGTTCCGCATCTCCCGGGCTTTCTTCCGCGGCTGCGGCTGCGGCTGCGGCGAAGCGGGATTCCCTTCGTTATCTTGCCCTTCCGTAAGCAAAGAGGTTTTATTATGAAAGAACGTCTTCTTCTAGCCTCAGTCCTGCTGGTGCTCGCCGGCTGCAGTACCTTTCCCTCAACTGAAGGGATGAACCGCGAGGAGATAATCGACCTTGCGGACAGCTACTTCCAGAGGGAGAAGTGGAGCCAGGCCTCATTCCTTTACACGGAACTGATGTTCAGGTTTCCCGGAGACATGCAGACCGACTTCTTCCTCTACAGGACGGGGCTCTCCGACAGGGGAATGAAACTCTGGGCCGATGCCGAGTACCACCTGTACAGGGTGGTCAACGAGTTTCCCACAGGTCCCTGGGCCGACGACGCCCAGTACGCCCTCGCGGAGACAATGTGGATGCAGAGGAGAGATTTCAGGAGGGACCAGACACAGGTGGTAAGGGCAAGGGAGGAGATGCTCAGGTTATTCTCAGAGTATCCGTCCTCACCCCTGACGGAGCAGGCAGAAAGCCTTCTTACCATGATCAACGACCATCTCGCCCGACGGTCGCTCTTCATTGGAAGGTTCTATTCAAGAAGGAACGAGACCGATGCGGCGCTCCTTTACCTCAGGGATGCCCTTGACAGCTACGGGGAAACCTCATGCCGGGGTTCCGTACTGATCGCAATGGGAGACCTTTACAGGTCGATGGGTAATTCCTTCTCGGCGAAAACCTATTACAACAGGGCCCTGGACAACTGCGACCTCACCCCCGACGAGGAGGAACAGGCCCTGGAAGGTCTCAGGGAGCTGCAGTGACCCGGGGGTTCCTTGGGGGCACCTTCGATCCTGTTCATTTCGGTCATCTTTCACTTGCCACCGAAGCCCTCGAGAGATTCTCCCTGGAAAGGGTAACCTTCGTTCCTGCAAGGTTCCCGCCCCACAAGGACCCGGAATCGTTAACGCTTTTCAGCCACAGGATGGCCATGCTCCAGAGGGCTATCCAGGGGAACGCCAGTTTCGAGGTCGCCGATCTGGAGACAAGGGATTTCCCCGCCTACACCGTGGACATGCTCCAGAGGCTATCCTGCCCTGGGTTCAGACCTGCTTTCATCATGGGTATGGACAGCCTTGTGGAAATGCATTCCTGGAAGGATCCACTGAAGATACTGGAGCTGGCCAGGGTCCTGGTGGGGGTCAGGCCCGGGTTCGATCCCTCCGGTGTCCGGCAGGATCTCCTGGAAAGGGTGGAGCTATTCGAGTTCCCCGGAGTATGGATCTCCTCATCGGATATAAGACGAAGGATTGCGTCCGGGAGGAGCATTGCTTACCTTGTACCGGCGGAGGTAGAATCGTATATACGGAACAGGGGGCTGTATGGGGCAGAAAAAGGCCATAGACACAATTCTTGAAGCTCTTGTGGACGAGCATGTGAGCGACATCCATTTTAAGGTCGGTTCGCCCCCGGTGGTGAGAAGGTCCGGGGATGTGATACACGCCGACGGTTTTCCCAGATTCACCTCCGACCATCTTATCCAGATCACCAACGAGGTTACCACCCTCGGCCATCGGGAGAAAATCGCCTCTGGCAACGAGGTAGACCTGGCCTACAGCCTTTCAGGGAAAGCCCGGTTCAGGGTGAACATCTTCAGCCAGAGGGGTACCCCGGCCATCGTTATGAGGAAGATCCCCTTCGAGATACCCAGGCTGGGGGAGTTGGGCCACCCGGACATCGTGGCGAAGATAGCCATGGAGCGCAGGGGGCTTGTCCTTGTTACCGGCGCTACCGGAAGCGGCAAGTCCACCACTCTGGCGGCGATGATCAACGAGATCAACAGCAGGCGGAAGGCCCATGTGGTAACAATAGAGGATCCCATCGAGTTCCTTCACCCTGACAACAAGTGCTCCGTATGCCAGCGTGAGGTGGGAATAGACACACCCAGCTGGCCCTCCGCCCTGAGAGCCGTTTTCAGGCAGGATCCCGATGTGATACTGATAGGTGAGATGCGCGATGCGGAAACCGCCATGATCGCCCTCACAGGAGCTGAAACAGGCCACCTGGTGATGAGCACGCTGCACACAACCGACGCCCCCGAGACCATCAACCGGATCATAGACATGTTCCCCGGTTACCAGCAGAAGCAGATACGGGTACAGCTGGGCGGTCTGCTCAAGGCTGTGATCTCCCAGAGGCTCCTTCCGGGGGTCCAGGGCAAAGACAGGGTGCTGGCTTCTGAGATAATGGTGCACACGGCCACCATCGGGAACTGCATCTCCGACCCTGAAAAGTTTCACCTGATCCACGAGACAATGGAGTCCGGCGGGAACCAGTATGGCATGCAGACCTTCGACATGTGCCTCTACAACCTTCTCAAGCAGGGCAAGATAGACGAAGAGACCGCCCTTGCCGCGGCAACCAACCCCACCGGTCTCGACCTTAAGATAAAGGGCGTTGAATCCGCCGAGGATTGGAGGATTGAATAGGATGTCAGCACTGTACATATGGGCGCTGGGCATTACAGTCCTGGGGGTGGTGGTCTTCCTTCTCTGGACAGGGCTTCGTGCGCAGAACAGACCGAACCCCATCGGGAACGAAGCGATGATAGGTGAAACCGGGGTAGTGAAGAAGACCTCGGGTTACAGGAACAGAACAGTTGTGGAAGTAAGGGGGGAGAACTGGTGGTGCAGGGTCGAGTCCCGGTCACCGGTGGACCCCGGCGACGAAGTGGTGGTAAAGGGCATCGATCCCGACGACATGATGCTCGTGGTCGAACCGGTTGGAAGGGGATGACATGGGATTTTTATGCGTACCTGCGGTAATACTGGGAATACTCATTCTGAGCTCCCTCAGGGTGCTGAAGGAGTATCAGAGGGGCGTGGTATTCAGGCTGGGAAAGGTCATAGGTCTCAAGGGGCCGGGCCTTATCTTCGTTTTCCCGGTGATCGATTCCCTCAAAAAGGTGGATCTCCGCGTGATAACCATGGACGTTCCTCCGCAGGACGTCATAACCAGGGACAATGTCAGCGTAAAGGTGAACGCGGTTACCTACTACAGGGTCGTGGACCCCAAGAAGGCGGTCCTGGAGGTCACCAACTACATGTACGCCACCAACCAGCTGGCCCAGACCACCCTCAGGAGCGTTCTCGGCGAGGCTTCCCTGGACGAGCTCCTCTCCAACCGCGACGAGATCAACGCCAAGCTCCAGGATATCCTCGACAGGATGACCGATCCATGGGGCATCAAGGTCTCCACCGTTGAAGTGAAGCACGTGGACCTTCCCGACAGCATGCAGAGAATGATGGCAAGGGAAGCCGAGGCGGAGAGGGACAGAAGGGCGAAGATAATCCACGCCGACGCGGAGCTTCAGGCATCCAAGAAGCTCTCGGAGGCTGCGGCGATAATTGACGAACACCCCTCGGCCCTTCAGCTGAGATATCTCCAGACACTGGGGGAGATAGCCACCGAGAACAACTCCACCATCGCCTTCCCGATCCCCATCGAGATGATGAAGACATTCATCGGTCATAAGGACTGAGGCTGCAATGGAACTGAGGGGAACGGTAACCGCATTAGTTACACCCTTCAGGAACGGTGAAGTTGATACCGACTCCCTGGGAAGGCTGGTTGAATACCAGCTTTCCTCGGGGGTCTCCGGTCTTCTTGCATGCGGATGCACAGGGGAACCGGCAACCATGACCGAAGACGAGAAGAAGAGGGTCATAGACACCGTTCTGGAGGCCGCCGGCGGAAGGGTTCCGGTCATGGCCGGAACCGGCACCAACTGCACCGCTTCCACCGTGGAGTACACCAGGAAGGTGAGCAGAACCCCGGTGGACGGAGTTCTGGTGATAACTCCCTACTACAACAAACCCACGCCTGAGGGGCAGATAGCCCACTACACGGCGGTGGCAGACGCCAGCGAGAAGCCTGTTACGGTCTACAACGTCCCCGGGAGGACCGGAACGTCCATGACCATCGAAACACTTGCCAGGCTCGGGGAACACCCGAACATCATCGGTGTCAAGGACGCCGCCGGAAGCGTGGAGAGGGTAACCGCCCTGCGCGGGATGTCTTCGATGGCCTACATGAGCGGCGACGATCACCTTGCCCTGCCACAGATACTCATGGGGGCTTCCGGGGTAATTTCCGTTACCTCCAACGCAGCGCCGGGGATGATGTCCCGTATGGTGGAACTTGGTCTCAACGGCAATGTGAGCCAGGCCAGGGAGATTCACGAGAAGTTGTATCCGCTGTTCGGGGCCCTTTTCCTGGAAACGAATCCGTCTCCCGTGAAGAAGGCCCTGGAGATGATGGGAATAATTGCCGATGGTTCTCCCAGGCTTCCCCTGGTCCCACCGGGTGAGAAGACCGTAACTGTCCTCGAGAGGGTCATTCGGAAAGCAGGCCTGTGATAAGGGCGGCTGTCTTCGGTTCCCGTGGAAGGATGGGCCGTCTGCTGGCCGAAGGGTCCTTCGATGGGGTGGAGTTCATACAGGGAATCGACAGCGGGGACGATCTGACCCTGGATCCCCGTGTTCAGGTCGTGGTGGATTTTTCACTCCCCTGCGCATGGAACGATCTGAACAGTCTCCTCCGGGGAAACACCGTGCCCCTTGTATCCGGTACCACCGGCCTGGGACAGGGGGAAATGGATCTCCTCCACCGCTGGGCGGAGGAGAGACCTGTCTTCTACTCCTCGAACATGAGTGTGGGGGTTTTCGTGCTTAACAGGATCGTTGAGAGGGCCGAGGAGCTCCTCGACGGATCCTGGGACAGGGAACTCATAGAGTTCCATCACCGGGGAAAGATCGACAAACCCAGCGGCACGGCGAAAAAGCTCATGGAGAACTGGCCCGGGAACTCGCCCAGTCACTCGATCCGCGGCGGAGACCTCGCCGGGGAGCACCAGCTTCACTACATGGGAACAGGTGAGAGGCTCGTACTGACACATTCCGCATCCAGCAGGGGTGTTTTTGCCGCGGGAGCCGCAAGGGCCGTGGTCTTCATAGCTGGAATGGGAAGCCCGGGGCTCTACGGTATGGAGGATATGCTTGGCTGACATACTGAGAACAGCCTTCGCCGGGTCTTTTTTTCCCGGGGACCCCGGGGAACTGGCCGATATGGTGGACGGTTTCCTGGACTGCGGGGCGGAGCCCCACGGGAATGCCGTGGGGATGGTGGTTCCCCATGCGGGGTATGTCTACAGCGGACTGACTGCGGGATTCGGCTTTTCCTCCGCCCCGGACGATGTCTCCACGGTTGTGGTATGCGCCCCCAGCCACAGGTATCCGCTCATGGAAGCTTCCGTTTTCGATATCCACGGCGTACGGACACCGCTGGGGGTCTGCCCGGTGAACCGGGAGGTGGCGGGAAAACTTGCAGGGAGCCTCGAAACGGTCGTTTTCAACGAGCACAGTTTCGAAGTGATGGTGCCCTTCATTCAGAGAAGATGGCCGGAGGCGGAGATAGTCCCGGTCATCCTGGGCATGTCGCCGGACTGTGCGGTCATCGCCCGGCTGGTTGAAAATGCGGCGCCGGGATCCTTCTTCGTGGCCTCCAGCGACCTCTCGCACTTCCACCCCCTCAGTACCGCCAGGGAACTCGACCGGAGGTGCATCCACGGCTTCCTGTCGCTCTCCCCGGATGCCTTCAGCGAAGCCCTGCATTCTGGTGGCGAGGCATGCGGAAGGCATCCCATCCTGACCCTTCTCCATCTGGCCGCTCTCAGGAAGGCAACCCGGGCGCTTGAGCTCCGCTATTCAACCTCGGCGGATGCCGGAGCGGGGACGGATGAGGTAGTGGGCTACTTCTCCGGACTGGTAACCACATGACCATAGCGGACAGAAAGGCGCTGCTGGCGCTGGCTAGACGCTCCATGGAACTGGCTGCAAGGCGGCTTCCTCCTCCGGAGATACCCGATGAGGAGGTTTTCCGTCTTGAAGGAGGAGCCTTCGTTACGCTTAAGGCAGACGGAGCCCTCAGGGGATGCATAGGGCACTTCTCGGGCCTTGGCACCCTGGGGGAAACGGTCAGGGCCATGGCAAGGGAAGCCGCGGTGGGTGATCCCAGGTTCATGCCGGTGGCACCTGAGGAAACCGGCAGTTTATCCATAGAGATATCCGTTCTCTCTCCCATGGAACCTGTGGACCCATCCGATGTGAAGCCCGGGGTCCACGGGCTCTATGTTACAATGGGCCACAGGGCGGGAACCCTGCTGCCCCAGGTGGCGTCCGAGTACGGCTGGGGCCGGGAGGAGTTCCTTTCACATACATGCATGAAGGCTGGCCTTGCCCCGGATGCCTGGCGGGACCCGGCGGCTCGAATCTTTTCGTATACTGCAGAGGTTTTCAGTGAAAACGATATCGAACATGGACTGAAAAAGATGAAAAAGGAGGAAAAATGAGGATAGCATCCATTCTTTTCCTGGCGGGAGCAATTCTCCTGACCGGCTGCCAGATGCCCGGCGTGGAGGAAGTCGCCGAGGAGATCGAGGGTCAGGTCGAAGAGATCTCCGGTCAGATGGAGTCGGTCACCGAAGAAACCGATGACCTGAAGGAGAGGATCGAAGCCCTTGAGGAACGGTTCACATCTGCCACGGGAGAGATAGAGATACCCGAGTTCGACTTCGATACAGAGGGTCTCCTGGAATCCATAAATCAGGAGCTGGAGGCGGTCAGCCACAGGACCGACTCCATTATCGGCGGCATCACCGCCGACAATGATTCCCTGATGGAGGAGATGACTCTCCTCGCCCAGGAACAGGCGATGGTCATCGATTCCCTGAGAACTCAGATACAGAACCTCCAGTGGCAGATCAACAGCCTTGACAGCAGGATAGACGCACTGGGGGCCAATCCTGGAGACGCCGGCAGGACCGGCGGCACCTCCTCCACAGGCGGCAGGACCGGCAGTGGCACTTCCTCAGGCTCATCCTCCGGAGGGGGCAGGACCTGATGACGGTGATGTTCTTCGGTCGCGAGATCGAGAACCCGATCCTGAAGATCCTTGTTGCAGCCGGGGCCGCGGTTTTCGCCGCGGCCCTGGCCGCACTTGTCCTTCTCCTGGTCCTTCCACTGCTTGCCGCCGTTCTCACAGGAGCCCTTCTTGTTGTGGCGGTGATCCTCGTTCTGCTGGTGGTGTTCCTGCCCTTCGTGGCGTTCCTGGGAGTGGTTTTCAGCCGCAGGGAAAAGGGAAGCGGGAACAGAAAAAGCGAGACCAGGGTACTGGAGCCCTTCGATTCGGTGAGGATCTCCGGCGTAGCTTCGGTGGAGGTTACCTGCGGCGGGGAGCAGCAGGTCACCGTTTCCACCGACGACAATCTCCTCGATAACCTGGAAACATCGGTAACGGGAGGCGAACTCCGCATCTCCATCTCGAAACCCGCCATCTGGAAGCAAGCTCCCGGTATAGCCATCAGCCTGCCTCTTCTTAAATCCCTGAACGCCAGCGGCGCCTGCAGGGCCGAGATATCCGGGGTGTCTTCGGAGGAGTTGTCCCTGAGGGGAAGCGGCGCAGCGAAGATCAGCGCTTCCGGCGAAGCAAAGAGCCTTAAGCTCCGGATAAGCGGTGCGGGAAAGATCGACTGCTCCGATCTGAAGTCGGTAAGCGCGGTGGTCTCCATCGCAGGGGCGGGCAAGGTAAGGGTCCATGCCAGCGAGGAACTGCAGGCAAAGGTGAGCGGCGCAGGCAGGGTGGTCTACTTCGGCGATCCCGCCAAAGTGGAGAGAAGGGTCTCCGGAGCCGGAAGGATAGATCCGGGGTAGATCAGAGGCTGGACAGGTGCATGCTGCCCCACTTGTTCACCACCAGGTCCTGTATCCTGTAGACCAGTTCGCCTCCTGGCACGCCGAAGGATGTCGCCAGTTCCCTGAAGGTGGCCTTTTCCAGGGCCCTCACCTGTTCGGGGGGATCATCCCCGGCCCGGAGAAGGTCCTCTATGGTGTCACCGTCGTTCCACGATCCGATCACCATGCTCTCCCTGAAAGCGGTAAAGGGCTCCCCATGGCAGCCACCGGCGTAGCATACCCTTCCGTCTGGAAGACATCCCAGATACCTTATTCCCGTGTTCGAGTCGAAAACAGGGGATGAAGCCAGCACCCCGTCATCATCTATCATCTGGATTATGGCTCCCTCGCTGCGCCAGAGGGATCTCTCTTCGGTAAGGTGGCTTATCTGGGAGATGCTCACCCTGTTGGCATCGTACTCAGGGTTGTTCTGCCAGTTGGGAACCATCCATCCCGCGGCCAGGGAAGGTGATCCCATCCTCTCTACCGCTGACCTTATCTCGCTGTACCTGTGGGCGTTGCCGCGGTTGATGAATATCACCGGGAACCAGTCGATACCGTGTTTCTCGGCCTTTTCGGCGGTCTTCACCAGGATGTCCCATGCTCCCGGCTTCTCCAGGAAGTCATCGTGTTCGGTTCCGGCGCCGTGGAAAGCAAGGCGAAGCCAGGAGAAACCCGTGTCAGCCAGCCTTCTCCACTCTACGTCAGGCAGATTTGCCAGACCTTGCCCGTTCGTGGGGAACCAGAAACTGTCGAAGGTAAGCCCCAGTGAGAACTGCTTCTCGATTATGTCCACGAAGTCAGCCCTACCCGTGGCCTCGCTGAAGTAGCGCGGGAATACCGTGCAGCCGGTCCTTCTGCTGAAACCTCCGGCTTCATCCAGAATGCGGTTCAGGAGTGAGCCGCTCATCTCCTCGACTCCAATTATCTTCAGACATACGGATCTCACGGGCATTCTCGTTTCCATCAGATACCCTCCAGGAGAAGGTCCACCGCCCCGGGTAAATCCCAGGGGCTATCAACTACCATAGTGGCCAGTTCCAGTTCCCTGGGGGTTCCGAAGCCCCAGGCCGCCCCGGCGGATGGGATACCGCAGCAGGTGGCTGCTTCGAAGTCGAACTTCCTGTCCCCAATCATAACAGTATTGTCGCCGTACCGAGCAAGGAGTCCCGAGATCAGTTCCGCCTTCGTTCCTCCGTGACCGCACCCGGTTATCTCATGGAACAGCTCCCTCAAGCGGAACATCTCAAGAACATCAACGGCGGTCTCCGGTTTCTTTCCTGTGGCTATGCAGAGGATGGTCCCAGACGAGCGGAGGTTCTCAAGCGCTTCCCTGATGCCCGGATAGAGGACATTCTCCGAAAACCCTCTTTCCCTGTAGTACTCCCGGAACAGGGCGGTTCCCTCTTCCCGGCGGCCCGGCGCAAGTTCCTGGAAGATCTCAGTGAGGGGCGGGCCTATGAACATGAGGAGCTCCCGTGGATCGATCCACGGAAGCCCCATCATGCTCAGGGCGTGGTTGATGCCGGCGGTTATGCCCTCTGAAGGATCGCTTATGGTTCCGTCCAGGTCGAATATCGCAACTCTCATGAGGGGTACTATATGAAAAGTGAGCCTATATGCTGAAGGCTGTTCCCCAGGCTCCGGCATCGTAGTCATCTTCCACCTGGTCGGCAAATGTGTCGGCGTCGATAACGTCCGCGGCAATCCTCCGGTGCTCGGAGGTGTACTCGACGTACCATTCATAAGTGTACACACCGTCATCGGCTGCCTGATCCCCGTACAGACCGTTGTCGTACATGATGTGCCTGGGATGCCCGGAAAGCGGTCCGTGGGCGATCACGAAGAACGGAGGGTCGTATGCAGGGTTCATGTGGTTTACAGTGACTTCCATCCTGGCAAGGTCACCCTCCCGGAGGCAGGGGAGTTCGGACCGAACATCGTAGAACTGTCCAGGATCGGCGCATTCCCAGATGAGTTCATCGCCTACCCATATCTTCATGGAAGCAATGAACACTTCCTGTTCCCCGGAGGCGAGCATGTGCCGGGCGGGCGTAACTGAGACCACATCCCAGCCTCCGTATCCTTCGGCGGTTTCGTCCCGCTCCAGTGCCGCCCTGACGAACCTGATGTCGGATATCGGCTTGTATCCCGGTTCGAATACGCCGTCTTGAACCGTGTCGATAACAAGCTGAGCATCGATGTTGTGGATCACCGTTACCGTGCATACCCCCGCCGCAGGGTCGTTCTCCAGGATGATCTGTCTGCCAGGCTCCGAAAGAAGCTCCCTGTACCAGACCTCCGGCAAACCGACGGATCCCTTTCCCGGGTCCCCGGTGCCGTTCAGCCCGTAACCCCTCACAAGGTCCGAGGATGACAGCAGCGAGGAGATCCATTCCTCGTCGGTTACCTCCGGGGACTGTGCGCATCCCCACACGAATGCAGTCATGCAGGCCGTTACGAGCAGTGTTGTTCTCTTCATCTCTTTTCCTCCTTCCGCCGGGACACCCCGGCGGAAATACAATGAGACTTGCGTTTCCAGGAGGTTTTACCATACTGTAACAGAATGTTAAAGGAAGCAGGAAGGAGCGAAAATGATAAGAGGCAGGCTTGTACAGCTGAGGACCTTCAGGGAGAGCGACATCAGGACGGTGCATGAACTGGCGGAGGATTTCGATGACATGGGAGACTTCTGGCCATGCGACTTCATGTCCCTTAGGAAGCTCGAGAAGCACTATCAGGAATCAGGATGCTTCGACGAACACTCGGGCAATCTGCTGGTGACCAGTCTGGATGACTCGAGAATACTGGGACAGATCTTCTTTTTCAAAGGAATTCCCTATGGGACCGGCTATGAGATCGGGTACAGGATATACAAGCCCCGGGATATGGGGAAGGGCTACGCGTCGGAAGCCCTGAGGCTCCTGGTCGGGTACCTGTTCTCCAGGAAACCCTGCGAAAGGATTCAGGCCACCGCCATCAAGGGGAACCAGGCCTCTCTGAAGGTAATGGAGAAATGCGGATTCCAGCGGGAGGGAATACTCAGGAAGGCGCTCTTCCATCACGGCCGTAACGTTGACCTCGTGATGAACTCCATCACCAGAGAGGAATGGGAAGGATCAGGCCCTGAGGTTGATCAGCAGTAGCGCCGTCATGGTAAGCGCTACTGCGACCATCTCCCTTCTGCTGAGCCTTTCCCCGTATATGAAGCGTCCTCCCAGGCAGATAAGCGCGATGGAGCCGGAACTGTAGGCCGGGAAGACCACCGCTGCCGGAAGCTGAGAAAGGGCGTTGATCAGGAAGAATGAAGCGAAGAAGTTAGGCACTCCCACCGCCAGTCCGGTGATGACCTCGCTGGCCTTCGGTCTGCCGTGTACCTTGAAGAGGCTCACCAGGAGAGCAGTGAAGAAAAGGCAGAAAAGGAACAGGTCCTTCATCTGGATCATCCCGTACCTCTGATAGAGCTTGTTGGTGAATTCGGATATACCGCATGAGAGAAAGAGCAGAAGAAGTACTGGTCTCGCTTCCCTGAATGGGTTCAGGCCCCCTGAGAACCTCAGGTTGGACGTGGCTATGGCCGCCAGGGCCAGGGCCATGCCGGCCCACTGGAGTCCGGTGGGGTATTCCCTCCAGAAGATTACACTGAGGATCATGGGGACCAGTATCCCCATTTTGGCGTAGCTCCCGGCCATACCGACACCTGATTCCTTTACGGAGCGCTGGTAGTAGTAGAATCCCAGGAAGTAGAGAACGCCTGTGGGCACGCCGATTACAAGCGCCCATAGCGCCGTGCTCCCATGCCCCAGGAATCCGTCGGTGGTGTGTCCTTCCTGAAGCTGCGCGAAAAGCTCCTGAAACGACCCCATGGGAATGTACCGGAAAAGCCCTTTCCGAAGAACGAGGAACAGTGAGACCACGGTAGCGGTCAGGTAGTTCGCGGAGAGGATCACGAACCGCTGGTGGTTCCTCTCCTCCCCGTGCTTCAGTATCAGGGCTATCGCAGTGCTGCAGGCTATCGCGGCAAGCAGGTGGAGCATTCTTTCCCGTCATGCAGTTTCTTATGGTGCGTGATAGTGAGTGGAATTATACTATCCTTCAACGAGAAGGAGGGAAGAATGGCGCATCAGATAGACTGTCCGTCATGCGGAGCTTCGGTCACGGTGAAAAGGGGACAGTACTCCGCGGTATGCAGCTACTGCGGCAATTCCGTAATAATACCAGGAGAGCACATGGAATCCTCTCACCAGCAGACGGTCCAGAGCTCCGGGGCCGGATGCGGCAGGGGTGTCGCCCTTGTGGCCGGTCTTGCAGGGCTCCTGGTAGTAGGGGGAGCCGCCCTTGTATTCTATCTGGCCGCTGCATCCGAGGACCAGCCCTTCAAGAATCCCATCACCACCACCTTTTTCCAGGGCGGAGTATCGCCTGAGCTGGAGTTCGGCGGGTCTGGGACCGGGAGGGGTTACTTCGACGATCCTGAATGCATCGCATCCGACGGCGATGGCAATATCTATGTGGGTGAAAGGGAGTCCTGCAGGGTCCAGGTGTTCGACGATGCGGGTAACTTCCTCCGTCAGTGGTCCTTCGCCCGACCTGGTGAGTACTACCTGAGCTCCATGTCCGCTTCCTGCGACGGTACTCTGTTCATGGCTTATGACAGCGAGGTCTTCGTTCATGACGGAGAAACAGGAGAGCTTCTGGGAATGCTCCACCACCCCGACGGATGGGGTTTCGAGGATGTGGACGTGTCCCCTGGTGACGGCATCGCCGCGTCCTGGTACTGTAACCGGGACGACCTGCTCCTCTACGACCCGGAGGGGAACATGATAACCCATGTCCGTGAGGCGGTGAGCGGTGTTACCGGCGACAGCGAACTTTCAATGATCGTAGCAGCCGGGAACGCAGGCGAGACCTACCTCTTCGGCTCATTCAATTCAGCGGTGCTGGTGTACGATACCGGCGGCCGGTTCACCGACCGGTTCGGAAATGATGAGATGTTTTCAATGGTCTTCGACATGGATATCGATCCCGAGGGAAGGATATGGGTGAGCGATTTCGGCGACCTGAAGGTATTCAGCGGGGCGGGAGAGTTCATAACCACCTTTGACCCCGGGGTGAGCGTGTACGGCTTCACCATAGACGACGATATGCGCCTCTGGGCGATCACCGCCAACGATACCGTAGTGATGTTCAGCATCAGGGATATGATGGGAGAATGATATGGGAACAGTTACGCTCAAGGGCAATCAGGTGGAAACATCGGGAGCTCTCCCGGAAGAGGGGAACAGGGCCCCGGACTTCAGGCTGACGGCAACCGACCTTTCCATGAAGGAACTCAGGGATTATCAGGGAAAGAAAAAGGTGCTCAACATCTTCCCCAGCATCGACACGGGGGTATGCGCCGCATCCGTGAGAAGGTTCAACGCCGAGGCTTCATCCCTGGAGGGGGCCGTTGTCCTCTGTATCTCCGCCGACCTTCCCTTTGCCCATTCCAGGTTCTGTGAGATAGAAGGTCTTGACAATGTCGTTCCCCTCTCCGTGTTCCGCTCTCCCGATTTCGGCAGGAACTACGGAGTGATGATGACATCCGGCCCGCTTGCCGGTCTCCTGGCAAGGGCGGTTGTGGTACTTGATCAGTCAGATCTGGTGATCTACACCCAGCTGGTCCCGGAGATAGGCGAGGAACCGGACTATGAAGCGGCCCTGGAGGTTCTGAGATCCCTCTGATCACCTGGCTGGTCCTGTCGCTGCCGGTGGTAGGTTCCGCGGAATGGCCTCTCTCTTCCGATGGGGATTTGGCCATCGTCTGGCCCGTGGTGGTCTGCGGCGAACCCCAGGCAGGGGAGATCAACGGAGTTCTGGATTATCGGCAGGTTACCGGGGAATCGCTCTGGGAGACCGTTACGAACTACCGTGAATTCGGGCGGGGAATAACATCATCTGACTACAGGGTGAACCACCTCGATGATGACTTTCTGGATGTAACCGTTTCCTGGAGCTTCGTCGGGGCCTATCCCTCGGAGCATGAAAGGTCATTCCTCTTCAGCCTGGAGACCGGAATGGTTCAGGAGCCGGCGGACCTCTTTGCACCGGAAGCAATGGAGGCCCTTGCCGTTCTGTGCAACGATAAGCTTTCCCGGAACATTCAGGCAGAAACGGCCATTGACCCGCCTGTAAGCGCTCAGAGGGATCATGTCTTTACCGTGGAGCATCTTGCAACGGCTGGAATGCGCAGCGAGGGCATTGTTTTCCTATACCCGTTCGACTATCCGCATGCCTTTAAGGCAGCAGAACCCGATGGGGAGCCTTTCTTCACCTGGAGCGAACTGGAGGGATACCTGCTTCCAGGGATCGCAAGACGGTGATCAGCCGGTGAACTTCACCCGGTGATACTTCTTCTTGCCCTTTCGGAGCAGGAGAACGCCTTCCTCGGGAAGTGCGGGGTCCACATGGGCAAGGGGGTCGTCCACCCTTTCTCCCTGGATGTACAGTCCACCCTGTGAGGCCATCCTCCTGACCTCTGCCCGGCTTCCGCACAGACCCGTATCTGTGAAGAGGTCAAGGGCGTTCATGCCGCTTGCGAGCCTCTCCGCGGAGATCTCCGTGGTGGGGGCCTCCTCCTGGCTGCCTCCCCCTTCGAAGAGAGCCCTGGACGCATCCCTGGCCTTTTCCGCCTCGGTCTTCCCGTGCGCTATGGAGGTTGCCTCCATGGCCAGCCTTTCCTTCGCCTTCCTGATGTCAGCTCCCTGGAGCTTCTCGTAACCGGCTATCTCCTCCATGGGCATGAAGGTGTACAGCTTCATGAAGTAGACGGCGTCCCGGTCGTCTACGTTCATCCAGAACTGGTAGTAGTCATAGGGTGAGGTAAGTTCAGCATCGAGCCAGATCGCTCCGCCCGGCTGGGACTTGCTCATCTTCTCCCCTGTGGATGTGGTGACGAGGGGGCAGGTGAATCCGTAGGCCTCGGC
>ERZ795057.1041-NODE-1041-length-25627-cov-922.320468_pt1 | contig 25627 bp, 23 predicted proteins | sample MGYA00375141_ERZ795057 | MGnify/ENA primary metagenome ERZ795057 (study PRJEB30186, sample SAMN05720163) | activated sludge metagenome | isolation source: Anaerobic digester | place: Hong Kong | collected 2015-01-26 ... | reverse complement strand
GTGATGTTACCAACCCGCTTTGCGGTCCGCAAGGAGCTGCTTATGTATACGGGCCTCAGAAAGGAGCGTCTCCAGAAGATATAACATTGTTGGACAACGGATTGTGTCATTTATCAGAAGTGGCTGCAAAAAAGTTTTCCAAGCCCCCCGGCACACCTGATAACAAAGACATCCCCGGAGCCGGGGCTGCCGGAGGTCTCGGCTACGCGTTTCTGGAATTTCTGAACGGCCGTCTGGAATCGGGATCCGATATGATCATGGATGCCATCGGACTTGAAAATGAAGTCCTCAATGCAGACCTTGTAATTACCGGAGAAGGCAAAATGGATGCTCAGACCCTTATGGGAAAAGCCCCTGCGGGGGTAGCCCGTCTGGCTAAAAAACACAACAAAAGAATCCTGTCATTTTGCGGCAGTGTAACACCGGGATCCGAGAAATTACTGTACGACGTTTTTGATAAATGTATTCCTGTCACACCGCCCGGAGCCTCTTTCCAACAAGCTTCAGAGTGGTTGCAAACCTCTGTTTACCACCATTTTATCATACCAAGAAAACCTTAGTTTACCTGACGATCAACCTTCTTCCTATACGCAGAACCGTCTTTGAAGATATATTGTTCCACGCACAGATCTGCCGGACAGTGGTTCCGTATTTCATAGCCAGTGCCCCTAAAGTATCTCCCGATCTGATGGTGTGAATGATTCTCTGTGAAGCGGCCAGGGATTCTTCATCGGTCTGGCCGTAGTGGGAATAGATGCTGAAATAATGTTTTTTAAGTACAAATACGGAATCTCTGAGAGATCCGTTTTCAAAGTCTATGATACGTTCGGGATCAAAGGCTTTTCCTTTGTAGCGTGTCTCAAAATGAAGATGCGCCCCTGTGCTTCTGCCCGTATTGCCTCCAAGACCTATCACTTCTCCCGCTTTGACAATCTCTCCCGGTTTGACAAGAAATCTGGATAAATGACCGTAATACGTTTCCAACCCGCCGGGATGCCTTACCACCAAGAGGTTTCCGTATCCTCCCGTGTTTCGGGAAGGTTCCATGACCCGTACTACCCCATTGAATGCAACCCGGACGGAATCCCCCGTATCCAAAGCTATATCCGTACCCCGGTGTTCGCGTGTTCTTCTGAATGCATACCGGGAACGTACTTTCTCGGTAAACGGGCAACAAAATCCCTGCAGGGAATCGGCCAGTACCAGGGTGATCTCATCGGGAAACTCTTCAAGTTTAAGCTCTTTGAAAGCATGAATGGACGATGTATCCCACCCGGTATACATTTCCGTTTCATCAAAGACAGGTTTTCCAAGATCCAGGTATTGCCAGGTAAAATCTTCCAGCAATACGATCCTTGTAAATTTATCTTCCGTAGCTAAGGTATCAATAGCCGTGGGCATTTCACGATCAGCTCCCTGAGCAAACAATACGGAACAGGCTAAAGTAAAGAAAATTGATAAACGAGACCTTTTCAAAGTTGACAGTATTTTGATTAAAAACGTGTAAAGATAAGTGTTTTTTAGTTCCAACCGTTTTTCGTTTATCTTTGTGTTGATGAAAAAACTGTGGATCCCTTTTGTCCTGATTCTGCTCATAGCCGGTGACCTGTTCCTGGGATCGGTCAATCTGTCTTTTCCGGATATTATTAACGCATTGACGGGACATGATTCTACAGATTACGTATATAAAATAATCTGGAATTTCAGGATCCCCAAAATGATCACAGCCCTTTTGGCCGGGATGTCTCTTGCCGTTTGCGGGGCACAAATGCAAACCCTTTTCAGAAACCCCCTGGCAGATCCCTATGTCCTGGGAATCAGTTCGGGAGCAGGGCTTGGTGTGGCTTTCTTCGTCATGGGATCTTCATGGCTGGGTGCCGCAAATGCACCTGCCTGGCTTACTAATTTGGGAACCGCTGCCTTTGCATGGATGGGAGCACTTGCCGTCATGTTGATAATAGTGGCAGCTTCAAAAAGACTGAAAAGCAACATGACCCTCCTTATTCTGGGTATCATGATAGGATCCGCCGGTTCAGCGCTTATTGGTCTGATACAGTATTTTTCAGAAGCAACCGCTCTCAAGACTTACGTTCTGTGGACCATGGGCAGCTTCGGGAACGTTACCGGTAACCGTCTGGCAATAATGGCCATACTTTGTATTACCGGTTTGGGGATATCTTTTTTGAATATCAAAGACCTGAATGTATTGCTTTTGGGTGAAGAGTATGCAAAAAGTCTGGGGATCAATGTATCGCGTGTCAGGAATCGCATTTTTCTTGCAACCACCCTGCTTGCCGGCAGTGTTACTGCCTTTTGCGGCCCCATTGGTTTTATTGGCATAGCCGTTCCCCACATTGCACGTATGCTTTTCAATAACGCCAACCACCGCGTGTTGATCCCTGCATCTGCCATGCTGGGAGCCGGCATGATGGTACTGGCCGATATCATTTCCCAGATGCCGGGCTCACAAAGCATTTTACCCGTCAATACCGTAGCCGCCCTCATGGGAATTCCCGTGATCATATATGTGATCTTCAAAAACAGAGCCGTTAAGTTATGACACCCTGCCTGGACATATCCGCACTATCCATCGGTTACTCCAAAAGACATAGCCTTTTTGAAGACATAACACTGCAATTGCATTGCGGAAAAATTACCGGCATTCTGGGACCCAACGGCATCGGAAAATCCACCTTGTTAAAAACAATTGCCGGGTTGCTACCTCCATTGAAAGGTTCTGTTATTCCGCAAGGTCTCCCCCGTGACCGGGACCTGTGTGCATTTGTGCCGGCACAACCCTGGAGGGCGTCCAACTTTTCAGTTGAAGATACTGTAAGCACAGGAAGGTACCGGTATACGAACTGGCTTGGTCTGGAAAACCCCGAAGGCAAAAGGATTATTGAGGGAGTTCTTGAAAAAACAGGCATCTCGCACCTGGCCGGAAGAAACAGTGCCGATCTGTCCGACGGGGAATTCCACCGGGTTGCCATTGCCCGGGCACTGGTACAGGACACGCCATTGATCCTTCTTGATGAACCTACCGCTTTTTTGGATATTGCCAATAAACAAGCCACAGTACTGCTACTTAAAAAACTCGCTGTTGAAGAGAACAAGGGCATCCTGTTTTCCACGCACGACCTCTCCCTGGCCATGCAGCATTGTGATCTCTTTTGGATTATGACCCCGGACAAAAAAATGTTTTCCGGAACTCCCGCCCAAATGAAAGAACGCGGAATCATTGAACGATTATTCTAACAACAACAAACCCCGACCTCCCGGCCGGGGAAAACATCAAATATTGGAGAGATGCGGATGGGACACATCATGTACCCAAACGCTCGCTGAATGAACTGATTATTGACCTTTGACCTTTTTTTCCTCCATCATCCTGCCAATGGCACCGGCCAGGCGACGGATCCCCTCCTCGGCACGTGATTCTTCCATATAAGAAAAGTTGATCCGCAAGGTGTTCTTCCCTGACCCGTCACAGTGGAATGCTTCCCCAATGACAAAGGCCACGTTTTCTTTTACCGCAATTTTGAAAAGTTCCGTGGAATCGTACCCTTCAGGCAGTGTAACAAAGAGGAAGAGACCTCCTTCGGGATTGGTCCAGGTTACCCCTTCGGGCATGTATTTTTCAAATGCGGCGATCATGCTGTCGCGTTTGTTACGGTAATTGATCTTAACCCGCTCAATATTTTTGTCGTAATACCCTTTTTTCATAAAACGGGCCGCTATGAACTGATTGAATACCGGAGCACACAAATCCATGGATTGCTTAACAATCTCCAGCCGTTCAATTATGTTTACAGGAGCCATGATCCATCCAAGGCGGAACCCGGGCACGAATGTCTTGGAAAAAGTTCCCAGCAACACCGTACGCTCTTCCTTATCCAGTGAATAGATCAAAGGCATGGGTTCGCCGCTGAAACGGATCTCCCGGTAAGGGCTGTCTTCCACTACCAGAAGATCAAATTCCCGGGCAACTTCCAGGACATTGTTTCGTTGCTCCATATCCATTGTCACACCGGATGGATTTTGGAAATCGGGTATTGCGTAAATGAATTTCGGTTTTTTTCCGGCAGTTACCAATGCACTGACCACCGAATGCAGTTCCTCATCTCTGGGAATTCCCACGGGATTGGCCCTGTGGGCATAAAAAGCCTGTAAAGCTCCCAGGTAGGATGGCAACCCGCAGACCAGCGTGTCTCCGGGATTAATTAACAGCTGACACAGCATATCTATTGCCTGTTGCGACGATGTGGTAATTATGAAATTTTCATAAGTAACCTCCATACCCTGGTCACGGTAACGTTGTGCAAGCACCTCTCTTAATTCCTTAACCCCCAACGTTTCACCATATTGCAATGCCTGCAAGGCATTTTCTTCCAGGACTTCCATAACGACTTCCTTTAATTGATCTACGGGAAAAGCCGTAATGTCGGGGAACCCGCCTCCAAAAGATATCACGTCAGGACGTGTAGCCATTTTCAGAAGATCCCGGATGGCTGACCGCCTCATATTTTTGGCGTTATCAGAGATAATGGATTTCAAAGTTTCGTCTAGCATAATTTTAAATTCTTTTACGGGGCAAAACTAAAAAAGTTTAATCAATAAAGCAAAATATATGACAAATATATAGCAGGAACGCAATTAAACATATAAATCATAAGCCACAAGGGTTACTCAAAGAAATGTACTACATTTGTGCGAATAAACGCGATTTATGTCACAATTGCAAATAACCCGGGAATTTCGTTTTGAAGGCGCACACGCACTGACCCATTACGATGGCAAATGCCGCCAGATACACGGACATTCCTACAAACTGATGGTCACCATAACAGGTGAACCTTCCCACAAACCGGAAGATCCGAAATCAGGCATGATCATGGACTTCAATGACCTTAAAAAAATTGTTTCCAAATACGTTCTGGAACCCCTGGATCACTCTCTGATGCTTAGGAAGGACGCTCCTTTATCAAGCGAGCTTGCCAAAGCATATGACAATGTCATAATTTTTGATTTTCAACCCACCTGTGAACAATTGACATTATATATTTCCGGCATCCTGGATCCGGTAATTACCCCGCCCAACCGGCTACACAGCGTAAGGTTGTACGAAACCCCCACATCATTTGCCGAATGGGTGAAATGAAACGAATATTCATGATAGACGGGCACGCCCTGGTTTACCGGGCGTATTTTGCCTTTATTAACCGGCCCATGCTCAACACCAAAGGTGTTGACACCTCGGCAATATACGGCTTCTGCCGTTCCCTGTTTGATATTATCCTGAAGGAAAGACCCACCCATCTTTTTGTGGCCTTTGATCCGGGAGGTAAAAATTTTCGCCACCAGGCATATCCGGAATACAAAGCGAACCGGCCCGAGACGCCTGCGGTGATAAAAGAATCGCTGCCCGTCATTCACGAATTTCTGGAATCGTGCCGTATCCCGGTGATCACCATTCAGAATGCCGAGGCAGACGATGTCATCGGAACATTATCCAAACGTGCCGAAAAAGAGGGCTTCCAGGTATTTATGGTAACTCCGGACAAGGATTACGGACAACTGGTCTCTAAAAACATCCGGATGTTCAGGCCCCATTCCCGCGGGGACGGCTGGGAGATCATGGGAGAAAAAGAGATCTGTGCCAAATACAACATAAATGATCCCTTACAGGTAACCGATATCCTGGCCATATGGGGAGACGCCTCGGACAACATCCCGGGAGTGCGGGGCATTGGAGAAGTCGGTGCCAAAAACCTGGTATCGCGCTACGGAACCGTAGAGAACATACTTGGACACCTTGCCGAGTTGCCTGTCAAAATGCAGGAAAAGATCACACAGTCCAAAGACATGCTGGAACTTTCCAAGGATCTGGTCACCATCCGGACCGGCCTGGACATTCCATGGAACGAAGAATCTTTCAAGGTCCGTGCACCCGAGCTGGCCCGCCTGAAAGAATTGCTCAGAGAGTACGAATTCCATTCCCTGGTACGGCTTATCCCTAAATTGGAAGAATTGTTCTGCTGTTTTGAAGATAAAACGGATACGCCGCTTGAAGCCTCCCCGGAACTGAAACCGCCCGTTTCTTTTGAAGAAATCAACAACAGTCAGCAAATCGCTTCTCTGCTGAAAGAGGCATCCGTCAACGGCCGGGTGGGCATAGCCTGTGACACTTCATATGCAGCTGTTTATACGGGAGAAAAAAATCATATAGCTTCTTTTGAAATCGTCCAGCCGCTACTTTCAGATCCGAAAATTGAAAAATGCGGGTTCGATATCAAAGACCTGTTGCTGACATTGAAACATCAGCAAGAAGACATATCCGGCATGCTCTGGGACCCCGGCCTGATGCATTATTTGGTCAACCCGGAACGAAACCACCGTCCCGACGACCTTGCCATACAATACCTGAATTTGTTTCCGGATGAGACCGAGACTAAAGATCAGGACATGTTTCAAACTGAAAAAGAAACAGATACAGCCCTAAAAAACCTCTTACGCCGGGCTTTCATTGCATTTCATCTGAAAAAGCCTTTGCAGGACATACTAATCAAAGAAGGAACGCACTCTCTTTACACGGATCTTGAAATGCCCTTGATGGAAGTTCTTGCCCAAATGGAGTACCAGGGGGTAAAAGTGGATATCGCATCCCTGGAAGAATACGGTCGGGAACTAACTGCAACATCCCTGAAGATTGAACAACAGGTCAGGGATTACGCAGATGATCCCACACTGAACGTGTCTTCCCCAAAGCAACTGGGGATCGTTCTGTACGACAGACTGAAAATTGACGACAGGTCCCGGAAAGGTAAAAAACAGTATTCCACAGATGAAGAGACTCTCAGTGCACTGGCAGATCGCCATCCCATAGTGCCCCTGATCCTGGAATACAGGTCTTTGAAAAAACTCTTGTCTTCCTACATTGAAAGCCTGCCCGCACTTGTCAACCCCAAAACCGGACGTATACATACCACATTCAATCAGACGGTAACTGCTACCGGAAGACTCAGCTCACAAAAACCGAACCTTCAAAACATTCCGGTAAGGGAAGAAAGAGGAAGAGAAATCAGAAAATTTTTCATTCCCCGAGATGAAGACCATGTGTTGATGTCAGCAGATTATTCTCAGATAGAACTGCGTATCATGGCCCATATGAGCGGAGATCAGGATTTTATAGCAGCCTTCAATGCAGGGGAGGATATTCATACGGCTACGGCAGCAAAAATATTTCATTGCACAAACGAAGAAGTAACTCCCGAACAACGGAACAAGGCAAAAACCGCCAATTTCGGAATCATTTACGGCATATCCCCGTTCGGGCTTGCCAGCCGTCTTAAAATACCTCGTACAGAAGCTAAGGAACTCATTGACGGATATTTTGAACACTACCCGAAAGTAAGGGAATATCTGGATAATACCATATCCACTGCAAAGGAAAAAGGCTACGTGGAAACACTGTTCAACCGCAGACGTTATGCACCGGATATCAATGCATCCAACGCATTGCTGCGGGGATTGGCAGAACGTAACGCCATAAACGCTCCCATTCAGGGAACAGCTGCCGACATTATAAAAAAAGCCATGGTATCTGTACACCGTGCAATCAGGGATAAAAAAATGAAAAGCAAAATGATCCTGCAAGTTCATGATGAATTGCTCTTTGATGTCCATATTACGGAAAAGGAAGAAATGGAAGCCATGGTACGCAATATAATGGAACACACAGTGACACTCAGCGTACCGTTATCTGTTGGATTGGGATTTGGAACTAACTGGCTGGAGGCGCATTAGTATGGCATTTACGGATTGGATCATTATTTCTTCTGTTCTCCTGTTTGCTATTACCCTGTTATTGTTTGTACAGTACTACAGACCGGCCTTTGCTAAAAAAGAAAGTTCTCAGGCGGGAAACACGGCGACACCCGGCGTTTCCGTAATTCTCTGTGTAAGAAACGAATACGAGAACCTGGTAAATTTACTGCCTGCTTTGCTGGAACAGGAATACGAACCCTTCGAACTGATTGTGGTGGACAAAAACTCACAAGACAACACAGACGTACTGCTGGCCTCCCTGGAACATTTCAATAAAAATCTGACCATAAGAACACTGACGGCCAATTCCAAATTCGGCCGGGACAACCTTATGGCCCTGGGAATAGGGATACGCGCCGCCCGGTATCCTTACGTAATTTTTTTTCGACCTGATTGTTATCCTGATTCCAAACAATGGCTTGCATCAATAGTCAAAGCATCAATAGGTAAAGCATCAGCTGAAACGCAAAAAACCACGGTTCTGGGATACACGTCATACAGGGGCAGCAACATGCTGATCCGTTACGACCTGATGGAACAACAGCTTCATGCTATGGGAGCAGGTTCACTGAAGATGGGTTATACCGGTGACGGCAACAACAAGATGTTTCCTGCAGAAGCCTTTTTGACCGGAGAAAAAATGGACATGAAAACAACCGGCTGCAACCAATGTGAGCAAGCCGTAGTTTCGCACGCATTAAAACACACCAAAGTCAGAGCATGCGTTCACCCTTCAGGCACGGTACATATGAACCGACGGCTGGGAATGCGCGAATACCGCATGAACAGGACCCTGGAATTGGCTACGGTCCAACTAACAAAAGCATGGCCTTATTTATTGCTGTCAACGGAAAAAATACTCACAGCCGCTTTTTATGTGTTTTTGATCCTGGCTTTTCACCGTTTTCGGGAAACGGAAGGAATCTTATCCCTGGGCATCATCGGAGGTATGTTGTTGTTCAGATGGATAACGGTATGGATCCACCATATTGGATTTCGTATTCATTTTGGTGAGAAAGGACTGGTTTTGGCATCTCCTTTGTGGGATATAATCTCTCCCTTTGTGCATTTTTATTTTTTAACAGTGCTCCTGATAAAGAACATCAAATCTTCATAACATGAGTGTATCACCGGATAATTTGGATGACCGCGAGCTTGTCAGACTGGCCCTGGAAAACAGGCAGGAGGCATATACACGTCTTTTAGTAAGACATAAAGATCGTGTACAAGCCTTTATCAACAAACTCATAGTTAACTCATCCGAATCCGAAGACCTGGTGTTGATGAGTTTTGACAAAGCTTTCCGGAACCTGAAACATTACAATCCCAAATACGCTTTCTCCACCTGGCTGTACAGCATTGTTCAAAATTTATGCATTGATCATTTCAGGAAAAACAAACAATACTTTGTTTCACTGGAAGAAGCCCGGGAAACAGAAGACATTAACCCGGAAGAAGTCATGATAGCCGAACAACAGAAACAAGCTATTGAATCGGTAATATCTCGCCTCAAACCCGACTATGCAGAAGTCATCCGCCTGCGTTACATGCAGCATTACGCTTACGAAGAGATCGCCGACACATTGAACGTTCCTCTGGGAACGGTTAAAAACAGGATCCATCGGGCTAAAGTAATGCTCGCCCGGATCATTGAACAGGAAAGTGTTGATTAATTATGGATGCACAATTGATTTTCAGGTATTTCCCGGATCTGGACCAAACAGCCAAAGCCCGTTTTATTCAACTGGGTGAGCTATACTCCGGCTGGAATCAAAAGATCAATGTTATCAGCCGAAAAGACATGGAGCATCTCTACCTGAGGCACGTACTTCATTCCCTGGCTCTGTCAAAGGCTATTGGCAACAATCCGTTTCAAAAAAACGTCTCGGTTCTGGATGCCGGGACCGGAGGGGGATTCCCGGGCATTCCCCTGGCCGTTTTACATCCTTCAACCCGTTTTGTATTATGCGATTCCATAGCCAAAAAAATCAAAGTTGTTTCGGGTATTACCGCTCAACTGGGTCTGACCAACGTAACGCCTGTTGTCTCACGTATGGAATCCCTTCCCGACAGGACATATGATGTAATAATTTCAAGAGCTGTTGCGAGTCTTGTTAAATTCATACCCTGGGCTCACAATAAAATTAAAAAAGACGGCAGGATTCTCTTCCTGAAAGGGGGAGACCTTACCTCCGAAATACACGAAGCCTCCGGCAAACTGGGCATTCCCGAAACCTGTTTTACAATAACTGAACTGCAAAACACATATCCCGGTTTGGATGACGATTTTTTTGACACGAAAAAAATTTGCGAAATCAAACAAACTTCGTACCTTTGCGCTCCCCTATTGAAAAGCAGTTAAAGTAGCAGAACTATATGAAAAGGACATTTCAACCATCTCAGCGTAAACGCCGTAACAAACACGGTTTTCGTGAGCGTATGTCTACTCCCAACGGACGTCGCATTCTGGCCGCCCGCCGCAGGCGCGGACGCAAAAAATTAACCGTATCCGACGAAGATCGTTTTTAAAAAGTGTCCGGTAAAAAAAACATAAGGAAACCTATCCTCAGGAACATACTGTGGATTATGATTTTCCTGTCAGTGCTTTTTTTAGGTATCTACACTTTCTTACATTTCTTCACACGTCACGGCAAAGGATTTATTCTTCCCGATCTTACCGGTTTGACACCGGAAGAAGCACGGGAGGTTGTTTCTTCTATGGATTTACGCCTGGAAGTAACCGATTCACTTTATATGCCGAAACTGCCTAAAGGAGTGATATTCAGACAGGTTCCTCCTGCCGGACAGCATGTCAAGAAAGACCGTCGGGTAGAACTGACCGTAAACTCGGTACTTCCCCGGCAGGTGAGTATGCCTTCTCTGGTAGGATTCTCGCTCAGACAGGCGAAAGCGGAACTTGCATCCGGCGGGCTGAAACTCGGCCGTCTGATCTATGTTCCCGACATGGCCACCAATAACGTTCTGGAACAACTTTACATGGGACAGCCCATCGCCCCGGGCACCTCCATTGACCTATACAGCTCTATTGATCTGGAACTGGGTTTGTCTCCGGATCACGAACTCGCATACATCCCTATGCTGAAAGGGAAAAGTCTTGAAACCGCATTGGATATTCTTAGCGATCATTCCCTTAATGTGGGCAGTATCCGTTACGATCAGACCGTCCTGACTGCGGCAGACACCCTGGCTGCCAGGGTCTACATGCAATCTCCCGTATATTCACAACAACCGGAATGGCCTTTGGGAACATCGGTACATCTTACTCTTACTACCGATCCCGAATTGCTCAAACCGGAAGAACTGCCCCTGATAGAAGACACCCTGTAAATGATAGATGAGCAGGAATTATTTGAACATTTTCATATAACGGTCGACAAAGGGCAGTCGCCTTTACGTATCGATAAATTCCTTGCATCCAAACTGGAAGCCACATCCAGGAACCGTATTCAACTGGCAGCAGAATCCCAATACATTTTAGTTAACGGCACCCCGGTAAAAAACAATTACAAAGTCCGCCCTTTGGATGATATCCGCATTATGCTTCCTTATGAAAAGAGGGAGTTCAAGCTTATAGCGGAAGATATCCCCTTAGACATCGTTTTTGAAGATCCGGATATTCTGGTGATCAACAAACCTGCCGGTTTGACAGTGCATCCGGGACACGGCAATTACACCGGGACGTTATTAAATGCCCTGGCATGGCATTTCGGGGAAAGGGGAACCGTTAACACGGATGATTCACGTATGGGAGTCTTGGTTCACAGGATTGATAAAGACACATCGGGTCTGCTGGTCGTAGCCAAATCAGAAGAAGCCCAGTTCCGTCTGGCACGACAATTTTTTGACCATAGCGTAGACCGGGTATACCATGCCCTTGTATGGGGAGACATGGAAGATGATGAGGGAACCATAACAGGGGATATTGCCCGGCATCCTTCGGACAGACTTCGTTTCAGTGTTTGTGCTGAAGGAAAAACAGGCAAGCACGCTGTCACACATTATCGTGTCCTGGAACGTTTTGGGTACGTAACCCTTGTTGAATGCCGTCTTGAAACCGGAAGAACACACCAGATACGTGTACATATGGAACACGCCGGACACCCTCTGTTTGGAGATGCCCGTTACGGAGGGGACCGTATTCGCAAAGGGACCCGTTTCACAAAATACAAACAGTTTATTGATAACTGTTTTGAAATTATGCCTCGCCAGGCACTTCATGCCATGACTCTGGGTTTTGTTCATCCCCGTTCTCGTGAAAAAATAGATTTCCGGGCACCGTTACCTGAAGATTTTGAAAAAGTTCTGGAAAAGTGGCGTAAATACGCTATTTCCTCACAATTCTCTGAGGATTTTTAGAAACAAAAGCCTCCCACGATCCGCCGGCTGCGGGTTTTCCCGGCAATACCATCTGGTACGCATGACATACGGCAACCGCAAGTGCATCGGTAGCATCCAACGACTCGGCTTTTTCGTCCACCACCATGATCCGTTTTAACATACCGGCCACTTGTTCCTTGGAAGCCGCTCCTTTCCCGGTTACGGCCATCTTGATCTTCCTGGGAGCATATTCACATACAGGGACATTCCGGGACAATGCGGCGGCAATGGCCACTCCCTGCGCCCTGCCCAGTTTCAGCATGGATTGTATATTCTTGCTGTAGAAAGGGGCTTCAATGGCCATGCAATCGGGATGATAACAATCCAGCAATTCGTACATTTTTTCCAGAATATGGCTCATTCTGCGGTACGGATCCTTGATGGCCGTCATGTTCACAACGCCCATGGCCATCGTTTCAATTTTCGATCCCTTTTTGCGGATAACCCCGTATCCCATGATTCGTGTTCCCGGGTCTATACCTAATATGATACTTTCCTTATTCAAAACTAAATCCTGGAAAAGTGCAAATATTTGTGCAGGGCTTCAGGCATATCAATGCCATCGGGGGTCTGGTTGTTTTCAAGCAAAGCAGCCACAATACGGGGTAAGGCCAATGCACTCCCGTTCAGTGTATGAACCAGGTGGATCTTGCCGTCATCAGCCCTGAAACGGGCTTTCAAACGGTTGGACTGAAACGTTTCAAAATTGGATACCGAACTGACCTCAAGCCAACGTTTTTGAGCCGCCGAGTATACTTCAAAATCATAAGTCATGGCAGAAGTGAAACTTAAATCACCTCCACATAAACGCAGAATCCTGTAAGGCAACTTCAACAGCTGTATAAGCCGTTCAACATGTTTTACCATCTGATCCAGAACGGAATAAGAGTTTTCAGGGTGAGTCAGCTGAACGATTTCCACTTTGTCAAACTGATGCAGCCTGTTCAATCCCCTGACATCTTTTCCGTACGATCCGGCTTCCCGTCTGAAACATGGCGTATAAGCTGTCATTTTTACAGGCAAATCATTCATTTCCAGTATTGTATCTCTGAAAATATTGGTCAAAGGCACCTCTGCCGTTGGGATCATGTAGTAATTATCAAGCCCTGCATGATACATCTGATCGCTTTTATCCGGCAATTGTCCGGTACCGTAACCGGAATCTTCATTAACCATAATGGGAGGCATGATTTCTTTGTACCCGGCCCGGGTATTCTGATCCAGGAAAAACTGTATAAGACTCATTTGCAACCGGGCACCTTTTCCTTTGTATACCGGGAAACCGGCCCCGGTCAACTTAACGCCCAGATCAAAATCAATCAGATCGAATTTTTTTGCCAACTCCCAATGAGGCAGGGCCCCCGAGGAAAGATCGGGAACCATTCCGCCTTCCCGCACCAGGACGTTGTCATCTTCCCCTTTACCCGGCACCACAAGGCTGTATGGAATATTTGGCAAAGTAACGAGCAACTCGTCAAGTTCTTTTTCCAAAGACTCCTGCTCCTGATTCAATTCTTTGATCGTTTCTTTTGCTTGTGCAGCTTGCTTTTTAATTTCTTCTGCCTCGGCCTTCTTCCCTTCCTTCATAAGTTTTCCGATACGTGCAGCAATCTTTTTCTGTTCTGCCGTAAGTGCATCGGACTGCGTCTGTGCCGCTCTTCTGCGCACATCCAGTTCAAGTATCTTTTTTATGACAGGCCCTGCATCCATATTCCGGATTGCCAGACGCTCAGCAACGTAATCCGGATTCTCTCTTAAAATTTTAAGCGTTAACATTATATTACGATTTTATCTCCATTATGGACTCGGAAACATTGATTATATAATCCCCTACCCGCTCACATTCGGCTATGATGTCCATAAAATACACACCGGTGAGGTAATCATACTGATTTTTGCCAAGATTCAACAAATTTCCTTCCCGGAGCATATCCCTGAATTTGTTGATGTCTTTTTCAGCATCATAGGCATTTTCAATATTATTCAATTTTGTATAGCCGGCTTTAAGGTTTTCTATCATAACGTTGAATGCCTTGTCAAGCAGATCGAACATTCCCAGAATGTTTTTGTTCATTTGGTCGTCAAACGTTATGTTGTTGAGCCTTTTGCGCTGCATGATGCGGGCAATGTTGTAAGCCGAATCTCCCATGCTTTCCATTTCCCCGATTATCTTATACATTGCCTGGATCCGGCTTCCCGATTCGGAGCTGATTTCTTCTTCTCCAATCTGGTTCATGTATTCAGCTATTTCAAATTCAATTTTGTCCGTTACTTCTTCGTAATAGGATATTTTCTTGAAAAGATTTTCAAATTCATCACTGTTTGGCTCCAGCAAAGCACTGCGTACAAATGAATATTGTCTGATAATGATGTCTCCGTAATGTATAATCTCCTGCTTTGCCTGATCCAAAGACAATTCTGCCGTACTGAGCAAACCTCCCTGGATAAACTTGAGCCTGAATTTTTCCTCCTCCTTGGGATTTTTGATGACGTATGTCACCACTTTAACCAATAAGGGAGTAAAACCTACCAGCAATAACGTATTGGTTACGTTAAACAAAGTATGAAGCAAGGAAACGGCATAAAGCATAGCTACTGAAGAAGCTTCCGGGTCCGCTGCCTGGGTAACGGGAATGAAAGGATCAGCAGCTCCCAATCCGGTTATGATCACTCCCACCAATTTCAAAACAGGCTTAAAGAGTATTAATACCCATGTTACTCCGATTAAATTGAAAAAAGTGTGTGCCAATGCCGCCCGTTTGGCCGAGACATTCCCCACGGAAGCCGCTATGTTGGCTGTAACAGTCGTTCCAATATTTTCCCCGAGTACCAGTGCCGCCGCCATTTCAAACGGAATCCATCCGAAATTCACCATAACCAATGTGAGGGCCATAGTAGCACTCGATGACTGCAACACAATAGTCAGTACGGTCCCTATCCCCACAAAAATCAATGTGGACCAGAATCCCCAATCTGTCAGAGACTGGAGGAAGGCCAGGGTTTCGGGACTTGAACGCAGATCCGGCACGGATTCTTTCATGAAAGTCAGCCCCAGGAAAAGAAGGGCAAAACCGATTACCATTTCCCCGGTGTTTTTTCTTTTCTGGCGTTTGGACATGGTCAAAATGAATCCCAGTGCTATCAATGGAATGGAAAGAATGGAAATATCCGCTTTGAATCCCAACAGGGATACGAGCCATGCCGTAACGGTAGTACCTATATTCGCTCCCATAATCACGCCAACGGCCTGTGCCAGGGACAACAGTCCGGCATTCACAAAACTCACTACCATAACAGTAGTGGCACTGGAAGACTGTATAACTGCCGTAATAAATAATCCTGTGAGAACTCTTTTAAAAGAATTTGAGGTCATTGAAGCCAGAAAGCCGCGTAATCCGTCACCCGCGACCTTTTGTAAGGATTCGCTCATGAGCGTCATCCCATAAAGAAAAAGACCTAATGAACCTGCAAGATTGAGAATTTGTAATACAATATTCATACCTTAGAGATTTCACTGCAAAGATGCATTGTTTTTTTGTACTTTTGGTTAATAAACTGTTACAATTATGAACATACGCAGAATATTCCTGTTAGTTACGGGTTTGCTATGCCTGCTGAATTTACATGCCCAAAACACCCCCTTGAAGGTACTGGCTTTTCAGAATCCGGAGGAAGCTCCTTCCAATGTAGAATTCACACAAAAGGTTCTTACATTTCTTGAAGGAATCAACGGGAACGGAGAACTTGCCTTTGAACAGACGGCGGATCCGTCACGGATAAATGAAAAGGATCTGAAAGACGTCAATGTGATTATAATGCTCGGTCATATTCCTTTGAATAACCAGCAGCAAAAAGCTTTTCAAAATTTTATGGAAAACGGAGGCCGGTGGTTGGGATTTCAGGCAACAGCCGTTTATGCAAAAGGAAACTGGCCTTGGTTCAATGAGTTTATTGGAGGGGCCTGCCTTGAAGAATCATGTCTGCCTGCCCTGCCGGCAAAACTTAAAACGGAAGATCCTTTGCATCCTGTATGCCGGGGAATTCCAAGCTATTATATCGCCCCGGCCAACGAATGGCATGTCTTCTCCAACGGACTTCGTCAAAATCCCCATGTATCCGTTCTGCAGAGTCTGGCTGCTGAATCATTCCCCGCAGGAATAACGAATGTTGTCAAAAGCGGAGACATTCCGGTTACGTGGATCAACAGAAAATACAACATGATTTACTTTAATGTGGGTCATGACGGGAACAGCTTTTCTGACCCCACGCAGAATTTGCTGATAACCAATGCCCTTAAGTGGTTGTTAACGCAACAGGCACCTGTACAGGAAAAAGTAGTGGCTGCTTACGTAACATCATGGAAAGAAGCGGTTCCCGATCCCACACACATTACCCATATAAATTATGCCTTCGGACACGTAAACGATTCGTGTAACGGCATAAAAGTAGATAATCCGGAAAGACTTCATCAGATAGTGGCTCTGAAAAATCAAAAACCCTCCCTGAAAATTTTGCTTTCCATTGGCGGTTGGGGAAGCGGCCGTTTTAGTGAAATGACGGCAAACGAAGATAACCGTGAATCATTTGCAAAAGATTGCCGTCGGGTAGTTAATGAATTTTGTCTTGACGGAATAGATATTGACTGGGAATACCCTACCAACCCCGGGCCGGGCATCTCATATGCACCTGAAGACACCCGGAACTTTACCCTTTTGATGCACGATATCCGGAAAAACCTTGCCACAGGGCAATTGCTTACACTGGCATCCGCGGCAAGCGGTAAATTCATAAACTTTAAATCCATAGTGGACTATGTGGATTTTGTCAATATAATGACCTATGACATTGCCTATCCCCCTTATCATCATTCAGGACTGTATCCCTCATCCCTGACCGGCAACCTTTCCTGTTATGAATCCGTGCTGGCTCACGTTGCTGCAGGATTCCCACTGGACCGCCTGGTATTGGGCATCCCTTTCTATGGAAAACCTTCCCCTGACTTCCCTGAGGGAATGAACAGTTACGGCAAGCTCATACAACTGGAAAATTATGAACAATGCTGGGACGATATTGCCAAAGCTCCTTACCTGAAAGACAGTACGGGGAAAATCGTATGTAATTACGACGATCCCCGTTCCATAGGATACAAGTGCCGTTTTATTCATCAATATGGAATGAAAGGGGCCATGTACTGGGAATACGAAGGAGACGACGAGAAAGGGTCGCTCAGACAAGCCGTGTTCAACGGAATTTTCGTACCTTAGTATTTTATGTTCCGCCGTATGATAGAATTTACAAATTATACCTTTGACCAATATCCTTCCTGTTCCGTACAGGTATCTGCTTTCACTCCCGTTGAAAACGGGTCCGAGTATCATATGATATTCCAAATCCGGGAATTCGGGAAGCGACAGCTTGACAAAAAAAAGGAAGAAGCAATAGATATACTGCATAACTGTGTACAGGAATACTTGTCCCGTGAACCCTACAGTAAGGCTAAAAGGGTCTTTGCCAGGTATTTTCTCAGAAACGCCAAAGACCAGCGACCCCGAATCCACACACGCAAAATCTTTCCCGCATCCTGTGCCATTTCATGCATCGAACAACCTCCTGCCAACGGCTCACAGATCGCCTTATGGGTCTATCTGAGAGACCCCGGAACAGATACGGAAAAATATACGCATTTCTGGATAACGGAAAGGTATTGCCTGGCAGGGGATGTGAGCGGTCAAACCCTGACGTTGCTGACGGATTACGAAAAATGGCTCCATGCCAAAGGATGCTCCATGGCTGACAATTGTTTGCGCACCTGGTTCTACATACAGGACATCGATACCAATTATGCCGCATTTGCCAAAGCACGTACAGACTATTTCAGGAAAATTGGTCTGACCGAACAAACGCACTACATAGCCAGTACCGGTATAGAAGGAAGTAACGGCACGGATTCTTCTCTGGTAACAATGGACGCTTATGCAGTTGCCGGATTGGAACCGTCCCGGATCAAGTATTTGCAAGGACTATCTCACCTGAGTCCTACCAATATTTACGGTGTCACTTTTGAGCGCGGTGTTGCCCTGACTTTTGACGACCGACAGCAAGTGTTGATCTCCGGCACCGCCAGTATAGATAAATCAGGAAACGTACTGCACATTGATGATATCCGTGCGCAATCACTCAGAATGATAGAAAATGTTGAAGTACTTCTTGCCGAGGCAGAGGCTTCTTATGAAGACGTAGCACAGATTATTGTCTACCTAAGGAGGCAACAGGATTACCAACTGGTTCAGGATCTGTTTGCCAGCCGCTTCCCTGCCATCCCTACTGTCATAGTCATGGGTAAGGTCTGCCGCCCCGCCTGGCTGATTGAAATGGAGTGTATAGCACTTCTATAAGTGTATCGCACATATATAAATGCATGGTCGACTAAATAAATGAATGGCCGGGTTTACCGAAAGCACCAGGTACCAGGTACGAAAACACCCCAAAAGTGCGCCTGGTGGGCAGGTTTTAGGCCCCACCAGGTACGAAATCGGGGGTAAAGTGCGCCTGGTCACTTTTTCCCAAAAAAACCAATTTAGCCAAACCACTCACAATAAGCATTTTACAAAATCATTGCCGAGTCTGCCGAAAGCACCAGGTACGAAAACACCCCAAAAGTGCGCCTGGTGGGCAGGTTTTAGGCCCCACCAGGTACGAAATCGGGGGTAAAGTGCGCCTGGTCACTTTTTCCCAAAAAAACCAATTTAGCCAAACCACTCACAATAAGCATTTTACAAAATCATTGCCGAGTCTGCCGAAAGCACCAGGTACGAAAACACCCCAAAAGTGCGCCTGGTGGGCAGGTTTCAGGCCCCACCAGGTACGAAAACAGGGGTAAAGTGCGCCTGGTCACTTTTTCCCAAAAAAACCAATTTAGCCAAACCACTCACAATAAGCATTTTACAAAATCATTGCCGAGTCTGCCGAAAGCACCAGGTACGAAAACACCCCAAAAGTGCGCCTGGTGGGCAGGTTTTAGGCCCCACCAGGTACGAAATCGGGGGTAAAGTGCGCCTGGTCACTTTTTCCAAAAAATACCAATTTTGCCAAACGCCTCATCCAAAGCACTTTACGAAATCTTTGCCGAGTCTGACGAAAGCACCAGGTGCGAAAACCCGGCAAAAGTGCGCCTGGTGGGCAGGTTTTTGGCCCCACCAGGTACGAAATCGGGGGTAAAGTGCGCCTGGTGGGCAGGTTTCAGGCCCATACAGACGAAAAAACACAAATTCCTCCACAAAAAAAGCCCTATACGTGGATGAATGACCGAAAATCCAAGGTCCCTCCACAAAAACGGCCCCAAACGTGGACCGATTGCCAAAAATCCCAGGTCCCTCCTCAAAAACAGCCCTATATGTGAATGAATGCCATGAATTCCGATGGCTCTCACAACAAAGCAACGGGAGCCTCGGCATACAAAAAAGCTCCCGGTTCTTTGTAGTAGGAGCAACCCTGAAGTAGTGGCAACTAAATACAAAAAACCGTTTCAACGGTGGATGGATGACCAAAAATCCCAGATGGCCGAAAATCCAAGGTTTGTCCTCAAAAACAAAAAGAAGCTAAGATGTGGATGGATCGTGCCAGGAAAGAAAGTTCGCATATACAAACAACCGTTGGCCTTGCAGGAAACGTAGAACCTAGGAAGAATAAGGGGCACAGCAATTTGATAAACTTGGAAAGCGGAATACTTCCTTGGGGAGAGTTGCGAATGCCGCTAAGTTCCAGCCAATAAAAAAAGCCGGCTAAAAACCATTTTTAGCCGGCCTCCCAAAATTTTCAGGTATCCGTTTCAGTTACGCCTGCGCAGTTTCTGCATGGGGCTGAACCGATACGTATGATTTATTATTGGCTTTCTTACGAAAAACCACAATCCCGTCTTTCAGAGCATACAAGGTATGATCTTTACCAACACCTACGTTCTCTCCGGGTTTGTGTAATGTACCTCTTTGACGAACCAGAATGTTACCGGCTTTGGCAACCTGCCCGCCAAATAATTTCACGCCTAAACGTTTGCTGTGTGATTCGCGGCCGTTCTTAGAACTACCGACACCTTTTTTGTGAGCCATAATCCTGTGTCTTAGATGTTATGAAATTGTGTCAATCTGGATCTGCGTCAAATGTTGACGGTGTCCGTTACATTTTTGGTATCCTTTTCTTCTTTTCTTTTTGAATACCAATACTTTTTTACCTTTCAGATGTTTCAACACCGTGGCACTTACTGTAGCACCATCCAGGTAAGGAGTTCCGACTACGACGTTTCCGTCTGTATCTTTGAGCAACACTTTCTCAAAGCTGATGGTGGAACCTTCTTCAGCCTGAAGGCGGTTCACGTAAACCCTTCTGCCTTCTTCAACCTTAAATTGTTGTCCTGCAATATCTACAATTGCGTACATAAAAAAAACTTTATCTTGTTTTCAACCGTAAGCGGGTATATTTAAACACCTCTTATTCAATAGCTTGACGATCATTAAATATTTTCCGGCTAAAATCGGACTGCAAAGGTAAAAAAGTTTCCCGGAATACCAAAGAAAAAGTATCTTTGTGAGATTGCAACAAACTTGTTATGAATTCTCCGTTTATTATTACCCGCCCGCTACAGGCACCCGAAGTTCTTGGTAGAACAGCCGGAACTGACTGGCTGGCATCCAACCTTCTGAAGGGGCAGCATTCTGTTATCTGGGACAATCCCAAGACCGGCAAATCGTCCCTGATCAACAAAGTATTGATGCAAATAAGAAAAGCCGAACAAGATCCCGTGATATGCAAATTGTCCTGTTACAATATCCGGAGTGAAAACAGCTTGTATGCATCCATGGTTAATGCATTGATCGGTTCCATTGCAGGCACCCTGGGTGAATGGGAAAAGATCACCAAAGATCTCTTGCCTCTCAGCAAACCGGGAATCTTTGTGCCCCGAATTCATGAACAGGAATTTGCCCTGACTTTTGACACGTGTCCCGATGAAGAAGGCGTCCGCGAACTGGCGCTCTTTCCCGGAGAGTTTGCCACTTACCTTCACCGACCCGTTATCATGGTAATGGAGTCTTTTCACACATTGTTGCCTGCTTTCGGGAATGAATCACGCTCCATTTTCCAACGCATAGTCAAAACATGGAAAATGTTTGATCGTGTCACATTTCTAATCAGCGGATGCGGAAGCGTAACATCTACAGGATACTCCGTCTACAGAGAACTGTTTGACCTACGCAAACCTTTTCACGGTTTTGCAGAATATATCCCGTTGGGGACCATAGAAGAGAAAGAATTTTCCGATTATATTATCCGGAATTTCGCCAAAGCCGGTCGCGTTATTTCAAGGGACTTTGCAGAAATGATCTACCGGAAGATGGAAGGACATCCCTACTACGTCCAATATTTTGCCGATCTGTGTTTTTCCAATACCAAGGGATACATGAATGAAGTCATGTACCTCAACGGGCTGGAAGAATTAATGGAAATATTCCGGCAACCCTTTGAACTTATATGCCGGGACCTTACCAATCCCCAGATCAATTTTCTTCGTGCACTTGCAGACGGTGTGGAACAGTTCAGTTCCCGCGAAGTGCTTGAAAAGTACATGCTTAATTCTTCTGCCAACATATACCGGGTAAGAGATGCCCTGGAAAAAAAATCCATTATAGAAATTATCAGAAAAAAACCGGAATTTATTGATCCTCTCTTCAGGTTGTGGTTTAAGGAACGTTATTGCAGAACATACTGGATTCAATGAAAAATATAGTTGTTTTGACAGGAGCCGGAATGAGTGCCCAAAGCGGGATCAGCACATTCCGCGACAGTGGCGGCCTTTGGGAGAATTATCCTGTCCTGCAGGTAGCCTCCATAGAAGGGTGGCACGCAAACCCCCAATTGATGCTGGATTTTTACAACCGGAGAAGAGCTTCGCTAAAAAATGCCCAACCCAATAAAGGGCACATGATTCTGGCAGAACTTGAACAACACTTTCATGTCAAAATCATTACCCAGAACATAGACGATCTGCACGAACGTGCCGGAAGCACAAATATCCTTCATTTGCACGGAGAATTGACAAAGGCCCAAAGCAGTGAAGATCCTGATCTAATCACCCATATAGGCTATGATTCCATAGAATGGGGAGATAAAGCAGCAGACGGGTCCCAACTCCGCCCGCACGTGGTATGGTTCGGAGAACCTGTCCCCAATATGACCAAAGCCATACAATGGACACAGGAAGCTGACATAATGATAGTGGCAGGGACTTCTCTGGCGGTATACCCCGCGGCCGGTCTGGTTGATTTTGCGCAAGACAGTATTCCGTTGTTCCTGATAGACCCGAAACCAGCACCCGTAAGAAGAAATAATTTATACGTAATTGCGGATAAAGCCGTTGAAGGACTGGGGAAAATCAAAAAAACACTGATCGAGAACTATTTATGAAACCTAAAAACCCTTTTTCCGGAACCCTTCCGCCGGAACGCATTCATACTGATTACCTGCATCGCCTGGCCTGGGGAACCGACGCCAGTTTTTACCGGAAAATTCCAAAAACCGTACTTTTTCCGGAAACAGAAGAGGAAGTTTCCCGGATCATAAAAATATGTCACAACCAAAAAATTCCCGTAACCTTCCGTGCAGCAGGAACAAGCCTTTCCGGACAAAGCCTTTCCGAGAGCGTACTGCTTGTTGCCGCAACACGCTGGGATAAATACCAAGTACACGACAACGGGGAAACCATCACCTTGCAACCCGGGATCGTGGGAGACCGTGTAAACGAGATCCTGAAACCTTACGGGAAGAAATTCTCCCCGGATCCCGCCTCGGTGTCTTCTGCCATGGTCGGAGGCATAATCGCCAACAACGCATCCGGAATGAATTGCGGCACCCATGCCAACAGCCACCGGATAGTCTGTTCCATGAGAATTATCCTGGCAGACGGGACCATCCTGGATACGGGAAGCAAGGAAAGCCGAGAGTCTTTCTGTAGAACACATCCTGAATTTTTAATGGAACTGAAGCGTATCCGCGAAAGGGTCATGAACAATCCGTCGCTGGTGGAAAAGATCAGACACAAATACTCCATTAAGAACGTAACCGGACTGAACCTGCTTCCGTTGGTGGAATTTGAAGACCCCTTTGACCTTATCACACACCTGATAGTGGGTTCCGAAGGAACGCTGGCTTTCTTTTCCGGGGTAACCGTAAGAACAGAACCCTTATGGCCGCTACGGGCCAGCGCCATGGTTTATTTCCATTCCATAAAAGATGCCTGCAAAGCCGTCCAGACATTAAAAATATTACCGGTTATCGGAGTGGAACTTCTTGACAGCAAGGCATTAAGATCAGTTCAGGACAGAGAAGGAATCCCTTCTTATATTAAAGACCTTCCTGACGGCACCACAGCGCTGCTCATTGAAACGGCAGCCACAAACAAAAACGAACTTCAGGAAAAGATCAACATCATCACCCGGGGGCTTGACCAGTTCAACAAATTGTACCCGGTCACTTTTACGGACAAGGAAAGCGAGTATTCCGTACTGTGGAACATACGGGCAGGAATTTTCCCTTCCATAGGAGGAATGAGGACTCCGGGTTCAACGTGCTTGATAGAGGACGTTGCATTTCACCTGAAAGACATTCCCCACGCCGTAGCGGAACTTCAGGATATTCTTGAAAAGCACCAATACAGCGACAGTGCCATATACGGGCATGCCCTGGAAGGTAATTTTCACTTCATATTGAACCAGTCCTTTGACACACCTGCTGAGATCCAACGCTACGAAGCCCTCATGCAGGATGTAGTAACTATGGTTACGGAGAAATACAAAGGGTCCCTTAAGGCAGAACACGGAACGGGGATCAATATGGCTCCCTTCGTAAAACAGGAATGGGGAGATGATGCTTACGACATCATGCATCGCGTTAAAACACTCTTTGATCCGCTAAACATCCTGAACCCGGGTGTGATTTTTAACGACGACCCCCATTGCCATATCAGGGATTTCAAACCCATGCCCGTTCTCAATCCTTTGGTAGACAAATGTATAGAATGCGGTTTTTGCGAAGTGAACTGCCTTACCTGGGGATGTACACTCAGCTCCAGGCAACGGATCATCGTACAACGCGAAATCAGGCGACTGAAAAACACCCGGGAAAATCCGAAATTGCTGCAACAACTTGAAAAAGATTACTTCTATCCCGGAAGGGCAACCTGTGCCGTAGACGGATTGTGCGCCACTTCCTGTCCCATGGATATCAACACAGGGGAACTGACCCATTACCTGCGCCAGCAAGCCCATCCTCCCGGATCTCGTGACGAAATACTGGGCCGGCTGGCTGCCGACCATTTCCAGGGCCTGAAGAACATCATGAGAGTGGTCCTGCGCCTGGCCCACGCCGCTCACATCGTTTTGGGAACGTCCCTGATGGGCTGGATATGCCGGATAGCCAACAAAATGGGATTTCCCCTGTGGACTCCTGCCATGCCCGGTGCGCACCGCGTAAAACAAGGAAACCCGAACCCGAAGCAACACCCGAACCCGGAGCAACACCCGAACCCGAAGCAGCACCTGAATCAACACCCGGACCTGCAGCAACACCCGGACCCGAATCAGGTCCCGAATCAGGCCCCGGACACAGACGAAGAACAAGACACCGTAGTCTACTTCCCTTCGTGCATCAACCAAAGCATGGGCGTGGCCAAAGGAGTTCCCGACAACACCCCTTTGACGGAAAAAATGGTGCATTTGCTTCAGAAAGCCGGGTACAAGGTGGTGTTCCCGGACAATATGGACAAACTATGCTGCGGCACCATCTGGGAAAGCAAGGGAATGCCCCACATTGCCGATGAAAAAACAGCCGAATTGAACGGAGCACTCTGGATCGCCAGCCGGGCCGGAAAATACCCCGTTCTATGCGACCAAAGCCCCTGCCTGTACCGTATGAAAAATAAGATCAAAAACCTGGAGTTGTACGAACCGGTTGAATTTATTGAAAAATTCCTCGTCCCCAGGCTTGATTTCCATCCCACAGATGAACCGGTTGCCCTGCACATCACCTGTACTACCAGGAAAATGCACCTGGAAAATGAGATCCGCAGGCTTGCCGAACGTTGTTCCAAAAACGTTTTTATTCCTGCCGAGGTGGGTTGTTGCGGGTTTGCCGGGGACAAAGGATTTACCAGACCCGAGATTAACGCTTACGCCCTGAGGAAACTCCGGCCTCAACTTGAAACCGCAGGCATCAAAACCGGGTATTCCAACAGCCGTACGTGCGAAATCGGTCTGATGTCCAACGGGGGCATTCCTTACATGTCCCTTGTTTACCTTGTGGATGCCTGTACCACGGCCAAACAACCTGCTTAATATATAACAACATGAAAACAAGGATT
>ERZ795057.1038-NODE-1038-length-25654-cov-5.903551_pt1 | contig 25654 bp, 20 predicted proteins | sample MGYA00375141_ERZ795057 | MGnify/ENA primary metagenome ERZ795057 (study PRJEB30186, sample SAMN05720163) | activated sludge metagenome | isolation source: Anaerobic digester | place: Hong Kong | collected 2015-01-26 ... | reverse complement strand
CTTGCAGGATCCAGACCTATCATGACAATTCCCACCACGCATCCCACGAAAAGCGCGAGAATCGCATCTTTCCAAACGAAAGCGAGGAGAATGGTGGTAATCAGAGGTGCCAGAGAAAAAAAACCGTAATTGCCGATATTTTCGAACATGCTTGTCTCTCCTTTGCGTTTGTTCGCTACGCATAATTTTTGAGTTCCGGATTTCTCCCGTAAAATCGGAAAATCCGAAAGGAAAAAAGAACCTTTCCCGATTATGTTTCAAGGTTTGGACCGAAAGATTTTTGTTGATATGTACTATGCAACGAAACAGGAAAAGGAAAAACCTCCGGAGAAATTCCTTACGGTATTAAGGATAAAGAAGAACAGGCGTTTTTCCCATGCGTTTTTTAAGATTTTTTCCGGGGAAAAAAGAAATTTTTGAGGTTATTTTCGAAAAAACAGAAAAAAGAACGGAAAGGAGTTGCGGCGATTATGACAAAAAAAAAGGAGGTCCTTCTTGACGGAACGGGGAAGAAAATTTTGCTGGCTCTGCAACAGAATGCCCGGATACCCTATAAAGAGCTTGCGGAAAAGGTGAATATGTCCACTTCCTCGGTGATCGAGAGAGTGCGCAAAATGGAAGAAGCGGGAATTATCCTGGGATATCGTGCGGAGATCAACTACCTGAAAGCGGGATATCATCTGGAGGCTTTGGTACATATTCAGCGAGAGCAGAACTATGGAGCCATACCTCCGGAATTTGACGATATGGAGGAGATTATCCAGTATTGGGAACTTACGGGAGCTCAGGATTTTCTTTTGCACGTGGCTGCGAGGGATACCATGCACCTGGATAAAATTTTAAATAAGTTGGGGAAGCATGGTCGTTCCACCACGTCTCTTATTCTTTCGGTAAAAAAGAGATCTTACCAATAAAATTTCAATCCGATTTTCTCAATTTTTCCGTTATAGTTTCCGTCACTATGGCCGTGATCTCTTCGTAGCTTTTTCCTTCCGGGAAAAGAGGCGGAAGAAAATCCACCCGTATGGGCTGCCGTAATTTGGGAAACTTCTTATTCCTCGGCAGAGCTTCGTAGGCCCCTTGAATGGCGGCGGGGACGATGGGAATGTTCAGCTCTCCGCTGAGAATGGCGAAGGTCTTTTTGAAATCCCCCATATTGCCGTCCCGGGTTCGGGAACCCTCGGGGAAGATTGCCAGAGATCCTCCTTCTGTAAGAGCCCGGGCCATTTTCTGCAGAGAGAGCCGGAGCTGTCGGTTGACGTCCACCAGGATGATATTGTTTTTCGCGGCGAAGAGTTTTTGCCAGGATTTACGGAAATGCCGTTCCGTGGCGTAGAAATAGAGCTTTCTCACCGAGGAGCGATCGAAAAAGCTCGCCAGCATCAGTCCGTCCAGATAGCTCTGATGGTTTGCCACCAGGAGAAAGGGAGGGCGGGCAAGATGTTCCCTTCCGGTGGCGCTGATCCGAAAGCAGGAGCGCAGAAAAACCCTGATACTCCACACCACGAGAGGATGGAGGAAAGAGCTTTCCGGGAGATCCAGAGGCATCTCGCTTCGAAGGATGCTCCCCCAATCCATCTCTTTCGGCTCCTCCTTTTCCAGAAACTCTCTCTTTTCCCGGATGTACCTTGCCATGGTTTCCAGGGTGGAATGGGAAAGCATCTCCCGGTCTCCGAGTTCCACTCCGAAGGAGCCCTCCACGAAGGCTTCCAGGCTTACCTTGTCCAGGGAATCCAGGTGCAGATCGATCTCCAGATGCGCCTCGGGAAAGAGGGGGCTCGAGGTGAGGGTAGCCAGAAAATCCCGGATCCTGCGGTATTCCTCGTACTCCGGCTCGGGCTTTCCCTCCTTGCGCTTTCCGGGGTTCCGGATAAGCTCCTCCAGTTGGAAACGCTTTATCTTCTGAAGCCGGGTCTTGGGAAGCTCCTCCCGGAGAATGGTGAATTTCCGAATCCGCTTGTAGGGAGAGACCTTATGATTGTAAGGTTCGATAACGTCGGAGCGGAAAAAATTCTCCACCGAATGAATGCCTTTTTCGTGGAGCTTCGAAAAATCCGGATAGATCAGGGCGTGAAGCTCCTCCCGGTGCAGGCAGAGAGCGATTTCCCGTACCGTATCGAATCGGCGGAGAATATCGTGCTCCATCTCCTCGGGATTGATGTTCTTGCCGTTGGAAAGAATCAGGGTGTGCTTTTTTCGTCCCGTAAGAAAGAGAAAGCCCTCCTCGTCCAGATATCCCAGATCCCCCGTATGCAGCCATCCATCCTTGAGGACCTCCGCCGTCTCTTCGGGGCGGTGGTAATACCCCTGCATGATGTTGTTTCCCCGGGCGAGAATTTCTCCCTCCAAAATGCGTACCTCGCTGCAGGGAGAGATCTCTCCCACGGATCCTTCCTTCATGGTCCCCGGCCGGGTAAAGGAGATGAGAGGGGCGGATTCGGTCATGCCGTATCCCAGAAGCAGATCGAACCCCAGGGCTTTGAAGGCCCGGGCCACATGGTTTTCCAGGGCTGCACCGCCGCAGATCATGAACCGGATATGTCCTCCGAAATGCTGGTGCACCTTGCGGAAGATTTTTCGGGAAAATCCGGGGCGGTTTATTCTGCAGGCCAGGGAGAAGAGCATTCTTCCGGCAAAACTTTTTTGAAGCGCTTTATGGATGCCTTCATAAAAAAGGTTGTACAGCCGGGGAACCCCGAGAAGCATGGTTATCCGGTGTTTTTTGAGGGTTTGCAGAATGTCTTCGGAGGTCAGGGAGGGGCAGAACACCGTGGTGCCTCCCACGTAAAGAGGAATGACCAGAGTTCCCACGAGAGGAAGTACGTGGTGCAGGGGGAGCAAAGCCAGCATCCGGCATCCCTCGGTGTAGATGGGAACCTGGGAGCTCACGGCCTCGGCGTTTACCCGGAGATTTTCGAAGGAGAGCATGGCTCCCTTGGGAGAGCCTGTGGTTCCCGATGTGTAGATGATAAGTGCGGTCTCTTCGTCGGATCTTTCGAAAACTTCCCCCTCCGATTCCGAAGCTTCTCCGGAATTTTCCGAAGGCTCTTGGAGCTTCTCGAAAACCAGTATCCGGGGGGGATAGGGGATTGTCTCCAGGGCCTGTTGCAAGTTCTCCAGTTTTTTCCGGGAGCAGAAAAGCACCTCCGGCCGGGAGTCTTCCAGCATGAAGGCCAGCTCCTCCGGGGAGGCCATGGCATCGAGAGGAATGACCATGCATCCCTTTTTCCAGGCTCCATAAAGGGCGTAGGCCCACTCCGGGCAATTTTCTCCGAAAATTCCTACCTTGCTGCAGGGGCTCTCGTCGAGAAGCCTTGCATAGGTTCTGGAATGTCCGAGAAGTTCGTCGTAGCTGATCTCCCGATTTCCGAAGATAAGGGCCGGCGCTTTGCTGGATCGTAAATAGTTCATGGTATCCCCCGTACGATAAGAGTTCCCCCCTTCTTCTGCAGGGAGGCAAGGCCTTTTGAGAGTTCCTTTCCGAGAAAAGCCCGAAGTCATTCTACATGATTCGAAAAAAACTGTCAGGATGGGAAAAAAGCCTGTTTTGTTATCTTCTCGAAGGGGAACGGGAAACGTTTTTTTCTGGTTTAATTGTTTTTCATAGTGGGCTTTTATATTTTGCAAGTTTCGAGAGACAAACCCTTTTCCCGGAGAGTGTGATACAATAATGCATGGTGGGGTATATCCCCGTTGAAATACCTGGAAAAAACCGCTTTCCGGAAAGGAGGACGCCATGAGAATATCCTCGGAAAACGCAGCATCCTATGCGGCGAATGCGCTTGCCTCGAAGGCTCTCGCTGCGGTAGCGGCTTCCCTGGATGATGCGGCGGCTCTTGCCCGGGAAGAGGCTCGGGTCCTTCGGGAAGTGCAGCAGCAGACCCGGGGAGCGGATGCGGAAACTTTGCGGGTTCGGTACGACTATACCCTGGGTTCCGACGGCAAACGCTACATTACGGCGGCTCACGTTTCCTTTCGAGAGAAAGGGGATTCCCGGGATTCCAAAACAGAAGGAAGCTCCTCGGAAAAGGGCAGCAAGGCCGGGGGGGATGGTGTCAAATCCTCTTCTTCCGCCACCTACGGAGAAAACCCCGAAGTTCAGGCGGCCATAAAGGAACTGCAGCGTACGGATCGGGAGGTCCGGGCCCATGAGGCGGCTCACATGGCGGTGGGAGGGCAGTATGCCGGAAGCGCCTCCTACAGCTATACCGTGGGCCCCGATGGCAAACGCTACGCCGTGGGAGGAGAGGTTCCTATCTCCGCTCCGGAAGGCGATACTCCGGAAGAGACCATTCGCATCATGCAACGGGTGCAGGCGGCGGCACTCGCTCCGGGCAATCCTTCGGGGCAGGATCTCCGGGTGGCGGCCATGGCGGCGAGTGTCGAAGCCCGCGCCAGAAGCGAGTTACATGCTTCCCCCGAAGCGGAGGGGATGTCCGAAGATGCGGAAAAGCCAGGGGGTTCTCTTTCCGATATGGAGAGAGAGGAAAAAGAAAGGCCCTCCGGTCTTTTCATCCTTCCCGAGACTTTTTCCCGGGCCTATCAGGGGCCTTGGATAACCGGAATAACCGAGCCCTCTACCTGGAGCATGGCGGTTTAAAAAACAAGGGAACATCTTAATGTTTCCCGCTTTTCCGTCGATACTGAAATCAAGGAGGTGACGACGACGATGATGGAACTTGTAAGCGATGCCGTGCAGTCTCAACAGGCTGCTCTGGGTGTTCAGATCAACACTGCGGTGGCCGCCAAAGCCCAGGACCTCATGGAAGTTCAGGGGCAGATGCTCCTGGAGCTCATGCAGAGTGCCGCGGATATGGGTATTGGGGGCAAGATGAACATCGTCGGTTAGGCACTTCGAAGTGGAACCTCCGGCCTTGAAAGGTACCGGAGGTTCTTTTTTGTGGATTGCGGAAAAATTTCGTTAGGATTTTTCTAAAGAAAGCATCATGATGATGCCCGGGACGTATTTATTTGCAGAGGGGGAATAGTGCTTATGGAAACCATTCGTCTTGGTAAAACAGAACTTCATGTAACCCGAACGAGTTTCGGAGCCTTGCCCATTCAGAGGGTGGATTTCGAAACGGCCCGTACTCTTTTGCGCAAGGCCTACGACAACGGTATCAACTACGTGGATACCGCCCGAATGTATTCTGACAGCGAGGAAAAGATCGGCTATGCCCTGGGGGATGTGCGGGAAAAAATGATTATCTCCACCAAATCTCACGGGAAAAACGCCAAAGAGCTGGAGGAGCATCTCGAAACAAGCCTGAAGAACATGAAAACCGATTACATCGATATCCATCAGCTTCACCTGGCCAAGAAGGTTCACGCTCCGGGAGAGCCCGACGGCCTCTATGACGGTATGCTCAAAGCCAAGGAGCAGGGAAAGATTCGCTTTATCGGCATTACCACCCATAGCGTGGACGTGGCCCTGGAGGCCGCCGCCTCCGGGCTGTACGACACGGTGCAGTTTCCCCTGAACCATCTTTCCTCGGAAAAGGACCTTTCTCTCATCGAGGTGGCAAAAAAACACGACGTGGGGGTTATCGCCATGAAGGGCATGTCCGGAGGGATTATCACCAAGGCGGTTCTTCCCTTCGCGTTTCTCCGGCAGTATTCCAACGTGGTTCCCATTTGGGGAGTGCAGCATGAATGGGAGCTCGACGAATTTATCGCCCTCGAAGCCTCTCCTCCCGTTCTGGACGAGGCCCTGTGGGAGGAGATCGAAAAGGATCGCAAGGAACTGGCGGGGAATTTCTGCCGGGCCTGCGGTTACTGTCTCCCCTGTCCTGCGGATATCGACATCCCCCAGGCGGCCCGGATGATCTATCTTTTGCGGCGTATGCCCTGGCAAACTTACGTTACTCCCGAATGGAAGGCCAAAATGGAAAAAATCAAGGACTGCATCAACTGCGGGGCCTGTAAAAGCCGATGCCCCTACGGTCTGGATACTCCGGAACTCCTGCGAAAGAATTTGGAGGAGTACGAGAAATTCTACGCGGAGCACTGCCCCGAAGAAGCGTAGGAGATTTCGAAGGTAAACCAACGAAAGCCCGGCGGCTCGTATTCCGCCGGGCTTTCGCGTCTTTGTTGCGGGGTTCCGAAAAAGCTGCGGGAGCTATTCCCGTTTTGCCTCCCGATATGCGAGGACCCGGATCTTTTCGATGGTTACCAGTCCCCCTCCCATGAGAGACTCCAGGAGAGGGAGAAAAGCCTCCACTTTTTCCGGCAGATCCACGATTTCCACTATCAGGGGCAAATCTTCGGAAAGCCGCAGGATTTTTGCGGAGTGGATGGACCGGCTTTTCTTTCCGAAACCCATAACGCCTTTAATGACCGTGGCTCCCGCCATGCCGGCCTTGCGGGCCTCTTCCACGATTACTTCGTAGAGAGGACGGCGCCCCGCCTTATCCGCTTCACCGATGAAAATGCGTAAAAGCCGTGCTTCTCCAGGTTCCTGCATAAGAATGATCCCTCCGTATATTGGAATGCTTTCGGAAATTCCCGATCTCTCATATCGACAGAAGCCGACCGAGAAAAATTCCGGCGAAAAAAAGGCCTATCCCCAGGAAGATTTGAAGGCCCGTGTTCATGAGGGCCAGAAAAAGCTCTCCTCCCGAGAGAAGCTGCCCGGTTTCGAAGATGAAGGTGGAAAAGGTGGTAAAAGCTCCCATGAATCCCGTTAGGAGGAAAAGCCTGGCGGAGCCGTTCAGAAAAAGATATTTCTCTGAAAGAGCCCAGAGAAGACCGAAGAGAAAACACCCCGCCATATTGACGCCGAAGGTGCCCCAGGGGAAGTTCGATTCTCCCAGGCGTTGCAGAAAACCTCCCAGGCTGTATCGGGCCAGGGCGCCCAATCCTCCGCCGAGGGCGATAAACAAGAATTTTTGCTCCATGAGTATGTCTCTATCCTTTCCGTCAACTTCCGTATCAGGGCCCGCAGAAGAATCTCCGCGCATTTTCCCGTTTTACGGGGATTTCTCTTTTTCCGAAAGAGTATACTTGAGAAGGAGAAAAAACAAAAAAATCTTGGTTTCCCTCTAAGAGAATGATAGGGTTGAAAGGGAAAAAACGCCCGACTTCAGAGTAAAGAATCGGCTTTTTTGAAAAAGAGAAGACGAGGAGGAGAAAACCGCATGCGTATTGCCTGTGTGCAGACAAGAGCCCGGAATGCGGAGGAGGAAGCCCTCGCCCTGGAAGAAGCCCTGAAAGGGGTGGATCGGGGGGCTGCTCAGGGGGCGGATCTCGTATTGCTTCCCGAAGCGGTCTGGCCCGGATATGTTTTGGGGCCCTGGCTGGAGGGGCGGAACCCCGAAGAGGTGGCGGAACAGTCCCGAAAGGTGTGGGAACTCTTTTCCCGCAAGGCCCGGGAAAAAAAGATCGGCCTCGGGGCAGGAATGCTCACGGTACGTTCCGGAAAATACTACAACTCCCTGGTGCTCTTCGATCCCCGGGGAGAGGAGCTGGGAAGAGGGGACAAACGTTTTCTCTGGCATTTCGACAGAAACTGGTTTACTCCGGGAGAAACGCTGAAGCCCCTGGATACCCCCTGGGGAAAGGTGGGGCTCCTGGTCTGTGCGGATGCCCGGATTCCGGAAATTGCAAGATCTTTGGTGCGCCAGGGAGCCTGGCTTCTTCTGGATGCGGCGAATCTTACCTCTACCGGAGGGAGCCTGGAAAAGGCCACGAACCAGCAGGTGGAATTCATGCTCTCCACCCGGGCCCGGGAAAACGGGGTCTACCTTGCCATGGCCAACAAATCCGGGCTGGAGCGGGATGCGGTGCTCTACTGCGGCCGGAGCTCCCTCTGGAATCCCCGGGGCGAGCTGATGAGCCGGGCGGAGAGTCCCGGAGAAGGCCTGGCCTTGGAAGATGCGGATCCTTCGGAAGCCCTGGCGCTTCGCAAACACGTGGAATTCCCCGAAAAACTCTGGAGCTTTCTGGGTTCCCGGGAAAAGAAATCCCCCTCCCTTTTTTCCGATAAGCCGGCGAAATCCCTTCTCATGACGGGGGTGTTGCAAGCGGAATGGAAAAGCTCCGAAAGCTTCCGATGGCTTGAAAGGGCTCTTTGGGACCTTTCGGTGCAGGGAGCTTCCCTGGCGCTTCTTCCTCCCTTTCCGGAAGATCCGGAATTTGGAGAATCCCTCCGGGAACGACTCCGGAGATATTCAAAGAAATACGAAAATCTGGTTCTCGCAGCTTGCCTCGAAGAGAAAGAACGAAAAAAATCGTTGGTGCTTTCCGGAGGAAACGAGCTTGCCTCCCTTTCGGAAGTTCCGGAAACCGAGCTTTTCGAGATGCCCTGGGGGCGTTTCGGCGTTCTTTGGGGAGATCGGGGAGAGATTCCGGAAATTTCCCGGGCTTTGGTCCTTCAGGGGGCGGACATTCTGCTTTGGGGAGGGGGCAGCGGAGAAAGAGAGCCTCTTTACGCCTTTGCCCGCACCAGAGCGGCGGAAAACCGGGTTTTCGTGGCTCTTGCGGGAAGCGACGGAGGAGCGGCTTTTTTCGGTCCGGGAGGAGAAATTCTTGCCCAGGGCCTTGCGGAAGGAAGACAGGCGATTTTGGGGGGAGCCCTTCTTCCCCTGGCGAAGATCAAGGAGTTCATTCCCGGTACCGATGTGATCCGGGATAGAAATCCCGGGCAGTATGTTCCGGAATTGTGAGAGAAAGAGAGAAAACCATGCAAAACGGAATGCCGAAAACCATAGAAGAGCTCGATACTCCCGCCCTGTTGGTGGATTTGGATAGGATGGAGGCAAATCTCCGAACCATGCAGGCCAAGGCGGATGCCTGGGGAGTGAAACTCCGCCCTCATACGAAGACGCATCGCACTCCGGAGCTTGCGAAGCTGCAGATCCGCATGGGGGCGGCGGGAATAACCGTGGCCAAGCTGGGAGAGGCGGAGGTGATGGCCGCCGAGGGGATCGAGGATATTTTCATCGCCAACGAAATCGTGGGGCCTCTCAAGCTGGAACGCCTCAAATCGCTGCATTCCCGCGCTTGCCGCCTAGCGGTGGGGGTGGACCATCCGGATCATATACGCATGCTCCGGGAGTATTTTGAAGAATCTTCGAAGCCCCTGGAGATCATGATCGACGTGGAAACCGGAGATCCCCGAACGGGGGTGGCTCCGGGAGAACCCGCCCTGGCTCTGGCGCGTGAAATAATCGCCTCTCCCGGGCTGGCTCTGCGGGGCATATACACCCACGACGGGCAGAGCTACGATGCCCCGGATCTGCAGAAGGTACGGGAAATTTTCGAGGAAAGCCAGAGAGCCATGCTGGAGACCGCTTCGCTTTTCCGGTCCGCCGGAATCGAGGTGCAGGAAATCAGCGTGGGGTCCACTCCCTCCCTTCTTGTGGGGACCGTGCTGCCGGGAATCACCGAGATCCGCCCGGGGACCCACATTTTTATGGATGCCGACCAGGCCCAGGTTCTTGGAACGTATGAGCACTGCGCTCAAAGCGTGCTCGTTACCGTTATCAGCCGGCCTACTCCCGAACGGGTGGTGGTGGATGGAGGCACCAAGGCCTTCACCTATTACTCCCAATCCGAGGGAATTACCGCTGCCCAGGGGCGGGGGCGTCTGAAGGAGCATCCGGAGATTTTTCTCAACCGCATGTCCGACGAGCACGCCTCCTTCGATCTCTCTCGGGAGAGCTCTCTCTCCTTCTCCATCGGCGACCGGATGGAGATTATTCCCAATCATGCATGCCCCACCACGAATCTCTACGAGTATATCTACGGAGTGCGGCAGGGGCGTGTGGAAGCTCGCTGGCCCGTGCTCTGCCGGGGAAAATCGCAATAGGCAAACATTTTCTTGAAAGGAGAATATTGTCATGACCACTTCTTCGAATCGGCCGGTGCCTCTTTCCGCGACGGGGGCTCCGGGATCCATAGGCTTTTATTCCCCCGCGGTGCGGGCGGGAGATTTTATCTTTACTGCGGGACAGCTTCCGGTGAATCCCGAAACGGGGGAGTTCGTGCGGGGCAGCGTGGAGGAGCAGACGGACCGGATTCTTCGGAACATACAAAACCTTCTCGAACGTAACGATTCGGGGCTCGAATACGTGGTAAAATCCACCATCTTTCTTCGGCACGTCTCCATGTGGGATGCGGTGAACGCCGTGTATGCCCGCTACTTCGAGGGAACCACCCCTCCCGCTCGGGGAGTGTACTGCGGCCTGGATATCAATTACGGGCTGGATGTGGAAATCGAAGTGATCGCCATGGTGAAAAAATAACTATAGGGCTTCTTCGGAGAGCCCGAATGCCCCAAGGTTTCCCGGGCGGAGAAAGGCGGTGTCCCGAAAGATCATGCACGAAGACCCCGGAAAATTTGCGTTCAACATGTTTCCAGGATGTTCCCGGAGGGGAATGGTTCTTTTCCTTCTGGCATTTTTGTTCTGGAGTGCCTTGGATATTTCGGGAATTTCTCTTGCCCAGGAGGAATTCGTTCCCCTGAGGCAGGAATCCTTCCGGAACCGTTTGCCCGAAAACCTTGCGGACTGGCTTCGGGAACACGAAAATACCCCTCTCCGCTTGGGAATCCTGGATAACTGGCCGCCCTTCATGATGCAGCGAGGGCGTGCGCCGGAAGGGTTTTCTCTGGAATATCTCCGGAGCCTGGGAGAGCTTCTCGGGGTTTCTTTCGTTTTCATCGAGGCCCGCTCTTGGGAGGAGCTTATTCCGCTTCTCCGAAACGGGGAGGTGGATCTCCTCCCCGGAATATGGCAGGCCTCCGGGGGAGAAGAAATGCTCCTTACAAAACCTTACTACGAAAGTCCCCTGGTGTTGGTGCACGCCTCCGAAGACAGGGTCTCTTCGGAGGCGGAGATTCCGGAACTGCCCTTTGCCGTAATGCGGGGATACGGAGGAGAGGAGATCCTCGAGGAAGTCTATCCTCAGATTCCCAGGCTTTACGTATCCTCTTCTCTGGAAGGACTGGAAGCTGTCTTTCGGGGAGAAGCCCGGGGATATCTGGAAGGGCGGGAAATGGCGGAATACCTTTTGGGCACCTCTTTTTTGCCGAATCTCGTCATTCGGGATCTTGAAGATCCCCGCTTCGAAGCTTTCGGAAAAATATGTATGGGAGTTCGTCGGGATTGGCCGGAGCTGGCGGCCATTCTCGATATTGCCATGGAGCATGTCTCCGAAGAGGAATACGAAAATCTCCTGAAAAACTGGCTGCATCTGCCTTTGAGCGGGGTCGTCTTGCCGGAACTTACCCGGGATGAACGGGAGTGGCTGCAGAAACATGCCCCCTTTCGGACCTGTTCTCTTTGCGTGGATCTGCCCCCCTTCTGGAGCCGGGAGAAATGCGGCATCCCCCGGGGGTATGCGGCGCAGATTCTTCGAAAAATCCAGGGAGATTTGAACATATCCATGATCCCTCTTCCGCAGCCTGTCGATGAAGAGGAAAAGGCTCTCAGGAAGAAAAGTGCCGACATACTCCCCCTGGTGCAGCCCCTTCGTGCCCGGGAAGCGGGATTTCTCTACACCTCCCCCTATCTTTCGATCCCCACGGTTATCGTTGTGAGAGATCCGAAAAAAGAAATCCGCTCCCTGAGCGATACCAAAGATTTGGTGGTGGCCGTGGATAACGCTCCCCATCTTCAAACACTCTTTACCCAAGGACATCCCTTTTCTCAAAAAAAGGAGTATTCCTCGGCGGAGGAGGCTCTTGTAGGAGTTTCCCGGGGAGAGGCGGAATGCTACATAGGAAATCTCGCCACCGCATCCTTCTTCATAAAAAAACACGATCTCACGAATTTGCATATATTTCCGGAACCCACTCTCCCTCCCCTTTTTCTCTCCTTCGGCATTCGGCAGGATTACCATGTGCTCGAGAATATTTTCAACCGATGCGTGGAGAAAATCGGTGAAACCCAGAAATATGCGTTGTTGGAGCAATATCATGATTCCGGAGTCAATACCAGTTTCCATCTCTTTCCTCACGAACGGGAGTGGCTGCAAAGCCTGGGGCCTCTTCGAATAGGTATCGACCCCGATTGGCCGCCCCTGGAATTTTTGGGGGAGTACGGAAGCCATGAAGGCATCGTTTCGGACTATCTCGCCCTGATCCAGAAGGATCTGCAAATATCCCTGGATTATGTGGGCACCCGCTCCTGGAGGGATACCATGGAAAAAGCCGCCCGGGGAGAGGTGGATATGGTGCCGGGACTCAACGATCTCCCGGAGCGGCGTGCTTTTCTCGCCTTCACCGACCCCTATCTCAAGATGCCCCTGGTTATTGCCGCCCACAAGGATGCGGGATATATCGGAGGGCTCGAATCGTTGGGAGGAAAAACTGCGGGAGTGGTGAAGGGATATGCGGTGAATGATATCCTTTTCGAAAAATATCCGGATATCCGGTTTGTCTCCTTTTCCAGTATCGGAAAAGCTTTGGAGGCCCTCGATGGGAGGCAGGTTCACGCCGTTATCCAGAGCAACCTGGTGCTTTCGTATTACATAAGACTACTTGGCATGGACTCCCTTCAGATTGTGGCCGCTACTTCCTTTGCGGATCTTTTGAGCATAGGCGTGCGCCGGGATCTGGCCCCCCTGGTGCCTATCCTCAACCGCCTTTTGGGCTCCATAACGGAAAACGAGAAAGAGCTTATCCTGGATAAATGGATAACCCGGCCCTTACCGGGATACGTGAACTGGCAGAAAATCTGGAGCATCGTTTTTACGGTTTCCGGCGTGGGTTTCTTCTTTGTGGTCTTTATGCTCTTCTGGAACCGTAAGCTGGCCCGGGAGGTGGCGGAACGTCAGAAGGTGGAACGCAAGCTGGAAGAACAGAAAATGCATGCGGAATCCGCCAACCGGGCGAAGAGCGTTTTTCTCGCCAATATGAGCCATGAAATCCGCACCCCCCTCAACGCGATTCTCGGCTATACCCAACTTATGAAAAGGGATCCCTCCCTTTCGGGAAATCATCGGGAATTTGTGGACACCATCGGTAAAAGCGGAGAACATCTGCTTCATCTCATAAGCGATATCCTCGAAATGTCCAAGATCGAAGCGGGGCGCATGGATCTCGAAGAAGGAGCTTTCGACCTTTACGGCATGCTCTCGCACATGGAAAAGCTTTTCGCTGTGGAACTGGAACACAAGGGGGTTTTTTTCGAAGTGCGAAGATCTCCGGAGGTTCCCCGGTATCTTTTTGGAGACGAGAAAAAGGTACGTCAGGTACTTCTTAACATCCTGGGAAACGCCGTAAAGTTTACCTCCCGGGGGAGGATCTTTTTCGAAATCGAAAGCAGAAAATCCGGTTCTCGGCAGCGGGAAATTCTTTTTAAAGTCCGGGATTCGGGGCCGGGAATTCCCGAAGAGGATCTGGAAAAGATTTTCGAACCTTTCGAACAGACCCGGGAAGGAATCGACCGGGGCGGCACCGGCCTCGGATTGGCCAGAAGCCGGCATTACGCCCGGCTTATGGGAGGGAACCTGGTGCTGGAGAACGCTCCTTCCGGAGGAGCCCTGTGCATATTCACGTTTCTGGCGAACGAAATGGGGGCTCTCGAAGAAGATGCTCTTCAAAGCCCTTCCGGGAGTTCCGTATTGAAGCTTCTCTCGCCGGAAAATCCGCCGCTTCTCCTGGTGGTGGATGATCGCAAAAGCAACCGGAATCTTCTCCGGCACCTTCTGGAAGACGTGGGATTTCGGGTGGGGGAGGCCTCTGACGGATTGGAGGCGGTGCAGTACCTTGAAAGTACGTTGCCCCAGGGCATTCTTCTGGATCGCAGAATGCCCGGAATGGACGGATTGGAATTGCTTGGATGGCTCAGGGGGAACGAAAGAACCGCCTCTATTCCCGTGGTCATGGTAAGTGCCAGTGTCATGGAGGAGGATCGTGCCGAGGTGTTGCGGCAGGGGGCGGATGCCTTTATACGCAAACCCTTCAAAGAAGAGGAGCTTCTCGAAATCCTAAGAACCCTGCTTTCTGTGGAGTACCTCTATGGAAAACCTCCGGGGGAAGAAGAACATCTTCCTGTGTCGGAAATCCCCGGGGAATCGCGGAAAGCCCTTTCTCCCGAAACGGCGACCCGTTTCCACAATGCTCTGGAATCCGGCGAGACCTCGCTTCTGGAAAAACTTATCGAAGAGGAAATGACCCCTCTCTCTCCGGAGCTTGGGGAAATCTTCAAAAAACTCTTGAAAGAATATGATTACGAGACCATGCTAGGACTTCTCGAAGAAGGGAAGAAAGGGGATTTTTCCGAGCCCCGGGGATGAAAATAAACCTTTCCCGGAAAGGGGTTTTTCTTTGCTCTCTCTTTTGGTATAATACGCTCCGGCAAAAAATGAGCGCCGGTAGCTCAAATGGATAGAGCATCAGACTTCGGATCTGAGGGTTACGGGTTCAAATCCTGTCCGGCGCGCCAGTCCTTGCTATCATTGCTTTTTGGGGTAAGTATATGCCAGAGGCCAGTGCAAATCAAGAGAATTGCGCTCAGGCTTCTGGCGATTTTTACGCTTTTTTGGTCGGGTTCACGTTCGGCCCGGCGTGTCGAAGAAAAACGAAACCCCGAGCTTACAGCTCGGGGTTTCGTTTTTCTTTTCGTAACCTTCACGGGACGTGTCTTTTACGCATCCACCTGGATGGGATCCCGGGGGAGAGTGCTCATGGGAACGCATCCGTCTTTGGTTACCACCACGATATTTTCGATGCGGATGCCGATTTTTCCGGGAATGTAAATGCCCGGCTCCACGCTGAAGGCCATGCCCTCTTGAAGAAGTTCCGTATTGCCCCGCATGATGTTCGGAGCTTCGTGCACCGCCATGCCTATGCCGTGGCCTACCCGGTTGTTGAAATAGTCGCCGTAGCCCTCGTCTTCGATGACCTTGCGGGATGCAAGATCCACGGATTCCGCGGAAACTCCGGGCTGTACCGCCTTTTCCCCCGCCTCCTGGGAGCGCTGTACGATGCGGTAAAATTTCAGAGCTTCCTCTGAAGGTTTACCTACGAAGAGCGTTCGGGTAGTATCCGAACAGTAGCCTTTGTAGCGGCAGCCGTAGTCGATAAGTACCGTGTCCTGCTCCTGCACTATGCCGTCCTCCCGGGTGTAGTGTGCCATGGCGGCGTTTTCGCCCCGGGCCACGATGGGGTAGAAGGAGGTGCCGTCCGCACCTTTTTCTTCCAGAAGAGCCAGGAGCTTGCGCTTGATTTCCCGTTCGGTTTTGCCGGGGCGTATGAAGGGAAGCAGCGCTTCCAGAGCGGCATCCGCAATCTCTCCCGCCTTTTTGAGCTTTGCCATCTCTTCCGAAGATTTAATGGAGCGCAGGTTATCCAGATAATGCCATCCGTTTACCAGCGTTACCCCTTCCCGTTGCATGATCTCCACCGCATCCACCGCTCGAACGCCATCATTTACCGCAAGGGATTTCCCCTTGAGTCCGTATTTTTCGAAGGCTCCGGAGAGAGTTTCGTAGAACCAGTCTTTGTCTTGCCAATCCAACACGGGAACGTTTTCGGGCATACATTCCCGAAATTCCTGGGTGCTGATACGGGGGCAGATGCAGAAGCTCTGTCCGTTCTGGAGGATGAAGCAGCCTTTGAAACGCTCACAATCCTGCAGATGCAGTCCGCTGATGTATTCCAAATCCGATGTGGGGCCCAGCAGCAGAGCGTCCACGGCCTTTTCCCGAAGTATTCCGGCAATTTGAGTAACTTTTTCTTGCTGTAACATAGGTGCACCTCCTAGGGGGATGGAAAAGCGAAAGATATGTCTTCTAGTATATGTCGAATATATACAAAATATATTTATAGAACAACTCTTTGCCGGGGTCAAGAGGAAATTCTCTGTTTTTTACGATCCCTTTGAGCTTTGAAAAACTTTTTCAAGAAAAGAGAGCTTTTTTCTGGAAATTGAGAAACTTTTCGACAAAAGCTTCTTTCCGGAGTATCCTATATTGGTTATAGAAGGAATATTTTTGATGGTCCAAAGAATAGGGGTGGACAAGGTGGTGCCGTTTGATTCTTCGAAGCTGGTCTCGTTGCGTGAAGTGGTCTATAACTATCTACGGGAAAAGATGAATACCGGAGAGCTGTTGCCGGGATCTTTTTTCAATCTCCGGGAAATCAGCGAAGCTCTGGGAATTAGTACCACTCCTCTTCGAGAGGCTTTGGTGCAGCTTGAGACGGAAGGTTTTATCACGATTTTTCATCGTCGGGGAGCCATGGCAAATGCCCTGAGCCCCAAGATTATCCACAATATCTATACCATTATCGGGGCCTTGGAATCCGCTGCCCTTGTGTGTGCCGCCTCCCGGCTGACCCCCGAGGTTATCGACGCTATGGAGAGTTGTACGGATGCCATGGTGCGGTACCTGAAAGAAGAAGATTTCGATGCATATCTTGAGGAAAACGCCAAGTTTCACAAAATCTATATCGATCTTTCAGATAACGAAGAGCTGATTCATCGACTGGATATTCTCAAACAGCGGCTGTACGATTTTCCCCGGAACAACGAGCTTATTTATGCCTGGGAAGATGCGGGGCTTGCGGAGCATCGCGAATTGCTGCGTATTTTGCGAACCGGAGATATTGCCGAAGCCGCTAGGTATCTTCGGGAAGTGCACTGGAATTACGACGTGCAGGAGGAGTTTATCCGTCAGTTTTATGCCAAGCATCTGGAGGCGGTGGAGCGTAAAAAAGCCGAGATGCGAAGCTGAGTTTTTTCTGCGGAATCGTGAGGGATTCCCGGAGTGTTTTGGAGTATGAAAAGATGTGCTCTCTCTTGAGGGGGGCACATTTTTTGCTGTTTTGAGAGGCCTCGGGAGAGAGCGGTACGAAAACCGTGTTCTTCGGGGGCCTCGGAGCGGCAAAAATTTTTCCCCGAAGAAAATCTTTCAGGAAATCTCTTTCCGGGAAAAAAATCTAGGGATCTCTTTCTTTCTGGTTTATACTGTTAAGGTGAAGTGTAACGATAGGATTTCCGGGAAGGAGGGCACGTATGCGTATTTTTTTGCGCGGCTTTTTCAGCGTTTTTTTCGTGTTGTTGCTTCTGGGGAGATGTTTTGCCGCAGAGGAGAACGCAAAAATACCCAGGGATTTTTTACGGTATTCCGTAACCGCCGCCATGACGGACTTGGATCCCCAGAAAGGAACCTCCTCGGGAGCTTTTACTCTGGGAGAACATCTTTGGGAAGGGCTGGTGCGCTCCTCGGGAGAAGAGATTCTTCCGGGAATGGCTCATCGATGGACCCTTTCCGAAGAGGGGCTGCAATATCGATTTTTCCTTCGCCCTTCTTTTTGGAGTGACGGAACTCCTCTTACGGCGGGAGATTTTGTCTATGCCTTGCAGCGCCTCCTGGACCCGGAGCGCAAAAACCCCTATGCCTTTATCGCCTACGGCTTGAAAAACGCCCGGGCTTATAACCACGGAAAATTAAAGGATTTTGCCCGGGTAGGGGTGGTGGCGCCGGATCCCCTTACCCTGGATTTTTCTCTCGAAGAACGGGACGGTTCCTTTCTCTCCCGCCTGGCTCTTCTTCCTTTTTTGCCGGTTCCCCGGCATTTCGACAAAACGCTTTCCCGGGATGCTTATGCCACAAGCTCTCGAACCATGCTTTTCAACGGGCCTTTTCTCATGGAGCGGTGGATTCCGGGAGAGGAGATCCTTCTTCGAAAAAATCCCGATTATTGGAATGCCTCGGTGGTGCGTCTTCCGGGAATCTCCATGCGGGTGATAAAGGATCCCGAAAAGGCTCTGAAGATGTTCGAGGCGGGAGAGCTGGATTTCTGCCATATCCCTCCTTCCAAATACGTTTCCTATCTGCGTCGGGGAAAGGGGGAACTTTTTCTTACCGGGGCGGTGGATTGGATTCGTTTCAACTGCCGGAAACGCCCGGGAACCCCCTGGGGAAGCAATCTCAATTTCCGCCGGGCTCTGGGATATGCCCTGGATCGGGGTGTTTTCGTGGAAAAAACGACCCAGAGGCTTTATTTTCCCCACACCCGCTACGTTTTCCCCCTTCTCAAGGGAGTGCATCGGCCTTACCGGGATGAATATCCGCTCACGTTTTATCCCCTCGAGGGGGATCCCGAAAGAGCCCGAAAATACCTCGCTCAAGCCCTGAAAGAAATGGATCTGGAGAGTCCCCGGGATATTCTGGCCTCTTTTCTCATTCAGGATGGAGAGGAATGCCGAGCCATGGCGGAAGAGCTGAAACGTCAGGTGGAATCGGTACTGGGCATTTCCTTTACTCCGGTTTACGTAACCCGGAAGGAGCGGGAAAGCCGGGAGTATTCGGGCAATTTCGATCTCGTCTACGGAGGATGGATTCCCGATTACAACGACCCCATGACGTACCTGGAAATATGGGAGAGCCACCAGAGGAAAAACAGCGGGAGCTACGATAATCCGGAATATGATGCACTTCTGCAGGCGGCCCGCCATGAGGAGAATCCTCAAAAGCGAATGGATCTTCTGTTTCGGGCGGAGGTACTTCTTCTGGAGGATGCTCCCATGATCCCTCTGCAGCTCCGGCGGAAGGCCTGGATATGCAGCCCCAGAGTACATAATCTGACCCATTCCTTTATCGGTACGGAGTTCAATTTTATAACTACCTGGATAGAACCATAGATGTGCATTACCAAAAAATGAGGGGGGATCCGGATTGCAGGATTTCAGAATCATAGGCCAGCACGTGGAACGAAGCGATGCCTGGGATAAGCTTTCGGGAAAAGCATGCTATGTGGATGATCTTTCCTTTCCTTCCATGTGGTACGGAGGAACCTTGCGATCTCCTTTTTGCCGGGGAAAGATCTTGAGCCTTCACGGTAATCCCGATTTCGACTGGTCCCGGGTGGTGGTGGTAACTCCCGAGGATCTTCCGGGGCCCAACGAGGTGGCCATCGTGGAGACGGATCATCCCATTCTCGCGGAGGGGGAGGCCCGTTTTTTCGGTGAACCCCTGGCCTTGGTGGCGGCTCCCGATAAGGAGCTTCTCCGGCGGGCTCTCAAGGCTCTGGAGGTGGAGATGGAAGAATTGCCTCCTCTTCTGGATCCTCGGGAAGCTCTGGAAAAAGAGGATTACGTGCGGGGAAAGACCAACCTTTTCAAGGAATACTCCTTTTCGAAAGGAGACCCCGAGCAGGCCTTCGAGGAGGCGGAGAATTTTCTGGAGGTGGAGTGCAGTACGCCTCACCAGGAGCAGATGTACCTGGAACCCCAGGGCATGATTGCTCTGCCTACTGAGGGGGGAGGCATAGAAGTCTGGGGCTCCATGCAGTGTCCCTATTATGCCTTGGGAGCTCTCTGTCATGGCTTGGGGCTTCCTCCGGAAAAAGTGCGGGTACGGCAGACCGTAACCGGAGGCGCTTTCGGAGGCAAGGAGGATTATCCCTCGGTGCTGGCGCTGCATGCGGCGCTTCTCGCGAGAAAGGCACAAAGGCCCGTGAAGATGATTCTCGAACGGGCGGAGGATATCGCTTGTACTACCAAGCGGCATCCCTCCCGAAGCCGTTTGCGGGCAGGGTTCTCCAGCGAGGGTATTCTTCAGGTTCTCGACGTGGATCTGCTTCTTGACGGAGGAGCCTATTCCACTCTCAGCCCCGTGGTGCTTTCCCGGGGGGTGCTTCACGCTACCGGAGGATATAGGGTGGAACACGTTCGGGTTCGAGGAAAGGCGGTGGCTACCAATTCTCCTCCCAACGGAGCTTTCCGGGGTTTCGGAGCTCCCCAGATGCTTTTCGGATTGGAGCGCATGATGGACGCCATAGCTCGAAAGCTTGGTATGGATCCAGCGGAGGTACGGCTCCGTAACGTCTTGCGTCCCGGTGACTCTCTTCCTTGCGGGCAGCGGCTTCCGCATCCCGGGGCGGCTTTGGTGCTGCAGCGGGTTCTGGAGCTCTCTCAATACGAGGAAAAACGTCAAAGACCCGGAAAAAATTCGGAAAATGCATACCGGGGAATGGGGATCTCCCTCTATGTGCACGGAGGAGGATTTACGGGCTCCGGAGAAGAGGAGATTGCGGGAAAGGTAAGGCTGGAGGCCTCTTCGGACATGGTGCTTACCATTCGTACCAGTTGTGTGGAGATGGGGCAGGGAGCTTCCACGGTGCTTCCCATGATCGTATCCGAAATGCTGGGAGTTCCTTTTGAGCAGGTAAGGTATGCCGTGCCGGATACCCGAGAGGTTCCCAATAGCGGCCCTACCGTGGCTTCCCGTACCACCATGATGGTGGGAAAAATTCTCCAGCAGGCTTGCGAAGATTTGGCTCAGCGACTTCTCGAAGAGGGGAGGAGCTTTTTTGCGGAGTCCGGAATCCTTTGGGAAAACCGGGGATATCTTTTCCCGGATGGCAAGATTTTTTCCTTCATGGAGTTCCTTCGCAGGGTCTTCGATCTTTCCGAAGCGGAGCTTTTATGCGGGGAAAGCAGCTATAAACCCCTGGTTAGCCAGGGATGGGACGATAGGGCTTGCCGGGGAGATGCCTACAAGGATTATTCCTGGGGGGCCAATGTATTGGAAATCGAAATCCATAAGGACACTCTGGAAATCACGCCTCTTCACCTTACCTCGGTGATCGACGTGGGAATTCCCCTGCATCCTCTTCTGGCCTCCGGACAGGTGGAGGGCGGGGCTCTCCAGTCTCTAGGATATGCCTATATGGAGGATGTGGCGTATCGGAACGGGAAATACACCAAACACCGTATGGCTACCTACAGCATTCCCACCACTCTGGACACTCCGGTTATGGAGATCTCCTTCGATGGCATCCCCTTCGAGCACGGCCCCTGGGGGGCCAAGGGCCTCGGAGAGCTTCCCATGAACGGCGGAGCCCCTGCCATGGCGGGGGCGGTGGAAGACGCTCTCGGTATCGTTCCAAGGGATCTTCCCCTTACTCCCCAGGAATTGTACAGACTTCTCGCAGAAAAGGAGCGAAGGGCATGAAACTTGCATTTTACGTCAACGGATCTCCCGTAACCGTGGAAACCACTCCTCTTCGGAGCCTTCTTGCAATTCTCCGGGAAGACCTGGGCCTTAGGGGCACCAAGGAAGGCTGCGGAGAGGGGGAGTGCGGAGCCTGTGCGGTTCACCTGGATGGAGAGCTCGTAAAATCTTGCATGGTTCCCGCTTTTCAGCTTGGGGGGCGTTCCGTAACAACCATCGAAGGATTGAGTGCCCAGGGCCCCACGGGCCTTCAGAAGGCCTTTCTTCGGGAGGGGGCGGTGCAGTGCGGCTTCTGCACTCCCGGCTTTGTCATGGCTTCGGATTATCTTTTGCGGTGTAACCCCTCGCCCGACGAAGAATCCATCCGAAGAGGGCTTGCGGGCAATCTCTGCCGTTGCACCGGTTACGGAAGTCTCATCCGAGGAGTGCAGCGAGCGGCGGCGGAGGGGTACGTGCCTTCGCCCATTCTTTCTTTCTCTCCGGAGAAAATTTGGAAAAAGAGCGAATTGCCCCGAAAATCCCTTGAGGAGGAGGGAATTTTCCTCCCCTGTACTCTGGCGGAGGCCCTGGAGATTCTGGAAACTCATGGAGAAGAGATACTGCCCCTTGCGGGAGGAACCGATGTCCTTCCGGATATCGCCAAGGAAGTGCGCTCTCTGCCGCGCAAGGTGATGAACCTCCGGGGAATTCCCGAGCTGGAAAAGCTGGAATTGTGCGAAAAAACCGGGGATCTCGAACTCGGAGCGGGGCTTACCTTTGCTCGGATCCGGGAACATCCCCTGGTACGGGAACATCTTCCCGCTTTGGCGGAGATGGCTCGGGGCGTAGGAGCCGTGGCAATCCAGAATATGGCTACCCTGGGAGGCAACCTTATGACCGCTTCCGCTGCAGGGGATGCGGCTCCCATGCTTCTCGCCCTGGGAGCTTCGGCGGTTTTTGCCTCTTCCCGGGGAGAGCGGCTTATCCCCATGGAAGAGATATATCGGAATTACCGTGAGACGGTACGTTTTCCTTCGGAGCTTCTTGTAAAGATTCGGATTCCTTCCTGGTCCCTGGGGAGCCCCCAGAGATTTTTCAAGGTGGGAACCCGGAAGGCCCTCACCATCTCCCGGCTTTCTCTGGGATGCTGGGCTTGTGAAAGCGCTCCGGGAGTTTTCTCCCGGGTTCGTTTGGCGGTGGGAAGCGTGACTCCCTATCCGGTGCTTTTTTCCCGGGCTTCGGAGTTGCTGGAAAACCGAAAGCTTTCCGAGGAGGATCTGGGAAAAGCCGCGGAGCTTCTTGCGCATGAGGTGAGCCCCCGCAAAGATACCGCCTACCGTCAGTGGATGATCCAAAAACTGATTTGCCGTTTTTTCGCGGATATTGCAAAGGGAAAAATGGTATAATCACGGAATAATGGAAAAACCTCCCGGGAAAAGATAAAGAGGTGAGTCGTACATGCGAGAGACCTTCCGCATTATCAAGGGAATCCTGAACATGGAAGATCAGGAGCGGGAAAAGAAAACCTATCTCTACGTGCTTTACGGAGATCGGGGAATTTATGCCATGGATTTTCGTTTTCTCGAGGGGCGGGATGCCCCGGTGGGGCTGACCACGGAATGGGCGGAATTTGCTTCCTACGTGGCAAGCTCCTGGAAGGAACCCGAAGCGGAGTACGTGGCTCTTATCAAGGATAACTGCCGGGATTTCTTCGAAAAATCCCGTTTGAAGGATCTCTTCGAGGGGAGCCGTGACGGAGAGCGGGGCTTGGAGCAACGTCTCAATGCGTTGCTGGAAAAAACTCTCGGACTTCCTATCTTTTCCTTTTTGAAGGTGCAGAAGTGCGATGCTACCACGGTACGGGATTTTCTCAAGCAGTTCGGGGATCCCTCGGTGCTGGAAGAGCCGGAGGAGGATGCGGATTCTTCCGAAGAAGAGCCGGAGATGGGAATGCCCCTGGAATATTTGCCCTGCGGTCCCGTGATCGATCCGGTTCATGGGAAAAGCGTGGGTTCCCTTTCCGAGGGAGAACGCATTCTGGTAAAGCTCCCTCCGGAGACCAAGCTCTACAAAGTGCTTTCCCGGGCCCGGGAAGGCCATTTCGACGGTGCCGTGCCGGGAACGCTTCTGCGTATGGAGGAGAAGGGGCCGGATCGCTATCTTCTCGAAATCGGCATTACAGACCGCATTCGGGGACTTCTCATCCTGCAGAAAAGCCTGCGTCTCCGCCCCGAGGAATATCCCGTGGAAGAGATTCCCGCCAGAGCCGTGGAGACCCTGCTTTCCGGTCGTTATACCCCCTATCTTGTGGGAGGAGCGGTTTTCCTGGGAGTGGGATTTCTCCTTTTTTGGCTTTATCGTTTTCTTTTTATGGATTTCTAGTTTTTTGAGGTTTGTGCAAGAATTTTCCCGGAAGGGATGAAGAATTTCCTCTTTCCGAAAGGAGCGAATGTTTGTATGGATATGGTTCTGCGGAGTATGGATGCATGTGACGTGGTGGCGGTTTCGGGGCGAATGGATGCGGTGACGGCTCCGGAATTTGAAAAGCAATGCCTCGCGTGGATGGAGGAGGGACATACCAACTTCCTTCTTGATTTTTCTTCGCTTGAGTATATCAGCAGCGCCGGACTCCGTTCCATTCTGGGGGTAGCGAAAAAAGTGAAACCCCTGGGGGGCAAGGTGGTTCTCGCAGGGCTTACGGGAGTGGTGGCGGAGGTGTTTTCCATTTCCGGATTCGATGCTTTCCTCCCCATTGTGGAAAACGTGGAAACGGGAAAAGAGGTTTTCTAAAGATGCCCTTCCTTTCCCTGGAGAGAGAACGCACCTTCAAGGCCAAAACGGAAATGGTCCCGGAAATCGTGGGATGGATCGAAGAAGCTGCGGAGGATGCGGGATTGCACCCCCGGCAGCAGCAACATTTGGCGCTCTCCACGGAAGAAGCGGTGATGAACATCTGCTCCTACGCTTACGAGATCCCTCCGGGAGAGGTGACGATTCAGATTTTCGTCTCTCCGGAACAGTGCCGGGTGCTGTTCCGGGATAAAGGAGTTCCCTTCGATCCCTTCTCTCTGGAAGAACCGGATCTTCAGGCCAGCATGGAGGAACGGGAGATCGGAGGACTTGGCATCCTGCTCATGCGGCGGGTGATGGACGAGGTGCACTATACTCGGGAGGGAGATGAAAATCTCCTTCGTCTCGTGGTGTACTGTCGGGAGTAAACGATGATATATAGGTTCTTGCGGCGTTTCCCAATCTCCGGAGGTTCGAAAATTTTCCTGGCCTTCCTGGGATGCCTGTTCTTTTTGGAGGGGGCCTTTGCCTTTACTCCTCTTTTCGTGTTGCCCCAATGGTCTCCCCAGTCTCAGTTCGCGGGTATTTACGTGGCCTACGAAAAAGGTTTCTATTTACGTCATTTGCTGGATGTCACCATTCTTCGGGGAGGCCCCGATGCGGACCCCTGGGAATACCTCCGGAAGGGAAAGGCGGACCTGGTTACCCAGTTCCTCACCTCTGCCCTGGAGGCCCGGGACAAGGGGCTTCCGGTGGTGCTTCTCGGCCAGGTGGTGCAGAAATCCTCTCTCATGGTGGTGGGGCGCAAGGATAGGGGGATCGAATCCCCCGAGGATCTCTCCGGGCGTCCTCTTTCGTTGTGGGAGAGCTCCTTCCGTTTGGGCTTCGACCTCCTTTTCGAAAAAAGGAATTTGGTCCCCCGAATCTATCCCCAATACTATTCGGTGAACCTCTTTATCCGGGGGGTGGTGGACGCCTGTGTCGCCATGTACTACAACGAATATCACATGCTCTACCAGGCGGGATTCAACTTCGACGAACTCTCGGGATTTTTGCTGGAAAATTACGGCTTCGGATTTCCCGAGGACGGTGTCTACTCTACCGAAAGCTTTTACCGGGAAAACCCCGAGGCTTGCCAGGCTTTCGTGGAAGCCACCCTCGAAGGATGGATCTATGCCCGGGAACATCCCGAGGAAGCGCTGGATATCGTGATGAAATACGTAAACCGTGCCCATGTTCCCACCAACCGGGGACACATGCGCTGGATGCTCGAAAAGATTCTTCCCTGCATTCTCCCCGCTTCCGGAGATGCCTGGATTCCCGGAGTGCTCTCGAGGGAGGAGTACCGCAAAACCGGGGAGGCCCTGATGGAAGGGAAACTTATGGGAACCTTCCCCCTCTACGAGGATTTCGTCCCTTTTAAGGAGTATCAAAATGTACCGTAAAATGTCCCTCGCCTGGCGTATGTCGCTGCTGCTCCTTCTCGGAGCGGGATGTATTTTGGGAGCCGTAGCGGGGTTCAACTACGTCTCTTCCCGGAAACTCCTGGAGCGGGAGCTTCGGGACGAGGCCCGGCAAACTTCCCGATCCATCGCCTGCCAGGTAGAATCTGTGGCCAAGGCCCTGGAGCAGACCGCCAAAGCCGCGGCTTATGGAATCCGTCGTTTCGCTCCGGGCACCGAAGGGATCTTCGGGCTTTTGGAAGAGAGCCTGAGGAACAATCCCGAGGTTTTCGGTATGGCGGCGGCTCTGGAACATCCTTCCTGGTACGGAGTTACGGGGGTTCCCTACGTGCAGCGCCAGGAAGAAACAGTTCTCTTCAAGGATCTTATGAAAGAGGGAGAAGCTTTTCGTGTCAGCGATTGGTACAGTTTGCCCAAATATGCGGAACACTCCCTGTGGACGGATCCCTACTTCGACGATCTCGGGGGGCAGGCCTTGATGACCACCTATTCGGTGCCCATCTTTTCGGGAGAGG
>ERZ795057.1030-NODE-1030-length-25793-cov-14.808960_pt1 | contig 25793 bp, 28 predicted proteins | sample MGYA00375141_ERZ795057 | MGnify/ENA primary metagenome ERZ795057 (study PRJEB30186, sample SAMN05720163) | activated sludge metagenome | isolation source: Anaerobic digester | place: Hong Kong | collected 2015-01-26 ... | reverse complement strand
CCGTAAACCATGTTGATGGCAGATACTTCCGATTCGGCCTGAACGAATACTTTACCGTTTTCAAGCAAGTGTTTCGAAAGATATTCCGGAATTTCGTTTTGCGGGGTGATCGGATAGCCGAAAAACGCTTCGGCTCCTCCCTTAATGGCGGCGAGAGCCATGGCCTCGTTGCCTTTCATCAATACTTTGGCCATTTTACTCCACCTCCACCTTGATAACCGAATCCGGGCACATGATTGCGCAGAATCCGCAACCGATGCATTTGTCCGGGTCGCTGACTTTGATGATGTTATAACCCGCTTTGTTCAGAGTTGTCTTGTCCTGATAAAGTATCTTTTGCGGACAATACTCGACGCATAGCAGGCAACCTTTGCATTTTTCGTAATCGAACGTTGTTCTACCTTTTGGCATTTTTTCCTCCTTAGTACCATTTTTTGCGAAAATAGAGTTTTAATATCAGCGGTTCGCCCATATAAGCGAAGGAGGGCTGGAATAATTCTTCATAAAAACAGGTGTACACTAACGGAATCCCCGATATTTTCGATGCTTCCGCAATTTTGGCCTCGCCTGACATGATGTCGTCGTAAGTGGTCTCGCGAAGCAAATTGGAATTGTTGATGATTCCGGTAATCGCAAATCCGGAAGATCCCTGTATCTTATCGATCAGTTTCAATATCGAAGTCGTGTCCCTTGTCTCTTCCCGGTACACGTTCACAACAAGGAAAAGGTCGACAATCTGTTTGTCGATCTTTTCAAACTGTCGCATCACCTTCGCTCCGAGGTCGTTACCGCCGAGATCGTAGATCGCGCGGCAGCCATCCTGCAAAAAAGGCAAAAAAATTTGTTTTGACAGAAAAGGCATATCGGAGTAGGCGCTGTCCTTGAGATCAGAGGAAATTATCTTCGTCCCCAAGCCCTTCAGGAATTCCTCAGCCTCACGAGACCGGAAATACGGATTTATGATGTCCAGGTCGACAAGATAGTCGGCTTTTTCCTTGACCGCCAGATTGAGAGCGATTTCGGTTTTTCCCGACCCGTAGTATCCCGTAAGAAAGGTAATCCTTTTCATTATTTGCTACCGACGTACGTAATTCGATCTTACTTTGCCAACCGTTTCGATGCGGTTTTTGGCGAACACCTTTGCTGCTTCGTATGTGGAAATTCCTTGTTCGTTTGAGATGCTGAAGATTTCCAGGAGGCGATCATAAATCTTTTCCGTGTCGCGAAGAGCTCTTTCACGGCAATAGCCGATGAGTTCATGGTATACATTGATGAGTCCGCCGGCATTGATGACGAAATCAGGGGCGTAAAGGATACCACGGTCCTTGATCATCATTCCATGTTTGTCTTCGTCTTTCAGGGCATTGTTGGCCGATCCGGCGATAATTTTGCATCTGAAAGCCGGAATCGTTTCGTCATTCAGGATGGCTCCAAGAGCGCAAGGCGCGAAAACATCCACGTCAAGTCCATAGATCTTGTCCGGTTCGACGAATTCGACTTCCGGGCATTCCTTTTTCATTCTTTCGATATGATGCTGGTTGATTTCGGTGAAATATATCTTCTTCGCTTTGGCTTCGACCAACATCTTGATCAGGAAGTAACCGGTCTGTCCGGCGCCTTGGACTGCGAATGTGCGTTTGCTGATGTCGTCATTTCCGAATGTCTGTTGCAAAGCGGCGCGGATTCCGTGATAAACGCCGAGAGCAGTAATCGGTGACGGATTGCCTGATTTTTCTTCAAGTCCGGTGACATATTCGGTTTCCATATGGACGTAATCCATGTCTTTTGTCGAAGTGTTGACATCTTCGGCAGTGATGTATCTTCCGTTGAGGCTTTGGACATAGCGGCCCAGAGCCCGGAAATATGCTTCGCTCTTGACCTTGCTCGCATCGCCGATCAAGACGGTTTTTCCACCGCCGAGATTAAGTCCGGCCGCCGCGGCTTTGTAGGTCATGCCTCTTGCAAGGCGCAAGGCATCGAGAGCTGCGTCTTCTTCCGACGCATAGTTCCACAGTCTAGTTCCGCCGAGGGCTGGTCCCAAGGTGGTGTTGTGGATGCAGGTGATGCCTTTGAGTCCGGTGGTCTTGTCATAGAAGTAAATCAGTTGTTCGTAACCATGTTTCTCCATGTACTCAAATTTGTTCATAAAATCCTCCTTGTTATATGTTGTTTTCCATTTTATGGAAAACGCTTTCATCATTTTTTATTATAACACTAAGAATCGAAAAATTAAAGGAAAAAAGATCGGCTAACGAAAAAAATCCGGTTGCCTGTTAAGATATGGCAACCGGGTATGTGTGTTTATGCGGAAAAAAAGCGGCGGTAATGCCGTAAATAAAGCATAGAGTGTCCAAATCCCGTTTTTTGGTTATGGAACTTTTGAAAACAGTTTTTGCCATTTTTTCTCCTTCTTTTGTTATTTGTGCTTTATCCCGTCAAGACTGATCGCAAAGCGGCATCTTTCGTTCCCGTCAAGAATCGTTTCCAGAATTTCGATTTTAAGCTTTGTTCCCAAAACAAATTCGAATGACAGCTTCTCAAATCCGGCGCTGCAATGGCACCAAAGCGGGGAAATCGAGGTATCGCCGTTTTTCATGGCTTCTCTGGCGAAAGGACAATGACATCCGAGATATTTTTTTTCTTTTGGATCGGTTGCATGAAGATACCCGTCGATGTCGTAAGGGATTTTCGTCATATATAGTTTGTCGTCTTTTCTGACGGCAGAAAGGATTTCCTGGTTCGCCTTGACAAAGTCGACCACTTCCTGGTTGATTTTCTGTTCGAACCATACTTTGTTCAGATCGGCATGCTTCTGCAAAACAGCAACTTTCTGTGCATGAAGTTTTTCAAGATATTCATCGAGGTCGCTAGAAGCCTCGTATAACGTCTTGTCGGAAATGAAGGCGGATTCAGGGACTCCATGGTTGTTTCCATCCAAAATAAATGCGATGTCCTTGTCGTTGAAATTCTTTTTGAGATTGTCCATGAACCGAGCGGTGAAAATCGCCATGTCCGATGGATCGGTACCAAGAATCGGAATCGACAAACCCTGCATGGCAAGATCCATTTTTTCCTTGCCAAACCGAGTTTCCAGTCTTTTGAGAATGTTCTCGATGACATCGAGACCGCCGGTGTATCTTGTCAGTTGGATGTATCTGTCCGTGTTTCCGGTCGCAAGAAAATAACGCATCATGATGACGAAATTTCCCACTGTGTTCTTTCCGGATGCCACAAGTTCGGAAACGATTTTCTTGATTCCGGCCTCATCGGCCAAATCGGGATCAACTATTTTCGCAACCGTTTCCATGAAAGCAATCGCTTCCTTCAGGCTGTTTTCCGGAAGACTGTTCCTTTCGTACAGGCTTTTCAGCTTAGCAAGATCCATCGTCTTGTTCCTACAATGCTTCCGCTATCGATTTGCCCTGCATGTGCAAGACGAGATAGTCTGGCCCGCCGGCTTTGGAATCGGTACCGCTCATATTGAAACCTCCGAACGGCTGGTAGCCGACGATGGCTCCGGTGCATTTACGATTAAGATACAGATTACCGACATGAAAATCGGCTTTCGCCATTTCGAGATGGGCACGGTTATTGGAGATCGCCGCTCCGGTCAAACCGAATTCGGTGTCGTTGGCAACCATGATCCCTTCCTCAAAACTCGAAACCTTAGTGACGGCCAGTACAGGGCCGAATATTTCTTCCTGCATAATTCTCGCATGCGGATCAAGATCAACGATGACAGTCGGATCGATGAACCAGCCATGTTCGTCGCTATATTTTCCCCCGGCGACCAATTTGCCTTCCTTTTTCCCGATTTCGATGTAATCGGTGATCATTTTATAAGCCTTATCATCGTTTACCGGGCCCATGTTCATTTGGAAATCGGACGGATCGCCGACTTTCAGTTTTTTAGTCTTCTCAACTATCTTGGTTACGATTTCGTCATAGACATCCTGGTGGATGATGGCTCTTGAGCAGGCACTGCACTTTTGGCCAGAAAAGCCAAAGGCCGAAGCGACGATCGCCTGGGCGGCCATCTCGGTGTCACAATCCGAATCGACAAGAATGGCGTCTTTCCCGCCCATCTCGGCGATCACGCGTTTAAGCCATATCTGGCCTTTGTTGACTTTTGCGGCATTTTCATAGATAGTTTGTCCGACATCCTTGGATCCGGTAAATGAAATGAATCTCGTCTTCGGATGCTTGACTATGTAATCGCCAATCTCGGATCCCCTGCCCGGCATGTAGTTGACGACTCCATCCGGCAGTCCCGCCCGTTTCAGGGCGTCCACGAATTTGTACGCTATTACCTGGGTCGTCATCGCCGGTTTCAGAAGCACGGTGTTTCCAGTGACGATCGCGGCTGAAGTCATGCCGGTAAGAATCGCCATTGGGAAATTCCATGGCGTAATGATCGCTCCGACGCCAAGAGGAATATAACGATACTCGTTTTTCTCAATATCCCTACGGGATAGAACAGCATCATCAATTCTTTCGAGCGAAAGCATTTGTCTGCCGTAATATTCAAGAAAATCGATGGCTTCCGCCGTATCGGCATCGGCTTCGATCCACGGTTTGCCGGCTTCCAGGGTCATGATGGCATTAAACTCGAAGCGTTCCCTTTTCATAATGGCAGCCAGTTTGAAAAGAATCCCGGCGCGAACTTTCGCATCGGTTTTTTTCCAAGTTTCGAAGGCCTTCAGAGCGGCCTCCATGGCTTCGTCGGCTTCCTTGATGCCGGCTTGGCAAATCGTACCGATCTTTTGGGAATGGTTGGCCGGATTGACCGAAGTATAAACATTCTTCGTGTAAATCTGGCGCCCGCCTATCACAAGGGGATAATTGCCACCCAGTTCGCTTCCGACTTTCTTAAGCGCTTCTTCGTATTTCTTACGGTTTTCTTCTTTGGAAAAATCTGTCAACGGTTCTGTACGATACTCATAAATAGCCATATCAATTCACCCTTTCTCAGACCACGGATTTTTCTTTGACCGTGGTTTTATTTATCTTGAATCTATGCAGGTCATAATCTGCCCTGTCTAGCATTGTTTCTTTGCCGGTGATAATCTGTGTCATCATCAAACCGGTGATGGGAGCGAACATGAAACCGTGTCCGCTGAATCCGCAAGCAACGAAAAATCCCGGAATTTCCGGAACGGCACTGATGATCGGTTGACGATCGGGTGACAGATTGTATAACCCGGCCCATTGTCTCACAACCCGGAGTTTGCCGACCTTGGGCATGATTTCCATCACGGTCTTTGACATTTCGTCGAGAAATTCCCATGAAGAATCCATATCATGGCTCGGTTTTTGCTTGGGATCTCCTCTTCCAATCAGGAAGCTTCCGTGCGGAACTTGCTGGCAATAGATATTTTTGGCAAACGACATTACCATCGGCCCCTGCATTCTCTCGACCGGTTCCGTCACCAGTATCTCGTGCTTTTCAGAATGAGTAGGAATGTCTAGATCCACCATCATTCCGATCTCGTGCGAGTAACCGCCGGCGGCGTTTACCACTTTTTCGGCTTCAATCTCGCGCTTATTGGTTTTAACCAAAAATCCGTCTTGAGTTTTTATGATCGATTCAACTTCCTCCGAAAACAGGAAATTGACTCCCATCTTATGGGCTTTTTGATAGAAGGCATCCGTCATTTTGAACGGATTAAGATGTCCGTCCGTCTGACAGAAAGTAGCGCTTATGAAACTTTCCGGATTAAGATGGGGGACAATCTTCAAGGCTTCTTCCTTGTTGCATTTGACGGAAGGAATTCCCAGATCGTTCTGCAATACCACATTTTCCGAGAAAGCCTTGTCTTCTTCTGGCGTCACCGCAAGAATAAGATATCCTTCCTGTTTGAATTCGATATCTCCGTCGTAATCAAGTGTTTTCTCGGCATTTTCAAAGAACTCGATTGAATGTTTCGCCATGATGCAATTGGCCTTCGTGCCCCATTGCTGGCGCACACCGGCTCCGCATCTTCCCGTCGATCCGCTGGTAAGAAAACCTTTTTCGACGACTACGATATCAGTAATTCCTTCTTTGGCAAGATTATAGGCGATGCTGGTGCCGCTGATTCCGGCTCCGATTATCAATATCTCAGTCTTCATCGTGAGCACGCTCCGCTATTTTTTCCAGTTTGACGCCCATGACAAGCGGACGTTGTCTCGGCATTGGTATATTTTCGGGATTTTCCCCGGTGAATCTGGCAATTTCCTGTTTCAACAGTTCGCAACAATTCTGCCCCTGACATGGACCCATGCCGATTCTCAATTGTCTTTTCAAGTCTTCGACGGTCACAAAACCTTTTTTCATCATGTCGATTACATCCTGCCTGGAAACATCCTCACAACGGCAGATTATCACATTTTTATCATTCATATGGGCACCTGATTGTGATGAAGTCGTAAAGGAAACGCCTTTCCGTTTCAACCGTGACGACGACTGTCCTATCGTTTGTCTTCTTGGTGTCGGCTTTTACGATCAAGGCTTCGCAAATCGGATTGCCCGAGCGATCGAGACCGATCCATTTTTCTCCCGGAACGGGAACGGGAATAAATTCATAAGGAATTTTGAAAATCGCCTTGTCGCTGTCGGTTTGGGCGACGATGATGGCAAGCCCCGGGCAACTGCTTATGCAGATACCGCATCCGGTGCACTTATCATGATCGATTTGGGGAATCGAATTGATGTCCTCTCCGATCGTGATCGCTTTGAAAGGGCAGCTTGTGGAACAAGGGTTGCAAGGGATCTCTTCGTAGCATTCGAGGATAGCTTTAGGCCTTGCAAGCACGGCCTCCGAAGGAAATTTTTGTCTTACCTGTTCCTGAGAAGGAACGCCGTTTTTCAGAAGAGTCATGAGCGTTCACCGAGCCTTTCCAAGCCGCGTCTGATCTTGGTTCCGGAAGGACCCTGGCGCAAATCTTGCAATTGTTTCTCGAAATCGGCAACCAATTTGTCGAAATCAGGATGCCTGTATCCGAGATTTTCCGCTGCGAAAAGACCGGCAAGTGCGCCTTCAGCCATGGCGCTTGACGCTTCCTCGATGCCGGAAACGTCGCCACATGCGAAGACATTGTCCATGCTGGTTTCTAGTCTTTTATCCAATAACGGGACGAGACCGCCCAGTTCTTTGACATATTTCATTTTGACTCCCGCCATCGACATCAGTTGATGAAGCGGTGACAAGCCTACGGCAATTGTCAATGTGTCACAATAGATTTCTTTTTCCGTACCCGGGATCTCTTTCCACGATTCGTCCAGCGATACTGTTACGACTTTTTCCAGTTCTTTGTCCCCGATCGCTTTTTTTATTGTTGTCGACACATAAATCGGAACACCAAGTCTGGCTATTTTTGCCGCGTGTACCTTATATCCGCCGATAGTGGGGGCTGCTTCTAAAATTGCCTTTACGGTGACTCCCGCCTGCATGAGTTGGTATGTCACGATCAAGCCGATGTTTCCGCTTCCGACCATGACAACTTCCTTGCCCGGGAGCACGCCGTACAGGTTCATCAGCGTCTGAACCGCACCGGCTCCGAAAATACCGGGAAGATCATTGTTTTCAAATGCTAAAAATTTTTCTGAGGCTCCGGTTGCCATGATGTATGCCTGCGCATGATATTTCCGGTATTCCTCGTTTGATAAAGTTGTCAATACATGATCCTTATATAATCCGACAGCTGTCGTATCAGTCAAAATATCCAGCTTGTCATGGTATTTTCCCAAATTGCTTTTTAAGATTCCGGCAATGTCAAATCCCCGTGTTTTGGCATATTGTTTTTCCGAACCGAAAAATTTGTGGGTTTGTTTCGCCAGCTGTCCGCCCGGGTATTTGTTTCTGTCTACGATTGTGACACCGCATCCTGCTTCCAAGGCAACCTTGGCGGCGGATAATCCGGCCGGACCGGCGCCGATTATCATCAGTTCTTTTTCGGTCATTCTAACCTGCCCAGTCCTTTCTGGCTTTCAACCACCATGCCGTCTTTCAGTTCAGTAATGCAGGTTTTGACATTGGGGATCCCGTCTACCGTCATATGGCACGATCCGCAGTTGCCGATCGCGCAGTACAGTCCGCGGTTTCTTCCGTCTTTGATGCTCTTTGACAACACTTTGATGCCGGATGCGTGCAATGCCGCCGCGATTGTGTCGCCTTCCTTGCCCGACATCGGTCTTCCATCGAAATAAAAGTCGATTTTCCGCTTTTCCGTGACGTCCAGAATTGGATGTTTTTTCAGTCTCATCTTTTCACCGCTCTCACGCTTTCTATCATAACATAAAACGCTTACATTGGTAAATGTTTTTTTTATTAAAAATCAGGATTAATCCTGATTTTCAAAATGTTCATTCGCCTATTTTTTCGGTATTCGTCACATTTTCGGATCCAGCATGCAAAACACGTTTTCCAGTGCCGTAACGGCACTTGTCATAGCGGTTTTTTCCATTTTTGAATAACCCATCACAAAAGACGAAGCCAAAGGGATTTTTTTTAAACAAAATTCCCTGAGTCCCTTTATTTTAATCCCTGCTTTTTTTGCATTCTCCATATATTTTAATTCGTCGATTTCCGACTGTGATTCAAGCAAAAAATGCAATCCGGCTTCTTCTCCTTTGATACCGAAATTTTCTGTTAATCTGGATTGCGATAATGCATATATGAGAGTGTCCCTTTTTGATTTATATATTTTTTTCATTCTTGCAAGGTGCTGTTCGAACTTTCCCGTATTGATATTGTCTGCCAGAAACTGTTGGACAAACACGGGAACAGGACATGTGATATAGGAATAGTCCGATTCCAATTTTTTGGCTAAATGATCCGGAAATACCATGTAGTTGACTCTCAAACCGGGAAACAGGCTTTTGGCAAACGAATTTACATAGATGACACGGTCATTGAAATCAAGACTTTTCATCGCCCTGATCGGAGCGCCAGAAAAACGGAATTCGCTGTCATAGTCATCTTCGATGATATATCTATCGTTTTTTATTTCCGCCCATTTCAAAAGGACTGAACGCCTGGATGCCGGCATAACCATTCCGCAGGGAAACTGATGTGACGGAGTGACATGGACTAGATTTGCTTCGGATTCAGTCAACATATCGATTTTTATTCCGTTTTCGTCCAAATTGATTGGCACTGTCGATATTCCCATCGCTTCGTACATTCTCATTAATTTGGGATATCCGGGATTCTCCACGCCGATTTTTCGGTTGTCTCCTAATAAAAGTCTTATTAACATGATGGTGTATTCAGTTCCCGAACCGATTATGATGCTTCTTGGATTCGCGCTTATTCCCCTGTATCTGTACAGATATCCGGCTATCTCTGTTTGTAAGTATTCAAGTCCGGATGGAGATGATCCGTTTATATCGAATAAAATCCGCTCGGCAAAAACATTTCTGAATTCCTTTGACCAATTTTCGTAGGGAAACTCGATATCATCGACAACATTGGTCGAAAAATCATATGCGACATCGGCTTTGTTTTTCTTTTTTATAACAATATGCTCATATTGTTTAACCCGATCTGTTTTGCTATATTGAAAAAACACACTGACATCCTCGACATAATATCCGCTCTTTGGTTTCGAGTATATATAGCCTTCGGCAGTCAGCTGTCCGTAGGCGTTTTCAACTGTCTGGACACTGACCCCAAGATCTTCGGCTAATTTTCTTTTGGACGGAATTTTTTCCTGCGGATATATTTTACCTTCCAGTATGGCGTCGCGGATCTGAATGTAAAGTTGCATATACAACGGTTCCTTGCCGTCGGTATTCAAATATAAAGTTATCATATCTGACCTTCTTATATTATGTCATTCTGGCTATTTATCAAATGTCAGTTATCATTATACAATAATTGTGGATATTTGAAAAGCAGACTTATAAAGGAGGAAACAAAATGGAAAAAACAAGATATGACCTGAACAAGGAGTTGGCTCAGATGCTTAAGGGCGGAGTGATTATGGATGTAACCACGCCGGAACAAGCCAAAATCGCCGAAGCTTCCGGCGCCTGCGCCGTAATGGCTCTCGAAAGAATTCCGGCCGACATCAGAAAGGCAGGCGGAGTTTCCAGGATGAGCGATCCCAAACTCATAAAGGACATTCAAGCGGCGGTTTCCATTCCGGTTATGGCAAAAGTCCGGATCGGTCACTTTGTCGAAGCCGAAATTTTGGAGGCGCTCGAAATAGATTATATCGACGAATCGGAGGTCCTTTCACCGGCCGACGACATTTATCATATCGACAAAACAGCTTTCAAAGTGCCATTCGTTTGCGGAGCAAAAAACCTTGGCGAAGCATTGCGAAGAATATCCGAAGGAGCCGCAATGATTCGGACAAAAGGCGAACCGGGAACCGGTGATGTCATTCAGGCAGTCAGACACATGCGTCTGATCCAAGCGGAAATCAGGCGGGTCGTATCACTTTCCGAAGATGAAATTTACGAAGCCGCAAAAGAATTGGGCGTTTCGATTGATCTTTTGAAAGATGTCAAAAAGACAGGTAAATTGCCGGTTGTAAATTTTGCAGCCGGAGGAATCGCCACTCCCGCCGACGCCGCGCTTATGATGAAACTCGGGGCGGAAGGCGTTTTCGTCGGTTCCGGAATCTTCAAGTCCGGAAATCCCGCCAAGCGGGCGGAAGCAATCGTCAAAGCGGTTGCCAATTTCAACGACCCCGCCATTCTCGCTTTGGTTTCGGAAAATCTCGGTGAAGCAATGGTCGGGACAAACGAGGAGGAAATCGCGCTGTTGATGGCCAACCGCGGTGAATGATCTCATGGAAATCGGTATTTTGGCCCTTCAGGGAGCATTTATCGAACACGAACAGGCATTTGAAGATATCGGGATTTCCACTCATGAAATCAGAAATCGTAAAGATCTGGAGAAACCGATGGATGGTCTTGTCATTCCTGGCGGGGAAAGCACCTCGATGGTTAAGCTTCTCAAAGGACTTTCCATGTGGGATAAGCTCAAGGATATGCTTGACAAGGGACTCCCCGCATTCGGCACATGTGCCGGACTCATATTGCTCGCCAAGGTTAATGACGGACGCCAAGATTCCTTTGGCTCAATTGACATCGAGGCCAAAAGAAATGGCTACGGCCGCCAGATAGACAGTTTTTTCGCTTATGGAGAAACCGAGGACAATACATTATTTCCGCTTGTTTTCATCAGGGCGCCAATCATAACGTCAATCGGCCCCGATGTCTTCAAAGCAGCCACTATGGGAAAAAATATCGTTGCCTGCCGCAACAATAATATTCTTGTATGCGCGTTCCATCCAGAGTTGACGGAAAACCGTTATTTTCACAGATTATTCGTTGATATCTGTAAGCGTTAATTGTTTTATACTAATTAAAGGAAACGGCCCCGTCTGGCGAATTGCATTTGTCTGACGGAGCCGCTTTTTATATTTGTTATTCAAATATATTTTCTTTTTACCCTTGGTGATATGTCAGTAAGGATTTCATAAGATATTGTTCCGATCTTTTTTGCGATGGTGTCGGCATTTATATCACCGGTACCGAATATCTCCACGAAATCCCCTGGTTTCAATTCGCCTTTTTCTATTCCCACCATGGCAAGATCCATACAGATGGTTCCGATAACGGGAAATTCTTTCCCGTCTTTGGATACGGAAATGATACCGGAAAGCAGTCTTGAAAGACCGTCCGCATAGCCGATGGAGATAGTCGCAACTTCCATATCTTCTTTTGCAACATAACGGCATCCGTAACTTACCGGCATTCCCTTCTTAAGTTTAGCGACCCTGACCACTCTTGCTTTCAGAGTCAAAACTGGTTTCAACCGAAGATCGGTTTTTACCGGAGGCAAACCGTATAAGGCGATTCCACATCTGACCATGTCGAGATGCATCTCTTTATGAAGAATAGTTGCAGCGCTGTTGCAACAATGCCTCAGAGGAATGTCGACGCCAGCTTTGTCTAACTTATCCAGCACTTTTGAAAACAACGAAAATTGGAGATCCGTAAAGGGATTTTCCGTGTTTTCGCTGATAGCGAAATGCGTGTAAATACCGGTCGTTATACAAAATCCGGTTCGGATAATTTCCATAATCTCGGCAAAAGCGGTTTCCGTTTCCGCTTCCGTCCGGCATAAGATCCCCATCCTTGACATTCCGGTGTCTAGATTTATATGCGCTTTGTATCTAATTTTATGCTTGGCGTATTCTTTCGCCTGATTTACCGATATCATCGTCGGGGTTATCCCGTACTCGGTCAAAAAGGAAAAGTCGCACGCGTCGATCAGTCCGAATACCAGGATTTCTCCTTTGATCCCGGCCTCTCTTAGTTCAATCGCTTCCTCGAGAGTCGCGACACCGAAATGTGAAGCCCCGATTTCGGCCAGCTTGCAAGCGGTCTTAACCGCCCCGTGTCCGTAAGCATCTGCTTTGACAACCGCCATAACTTCCGTTTTGGGACCCACGCGTTCACTCAGAATGCGATAATTTTCCGCCAATGTCTCGAGATTTACCTCGGCAACGCATCTGTTTTGTATTTCTGTTTGTTTCATCGGTATTTCACGCCTTCCCGAAGCATTGATGCAGTATATAAATATTTATTATAGTCTAATTATAATGCCGTTTCACCATGTTGTAAATATTCTATAGCATTTGCAAAACGAAAATTTTATACATCAATATTAATCTGTTTTTACATTTTTTCTTATCATCAGTCCATTCTTTATGATACAATTGGCTTGAGTAGAAATCTAGGCGGTGAACCTATGGCGACAGCACAGTGATCGACAAGCTCAACAATGGCGAAGTCGACGCCACAAGAATGAGCCAGTATGCCGATTGGGTCGAACTTTTGTTCGAATATTCCGATCAGACAATCCTCAAAACCGGCACATACGATGACCAAGTTCAAAAATTCGATTCCGGACATGCCGCTTTCATTCATCAGGGCAACTGGATCGATCCGAACCTGGACGAAGCGACATTCACAATGGGATATGCTCCACATGCTTCCGTATACGGAACTTGCGACAGCATTTTCATCGCCGCCCCGTCATACTATGTCATCAATTCCGATTCCGAGAACATCGACACCGCCAAATTGTTCCTGAATGATCTTGCTTCGACAACAGCCGGAATGGATTACACGGTCAATCAGGCTGGCATGATCTCGGCCTTCAAATCCTGCACGTTGCTTCCTTCCGGAGGGCTTTCACAGGCTCTTGTTACCTGGATGAACGCCGGTAAGGCTTATTCATGGTGGCAGAATGACATGCCTTCGAACTTCGGCATGGGAACCCTTGGCCCGATCTACACGCTTTATGCCAACGGAACAATCGACAAGACGGGATTCATCACTCAGATTACCGCCGCTATCGAAGCACTCGCTCCAGAAGAATAATTCAATATCAGGAATCCAAAAAAGACCGCGATCGATTTCGCGGCCTTTTTTTATCTGAAATTCTATTCGAGTTCAAATGCCCCGGTATAAAGCTGGTAATACATTCCTTTTTTGTTTATCAATTTCTCGTGGTTTCCGATTTCGATTATTCTTCCTTGATCGAGTACGACAATCACGTCGGAATTGTGGATGGTGGAAAGGCGATGGGCTATCACGAATACGGTTCTTCCCTCCATGAGCCGATCCATTCCCTTCTGGACTATGGCTTCCGTTCTGGTGTCAATACTGCTGGTGGCTTCGTCAAGCACTAATATCGGCGGGTTGGCGACGGCGGCTCTAGCGATCGACAACAGTTGTCTTTGCCCTTGGGAAAGATTGTTTCCCCCCGGTGTAAGCATGGTGTCGTAGCCATCCGGCAACATTCTGATGAAGCCGTCGGCGTTTGATCTTTTGGCCGCGTCGATGATTTCCTCGTCGCTTGCGTCCAGTTTACCGAAGCGAATGTTGTCCTTGATCGTTCCGGTAAACAAATTGGTATCTTGCAAAACCATTCCCAGCGAATGTCTTAAATCCGGTTTCCTGATCTTGTTTATATTTATTCCATCGATCCGGATCTTTCCGTCGGCGATGTCATAGAAACGGTTGAGCAGATTAGTGATTGTCGTCTTACCTGCTCCCGTATGGCCGACAAAAGCGATTTTTTCTGCTTTATCCGCTTGCAAGGTGATATTGTGCAAAACGGTTTTTCCGGGTTCGTAAGCGAAATCTACGTCGTTGAATGTCACTTTTCCCTGAACAAGCACATATTCGAGCTTGCCGTCCTTGTGCAGATGCTTCCAGGCCCAAAGATTTGTTTTTTCTTTTGTTTCCTTTAGAGTTCCGTCCGGTTGCCTTTCCACATTCACGAGCGTCACATAACCCTCGTCTTCCTCTTTTTTCGCATCCATCAATTGGAAAATCCGGTCGGCGCCGGCCAAAGCAACGATAATCGAGTTAAATTGGTTAGCGATCTGATTGATCGGCATCGTGAAGTTTTTGGATAGTTGCATGAAACTGGCGACGACTCCGAGAGTGATTCCCGGAAAGCCCAAGATACAAAGAGCAGATCCGATGACAGCGATAATGACATATTGCAGGTTTCCGAGATTATTCATCACCGGCATCATCAGGGTGGCGAACTTATTCGCCATCGTCGCATTAACCCGCAATTTGTCGTTTAAAACATCGAACTGTTCCTTGGTTTTTTCCTCGTGACAGAATACCTTGATCACTTTTTCGCCTTCGACCATCTCTTCGATGAAACCATTGGTCTCGCCAAGCGATTTCTGTTGGGCGACAAAGTATTTCCCACTGACAGAAGCGATCTTCTTCGTAATCATCATCATAAGCACAACGCAGACGATGACAATCAGTGTCAGAACGGCATTGGAAAACAACATGGCGAAGAATATCACGATGACGGTCGCCATCGAGGAGATAAACTGAGGAACGCTCTGCGCCAGCATCTGTCTCAGGGTGTCCGCATCGTTCGTGTACCGGCTCATCAGATCGCCGTGGGTATGACCGTCGTAATAAGAAATCGGCAGATCCTGCATATTTGAGAACATTTCGTCGCGGATATTCTTCATGATTCCCTGGGCCATCACGACCATTGTCCGGTTGTACAGATAGGAAGAAGCGATCCCGACGACGTAGATCAGCGCCAGTATGCCGATCGCCGTCAGAAGTCCCGAAAATACCGGGTCGGAAACGCCGATCATCGGCGTGATGTAATCATCGATCAGAATCCGGATGAATATTGATCCGGCAGCACCGGCGATGGCACTGAATAGGATACAGACCAATACGAATATGAAACGCCATTTGTAATCGCGGAATATATATCCGAGCAGACGCTTCAGGGTTTTGCCATGCTTTTTAATGTTGAATTTCTCGCGGGGTCCCGCATTGAAAGGCTTAGGCATTTTCCATCACCGCCTTGCTCTGCGATTCGTATACTTCGCGATAAATCGCGTTGGTGGCCAAAAGATCCTCATGTGTGCCCATTTGATTCAATTGACCGCCTTCCATAACGATGATGGCGTCAGCGTCTTCAATGGACGAAATTCTTTGGGTGATGACGATTTTGGTCACTCCCTGGAGTTCGTTCTTGAACATTTTTCTGATTTCGGCATCGGTCCTGGTGTCGACGGCGCTCGTCGAATCATCTAAAATCAGAATCTTCGGATTCTTTAGTAATGCCCTGGCAATACAAAGCCTCTGTTTCTGGCCTCCGGAAACGTTAGTGCCTCCCTGTTCAATATGGGTGTCATATCCTTTCGGCATTTCCCGGATGAATTCGTCGGCTCTCGCCATCCGGCAGGCTCTGATCATTTCTTCTTCGGTGGCATTTTCGTTTCCCCACCGGAGATTGTCCTTAATCGATCCGGAGAACAGCACGTTTTTCTGTAAGACGACCGCGACGGAATTCCTCAGGGCTTCGATATCGTAATCCTTGACATTGTTCCCACCGACATAGATGCTTCCGGCAGTGGAATCGTACAATCTGGCGATCAGCTGGACTAAGCTGCTTTTCGAGCTGCCGGTGCTGCCGATGATACCGATCGTCTGGCCGGATTTTATTTTAAAATTGATGTCATCAAGCACTTTCCGTTCCGAGTTTTCCGAGTAGCGAAAATCGACATGATCGAATATGATGTCGCCGTTATTTACGTTCGTTACCGGATTGTTAGGGTTGGTGATGTCGCTTTTTTCATCGAGCAATTCGGTTATCCTGATGGCGGAAGCCCTGGAAATCGTGATCATCACGATCACCATGGAAACCATCATCAGGCTGGAAAGAATCATTCCGGAATAGGTGATGAGGCTGGTCAGTTCCCCGGTCGTAATCATGTTCCCGCCGATTCCTTTGACGATTAGCACGGCTCCGAAATAGGAGATCACCAAAATGCATACGTACATCGAAAATTGCATGAGCGGACTCATGGCCGCCAAAATTTTTTCTCCTTTGGAAAAGTATTTATAGATTTCCTGCGATGAGGCGCGAAATTTCTCTTTTTCATAATCTTCCCGTACATAGGTCTTAACGACCCTGATGCCGGCGATGTCTTCCTGGACGATGTTGTTCATCCCGTCGTATTTCTTGAACACTTCCGTGAAAACCGGAAAAACCGATTTGATGATGAAAATGAATCCGATTATCAATATTGGAATGACAAGCAGGAAGGTAAGCGACAATGTAGGACTGATGGAAATCGTGATGATGAGGGCGGCCACGAGCATAATCGGGGCTCTGAAAGCTATCCTTATCAACATTTGGAAGGCATTCTGGACGTTGGAAACGTCGGTTGTAAGTCTGGTAATGATCGACGAAGTCTGGAATTTGTCGATATTCCGGAACGAAAAGTCCTGAACGTTATCAAACATTTTTTTTCGGATGTTTGCCGCAAATCCGGCCGAAGCATTGGCCGAGAACACGCAAGATAACGAACCGAAGCCCAGAGATATGGATGCGCTTAGCACTAGTAACAAGCCGAATTTCACAACGGCCGACAGGTCTCCGGGAGTTATGCCGTCATCAATCAGTTTGGCCATCAATAACGGGATGATCACTTCCATGACGACCTCTAAAGATATCATGAGCGGTGACATGAAGGTATCAAATTTGTATTTCCCGATGTTCTTTGCAAGTTTCCTAATCATTTTTCGTCTCTCCGTTATAGTTTTCCATGTTTCCAATCAGGATATCGAGCATTTCCATGAGATCGGCCATTTTCCCGTCGTCTATGCCTTTCGCCAGTTTTCTTTCAAACTGGGTAAGGTCTATTTCGTCCTTATGCGATATCTCTATCGCTTTTTCTGTTAGACAAATCTGTTTCAACCTTTTATCGCCTGATACTGCTTTTCTTTCGATGAGAGCGTTGGATTCCATCAAATCCAGAGTTCCGGACATCGTGGATCTGCGGACGTTGAATTCTTTTTCGAGGTCCTTTTGAAATATCGGCAAGTCATCGTTATGTCTGATGAATTTCACTATGCGAAAATGTAAAAAGGTCAATCCTTCAGTGCTTTTGGATATCTCTTCTTCGCGGTTGCGTTTGATTAAATGGGAAAGAAATATTATCTTGCATCCGAGCAAGTCGTTTTTTTTCAAAATACGCTCACATCCCGTTTTTGTTAGGTTGCTAACATTATACCACAATGTTAACATATGTCAATATAGAATCCTGGCTGTTTAACACTGTCTGGCATATCTTTTGATATTAATTGACGGGATATCCTTTTTTCTTTGATATGGATCTGTTTTTGTGATAAAATCAAATGGAAGGTGGACATATGAAGAAAAAGCACATCGTAGTCAGTCCATTCCAACAATACAGGCAGTCACTATCTTCCGAAAGCAATGAATTGCTGACGGATTTTTTTGCCAGTTTCGACGAACACGTACTGTTACCGGAAAAAGGAAAATCCGAAATGCGTTCCGATTTTGAAAAAGCCATCCTGTATTTCGATTCCCTCGGAGTCAGGCTCGACAAGTCTCTTGAAAGGCTCGATACGAAAAACCTGGGTGGTTTTTATTCGCGTCCGGCGATCAGGTGGTTTCCTTTGGATACCGCCGCAAAAATATATCCGCTTTCGATGCGTCGCAATCAAATGGCCGTTTTCCGGCTTTCCGCCTATATGAAGGAAACCGTTAATCCGGAAATTCTCCAGATTGCCCTCAGCTTCACGATCAAACGCTTCCCGTGTTTCTCAACCACGATCAAGAAGGGGTTCTTCTGGCATTATCTCGATACGACTAAAAGACGCTTTGTCGTTGAAAAAGAATATGACATTCCCTGCCGTCCTTTGGACGTTTCCTTGAGCGGTTCCCAAACTTTCCGCTTGCTATATCACGAAAACAGGATAAGCGTGGAAATCTTTCATATTTTGGCCGACGGATACGGCGGTATGGTATTTCTTAAAACACTTGTCGCCGAATATCTTCGTTTGCAAGGCATCGACATAACATATGACAAAACCATTCTTCCGATCAATGAAACTCCGGTGGACGGGGAAATGTCTGATGCCTTCTTCTTTGTGGAACCAAAAAACAAGGCTTCCGGATTTCTGAATCGTCCTTCCGTCCAATTGAGCGGATCGCTTTCACGGACCAAACCTTGCCGCGTATTACATTTCATCATGGATACCGACAAACTGAAAGCCGTTGCCAAAAGCAAGAATTCAACTATCACTTCATATCTTGTCGCCAACATGATGCTGGCAGGCAAATCAGCCACCGACGAGCCTTCCGGATCCATGTCGATCCAAGTTCCCGTCGATATGCGTAAATACTACCCTTCCGGCACTCTGCGCAACTTTTCGCTCTATTGCGGCATCAAGCTCCCTTTGACAAAGATAACCGACTGCGAATCAATTTTACCGGAGATATCCAGACAGTTAGTTGAAAAAGGCGCTTTGGGCCCGATGAACGAAATGATGAACGCCGCCAAGGGACTCGTCCGCTCTTTACGGTTCGTTCCGCTTTTCATCAAGAATCCGGTAGCTCGCATCATATACGGCTTTCTGGGAGATCAGGCTTTTTCCAACACGCTTTCAAACCTCGGCATCGTCAATCTTCCCGAAGAGATGGCTTCGCATGTCGTCGGTTTCGATTTTCTGCTAGGCACATCGATCACAAACCGAGTATCCTGTTCTGTCGTTTCATACAACAACAAGACCACTTTCTCGATCGCCAAACTGACACTTGACCCGTCCTATGAAGAAACTATGTACAAGTTACTGAAGTCGGACGGCATCGATGTCATAGTGGAAGGGAGCGGTATTTATGGAAGTTAAGATCACTTATCCGGCCCGTGACCGTAAAAAGAGCCGGGCGCTTCTATTAAGAAGCGTCGTAAAGTGGCTTTTCGTCGCTTCCGCTTATGTCTGCCCGATCATCAACATCTCGGCAGGCGGTCCGGCTTGGAGCATTTATGTGCTCTGGTTTTTGCTTTTCGTTTGGTCATTCGCTTTTTCACCCGATCTCGTGGAATACAATCTGATCAGCCAAACAGCGAAATTTCTTGTTTTCACCTGCGTTTTGCTGGCGCTGATCGATATCATCCACTCCCTCGGGTGGGCAATGTTTGTCATACCGATCATCTGTTTCGGCGGATTGGCCGTCATCGCGGTGTTCTTCTTTTCCAACATCAATATCCAAAGGCAGAATATCATGCCGATGATGTGGGTGATCATCGCCTCGATCATCGGAATCGTCGTTGCCATATCCGGATGGAAACAAATGAGTTGGCCGATGATTGTCTTGATTTCACTTTCTGTCGCCATTTTACTGGCCAGCGCCGCGGTTCTCGGAAAAGGATTCATCAGGGAAATCATCAAACGTTTCAGCATCAAATGATTCTTCTGCTATGTTTTCAATAAAAAATCCGCTTTTGCAAGCGGACTTTTTTTTATCTTTCTTTCTTACTTGTCGATGACTCCACCGGCGCACACAAGTTTTGTGCCGATTCCGATCGTATCCCCGACCGGGCAGGTCTTCTCGATAAACTTGACGAATTTGTCGATCTTTTCCTGAGGTTCGTCGGTCTTGAAGTGCATCGTGAAACGGATTTCCTGGAATCCGGGTCTTACATCGGATTTACCCATAAAGCCGTCCAAATCGATGTCTCCTTCAAGTTCTGTATGGAATTCTTCGAATTTCACTCCGTTGGCTTTTGCAAAAGCTGCTGCGCAAATTGCCTGACATCCTCCGAGAGCAACCAGTAACGCTTCCACCGGATTCATTCCGGTATCTGACCCGCCCAAGCCGGCGGGCTCATCAAGAATGATCTTGAATCCTCTCGCTGTTCCTTCGGTTTGTAGACCCTTTTCTGTTTTTTTTACACTTGCTTTAAATGTTGTTATCATTTCAAGAATCTCCTTTCACCATTGATGATTTTGGAATTAACAACCATCTTGCTAATTCCATACTAAATATACGATAATTTCGGGCAAATGTCAATAATTTTGACTTGCAGAAAACATTTTCACTATCTCTGTTTATTACAAGTTTAATTATTTTTTACTTATTTTGTTATCCGACTATAAATTGACCGTCTTTTCTTATTATATTTATTGTTATTTTGTCGCGTTCATTATTTTCTATTCATTTTAAAAACGATTTTGCTTGTCCTTTTATTAAGATAATTATCAAAATTTAGATATTATTCAAATCATGTTTTCGTGATATAAACATATATCATACTCTTGTTTTCAAAATAATATCTTCTCAAAAAAGGCTGAAAATGGCCGTTTTTGCAATCTAAAAACGTTTTCATGTAAAAAATAAGATATTTTTGTGTTTTTTTTCTTGACATCGAATTGTTTATCCGTTATAATCAGTGTCGTAAAAAGCAAAACTAACGAAAGTTAGTGACGCAAAGCTATAGGGCCTTCGCAAGATGGTAGCCAGTTGCCGTTGTCTCAAATCGAGATGAGGGCATTTTTTTTACTCTCAGGACCGAGAAAACTACATAGGACTGAAAAAGCCAAAGTCGGAGCAATCCGGTGACGGAAAACTATAGGGTCCCATTCGGGATAGCCAGCTACCATCCGTTATTTACTTTGGCTTTTATTCTATCTTATGGAGGTATTAAAAATGAAAAAGGTATTTGTCGCAATTTTAGTTGCACTGCTTCTCGGGGGAACCGCTTTGGCTTTCTCATGGTGGGATAATCTTTCCCGGGAACAAAATGAAACTTTGCAGATCGGTGAAGGCGTCACATTGGTCGTAACGGCCGTCGCTACCGCCCCCGCAGACAAGGTTCTCGTACCCGCCGGTGTCACAATGACGGCGGATGATGTCGATCAAATTCAACTAACTTACAACGTGAATTTGGATCAGACAGTCATAGACCCATTGACCCTCAGCGTCGTCGCAACCAATGTTTTGATCGGTGGTTCAAGCACTTATGCCGATCTGATCAATATCGATATTACCCAGGCAGCAACTACTGTCAATGACGCCAATGTCTTGGTAACTGTCACTGTTAGTCTTGATATGCCTTCGACCCAGGCCATTTACGATGAAATCAAGAACGGCCAAATCACTTTCTCTCTCACTTTCACAGGTGAATAAGCATCAATCTTAATTCAAAAAAAAAAAAAAAAATATAATATAAAAATTAAAAGGAGAATTATCATGAAAAAAAGAAATATCTTGTTAGTAGTTATCATCGCATTATTGTTTGGTTCCAGTGTCGCCGCTTATGCTTATTGGGATAATCTGCAGCAGAACACTAACGGTAATTATGTTGTCGGATATGGCGTAAGATTGGAAGTTCCGACCGTTGTCCAGGATGAAAGAGCTTTGGTTCCCGCCGAATCTTTCTATGCCGCTTACGAAGCTGATTACACCACATCCTATGCTTTCACATACACCCTGAGTCTTGAAGACGATCTTCAGTACGGCATGGAAGCCGATCTGGCTGTCGATATCACCGATTTCCAAATCGCTGGAATCGCCGAACTCTTCAACAGTGAGGAAGGATTGTTCACAGTGACAGTCGGCACCGATGAAGCCGCCGCCACAACTTCTTCCACCGGAGAATGGGATTTCACCGATGCATTCTATTACAACCACAACACCGTGGAAGTCACCGTCACCATCACATTGGCAGATAACGGCAGCGCCGGATTTGATGCCTCTGATTATGAAAGAGTCGCCGGTAAGACAACAAACTTCGCAATCGGATTCCTTCTTTCCAACAGCAACAGTTCTAATCAACCCGCTGAATAATACAATCACAATTTCACGGAGATAAATCATGGCTCAGGAAAAATCGGTACCGTCAAATAAAAAACCGAAATCCAGTATATCTAAAGGTATACGGTTTTTCCTTTCTGTAGCTATTATTCTTGGACTGGGATATGTAGTTTTCAATTACGTCCCCTTTATCGCCAAGTACGATTACTTTGTGATAGCCACCGGAAGCATGGAGCCGGTTATTATGACCCATGACGTCGTGATCATCGACACATCAGTTGATCCGGATAATCTTTCGGTGGGAGATATTATCGCTTTCTATACTGACATCAACGGTGATGGAACCGACGAGATCGTCGTGCATTACATCTACTCAATCAGCGAAGACGAAGGCGTCAGAACATTCCTCACCCATCCAGAAGTAAGCGAACATCAGGATCCCTGGACTTTGTACGACGAAGATATCGTCGGAATCCATGTTCTTACGATTCCAAAAATCGGAGGTTTCCTGCTATTCGCCCAATCATTCTTCGGCCGGATCGTGCTGATTTCGGATATTCTGATTCTCTTCCTTCTGCTCGAACTGGTTTCCGACTCGAACAAAACCAAGAAAAAACCCGATGATTGTCAGGAACAGGAAACATTAGAAAAATCAACGGACAGCTCTTCCGATGAAACGGAAGATGATTCCGATATTCATTCCGGAAATTGATCTGTGATCCATAAGATACAAGCCTAAAACAAAGGAGGTGTATGACCATGAAAAGAAAAATGCTAGTCGTAATACTGACAATCGCTGTGTTTTTCATGTCCTTTTCTTCCATAACATATGTCGGATACAGCTATTTCGACAGTCTTTCTTCAAATAGTCAGATCACTCTCCAAATAGGCGAATGGACAATGGCGCCGGACGAATGGGATCCAACCCTCAAATATGACAAAGGCGATCAGGTTACCTATAACGGCGTGATCTATGAAGCCTTCCGCAATGTGCCGGCAAACAGGGCTCCCGACAGCTTCCGTGGCTTTTTCTACTGGTATATCGTTTCGTGAAACAAAGAAAACAAACGCAAACCATTAATAAAACAGTCCTGAAACAACGGACTGTTTTTTATTGACAGATTAATTTGGATTATAAAGATGACTGCTTGCTTCTTATTTCGCAGATATCTGACTGAAGTGAAAATATAATATGACCGGTATAGCAATGGGAACGGCATACAAAAGCGAATTAATTACGACTTCCAGATACCACGGGGCACTGCAGACAAAACAATTATATAGATAAATGGAAGCGATAATGGTATGTATCACATATGCGCCGGTTATCAAAATAGCGGTATACATAAATACTTTTTTGAGTATCGCCGAATCGAAACGATTCTGAAGAAACCTGATGCATAAGTCCATAAGGAAATATGCCGTTACAAACAGAACATAATGCCCAAGTCCGATTAGTCCCAAAGTGGATTCGGGAAGCAAGATGTCATAAAACATGTAAACGGGAATCATGGCCAGTGCCGAACCGATCAGTAAATACTTCCAGGATATTTCTCTTAGGACGCTTATCAGTCCGATCAAAATATAAATCAATGGCAACAAGATATAATCAATGGCCGGATCATCGTATCTGTTCAAGGTAAAAAAAATGTAGGGTATCAAAATCCCGCTCAAGGAATAGGCAAAAAATATGGCGACGCTGGAAATAATGTCGTTGAATTTTCTGATTTTCTCGGTATTGACCATGGCCAATGCGATTCTGTCGTCTTCGTTCACTATCAAATCGAGAGACACTTTGAAAAGTGTCGCCAACTGTTTTAGGTTATCGATGCTGGGAATTCCCTTATCGGTCTCCCATTTGGAAATCGCGTTTCTCGTGACATATATTTTCGAAGCCAATTCTTCCTGAGTCAAATTGTTCTCCTGTCTCAATTGTTTGATGTTTTCTCCGATGCTCATGTTTTCACCTCTCGCATATAATATAGCATATCAGGTCAGGACATCATAGACACTTATCGTTACGTATAAGAAAAGTGGTGATAACATCGTATAATACTTAATCTTGTTTCTTGGTTTTCATAATCTTTATTTTTGCGATAAAAATTCGCTTTCGGATAAGAAACATTCATATTTAAGCACATTGTGTTTCAAATTTTCACTCGTTGCTAAAAGATGTCTTGCAGTTTGGAAATGTAATCTATCGTCTTGTCAGCTATGTCTTTTCCGTAATTCGAGTCTTGGTATTTTGACAATTCCGTTCGGATCCAGATTGTTTTCATTCCGAGAGATTTCGCGGGTTTGATGTCATTATCTAGTCTATCGCCGACCATAACGGATTCTGTCGGTAAGCAACCGGCCAGTTCGAACGCTTTTTCGAATATCCGCTTATCCGGTTTTGACACTCCAAGTTCTGCCGAAGATACGACAATGTCGAAGAATTTTAATATTCCTCACCTATCAAGTCTTTGTGAAACGCCAGGCATTTGATTGGCAATGATTCCCAGTTTGTATCCGCGATTTTTCAGATAGTCCAGCGTTTCAACAGAATCCATGAACAAAATCTCGTCTTCCAAGTGCCAGGGAGTTTTCTTAAGCCGGAAATATTTAATTGTTTCCTGGATGTCGTCAAGACCTTTGCCCGCGAATTCAATTCTTTTGTTTTCAAAATCATCATAGGAAACCTTGGTTCCTTCTGTCATTTCCCGGATACGATGAATATACGCTTTCGTTTCATCGATCAGCGTGGACCCCAGATCGAAAAAGATCCATTTTGTTGACATATAGTCACCTCTAGTTTAATTGATCATATAAAATATGATATTTATTAGTTTATGCTAATTATACTATGGATGTTTAAAAAAAGTGATCCCGAATATAATTAATCCAAAATCAAAAATATTTTTCAATATGGTATAATATTAGCATTAAACAGGTTGGTGGAAAAACATGAAAAAATTAAGCAAAGCGGTTTTCTTACTTTTACTAAGCTTATATAGTGTTTTCTTCGCTGAAATCATCGCGGGAAGCAGCAACTACCCGTTGTTTGATCTTTGGGGTTTGTTCGTGGTGATTCCCTTATATGGTTTTCATGTGATAATCTTGTTGACGATCATCATTCGTTTTCAAAAAGGCAAAGTCATTCCTTTTCGCACAATGTATTTCGCCGGCATGCTATTCGCATTATACGAAGCATATATAACGAAGGTGTTGTGGATCGGGTTTTCCGACGATCCCCATATTTTCCTTGGGATCGGATTGATCGAATATCTCATATTGGTGCCGTTCTGGCATCCGATATTCTCCTTCATTATCCCGTCTGCCCTGCTGGAACGAACCTTGCTTAAATCATCATACATCTTTGACGGACTGCCAAATTTTATGAAGCATATCCTTAACCGCAAGGCGGGTATCATATCATTATTCGCCATTATTGGCGTATTCGCCGCAATAAACGGAACTTTTCCGATTCTTATGCTATCGATGATTTCGATGCTTGTGCCGATGTTGCTCGTCATTTATTTATTGAAACGAAGACATTTGACCAATGAGTATACGCTTAAGGATATCATGCCCCGAAAACAAACGTTCATAATAATGTGCATCCTGCTTTTAGGACTATATGTATTCGGGACATTGTGGATTCGTTTCGATGCCATAACT
>ERZ795057.1024-NODE-1024-length-25868-cov-12.843567_pt1 | contig 25868 bp, 27 predicted proteins | sample MGYA00375141_ERZ795057 | MGnify/ENA primary metagenome ERZ795057 (study PRJEB30186, sample SAMN05720163) | activated sludge metagenome | isolation source: Anaerobic digester | place: Hong Kong | collected 2015-01-26 ... | reverse complement strand
CCCTCCTGACGCTCCGATGGCATCGATCTGGCTGTCTGTCAGGTTGCGGCTTGACTGGCATAACCTGTGTGCCCCTGAATGGGTCACCACAAGCGGGGATTCGCTCAGGGAAACTACGTCCCAGAACCCTTTCTCGTTGAGATGCGCACAGTCGATCATGATGTTCATTTCATTACATGCCTTAACAAGTCTTTTCCCGTAATCTGTAAGTCCTTCACCAGTATCCGGGGAGTGGGGAAAGATGAACGGGGAACCGTACCCGAATATATTCGGTCTGCTCCAGGTTATTCCAAGTGAACGAAGACCTGCCTGATAAAAAACCTCCAGTGCCTCGAGGCGCGGATCGATTGCCTCGGCTCCCTCGAGATGCATGATCACGGCAAGGGTGCCTGTGTCCATACATGCTGTGAGTTCATCTGTATTATGTACGATCTTCATCTGCCCGCCGGAGATACTCACCAGCCTGAACAGGCTTGCCATGAGCGCATGTGTCATGTCCCGGGCATAGTGGAAGTCAACCGGCGGCGCCACCTTGATGTTTTTCCCTGACCGGGTGATGTCAAAGCCTCCTTGTATGTTGTTTGCCTGCTGCGGTACGAACAGCGAGAAAAAACCTGCTGCAAGCCCTCCCTGGCGGGCCCTGGGCAGATCAATATGTCCGATGTCCGATCTGTGGAAGAAGGACCTTCCCCTTCCACGTTCGACAAGATACAGATTCAGCAGCGTATCGTTATGCCCGTCGATTACCGGCATCTGCGTGTCTACCCTCATGGCTCTCTGACCCGGTGCACGTACCGTAGTGGCCGTTTCTATGCCGGGACCCCCTTTGCTCTATAAACAGGGAAACACATGTATGCACGTCTCCCTCTTGATTACATGTGCTTGAATATCCAGTGCTTCAGGTTCCAGTGGTGGAGTATGTTCTGCATGAATTCCACTTCCTTGAGGTCACGTGCCAGGCTCTTCAGTTGTTCCTTGTTTTCCTGTATCTGCTTGTCCTGATGTTTCTCCAGGCCGCCGTTTGCAATAAAGCACCGGATCTGTTCCAGTTCTCCTGCATCGAGCCAGACGCCGTGTTTGTGACAGATGTCGATCAATACACCGGAGACGGCTTTGAAGTTCTTCCTCACCATAAGCTTTGCGCACCTGGCACAGGGGAGATAACCGGAATCCTTGGGCAAAGGACGCCTGTGGTATTCATAGGGAATGGAATCATCCTTGTAGACATCCCTCTCAGAGGTCAGGAGGTCGAATTCGGCTGCATCGAGCCAGAGGCCGAAACATTCAGGGCAGATATCGAGGGTGGTGTCACGGTAGGTGTATGCCATCAGCATTCCTTGGCATCTGGGGCACTTGGGTGTTTCATCTGTGCTGCTCTCTTCTGTCTGGCCTCCGCAGAACGGACATGCCTGCATCAGGGAATTGTAGTGCCTGCTGCAAAAGGTACATTGAATGGTTTTGCTCATGACATGCCCTCTCAATAATTCATGCTGATGTGTTCTATCGGATTAAAATACAACCAGTTTTAATTTATTGTATCTTGGTGTTTCTTCAGTGCGATAAAGACCCCGGCACCAAATATGATGCAGTATGCATTGATGAATCCGTTCAAGACGGTATCAATGGCCGAGATTGTATACATTTCATTCATGAGATTAAAGCTGGTGTCAATAAGGCCCAGAAAGATCAGTGCCCCTGAACAAGCCAGACCCAGGTCTCTTCCTGCAGGATGATCCCTGAGCAGGAGTATGCCCGAACATATCAGTGCCACGGCCAGAACAGTGTCGGCAACCGGGAAGGAATATTCAAAGACGAAGTACCCCGGCGGCGGGTTTTCCGGTGCCAGGCCTATGGTGAAGAATCCCACCCAGAAGCCAAAAATGCCGATTGCTGTAATAATCATGAGTATAGCCAGTGATGATGGTTTAGATATCATTATGTTCTCTTAGTTGCATTGCGGACCTTTTTGATCTGTGCATCCAGAATTATGCGCACAAGACCCGGAAAGAGACGCTGGGCAAGGTGGATGAACCTGCCTTGCATGCCCGGGATAATAATGAAATTCCCCTGTTCCATGCCTTTTATCATATCCTTGGCAACAGCCTTTGGGCTCATGAGCCCGGCATTGCCTGCAATGGCTCGTGTCTCTGCCGGCTTGGTCCTGTTCTCTTCTGCCAGCTGAGGCGTATCCGTATCCGGGGGGCAGAGTACGGATACCGTGATATTGTACGGTTTCATCTCTCCCCTCAGGCTCTCGGAAAATCCCATGACTGCAAATTTGGACGCACTGTATGCGGTATACCCGAATATCCCTATGAAACCTGCGATGGAGGAGATGTTCACGATATGCCCGCCGGTTGATTTCATGGAAGGGATAAGGCATGCACACATGTTCCAGATACCGCAGAGGTTTGTATCGATCGTCTCTTTGAACGTATCATACGGGATCTTTTCGAAGTAGTTGGGGTAGGCGAAACCTGCGCTGTTGATCAGGACGTGAGGGGTGCCGAACTCATTTACTGCCCGGCCGATCTTTTCGTTTACTGCTGCGTGGTCAGACACGTCAAGGCTGATCCTGTCTGCTCGCTGGCTGTCCGAGACCTTAAGGGGCTCGATCTCTTTCAGGGCCGCCTCCAGTCTTTCTTCCCCCCGGGCAATAATGATCACATCAGCCCCGTGGGAAAAGAACTGTTGTGCAGCTGCAAGTCCGATCCCGCTTGAGCCTCCAGTTATGTAGACATTTTTACCCTGCCAGCGCGGTCTACCCATGCCGACCCCCTTAAGAGAAGACATTCCACAGGTTCACTGTTCCACCTCAAAGATTACATTCACGAACGACTCAACCGAGATCCGGCCCGGGGTTATGGGGGTAGGGACCCGTTCCTCTGCCATGGTCATCATTGGATAGTCATATACGGCACCGCCCGGGGCATGCTGGATATACAGGATCCTCCTGATGGTGAGGCCTGCAGCCTTTGCCAGCTCTTCTCCATATTCCATGGCATTCTCGAGCGCCTTGGCTGCTGCCTGTTTTACCAGCAGGTCATGATCGCTTCTGCTGAAGGCAAGTGAGCTTATACGGTTGGCCCCGGCATCAACAGCCGTATCGATCAAAGCGCCTACAGTATCGATCCCGGGAGTTTTCACGATTACGGAATTGTTCACCCGGTATGCATCAGGGGTTGGTCTGCCGGTCCTCTCTTTGATGGAGGAGTCTTTCTCATAGAGCGGGTACAGGCTGAAATTCGATGTCGATATCTCTGCGTTGTCTGAGGTCTTTCTCAAGGCATCCATCAATGCTTTTGTTTGGACCGCATTTTTCCTCAATGCCTCTGCAGCCTTTTTCTCGCTGGTTTCTACGGAGAACGTGATGGTGACCATGTCCGGCTCTGCCCAGATAACCCCTTTGCCAGTGACTTCTATAGTCGGTATCTCCGGTTTATCCTGTGCACAGGCGACAGCATGCATGCCTGTCAGGAAGATGATGCAGCTCCAGATAAAAATGTATCTTTTGATCATCGAAATACCTCCTGCCAGTTCATATGATAGGTTGCACAGAAAACCCTGCGTTATATTATTGTGTAATCCAACATGGTATCGTGGTCAATGGGAAATAGCGTGACGTGGGCCCGGGAACTGAGTCATCCCGCTTCGCCTCCGGCTACGCAGGACAAGGAAGGCAGTGCAAGACCTTGGGAACATGATCTCAGGCAGGCAAACAAGGAGGATCATGATCCCAGGCAGAAGTTGAAGAATAAAGAGCTGAAATGAATTTTGTGGGGGCAGCTTGAGCCTCAATAAATGGTTAGATTCAGTCAAAACATAATCGCACCTGAAGGTGCTCCCACATATAAAAGGGGCAAGGGAGTTCGAGATGCGGTCCAAGGGTCTAAGGTGCAAGGGATAAAATTAGGTATAGAGTAAATGGTTTAAGGTATGAGGTGTAGGGTGAGAAACTGAGAAACAGAAGCCAGAAGTCAGGAGAAAAAGAAAAGAATCGGGTATAGGGTGTAATCCGCCGCGGCGGAGTAAGGGCAGCGGATCTCGAATATTAAAATCAGGAATCATGGAAAAACATCTCTGTGTGAGCGGCTTAAGCCGCGATTCCTTAAACCTTATACCCTATACCTCAGACCTTATTTTCATGGTTCTGCTCGAAGTTCCTTACGTATTCGGCATACTTCATGAAATGGGAAATGGCCTTCAGCCCGATTAGGGGCTGTTCGATAAAATACAGGCCATTGTCATTGAAGTAGCTGCGTGCGTAATCGTTTATTTCCTTGAACGGGATGACGGCCAGTGGTTTGGAAGAGGTCTGGTGACGTGATACGAGCCAGTCATTGAACTTGTGTACAAGTGTGTCGTTGCTGCTCTTGGGAGAGATAGTCAGTGTAATGAGGAGGTCGATGTTTTCATCGGCCAGCAGGATATCATTGATCCTGTCCATGCCGGTTTGGAATCCCGAGCCGGTTACATCGAGCGGGTTGTCGGGCTGGGCAAAATCCGGGAGCACCTCAGTAAGCTTCTGTATGGTTGCATCGTTGAGGGTAGGCAATGATATTCCGTAGAGTTCACACAGGTCCGCATACAGGCCGCACAGGCCTCCAGAGAGGGTGCATATGCCGAGGCCGTTTCCCTTGGGCAGGGGGAGGCGTGAAAATATCCCGGCAGTGGCCACCATGTCTTCGATGGAATCAACGCGTATGATACCGTGTTGTCTGAAGAAGCCGTCCAGTACGCTGTCATTGCCTGCAAGGGCACCTGTATGGGAACTGGCCGCCTTTACAGCCTTTTCTGACCTGCCCACCTTGATCACGATGATGGGAATCCCTCGTCTGGCAGCCTCATACGCCACCTTCTTGAGCTTGGGGATATTCCTTAATCCCTCTATGAATGCGGCGATTACCCGGGTCTTATTGTCAAAGACCAGGTATTCCATGTAATCTTCAACGGTAAGCACGGCCTCATTGCCGGTGGTCGCATACAATGAGATGCCGTGAGACTTTTCCAGAAGGCTGCTCACGACAATCTCGGAGGTGGCACCGCTCTGCCCCACTACGGAGATAGTGCCGGATAAGAGATTGCCTTCAACCGCTCCACCGGTGAAGACACTTGTGTTTTCCGCCATGTTCATGAATCCCAGGCAGTTTGGTCCCATGAGCAGGATGCCGTTCTCCCGGCAGTACTTCCGGAGCTGGTCCTGCAACATCGTCCCATCTCCTCCGATTTCCGCATAACCTGACGATACGAGGAGAATATTCTTTATCCCTCGTGCACAGAGATTTTTTACAGCATCCATCACGAGTGTGCTTTTGAGTATGATTACGGCAAAATCAATGGTGTTCTCGGGGAGATCTGCAATAGACCGGTACGCCTTTAACCCCCACACCTCATCAGCTCTCGGATTGACCGGATAAATCGTGCCGTCAAAGTCTGCGCGGCGGGCATTGTCGAGCATGTTGCCGAACCAGAGATTGTTCTGGGAGGCTCCGACCACGGCGATATGGCGGGGAGAGAAGAAGTCTTTCATCTGTTCATGGGTATGTAGTGATTTCATGTTTGCTCAAATTCCAAGTGTAATAGATTATATAGACAGCATTCATTGCAGAGCGTGTCAAGGAAAATCATAGCCGGCAGATCTTATCAGGTAAAGATTTTTCTTGCATTCATACGTCTGCAGCGGTTATTCTTGGAATGTAATCGTTCAGGCACCATTGTAATATTTTGTTATGGTTGATCTTATGAAGAATGCAGTGCGTAAAATCAAAGATGCGACCAAGATTTTATGGATCAGTCTCTGTGCAGGTCTGGCCACGGTTATTCTATTCCTTCCCATAACTGTATCCGCTCTGTTGAGTTCCACAGGCAATCTCGCATTTTCCATATCGAAAGTATGGGCTCGCTTCATGCTGCTGACCACTCGGGTTCGTATAACGATGCAGAACAAGGAAAAGATCCAGCACGGCCGGTCATACATCATCATCTCCAACCACCAGTCGGAATACGATATTCTGGCACTTGTCACGTCTCTGGGTATTCAGTTCCGGTGGATCATCAAACAGGAACTGAGATCGGTTCCGATGTTCGGATATGCCCTGTATGCCTCGAGGAATATCTTTATCGACCGCTCAAATCCTGCAAGTGCCGTAAAGAGTATCAATAAAGGGATGGACCGTCTGCCGCCCGGTACCAGCGTCATGTTCTTTGCTGAAGGGACCCGGTCTATGGACGGGAAGATACAGCCTTTCAAAAAAGGCGGATTTGTCATGGCAATGGAGAAAGGATTTCCTATCCTTCCCGTCACGGTGAACGGATCGAGAAGAATAATGCCGAAGAAGAGCCTCATCTTCACCCCGGGAACCATAGAGGTGGTTGTGGGAGATCCCATTGAAACGGCAGGATATCCGGATATACAGTTGCAGGAGCTCATGGACAGGACCCGGCAGGTGATCATTGAGCAATATAATCCTGCCTATCCGGATAGAACCTCGGTGTAGTACGGCTCAGGACATTCTTGCGGAGGTGAGGATGTTTGGGCAGGTACCCGAAGAGCTACACGGAAATCAGTTCGCCCCGTCCTGAAAAATCTTCTCGAGTGTCGATTTCAGATTCTCGACAGTGTATGGTTTCGGTACCATCGCGATCTTGCCCTTGTCCTTTTCTATGAGAACCGGATGCGGGATCGAGCTGTTGGAGATGATAATCTTTGCCCCCGGGTCCATCTTGAGCAGACTGTCCATAGTGGCTCTCTCGTTGTTGCCGTCACGGGAAATAACATCGATAAAGACCGAGTCAAAGCCCCTGCCGGATTTGAGGGATTCTTCGTACTTGTACAGCGCTTCGTCCCCGTTCTTCGATACTACGGTATGAAAGCCGAGATGACGCAGGATTTCTCCCATCATATCCCGGATTACTTCTTCGTCATCGATCAGGAGGATTTTTCTCATATAAATACAACAATGCAAAAAACGCAAAGTCAATGGGGGACATAATCGTTATTCCCCCATTTCTTTGCAATGCTGACTGACCCCCTTGCTTTTATGGTGAAGCTCTCGTCTCAGCAGATGATGCCGATGCTCATGTTTGCTGAGCCCTCACCTGGTACTGTTCAGGAAGTAACTTTATCTATAAAATCTGTATGTGGTTACCCATATAGTCTTAAAATTAAATAGTAAGCAGGGTACTTTCACTACTTTAGTCTGTAACACAAAAGTGTCGGAAAAACTGTTTTGATCTTGCTTTTTTTGTGCCATGATATCAGGCAACTCCTTTATGATACTGCCGTATATGCCTGTGGAGATGGCATTATTGTTATAGTCATAGTGCTAAAGGTGACAGAGAGCTGGTTTGCCATGAATTACATGATGGGGATGTGGATCTCTGTAATTAATTTTTGTGCAGGGGTATCTATAGGAGAATTCAGATATATTTCAAACGGGGCTGTGTCCCGGAGTCTTTCCTCTCCGGCAAAGGCACAGGTAAAGTATGCCGTGTTCCATGTCTGGAATATATATTCATAGGGACCGTGGTGGGTAAAGACCGCATATCTGCCTTTTTCAATGGTCAATGCGTCCAGATGGTCATCACATAGTAGGTCACCCTTGAGAGAGAAACCACAATGAATCTTTGCATCCGGGTCATGGTATCCATACGGGAGGTCGGGGATAATGCTGAGGTAGTGACCTATCCGGTCAACAAGCTTGTTCCGGATGACATACAGGTTGACTTCGTTGAATGCATCGGTTGCCGCTTCAAAAAAACCGCCACCGAATCCCTTTTTTGTTATGCACATGACTTTCATTTCAGGGATTTCACGGACCACATGGGAGATCTTTTCCGATCGGTTCTCTCTGCTTAATTTTTTTTGGCTGCCGACAGGGTTCATGATTCCGGGGACATGGATGTTCACCCCTTTGCCTCGCATCTTTCTGTACTCGCTCGGTGTCATGTCATAACACTTTCTGAAAGATTTGCTGAAGGCGGCATGGGTTCCATACCCTACCAGAAGCGCGATGTCCGTAACCGGTAATGTCGAGTTCAGCAGAAGAGATGCGGCTTTTGCCAGGCGCTTGAAGTATATATACTCCTGGATGGTAAGCCCCAGGCATGCCACGAAAACCCTGTGAAAGTGATACTGAGAAAAACACGCGACCTTGGAGAGTTCTTTTAAGGTGATGTGTTCATCCAGGTGCTCATCGATATACTGCATAACGCGCTGGATGCGTATGTAGTAATCAATCGTCTTCTTCATGGGATGCTCTTATTATAGAGGAAGAATACGAAAGATCAACCAGGAAAACACGTATATGAAGATCATTAAACTCACATTTTGCAGTTGAATCCGTCTTCGCGTCCGCTACGCCGGACGAGAAGCTCAGGGTTCATTCCTCGCAGCGGGCTTAAGGAATAGGGTCAAGGGCTTGCCCTGGGATTCATACCATTGATAAATATATGGTGCATAATTTCGGTATATAGCCTTGCTCTGTGGGAGCGGCTTCAGCCGCGATAAAATCTTTTTTACATTTTCAGCCAGATCGCGGCTGAAGACGCTCCCACATGGTCTATTCCACAAAATATGGGTTAAATGAATTTGACGGCAGGGGAAGCAAAGAAACCACGGAACCCGGCAGGGACGAAGGGAAGGATCAAAACAGCCCTTGGGCATATCCTTATAGTTGTTTCTGCATCCAGACCATGTCAAAGGTCTTGCCGAACTTTTCACCGATACCGACAAATCGTCCGCATTCGCTGAAACCGTTTTTCAGGTGAAAATGGATGCTTTCCTGGTTGAGTGATGAGATGCTCGCCAGGATATAGACGATGCCCTGTGATTTTGCTTCGCTGATAAATCTTTCCAGGATCTTCTCTCCGAGTCCATTTCTCGTGTGTTCAGGCAGGATAAAGTAGGTGATCATGGCTGTTTTTTTCAAAGAGCTTGCCGGGTGGTAGTGCTGCAGAAATGCAAAGCCGATAATCTGTCCTGTAGGGGCCTTCACCACTACCCGTGGAAAGCCTGTGGACATGATGAGAAAATGGTCGAACGCATCATAGCTCAGAACCCGTTCAGGATAAGCGGCAAAAGAGTTTTCAATGAAGTAATTAAAGATGTCGATCACCGGTTTCCGGTAGGCCTTTGTCATGGGTGCGAAGGTGTAGTTCATGTCACCAATGTTATTAACGTATTTTATCTCTCAGATCAAAGGTGGTTTAGCCCTATGATATGGGCTGGTTGCTGTCTCTGGTCATCTCAGGGCTTATTTTCGCTGTATATCGTGTCGGTGAGATCAATAGCATCTACATATAGGGCAGAACGTTCCGCCCGATGGAGTTTTACGGCCTGGCTCGGGCAGGTCACGGCACATACTCCGCAGCCGTAGCACCTCTCCAGGTTTACTGATGCTCTTTTGTTCTCAACAGTGATTGCATGAAACTTGCACCGCTCGACACAGAGAGTGCATCCCTTACACAATGTCGGGTCGACCTCGGCAACATAGTTGGCTTTCGCGCTGAAGGCATCGTTCTTATCCACGAACCGGGTCATACCCCGAAGCAGCGCACAACAGCACTCACAGCAGCAGCATATAATAAACCGGTTCCGGTCTTTCGTATTCTCTGTCGTAAAAACCAGGCCCAGCTGTGCATATCGCTCAACCAGCTGGTGAGCCTCTTCACGCTTCAGTTTCCTGCCCTGACCCCTCCTGAGAAAGTATTCTCCGAATGCCCCGATTTGAAAACACGAATCATGGATGGGATATTTGTCCCTGCATTCCCGTATTCCCAGAATATCGGTTCTGTTTCTGCATGGGCAATCCGTAGTCACGATGGGTTCCGGGCATTGATCCAGGATACGGTGGATTTCTTCTGAACTGCGGATTGTGCTGCGGTGATCTATGGATTTCTCTATCGGTACGATTCTTGTCATGGGTGTTCCTGCATCTGAAGACTGGTATCGCCTGTAGTATTTTTCCTGTATGAAGAACTGCTGATAGAGCTCGGCACCCTTTACACCCAGGCGCTCTAATGCCTTCGGATATTTGAACCCGATATTGAGAAGGTGAGGAACAGTCAGGAAATGTGAATATCCGCCGATATCCTGGATAACTCCCTTGTCCACCATAGCTTCGAGGATCTCCAGGGTTTCTTTTCTATCCTTACCGATTTTCCTTGCGATCTTTGCAGCAGATACCTTTTTTGCTATCTTCTGAATGAACCGGACATTGGCCAGACGCAGTCCGATCTTCTGTGCAATCCTGCCGCCTGATACGGGTTTGATCCCCAGGTGAGCTGCTATGAGCGCCTCTTCAGGGGTAAAAAGGAGCTTGATGTAAGCCCTGAATGCCTCGGAAACCTCCCCGTCATTTGATGGGATACCGGTTGGATATTCCCGCATGGTATTCAGTATCTTCTCATATGGATCACCGTTCATATCAGTAAGGCCACCAGCCAATCGAAAAAGATTACAAAAACGCTGATAGGTATGACCAGTCCGATGGCAGAGCCGATCATATAGTCCCTGAATCGGATCGACGTCAGTGCCAGGATATAATTCAACGACGGGTACATGATAAAGACAAGCCGCAGGATGGCAACGGTTCGGATCGGATGAGCGTCGAGCCGCTGCAGCATTCTCACCACCCAGGGTTTGTCTATCCGGGTAAAGGCCCGGCCGCCTACAGTCCGCATCACGAGGAAACTCACGCAGACAGCGATTGTTCCCCCCACAATGCCCAGAATCAGACCGGTGAACTTGCCGAAGGCATAGACGCCGGCAGCCACGAAGATAAGGCCGAAGATGTGGAACAGTTCGCCTAATGAAAAGACGATGATAAAGAGAACATATCCCCAGAAGCCGGCATTGTGGACAAGATCCTGCACCCTCTCGGGAGTGAAATACTGATGTGCTCCCGTGATCCTGCCTGCAGCAATAAGGCAGGTAATCAGAACAACTGCCAGGATAATGCGTATGAAAAAGGGTTTGTGCACATGCTGTATTTCTGATGCAGCTTGTGCTGGTTTGTTTAGCGTCATGAATTTCAGTCCAATGCCCCAAGGGGCAGATCATTATATCAGGATAATAGATAAGAACAGGATAAATGAAAAGCTTTTTGTTGATACCGGGCGTTTCTATGCCTCTTTCCGGTAATATCCTGCAAACAGTCGCTTGCCCTTCTTGAGATCAATAGTGGAAGAATCTATCAGTCGGAAACCGTATCTTTGAGCTGTCGATGTGAACTCCTCTGGATTTACAAGGTTTATGATCGGGCTCAGTTTTTCCAGGCTCGTGTATCTGGTCTTTGTTACCGGTGCTGAATCCGGGCTTTCAAGCTGAAGCCCGACGCTGAGAATGCCTCCCGGCATCATGAGCCTGACTATCCTGGGTAGTGCTTCTTCAATTGAGACATATTCAAACAACAGTGCCGCATGGATCAGTTCCACCGGATCGCACCGTATCTCATCCGCCGCGGCGGATGAAATATCAGCACACATGAATTCCAGGCCGGGGACATGGGCATGTCTTTTTCTCGCGATATCAAGGTAGTGTTGGTTTATATCTATCCCCAGGACCCGTTTCGTTATCCTGGGGTCGATATGTTCGAATCCGTTCCCCGTGGTGCACCCGATCACTGCAACGGAGGCGGGGCGGTACTTTTTAAGCACACCCTTGAAGAGCACATTCAATGCCTGGAGCTGTTCCACCTCCGGCGAGGCCATATGGTTCTCATAGTCGTCAGGTGGTATCTCCAGCCAGGGATTGTGTGGTTTCTTCTCCTGCATGTACTGTTTCTTTCACTGTACTATGACGGCTTAGTCGGCTGTTCTTCGTCCTTGTGCATGAGACTCCTCTGTATTGCCACACCTGCGATGGTACAGGCGGCAAACACAGAAGCCTGGATCTGGAACCCTGCTTCAATGGATTGTGCGATGAGAAGGGCCCCGATGAGTGAAGACAGGAGTATCAGAGCCCAGTCAAAGAGCATGACACAGAGCACACCGCAGCATATGCCCACAATAAAACAGATAAGCCAGATTAATTGACCAATATCTACCCTGAGAATATTCAGTGCGCTGAAGACGAAATATCCCCCGGCAAGGAATCCGGCCAGTCCGACAAGGGCGTGCTGAAGGAAGATTGCCACCAGTGTGCCGAGGATCCCCGTGCAGAGAGCTGCTGCAAGGAAGACCCATGTCGGCTGTCCCGGAAAGAGCAGGAGCGCAATATTAAGTCCGTAGATGAAGCCCATGACTCCGACAAACAGCCAGAACAGCTTGCGTCCGAGTACAAGCATACAGATGCCGGCCGCTATATTGGCAAGGATCATATCTCAGCTATATGGATGCCAGTTCCTTGTAGATCTCGATAGAGGGAGCTCCATCGAGCAAGGGGGCGATCTTTTCGAACAGCTCGGCAAAATAGGGGGTTGTGCTGTGGTGGTTCAGCGCGTCTTTGTCCTGATACTTTTCGTAGATGAGAAAGGTTCTCGGGTCTTTCTTTGCCTGGTTGATAACGTATGCAAGCGTTCCTTCCTCAGTTGCAACCTTGGGGACGATATCAACTAAAGCTTTTTCCATCTCCTGTTCTTTGCCTTCCTGGACCTTCATAATGGCAACCACAACGATCATCGCAACCTCCCTTTGATATGTGACACAATCTTTTTATTATACGATACATTTCAGATCATGAGATGTATCCGTTTGTGCCAATGTAACCCTTCCGTGTTCATTTTTCAATACAATCCGGAATTCATATTGAAGCCTTAGGCAGCTGACGATTTTATGGCCTTTTAAAGCCTTGTCATTTTTTCGGCACTCCTGATTCACTGCATTGCCAATCATGTCTGCCTTTCATGAGATGGCTGGGGGGAGGGGAGCTGATAAGACATTCCTGTCCGCCAGGCCCAGGCGTACGAAGAGCCACGGTGCACCTAAGGCCCCCCACAGACCCACCAGGGTGTATCGGATAAACCGGAAGAGCACCGCCGGCTCCAGCCCCGCAAAAGCTGCCTTCAATCCCAGCCAGACGGCTATGATAACTACGATTCCCACGATAAAACGCAGGATGCGGCGCTGCCATGTCCCTGTTGTTTCAAACCCGATGAATCGCTGTTCCAGGACGAATCCCACAGCCATACCCATCAGCGTTGCAGCAGCAGTGATGCAGTTCTTCTCCCATCCCGGCGACAGGACTGCCATCAGGGCGGGCAAACAGATCGCCAGGCCCAGCTGCCATACCAGGGACAACGTTCGAACCCACTGTGTGATGCTGTCTTCAAGGAACAGAAAGGGGATCAGCAGGAAGGCACCGATAACATAGCCCCCGATAAGGTCGGTGGGAAAGTGCATCCCCAGATAGAGCCTGGAGAGCGGGATCAGGATGATGAGAACGGCGGCAAAGATCCACAGCCATGGCCTTGAGTATGCAGCGGCAAGGTATCCCCAGAATACGACGGCACCCTGGGTATGGCCGCTGGGCAGACCACCGCCACCTGCTTCGGCGAGTTTCTTGATCCGGGGATCGTATTCAAATGGCCGGGGCTGATCGGCAATGATCTTGGCTGATGCATTTATCCATGCGGAGAACAGAAAGAGCAGGGTGATCCTCGCCCCTAAGGACCGGTCGATACACCAGTAGAGAAAAGGCAGGGCCACAAGGAAAAAGGCCTCTTCTCCCAGGAAGGTCAGAGCCTTGAATGGTATATCCAGAACCGGGCTTGCCTGCTGAAGCCAGAGGATAATGCAGATGCCTTCCTCAAGGATATGTTCCATTCCAACTCTCCAATGTAATCCTTACCCGCTGATTGGAACGTTATCGCGATTATGATCATCGTGAAGAATTGCAACCACCCGGGCAGGGGCAGCGGATGCGCCGATGATCTTCAAAGGGAACACGGCAACCTTGAATCCGCAGGCAGGCAGAGATCTGAGATTTGTCAGCTGCTCGATATGGCAGTATTCTTTCTCCCTTCCCACGAGGTGGGCCTCCCAGAAGAGCTCGCGGTTCCTGGTTTTTTTCGCCTGCCTGATCTGCCACGTGATGGGAAGGTCCCATCCCCACTGATCGATCCCCATGACCTTCACCCCCTGATCGATGAGCCAGCGGGTCGCATCGGCACTCATGCCGGTGCCGCGGGTAAAGAATTCCGGTGTGCCCATGTAGCGATCCCGGTCAGTCCTGATGAGCACGATGGTCTCTGGTGTGATCCTGGCCCCTGAGGCTGACAGTTCACGCTGTATATCTTCAACGGTTATGGGGTCATTGTCTTCTTTGTGAGACATGTTGAGAACGATCCCGTCTCCATAACACCATTCAAGGGGGATCTGGTCTATGGTTCTGGCAGGCCTGCCGTCTACGGTGGGTCCATAATGCCATGGTGCATCCAGGTGTGTTGTGCTGTGGACACCCATCTTCACGATCGTATCGTCAGCCCAGCCTTCAAAGAGGGGTGGGAATAATCTGAAGGACAGACCTAACAGCCTGATGAGCAATCTGGATGTGCTGTGTTTCTTATGTTTGATCTTCACCCTCATGAAGAAAGGATCTCCTTTGTTGTACTCAACAGGTTTGCTCAAATCAACAATACATGCCATACACTCCTCCTCAGTATGTATGTACTTCGGTTAGATTGCATTGAAAAGCTTAAAAATCAGATGGTTGACAGAAATTAAACAAATCGGCCTGCCAGGTACGTCCATCTCACGAAATTTCTCTGCTTGATTTTCCCGCCTGTTTCCTTTACCCAAATGAGAACTACTGTTGAAAAAATGGTGCAAAAAGGCCTCCACAAGTTAGTGTTGAAACTGTGATCTTACTAGGCTTTTGTCATGAAGACAGGAGCATATGTCATGAGCCGGGCATCAAATTCATCATGAGAGAGGGCACCTATGGTTGCAGAACAGCGAATGTTTAACGGCTTTCCTCAGCAGTCCGAAGACTCAATCCATAATACCTCGAGCTGGCGGTCCTTGATTTATCCATTCTTCTTTCTGCTTGCCGTGATATGGGTCGATGAAATATTTGATATCCCCCATCTGCTCTTCGGTGCGGAAAAGACCCTGATCAACTGGCAGGAGGTATTCAGTGAGACGTTTCTCATCGCTGTTGTCGGTGTCTTCGCCGTCTCTCGACTCTTCTATACGCCATCACTGAGGAAAGAGTCACAAAGAGAATTTGCTATGGGAAACATCTGGTTCCCCCTGGCATTCATCTTCATCCTGCTCAGTTTCCTCATCTGGCTCAATGAACTCATAGACCTGCCTCACCTCCTTTTCAATGGGGAGAGCACACCGGTAAACTGGATCGAGGCTACCAGTGAAACCGTTATGATCCTCGGGATAGGAATGCTCTCTGTCTCCATGCTCGTAAGGAACGTTGTCGATCGCGAACGGGCTGAAAGCAGGGTCCGCAAGGAAAGGATGTTCAGCAATACGCTGATTCAAACATCTCCGGTATTCTTCGTGGCCATCAATCCCGAAGGCAACATCCTCATGATGAACGATGAGATGCTCGGGGTATTGGGGTACACCCATGATGAGGTCCGGGATTCCGATTACTTAAACACCTTTGTCCCGGAAAGAGAACACGATCTTTATCGGGATGGATTCAGGAAACTGGTGGCTTCCAATAAGACAACGAATACCGAGAGCCACGTAGTGAACAAAGACGGACGGGAACTGCTGATCGAATGGTTCAGCAGGCCGATCTTTACCGAAGAGGGGGATCTGGATTTCATTTTCAGTGTAGGTTCGGATATAACGAAGCGCAGAAACTTTGAAATCGAGCTGAAAACATATCAGGAACAGCTGCAGGAGCTCAATATACATACCGAGCAGGTACGTGAACGCGAGCGTACCCGCATCGCCCGTGAACTGCATGATGAACTCGGGCAGTTGCTCACGGTTCTCAAGATGGATCTTGCCTATGTTGACAGGAATCTGCCTCGAAGAAGCGGAAAACTCGGCCAGAAAATATCGGACATGTACACCCGGGTCGATTCGACGTTGAATTCCCTGAAGAGGATCATGACCGACCTGAGGCCCTCGCTGCTGGACAACCTGGGACTCGTGGCAGCCATCGAGTGGCAGGCCGAGGACTTTCAGTCACATACCGGAATAACCTGTAATGTTTCCGTTCAACCGGAGGACCTCTATGTTGAGCCGGGTACTGCAACCACGGTTTTCCGCATATTCCAGGAAACGCTGACGAATGTTGCACGCCACGCGCAGGCAAGCAAGGTTACGGTAACCCTCGAAGATATAAAGGGAGAATTCAGGCTTGTGGTGAAGGACAACGGGAGAGGTATTTCGCCGGAAAAGATTTCCAATCCAAAATCTTACGGACTCATGGGCATCAGGGAGCGGGTGAAGCACCGCGGCGGTGAGGTCAAGATAGCCAGCACGCTTCGCAAAGGAACAACCGTAACGGTAACCATCCCACTTATGAAGGAATCATAAGAGCTCTTTTTCATAGCAGCTACACTGCTCTTTGAGAACATTCATAGTTCCACTTAATTACAGCATCTTAAAAAATACAACGGTTCAGCCAATTTCATAGTGAAAGGATTGCATATGAAAAAACAGCAGGAAGACCGTGAGGACCTGATACGAGAAATCATAGCCATCGAGCTTGAGATGTTTGGCAATGTCAAGGCACGAGAACGTGCCTTCTGCCAGGAGCTTCCCGATACCTTCAGGACAATGCGCTGGATGGCCCACTCAGTGTTATCCAATGACACGCTTGCGTCGTACCTGGATGACCTTCAGCAGGCAGCACATGCAGGCAGGAATCTCATGACCGAGAAATATGCCCGTATGGAAGATTTGATCCCGCCGCTCAAGAACGATCCTGAGATCGTTGCCGTTCTCGATGAGATCACGGAGACAGAACAGAGCTGGATGAAAGAGTTTTCACAGCACTATCCTGCGATCGTGAAGGGTGACGGGTCCGGTTTCGCCGGATATTTCAGATGCGAGTTGGAAACCTATTCGGACAGGACCCTGAAGCTCTACCTCAGTGACGTAACGGATGCCAGGGACCGGGGGATCAACCTTGCAGAGCAGAGCTATGTAAATCTGTTCAAGAGGCTCGGCTACGAATCCCTCGACGATGTGGTCAAAGAGACAAGCAAACAGGACTAGTACTGGTTATGGGTATATATGGAACCGATGAGGGTTGCATTGAAACATGCTGCAGTGATGCGGCATCCGATGAATCAGTCTTCGCGTCTACATGAGGAGAACTGAATGAAAGGGCTGGCACTGGCCGAGCAGTATTTTCTAACGTATGGCGTCCCCATGATCGAACGGAAATTTCCCATCTACAGGGACAGGATAGCGGCCGGTCTCGTGGGAGACGGCTCTGAGTGTTTCGGGTTCGATGACGCCATCTCTCAGGATCATGACTGGGGGCCGTCTTTCTGTTTATGGCTCACCAGAGATGATTTCGACGAAATCGGTCATGATCTTCAGGAGGAATACGGGAACCTGCCCAGGGAGTTTATGGGTATACCTGCACGATCTGAGAGTCAGTGGGGAGCAGGCAGAGTGGGGGTGTTCGAGATCGGTGCGTTCTACCGGCAGTTCATCGGGAGGGACGATCTGCCCAGGACCAGGGAACAATGGCGGGTGTTGCCTGAGACAAACCTGGCTGTATGCACCAACGGATCGGTATTCACGGATCCCCTGGGCGAATTCACGCGGATCAGGGACGGCCTGCTTGCATTTTACCCTGAAGATGTGAGGCTCAAGAAAATCGCCTCGCGCTGCATGAGTGCTGCCCAGTCCGGGCAGTACAACTATATGCGCTGCATCAGGCGCGGCGAATACGTGGCTGCCCAGTATGCCGAGACCAAGTTTATCGGAGATGTAATCTCGATCGTCTTTCTGCTCAACAAGCGGTATAAACCCTTTTACAAGTGGATGCACCGTGCTCTTGCCGGCCTGCCGCTCCTGGGAGATCAGCTCCATGACATGATCCACACCCTGGTTACCATGCAGGAACATGCCAGGGGCGAGGCAATCTACTGGAGAAAGGTCGATCTGATCGAGGAGATCAGCCGGCTCATCATTAATGTGTTCAGAGCTCAGGGACTGAGTGATTCCGAGAGTACGTTTCTCCTGGACCACGGCCCTGAAGTCGTACGGCGCATCCGATCTCCCAAGCTCCAAAAAGAGAGTGTCTGGGTGGAATAGATCATTTTAAGATTTCAACAAAACAGGGTTGCCTTGTTTGTTGAGGCTGCTCAGGAATCCGTCACTCACCTAAGGAGAGAATACCGGTTCTCATCAAGAAGCACGACCTCGCGCTGAACGAGACGGTCCAGGTGTTTGCTCATCATGTGCCTCTCGGATATGGAAAGATCGTATATCCCAAGCTCAACAGGTTTTCCATACACGATACACTGCTGAACAATCTCGTCTAAGGTCTTGGGTCCCTGGCAGAGGAAATCCAGGAGTCTGTTCTCCCGCTGCCGGATAATATCGAGATAGCGCCTGATCAGCTCGGGATTGCCTTCATAGATCCCTTTGCCATGCGAGGTCAGATACACATCGACATCAAATTCCGCAAGCCGCTTGAGAGAACAAATGGTGAGATCCAGATCCGAGCCCGGGTCACCGTAATATGGTCCGATCCTTGTCAGATCCATATCAGCGAGAAAGAGCAGCCGCTCCTGAGGAAAATGGAAACAGCAGTGGCCTGGTGTATGTCCCGGTGCATGAACTACCAGTGCCTGAGTATCGCCAAAATCCAGCACATCGCCATCATACAGAAGTCGGTCCGGTTCACGCGGGACATAGTTGCATTCTTTTGTTATAAAGTCCTCCCACGCTGCGGACTCCTCCTCGGTCGGCTCAAATGGCTCGATCAGGGTCTTGATATCCGTGAACCCATGGGCGTCGGCCTCATGCACCCAGAAAGCCGCATGGTCAAACAAATGGTTGTACATGAGATGATCTTCATGGGCATGAGACGTGATGAGAATATCCACCTGCCGCTCCTGGTGGAACGAAAGGAGTTTCTCCCTGTCACTGGCGGCATCGATGATTGCACGTCTTTGGTCATCGATGACCAGGCTGTGGCAGTGAGGGTACCTGCCCCCCAGGATGATGCCTATCGCTCCCTTGCAAAAGTCATTCATAATGGCTGCTTTCCACCTGGTTATCTTCGATAGTGATCGAAGTTTCCCGGCATTGTTTGCAATGGAATATACCATGAATGCCCGATGCTGCATAATTACTTTAATGCACTTTAGGAATGATCACAGAGTATTGTAATTTTCTCGGTTTCCTTCTTTCCTGAAATCAGGAGAAACCGGCAGGAAATGTGAAAGTTGTGTAAAAAGGCACGGATATGCCTGGGGTGAATTGAAAAAATGATCAAAAATATATAGAGTTACATGAAGAGGCCTGTTGAATCTCTCGTTGCATCAGCTTCCAGCTTTGCAAGGGTTATGCCCGACAAGACGCAGGACAGGCGCCGGACGGGAACATAGGGTTCAAAGCGGGATTGTTTCTCGGTATTCATAGAGCTGAATGGATTCCGGCAGGACCACACGGTTGCACAGTGATGAGGGGAGGGAGACTGTGATCTTGCATCTGCCACCCGGTTTGCGGGGTAGTATTGCCATATCGCTCATGGTTATCAATACGGTCATCTTTGCCGTACCGGTCCATGTACTCGCCCTTACAAAGATCCTGATCCGCAATGAGGCCTGGCAGCGTACCTGTGCACGGGCGCTGATGAACACGGTGAACTGCTGGATCTGGGGGATACTTTCAGCGCTGAAGATTACCCAGGATACCACCTACGATATCCGGGGCATCGAAGGGCTGAGCAGGGACCAGTGGTATTTCGTCAACTGCAACCATCAGTCGTGGGCCGATATCCTGGTGCTGCTGGTGAGCTTTCACGGGCACATCCCGTTCTTCAAGTTCTTTCTGAAGAAACAGCTCTTCTGGATACCTCTGCTCGGTACATCGTGGTGGGCACTTGACTACCCCTTCATGGAGCGCTTTTCAAAAAGCTACCTTCAAGCCAATCCCCATATGAAGGGTAAAGACCTCGAGACCACACGCAAGGCCTGTGAGCGGTACCGCCATACCCCGGTCTCCATTCTGAATTTTATCGAGGGGACAAGATTCACCCGCGAAAAGCACCACAAGCAGAAATCTCCCTACCGGTATCTTCTGCGGCCCAAAGCAGGCGGGTTTGCCTATGCCCTGGCAGCAATGAACGGCAGGATCGAAAACATTATCGATGTCACTATCATGTACCCAAAAGCGCCCTTTGATTTCTGGACCTACCTGTGCGGGCAGATCCCGCACATTGCCGTGAGGGTCAGGAAGCTTCCTGTTCCGCACGATATCCTTACAGGAGATTACAGCAACGACCAGGCATTCAAGAACCGGTTCCAGTCATGGGTGAGCGGACTCTGGCAGGAAAAGGATGACCTGATCGAGGACCACAGGAATAAAAGGGAGATGAGGGTTTCAAAAGATCAACACATAGATACTTTGTTATAGTATAACTCCCTGGAAATCTTATTCTATCACCCAGTACTCCAATACTCCATTTTTTTATACCCTTCATTCTTCCCCGGCCCTGTACTCTTGTCTCATGACAGCTTTTCCAGGTATTTGTGCCTGTCTTTCATAAAGTCCCGGTAGATCTTGTAGAGATCGGTTTCTTCATATTCCACCTGTGTGATCGGGATATGGTCGAAACTGAAGATTGTTGCTCCCGGACATGCAAGGAGGATCGGTGAATGCGTGGCAATAATGAACTGGGCGTGGCCGGCTTCTCCCATGCGTGTTAGTATCTCAAGCAGTCTGATCTGATTTTTCGGTGACAGTGCTGTTTCCGGTTCGTCCAGCAGATAGAGGCCCTTGATCTGGTAACGGGTGCGGAAAAAAGACAGGATTGACTGCCCATGAGACTGGGTTACCAGGGACTTGCCGCCGAAGAGTTCCAGCAGAGCGGGGTCAGATGCCGCCCATTCGTCAAGGATCTGTACAAAGTCCTGAAATACGGAGGATCCGAAAAACGAACCTGGAACCTTCCCGTCTACCCATTCAATAGAGATATATTTGAAGAAATCCTCTTCATATGGATTCTTCTCGAAGCGTCTCCTTGTAGGACCACGCCAGATATAGATGCCACACCTGTGAGCAAGGGCTTCCAGCAGGGTCGATTTGCCCGTACCATTCTCCCCGATAAACAGACTCACCGGCGTGTCAAACAAGAGTCCCCGGGTCTGATGGAAGATAGGCAGATTGAACGGATACGTATCCTGTAACGGGTAGGTGTGAGGATGAAACGTAACTTGTTTTACATGCATTCCTGTCTCCCTCATAGAAAGTATAGTACTTCTGCATAATGAAGTGAATGATTTATTCTTTTGGCGTTTTCTTTTCCCCGGGCCTAACGCCTGGCGCCCAGGGCCTTTTTTATGCTCACACTTGCGGTCTGCGTGGCAGGTAAATCAATTGCTTTCCCTTCAGCATTCTGATAATTCAAGAATGGTATCAGAAACAACAAAAGGATTCAAATGCTGCCATGCATATAAGACCTTTTTAGTTGAATAAGAGGAGTAGTGCATCATGAGATACGAAGGAAACATCTTCAGACCGTTCAGCGAGGCAAACAGCTACCTCCTGCAGTGTACCATCGGCTGCTCACACAACAAATGTACATTCTGCGGCATGTACAAGGACAAAAAGTACCGTGTACGCAGCCTTGATGAGATCAAGACCGACATCCGCATGGCAAAGGAATATCACCGAGACGTGGAAAAGGTATTTCTCTGCGATGGGGATGCCATAGCCATAGAGACGGATATGCTCCTGGAGATATTACATATATTATACAGCACATTTCCATCCCTGCGCCATGTGGGGAGCTATGTCGGGCCGCAAAGCACCCTGGCAAAGGATATGACCGAGCTTAAGGCACTGTGCGATGCCGGGTTGACCAAGGCATATCTCGGTGTGGAGACCGGTGATGACGCGCTGCTCAAAGAGATAAAGAAAGGCGTGACAGCACAGGAGATGCTGCAGGCCGGGAAGAACCTGGTCTCTGCCGGGATGAACCTGTCATCCATGGTGCTCCTGGGCCTTGCCGGCAAAGGCAAGCGTTCATACGAGCATGCCATAGCTACCGCCGAGATCACAAATGAGATGAAGCCCCGGTATCTTGCAGCCCTTACAGTCACCCCTGTTCCCAATACCGTCCTGTACAAACAGATCAGGCAGGGAAAATTCGAAGTCATGGACGCGTTCGAGACCCTGGAAGAGATGAAGGTGCTCTTTGAGCATATCACCATCGACGACCTGAAGTTTGTGGGAATCCACGCATCAAACTATCTGCCCATCAACGGAACACTCCAGAAGGACAAGGAGCAGATGCTCGAAAAGATAAATTCGGTGCTGGAAAAGAAGGACAGGGGAATGCTGCGTAGTGAAGGTATGCGAGGGCTCTAGCACCAAGGCTACTCTCAGTGCTGAAGACAGAATGATCTTAAGCTCTGCATGTACCAACGAGAAATATGAACAATAGAAAAGGATCTTATCGAGGTTCCTGCCTTCGGCGAAACAGCGTGTAGTCGATCTTCTGCCACGGACAATCGATATCCTCCATCTGATGCAGTTCAGCCTCACTCATCCTGCTGTGGTCATTGAGGTCCCGGGCAGCCCAGACGAGTTTCCTGAACCGCTGGTGATGATGGTGGAATCGCTGGTTGGCATATTCCTTGGCCTGCGTGGTGAAAAGAAGAAAAGGCCAGTCACTGCCCTGCATGAGCAGGAGTTCGCGCACCATCTGGCGGAGGATGCGCTCTGAGCGAACGTCGATGGGTCGTATCTGCTCGAGGAGGATCTCGGCCTCTCGTGAACTGGAGTTGATATATGGCCATATCCAGGCATGATCGGGGCCCTGCCAGACCGTGTAGTCGGAGTTCAGTCCCCATGTGCTGGGCTGCATTGCTATGGTGGAAAGATCAGTTCCGTGTCCATCGAGATATTCCCCCAGAGACCCTGAATCCACGGTGTCCTTCTGAGCCAGCAGGCGGTATACCAGTTCGAGCCATGCAACTCCTTCATGCCACCAGTGGCCGAACAGCTCACAGTCATACGGGGCCACGATGACTGGATCGGGTATCGTCGCGGCGGTTTTATCAAGGAGGTCCGTGACGAGATCAGTAAAATGGCGCGCATGGCTTTCCACGCGCTGTCGGGCTTTATCCATGTCATAGACCTGTTTTTCCGGACTGCCAGTGACCCGCTGGTAGTGCAGGCCTGATTCACTGTCCTTGCTGTGAAACTCCAGGTAGTACGGGTCTCCGGGGTATCCGTGATCAGGCGACCAGACCTGTTTGCCGGTGGCCTCATTACGGCCGAATACGGATACCTTGGAGGCGAGGCGGTAGCCGCGCATCGGTGTGGGTGAGGTTTCTCCATGGCGGTTTTCAACAAAAGATGCCCGTGTAATCCCCACATTCTCCACAAAGAAATATTCGATCCCCTCGTCAGCGAGCCACTGATCGATTCCCTTTCGCATCCGTTGATTTTTCTCAGACCACTGGGAAGGGCGAAATGCGCATTCCGGCAGCCAGAACCCGCGCGGTAAACGATCGAAGTAGCGCTGGTAGGTTTCAACACCTATGTGCACCTGGGCAAAGACCGCACTGTCGGTTTCCATCAGGGGCAGGAAGGCATGGGTGGCTGCAGAGGTCAAGACCTCGATGACCTGCTCTTCCTGGAGCCATTTCAGGGTGCCCAGGATATCGCGGTAAAAGTCCGATGTGTATGCCTTGTAATTGCCTTCAAAGACGCCCAGCCAGTACTGAGCAACGTTTTTTCTTTCAGGGTCTGACTGAAAACGCCTTATATCCGAGACGGCACGGCGGATCTTGTCTTCCATGTATTCGCAGAATCGGTCTTTCATATACTCGTCGGCAAGCTGCTCCATGAGTATGGGTACGAGGCCGATCATCACCCGTGCAGGAACCCTGTCATAGTACAGGGTCCGAAGCATCTTCAAAAGAGGTATGTACGTCTCGTTCATGGCCTCGAAGAGCCATTCTTCCCCGGCAGGCCATACACCTGATTTACGGCAGTAGGGGATGTGGCTGTGGAGCATCAGAGCAAATGTGCCCGGCATGAATCTATCTCCTCCTGAATAGTACCATAGTCTTTTCAGATACTGCTGTCCTTCAACGTTTTTTTATTCCTGAAGAAACTCCAGAATAAGGCTGTTGAACCTGTCGGGGACCTGAAGGTTGGGTGAGTGGCTCACTCCCGGCAACAGCACAAATTCCATGGTCGGAACAAGCCGTCGAATGTTCTCGATATCAGCGTTTGAGACACTCTCGTCATTGTCTCCCCACACCAGCAGCATCTTTGAGTCCTGCTGACCCAGAGACGCATAGGTCATCTCGTAACTGTCCAGAGCATCGGATCGGAACATGGAGATAACGGACTGCTCAAAGCCTTCGATTCGTGTCTGCTGGGCAAAGCGATCCTCAAAAGAGCTCGCATCGGCAAGGTTTGAGTCTGCAAAGATTGCGTTTGCCCTCTTGGTGAGGCTGCTGACCAGAATAAGTCGTGCAAGGTAGCTCCCCAACAGGGGAACACGCACCAGCTTGATACCAATGTTATCTTTTGCCGCGTGATACACCGGGGCCACAAAAACGACCCGGTCGACAAGGTCCGGGTTCCGGACGGTAAATTCCGCAGCAATGCCACCACCGAATGAATGGGCAACCATGTTGATGGGGCCTTTTATCTTGAGTGCATTGAGAAGTTCGAGCAGTTGACTGACATAGAATGACCGGTTGTATTCCGCGTGGGGGCGGTCGGAATACCCCCTGCCGAAATGGTCGTAGCGCAATACCCGGTACCCTGCGGAGGTGAGTGCATCGATCTGCAGGTCCCAGTCGAACATGGGTATGGAAAGACCGTGGACGAGCACCACGACCCTTCCTGTCTCAGGGCCTAAGAGTTCATAATGGGTATACCCATTGGACAGCAGGACAAAAGCCCCTTCTTGTCCTTGGCGCAACTCATTGTCCAGCTTCATGGTCTCTTTATCACCCCTGATATAGAAAAAGACAAGAACGAGGATGATAAGGAACCAGATCCACTTCATACTTTCTCTTATTGCCATGGATAATCTCCCCTCACGGTATTTTATCCCTGGTGTTTCATCGTCTTGTAACCCCGGCATCCCGTGAGAATATCAGGCACAGTGACCTCCATGGACACCGCTGCCTGCAGAAGTCAAGCGGAGCCCTGTTTTCGATAACCGTGCGAAGCTCCTGTATGGTCATTTTCTGTCCGTATGAAAGGTTCAGCCCCTTCAGGATTTTTGCATCCCATTTCAGGACCTGGTCTTCGTCGCCATAAGGGTTCTCGCACCTGTCGTTTTTGCAATCAGGACAGAACGTGCACAGATCGTCCACCCCCTTCGTTACATGAACGACCGTATCGATGCCGGTCCGCATCATTTCTCTGATATGTGCGCTCTGCCTGTCGAACTCTTCTCCGCGACCGGACTCTTTGCCGGGCAGAAACCTGACACAGAAGATATGGTGTGGACGCCATCTTCTGCTGGTATCATCATGAGATAGTGTCATCAGCCCCCCATTCTCAAGAGTATTCTCATCAGATCGGATTGTACAGGAACAAAAGGGGATCAGGTGTAAGCTTGTTGCAATCGTCGGTGGCACCATCACCCCGATCCCCTTTATATATCTGCTCGATCAGGCAGCCTGCATTTTCTGCTTGATGTCATCACGCAAGACGTTCTTGAGGATCTTGCCCACGGGATTCCTGGGGATTGCATCGATCAGCTCAAGCCGCTCCGGCAGTTTGTAGAC
>ERZ795057.1022-NODE-1022-length-25954-cov-8.205684_pt1 | contig 25954 bp, 16 predicted proteins | sample MGYA00375141_ERZ795057 | MGnify/ENA primary metagenome ERZ795057 (study PRJEB30186, sample SAMN05720163) | activated sludge metagenome | isolation source: Anaerobic digester | place: Hong Kong | collected 2015-01-26 ... | reverse complement strand
ACTTAATATTTTGATTCTTCCATTAAAACGTAATATTATATAATTTCAGGGAGGTTACGCGGATGCCTCTGAGCTATGGATATATTTTGCTGATCCGGCAGTATCAGGGCAGAATGGAGGTCAAATCCGTGTAAATGATTATATGAGAAATTTTGCAGAACTGATAACCGGCCTTGTGCATTTAATCAGCCGCGGTACCGGAAAATTTTCAGGTTTAAACAGGCGTATGGTGATGCTCTTTGCGGCTGTTGTTGTATCTTTAACTTTCTGTGAGGATATCATGGAGAGTGTAAAAGAGTATAATAACATTTTTGAAGTTATGTCTGTCAGCCCCTCCAGAAACGCTGCAAATGTTCCCGTAACCTCCCTTATCTCCGCGAAGTTCAGCCAGGGGGTGGATACGTCAACACTGGACGGGACAACGTTCATTGTAAATGACGGTGCTGCAGATGTTACAGGTACTCTCTCTTATAATCCATCGTCGCAGAAAATAATCTTTACCCCTCCTGCAGACCTTCTGTATGGTGCAACTTATACCGTGGAGATAACAACGGGCCTGAGAGATGATAAAGGTACCTATCTCCCCTCAGCATATACCTGGTCATTTACAACTGAGCAGTTTTTTTTCAACCTGATTTCCATATATCCAGCAGGCGGGGCTATTGACGTCCCTGTGAATACAGAGGTCATTGCACAGTTTGATGATAACATAGATTTTGCAACAGTTAATGCAACAACCTTTGCAGTTAGTGACGGAGCGGCTGTTGCCGGAACCTATGCTATTGACGGCACTTTAAGAATTGTAACCTTTACCCCATCTGCCGTATTAAACGGCACCACGCTGCATACTGTGACACTTACAACAGGTATACTGAATACAGGCGGTGAGTCAATGGCCTCAAATTATTCCTGGAACTTTACCACCTCGGCAGCGGGAGTCCCGGAGATCTATATTATTTCGCCGCTATCAACGGATTTTATTTCCGGGGATACATTTGACCTGGGGGGGGTGACAACTCCATACACCTTTACCATAGGGAACAGCGGGAATGTTGCACTGAACATTACACTTGTGACTCTGTCCGATTCAACGAACTTTGCCACATCCCTGGCACCATCTGCCATAGGCGGTGGCACAAACACAACATTTACAGTTACTTTTACGCCTGCATCAACAGGTGTAAAAAATGCCGTGCTCTCTATCGGCAATGATGATTCTGACGAAAATCCGTTTATTATAAATCTCACGGCTGACACCCCTGTGCTGCCTGCGCCTGAAATACAGATCACCTGGGACGGTGTTGTTTTTTCAAACAATACATCAACTGTTGACTTCGGTACTCTCACAATAGGCGCCACAGATACACAGACAATTGTAATTCATAACATAGGCACAGCTGATCTTCATATTACGGGCACTACAATCGGGGGCACAAGCCCGGCATATTTTTCCACGGGATTCAGTACAGCGACCATTGCCTCCGGCGGTACAGCAAATGTTGCCATACAGTTTTCCGCACCTATAAAGGTAAATGCAAAGGCAACAATTACCTTTGACAATGATGATTCTGACGAGGGGCCATTCATGGTTAAACTCAAAGGGAGGACCATGCCTTGAATATGGAAAGTGATAATATTGAAGGAAGAGATGGTGATTACGGGAATGAGGAAACAGGCGTAAATAAGGTCCGGTTTCCCATAAGCCTGAAACTTATTTCCGTGATATCTGTGATCGTCATATTATCGCTCCTTGCAGTAACAGTCGTGGCCACGTATTTTTTCAGATCAGATAACAAGATCCGCGCCATGGAGGACACCCTCAATTACTCCACCCTTATATCAAAAAAAGTGAAGGCTGACCTTAAATCAATTACCGAGAGGGGGAGGCTGGCTGCCGTGAACCTGCAGGGGAAGGGGAGTGGGGGTTCACGGGATTTCGCTGAACTCCTTTTTTCAGGGGACCCGGATCTGCTTTTTATAGGGGTCATGGTAAAGAAGAGGCCCGGTGACATGCTCTACATGCAGAACGAAAATTATTTCCAGGGTAAAGGGGGGACGCCCGATTTCAGGGGGATAATCAGGAAAGAGTATGACACGGTATCAAGGTCTTTTTTCAGGGAGGATGTGGTCTTTAATCCATCCATACATTTCGGCGAGCCTGTAATAGGAATTTCAGTCCCCTATGATCCCGCGGTAAGCGATGTAATTATTGTAATATTCTATTCAATGAACGCTATCCTTGAATCGATAAACTCTGCCGGAATAATCAGCAGCTTTATCGTGTCCGGGAACGGCGATATCATAGCTCACATGGACAGGGACCTTGTGATGTCCAAGAGCAGTTACTCAACCATGCCTGTAATCGCTATGATGATGACCAATCCCAATCCCAATGCGCAGACTTCATATACAGGTGATGACGGTGAACGGTATCTCGGCTCGTTCAGCCGTGTGGGGTTTTCTGATGCGGCCGTAATTTCCTTTGTCAGGGAGGACCGGGCGTTCGCCATGGTTTACAGGATCCAGAGAATTATAATGTGGCTCACCGGTATTGTCCTCTCCGCAGCGTTCCTGATCAATCTCTTCTTCTCCCGGACCCTTACCAGGCCTATTAGAAGTCTCACCAGGGCTTCCAGGGATATTGGAAACGGTAACTATGACCTTGAAATAAGTTCATCCTCAAAAGATGAACTCGGTGTACTCACCGGTTCTTTCATGAATATGGCCCGGGGCCTGAAGGAAAGGGAGAGGATTAAAAGCGCGTTCGGAAAGTTCGTGAACAGGCAGGTGGCGAATCTCGTATCATCAGGGGAGGTCAAGCTTGGCGGTGAGAGGAAGGATGTGGCCGTATTTTTCTCTGATATACGATCTTTTACCAGGATGGCTGAAGCGATGAGCCCGGAGGATGTGGTAGGGTTTCTGAACAGCTATATGACAAGGATGGTGGGCTGCGTGAACAGGACAAGGGGGGTTGTGGATAAATTTATCGGTGACGCCATAATGGCGGTATGGGGCGCGCCGGTTTCCACAGGTGATGACGCCTTTAACGCTGTCAATGCGGCGCTTCTAATGCGTGAACAGCTTATAGAATTCAACAAAAGCCGCGGCACTGTAAAAAGGCCGAGCGTCAGTATCGGGTGCGGAATCCATTACGGGCCTGCCCTTGCAGGGCAGATCGGCTCAGAAGACAGGATGGAGTATACCGTAATCGGTGATACAGTGAATATAGCCTCCCGTATCGAAGCGCTGAACAAACCGTTCTTTACCGATATACTTGTTTCTGAAGAGATTGCCTCAATGATTGATGACAGGTTCAGGCTTTTTCCGATGCAGAAGATCAGGGTGAAAGGGAAAAGCAAACCGCTGCAGATTTACGCGGTTCTTGGCCGCCTTGCAAACCGGGATTCCCCTAAAACCCTGGATGAACTACGTAAACTCATAGGGACGTATAACGAGTACAGGAGGAGCGGGACAAAGAAAACTGCCACCGGGAAAGAGAAAAAATATGAGATACTGGACTAGTATTTCAGTAATTATTGCTCTTGGCGTAATGGCATTCTGTTCCTACTATCTCTACAGGGAGTTCACTTTCCGTGTTGAGAAAACAGGCGGCGAGGTCATAGGTACTGTGACTTTCAAGAAACGGATCGCATCAAGAAGATACAGCGACAATGTCGTATGGGAGGAGATAGGGGAGGAAACAGAGATCTATAACCATGACGCCATCCGCACGCTTGAGTATTCTTCAGCTGTAATAAGCCTGAAAGACGGAACAAAGATAGAGCTGGACCAGAATACTCTTCTTGTTGTAATGCTCAGTGAAAAGGGACTGAATATTAATTTTGACCGTGGAGGGGTATCCGCCAGGAGCGCGGCCGGAGGCGGCAGGCCCGTTACCCTGAATACAAGAGACGCGGTTGTCCAGCTTGAAGAAGGGGACATGGCGGTAAACAGCAGTGAAGGCAGCACGGATATAGTTGTCAGTAAGGGTGAGGCAATAGTTGAGTCAGGGGGGAGGGAGATTGAACTCTCTCCGGATAAAATTGCCACAATTAAAGACGGGAAAATTGAATCGAAAAAAAACACCCTGTTCCCTGAAAAGCCGGGACAGAATGCATATATACTTACACCGGGCGGTAAGGCACGGATAAATTTTTCCTGGAGGAGCGAGCCTGAAGGTTCGGTAAAGGTGGAAATATCGGCGAACAGCAGTTTCGCAGGTCTTGCAGAAAGCTTCAGTTCAGCAGGCATGGCAAAAGATGTAATGCTTTCCCCGGGAGATTACTACTGGAGGATTGTCAGGGGAGGGACTAAAAGCTATCCTGTAAAATTCACTGTAATTTCCGACAAAAGGCCGGTCCCTATTTATCCGCGGGAGAACCAGGAAATTGCTCTTGCGGGAGATGAGGGTGTCCTGAACTTCAGGTGGGATGGCGGCGAACATGTATCGGGGTATGAAATTACTGCCGCAAGGGACATCGGGATGAAAGACGTAGTGGTAAAACTGCAGTCAAGGGTAAATACAATTTCAGCAAGGGGGATCAGCCCCGGGGTATATTACTGGTCAGTTAGGAACATCTATCCGCCCGGTATAGATGGAGGGGATTTTACGGCCGGCCCTGTCAGGTTTAAGGTTGATAAGCGGAGTTTCTCGCTGACAAGGCCTGAACTTTTTGAGATAGGGCCTGTTACTACAGGAGGCTCTTTTGTCCTGAACTGGAAGGGGGTTAACGGGGCGGAGCGGTATTTTGCAGAAATTTCTTCAGACAGTGAGTTTAAAAAAAACGTAATAAGCAGGTATACAGTCAACTCATTTCTGAGGGTTAATGAGAAGCTGCCGGAAGGGAACTACTTCTGGAGGGTCAGCGCGTTAAAGGGGGAAAACAGCTCGGGAAGCTCCACGGTTCTGCCGCTGGTCATTACAAAACCTGTTGAAATTGTAACGGTTCATCCGGAAAGGGGGCAGATTCTCTATAAAAGGCCGGAGGTGATAAATTTCAGATGGAATGATCCTAATAAAGGTAAAAAGTATCTTGTTGAAATATCTGAAAAAAACGATTTCAGAAAGATCATAATGAGGCTTGAGAGCGATGCAGGCAGTGTGACAGGGGAGACTCCCGGTGCGGGGGCGTTTTTCTGGAGGGTGCTGCTGAAAGATGGCAGCGGAAAGGTCATCGCAAAGAGCGCGGCAAGCGGGTTCAGCATACCTGCAGAGCTCAGGGCCCCTGTTCTCATAACCCCCGGACAGAATGAGAAGGTAGTGCCGGGACTGAAAAACAGGATAAGGTTTGAGTGGAAAAAGATAAGAAGTGCCAATGAATATGAAGTCGAGGTCTTTCAGCGGATTGCGGGAGCGGACAGGTCACTTATAGTCTACACTTCGAAATCATCTTATGTAGAGGCGTCTAACATCTCTCTTTTCAGGCCGGGGAAATTCAGCTGGCTTGTAAGGGCTAAACGGGTGCGGAACGGCAGGGTTACGGCTTACAGGGAGTCGGGGAAATCTATTTTTGCCATAGAGGATGTCAGGATCCTCCCTCCGCCCGAAGTGAAAGACCCGGGGGTTCTGTTTAAATGAGGAAATTATGAAAAGGATACTGATAACAATTCTTCTTTTTTCCCTCATTGCGGAGGCTGAACCGAGACGCAGACTGACATGGGAGAAGGTGGAAGGGGCCCTGGGGTACTATATTGAAATAAAAAATTCAGAGGGTAATACCGTAGTCTCTGAAATGATCAATAATAACTATTACGACGTATTGAAGCTTGAGCCCGGGGAGTATACATTCAGGATTGCCTCTGTCAATGTGCTTATGCAGAGGGGGGAGAGCACCGGGTGGATCGATTTCACGGTTGAGAAGCTTTTTATACCTGAACTGAAAAGCATTTCAAGAAAAGAATTAATAGCCACGGTATCAAACAGGAATATAAATATCCGCGGGGTGAATTTCAACCCGGCAAGCAGGTTCTTTCTCCGCGGTAAAGGTACTGAAATAGAACTGGATGATATTGATCTGATTTCAGACAGGGAGGTCGTTCTGACCTTTAAACCATCCTCCTCCCAGATCGGCAGTTATGACCTTGCAGTTGTTAACAGGGGCGACGTGGAGGCAGTTTTGAGAGGCGCTGTTATTATTGTTGAACCTGAAAAAGCGGAGTCCATCTATTATCTCGGAGCTTCCTATTCAGTCAATATGCCCATGGGCGATTTTCCGGAATACTTCTCAACTTCATTTACAGGCGGGGGTCTCTTTCTGCAGACGCCGGCATTGATGTTCGGTTATGAAAATGTTTTTTTTGAAGGGGAAGTTGATGCTGTGCGGTATTTTAATACTCCTGACACCAGAAAATGCAGTCTCACATGTCTGGGCCTGGGATTCGGGGGAGGTTATATATACCCGGTATCCGCAGCAAGGGTAGAGGTGATACTGAAATTTCTTACAGGCCCGATCTATTCGGTCCTTGTTATGGATGAAAAAACTGAAGGGAAAGAGGTGTCTTCAATTGACTGGGCCGCAATGCTGGGCGCCGGGATAAGATACTATCCCGGGAGTAATTATTTTATTGAACCGGGATGCGGCTGGAAAACAGTTTTTTATAAAGGGACCTGGCTTCACGATGTAAGGTTTTCCCTTGGAGGCGGGATGAAAATTTAGTTCTGTTCCGGAAATGAATCCACAGCTGCCGTCCTCCGGACGTTTCTTTTGAGCCGTAATTTCTGCCGGTATTAACTTCTGAGAAAAATGAAATTTGGTTTCTTCTGTTATGCCGTTGATGACATCTGTTTTTCAACCTGTCGTGAAACGGGAAACAATAGTCATGAAAAACTCTTTAAGGGGCCTATTCCGGGGTAAAATATCAATTTAATTTGCAGTGTTAATGTAAAGTTTATGTTAAATAATTTGACTCGGCGGCGGAATATGGTGTAAAATGCCCTGTGTTTATAAAAAATAAAAAATGGGGGGGCTTTATGAAGGAGAATGATATTTATGACTCAAAACCGTGGCTCAGATTTTATCCTGAGGGCATTCCTGCAAACATCAATTACGAGGAAAAATGCCTGCATGAAATGTTCGAAAGGTCAGTGTCAGGTTATCCTGACAGGGATGCCTTAATATTTCAGGGGTACAGGATTACTTTTTCGGAACTCCTGAAAGTCGTTGATTCCCTGGCATCGTTTCTCGCTGCGAAGGGTATAAAAAAAGGTGATGTTGTGGCTGTGCTTCTTCCCAACATGATCCAGACTGTTGCGGCATATTATGCTGTTTTGAAAATTGGCGGGATTATTCAGATGAACAATCCTCTCTATACAGACAGGGAACTGGAGTACCAGTTTAATGATGCCGGTGCAAAGATACTGATTACCCTTGATCTCCTTGCCAACAGAATGATTGCATTGAGAGAGAACACGAAAATTGAACATATAATCTATACGTCAATGGGGGATTATCTCCCTCCTGTTAAAAAGCTTCTTATAAAACTTGTGGGGAAAAAGAAGGGGCTCAGGGCAGATGTTGCGCCTGCCGAGAAAGTCTACACATGGAACGAGGCGGTTGCCTCTCCTGGCGATGTTCCGGCAGTAGATGTTAAGTTTGATGATACTGCGGTCTACCAGTATACAGGCGGAACCACAGGCCAGTCCAAGGGGGCAATCCTTACACACCGAAATCTCTGCTCGATGGTGCAGATGTACGGGGCCTGGTTCCCCACTCTCAACAGGGGGGATGAGGTCCTTATATCCGCTGCCCCGGTTTTTCACGTGCTCGGGATGAGTGCTGCAATGAACCTCCCGATGTTCATGGGGTGGACTGCTGTAATGGTCCCGAAACCGCAGCCGGTTGACCTGCTCGCTGCAACAAGGAAATACAGGCCCACGGTATGTTCAATGGTGCCCACAATGTATGTCGGCATGCTTCAGCATCCGGATTTAAAGAAGACAGATATGAGTTGTTACAAGGTGCTCACATCGGGAGGTTCATCCCTGCCGGTTGAAGTTCTCAAGCAGTTCAAAGATCTTACGGGTGCTGACATAAACGAGGGATTCGGTATGACTGAAACATCACCGCAGACCCATCTCAACCCTTTCGGCGGGCTCAATAAACCGGGAAGTATAGGTCTTCCTTATCCTGATACTGACGTGAAGATAGTTGATCTTGCAACAGGCGAGGAGTCAATGCCTGCGGGTCAGGAGGGGGAGATGGTTTTCCGGGGACCACAGGTAACGCAGGGTTATCTTAACAAACCTGAAGAGACCGCAAAGGCGATAAAAAACGGCTGGCTTTATTCCGGGGACATCGCCTACATGGATGAAGACGGTTACTTCTTTGTAGTTGACAGGATGAAGGATCTTATTATATCAAGCGGTTATAATGTTTATCCGCGCGAGATAGAGGAGCTTCTTTATGAACATCCTCTTATCCAGAAGGCGGCCGTAATCGGAGTCCCCGATGAGAAGAGGGGTGAAAAGATCAAGGTATTTGCCGTACCTAATGAAGGGGCGGAAATTGATCCGGATGAAATTATGACATACTGTCAGGAGAAGCTGGCGAAATATAAGTGGCCGGCCCTGATCGAGGTCAGAGACTCTCTCCCCGAGAGCAACGTTGGAAAAATCCTGAAGAAGGAGTTGCGCAAAGAGGAGGAGGAAAAAAGAAATAAAGGATAAAGGCTTATGGCGGATTTTGAAGATAAGTTTATCAGTGTAAGCAGAGCTCTCGGGATGATTAAACCCGGGAGCAAGATTTTTTTCAGCAGCGGTCCGGCGGTGCCGGATCTCTTCGCTTCGGCCCTTACGGCTTCGGATGAAACAAACCTGCAGGATCTTGAACTGGTCCAGTTGATTACACTGAATGAATATATCAAATTCGACCAGGAGCATGGAAATAAATACAGGCTGAAAACTTTCAGCACCGGGCAGAGTATTATAAAGAGGATTCAGTCCGGGGAGATTGATTTTATCCCGGCGAACCTGGTGGAGATCCCGTATATCTTTTCCAGAAAAGCATTGAAAATAGATGTCGCTGTTGTCACAACATCACCTCCCGATGACAGAGGGTTCATGAGCCTCGGCATAGCTTCTGATGTGGCGAAGATTGTTATAAACCACGCGAAACTCGTAATTGCAGAGGTTAATCCCGCCATGCCTGTTACTTTCGGGGACACTTTTATACATGCTGACCAGGTGGACTGCATGATAAAGAGCGATCTTCCCCTTCCCGAGAGGGAGAGAAAACCCTTTGACGATGTCCTCGGCAGAATCGGCTTTCATATATCGAATATTGTTGATGATGAATCAACGGTTGTCCTTCATGTAGGCAGAATTTTTGATGCCATCGCGCATCACCTGAAGTCTAAGAAAGAACTCGGCATATTCACCAATGTAATATCAGACTGGGTTATCGACCTTATAGAATCGGGCGCTGTATCGGTTGACAGGAACAGGTACAAGGGGGGGCTGGTCACGACAAGTTACTGCTACGGCACGCGTGAACTTTACAGGTATATATCCGGGAACCCTGTTTTCGAGTTTTATCCCATAGCCATACTTGCCAATCCCATGAACATAAGAAGAGTCAATAACCTTGTGAGTATCATGAATGTCAAAAAGATTGATGTCACGGGTGAACAGGTGGTCTTTCATTCAGGAGACAATCTCCTTTCAGGATATGAAAGCAAGCTGAATTTTTCTGTCGGTGCCGCCTTCGCGAGAAACGGAAGATCTGTCGTGGCTCTCAGGTCAACAGACAGGGATGGCAACAGTAATATAGTAATTACTCATGATGACAGTGCAGACATGATCAGGGGTACGCTGGGTGTTACACGTCATGTGGTGACAGAATACGGTGTGGCAAACCTTTTCGGGAAATCGATAAGGGAGAGGGTCATCGCGATGATCGACATAGCTCATCCGGAGCACAGGGAGGCCCTGCTTGAAAAGGCGAAAAGTCTCGGGTATGCTTACAGGGACCAGATTTATATTAAGGACTTTTCTGTTAATTATCCGGAAGACCTTGAACTTGTTAAAAGTTTCGGGCCTGACCTTGATATAAAATTCAGACCGGTAAAATCCTCTGACGAGGACATGATGCGTGAACTGTTTTACCAGTTTTCTGATGAGGCGAAATATCTCAGGTATTTTGCCCGCATTAATACAATGCCGCATCGGAATATGCAGAAATATGTCAATGTGGATTATGATAAAGTGCTCTCCATCGTAGGAGTTGTTGAATCCGGCCTGACTGAAAAGATAATAGCTGAGGCCAGGTATGCTTATTACGAATATGACGGCTCATATGAAATGGCGTTTATTGTGAACGAGGAATTTCAGGGGCGCGGAATTGCCTCCTTTCTCCTTGAATACCTGTTGCAGATAGCTGAATCGAGGGGGATAGAAACTGTTACGGCAAATGTATTGTACGGGAACAGTAAAATGATAAAGGTTTTCAAAAGGGGAGATCGAAAACCGGAAATATCCGTTGAAGACGGTGTAATGGTTTTCAGGTATAAACTTGAAAGAGAGTAAAAAAAAGGTTAAAAAAAAATACTATTTAATCAAAAAAAGGCAATTTTTATTGACAGATAATAATTTTATTAATATGAATCGTTTCATAATTTGGGGGTAGTAGCGCTTTTTTTTGTGTTATTATAAAGTTTTGCCGGTTTTTATACATCCTTAAACAGATTTTAAAACTTAACACTGGAACAAAAAAACAGTAAATAAGATTGCTGGCATAGCCTGCTTAAAAGGCAGTTATGCATAAAAACAGGGGGAATAATCTTATTTTCTGGTAAAGATAGATAAATGATTACACTTTTAAGGAGGCTTGTATGCTGAATCCATTAGTTGATACCAGAGATGTTAAGTTTGTTATTTTTGAACTTCTCGAAGTAGACAAAATGACACAGTACCCTGCATTCGCAGATTTTGATCATGACACATTTGATGCGACAATTGATCTTGCAGAGCAGGTGGCTGTTGAAGTGTTGTATCCCACTGCTGAAGAGGGTGACAATGTGGGAGCGAAATGGGATCCCGCAACAAAAGAAGTTAAAATCCCGGAAATTTTTAAACCGGCTCTTGACCAGTATTATGCGGCAGGTTTTATGGGACTTACTGACCATCCGGAAGACGGCGGTATGGGGATGCCGAATCTTATAGGTGCGGCGGCCAGTGAATATGTATGTGCTGCAAACTACTGCCTTGGTATGTACCCCGGACTTTCCCACGGAGCTATGGAACTTTTCTTTTCTTTCGGTACAGAAGAACAGAAGAGGATGTACGGCGACAAGATTATGACAGGTGAGTGGGGCGGTACAATGTGTCTTACTGAGCCTGAAGCAGGTTCTGACGTTGGTAACCTGAAGACTAAAGCTGTAAAACAGGCTGACGGAACATATAAAATCACAGGGCAGAAAATATTTATCTCCTCAGGTGAAAATGATTATTACAAAAACATGATACACCCGGTTCTGGCCCGGATTGAAGGTGACCCTAAAGGTACAAAGGGTATATCCATATTTATCGTTCCTAAATACAGGGTAAATCCTGACGGATCTGTCGGCGAGTTCAATGATGTTATATGTACAGGAATTGAGCACAAGATGGGTATTCACGGCCAGGGTACATCCCAGCTTGCTTTTGGTGACAGCGGGGACTGTGTAGGCTATCTCCTCGGCGAAGAGCGTCAGGGTATGAAGATTATGTTTAAGATGATGAACTTTGCACGTAACGGTGTTGCTGTTCAGGGTCATGGTAACGCTTCAGCTGCTTACATGCACACTATAACTTACGCCAAGAACAGGTTTCAGGGCGCTGATGTAACACAGATGCTCAATCCCGATGCGCCTCTTGTAACAATAAGCAAACACCCTGATGTAAAAAGAATGCTGCTGTGGATGAAGTCTCACCTTGAAGGACAGAGGGTTCTCTGCTACTTCCTCTTCAAAAATATCGATATTACGCATGCGTCAGCAGATGAAACAGAGAAGAAGGAAGCCCAGGGTCTTGTTGAGATTCTTACTCCTATATGTAAAGCAGGCTGTACAGATAAGGGTGTTGAGATTACATCAATGGCGATGCAGACATACGGCGGATACGGTTACTGTAGAGACTATCCTATCGTAAGATATATGAGCGATTCCAAAATTCTTGCTATCTGGGAAGGAACAAACGGTATCCAGTCCATGGACCTTACGATGAGGAAGATCCTCATGAATAAGGACCAGTTCAACTACAAGGTAATGCAGAAGAGAATGGAAGAAACCATTGCTGAAGCCAAGGGCATCGTTGACGACAAGTATATCGACCTGTTCGCTGAAGGGCTCAAAGAGCTTGATGAGATCATCGAGATGCTGAAAAAACAGATGGCTGAAGGCAAGTTTCTCAACCTCTTTATGCACGCTACTCCTCTCCAGGAGGCGATGTACATGGTAGCTATAGCATGGTGTCACCTCTGGTCACTTATAAAAACCACTCCGAAGATGAAAGAGCTTGTGGGTGATGCCAAGGGCGCTGACAGGGAAGCACTCCTTGCTGATAATGATGAAGCAGCATTCTACACAGGTAAGGTGTTATCTTCACAGTTCTATATCGGTTCCGAGTTCCCGAAATTTTTCGGTAGAGCAAGGGCGATTAAGTTTAATGAAGGCGCACCTGTCAAGGCAAGTGATCCTACATTTACAGGTGCACCGCTTGAGTAGAAAATTTTTTGCAGATACAAAAAAGGGATGCCCAGGGCATCCCTTTTTTATCGTAAAGGTTTAAACCGTTTTAGGTTTATTAATGTTCCCCGCCGGTTAACGGCCTGTTACAAATATCTTTTTAATTGTTGTTTATTGTTACTCTAATACAATTATTTTCCGTGTTAACTTCTTGACATTATGCTCTTCGTTGCTGTTAAATAGGATAAAACAGATATAATTGAACAGGAAGTCGATTTGTGCAGTAATGAGGTTTTTTACTATTTTCAGGTTTAATAATAAGAGATATTTTTTAAACTTCATCCCTGCTCTGATCATTTCCATAAGTTGATTGATAAGGAGAAGTTTATGAAAAGTTTTATTAAACGGTTTATGGCCATTTTCCTCATCGCATTTGCATTCTCTGCAGTAAACACTTCAACAGTTTCCGCTGCCGAATACCTCATCGGTGTAAGAGGCGGATATTTTATCTGGGACCCCTGGCTGAAAGATCTTACCTCTATGTTCGAAGAGATGGAGACAGGGAGCGGTGCTCTCTACGGGCCTGTGGCAAGCGTTTTACTCACTGAAGATCTCTCTTTCTCGCTTTCAGGTCTTTTCGGAACCCAGACAGGAGAGGGGATAGCTGAGGACATCCCCGGTGGCGGTGAATACCAGACTTTAAAGTACAGCTTTAATACTTTCAGAATGGATATTGATGCAGCTCTGAGCTACAGGGTAATGGAAAATTTCAAGATATTCGCGGGCTATAAGTACTGGTACAACAAAATCGAATACTCGGCTATGGATTACAGGACCGACGCACCGGGAGCCGGAGGTGCGATTACTGCTGTTTATCAGGAAGATGTAGATATTACACAGCCGTTCCACGGCCCTGCTGCAGGTATCGGTATGTCTATGCCAATTGGAAGCAGCGGATACTTTTTCGCGGCAAACCTGTCATGCCTCTATATGTGGGGAAAGATGGATATGGATTCCGAACCTCGAGAACAATATTATTCCGGCGGCGGCTGGACATACGACACTAGTGATCCTATGGAAGAAAATATCAGCATGGTTATGTACGGCATCAATGTTTAACCAACCGTAGGCCTTAACCCGGGCGAAGGTCTCCCTATCGTTACCATTGGCGTCAGGTATCAGTATAACAGGCTTAAATTTGACGGTTCAATCCCTGATGATTCAGGGATGTCTGAAGACTGGATGACAGACCAGATTTACGGGCTTTTTGTCGGAGTGCTGTACCACATATAAAATGATGTACTCAATAATCGGCTGTACAGGGGAATGTTCCCTGGATTATAGTCAGCTGAAAAAATGCAGATGATAAAAAAACCCTCATTATGAATGAGGGTTTTTTTAAAATTATTTTATAATTAAATTAAAGTTGTACAGGTATTGCAAGTGATACTTTAGAAAGATTCTTTTTGGCCTTTTCGTATGCAGGGTCGAATTCAATGGCTTTCTTGAAGTTCGCTTTGGCTTCCTGTATTACCTTTTTAGCCTCCTCCTTCTTACCCGCTTTCTTCAGGGCAGTGGCCTCCATGAAGGCCATCTCTCCATCGTAGTTGTTGAGTGAAGCTTTTACAGACTTGGTCTCAACATTTGAGTCTATTATCTTCTGTTCACTTTCAGTAAGCATCGCATCGAGAAAAACGGTTATTCTGCTTACCAGGTCTTTTTCTATTTCAAAGAACTCATTCGTTTTTCCTTTTGCTGATGCTGTGCCCAGCTGGGCCCCCTTTTCAACTGAAAAGACCTGGGATTCGATTCTCAGAGAGCCGTGCATCTCCATGAATGATCCTGTAAGAATATATTTGGCTCCTGTAAGTTTTCCTATCTCGACTATGTCTTTGGCGTCAACAGCACCGGTGAGTTGAAACTCCTGCTCTTTCATAATATCCGCAAGGCGTTCCTTGCTTATTATATTGAACATTCCAATTGATTCAATATCTGTCATTACCATTGAGGCAATACCGAATTCCCAGGGCTCATATTCAGCTGCCCGGCTTCTGGGTGTATTGTTCTTGAAATTGAGAACAACAAGACCTTTCCGGCTATCCCTCGGTATATTTCTCAGGTGTTTGATTTCTGAAGTTGCGCAGGACAGGAAAAAAAGCATGATGACTATAACAGCCAATTTCCAGTTTTTCATCTATCTCCTCCGGATGAGATTCCATTGTATTCTATTTTCAAATAAATAACATAAAAGGAGTACTTTGTCAAGGAGTAATGTTTGTAATTGTAATATTCAATTTTTTTCAAAAATTTCGTGTTTAAGAGCCAGTTCGATTTTATTCGGGTTGTAGAGGACTATATATTTAATTGAACATTTATTTTATAAGAAATTTAATATATATTATATTTTTACCGCTGTTATGCGCAAAAGGTCTTGCTTTATATTCAGTAACATAACAGAATAAATATTAATATAATATGCAGTATGGATGTTTTAAGTATTATCCGGGGTGCGGGTCAGTATACTTCTGTATTATCCGGATCATGAGCAGAAATGAAAATAATATCAGGTGGGGGTAATATGAGTTCATTTAATGGTAAGACTGCTGTGATTACAGGTGCTGCTTCAGGTATAGGGCGCGAGCTTGCTTTACAGATGTCACGGGAAGGGGCAGTAATCATTGCTGCTGACTATAATAAAAAAAATCTTGATGATACTGTAAAGATGGTAAAGGGGGAGGGGGGAACGGCCTTTGCATATAAGGTTGACATCTCTAATAACGAGCAGGTGGTAAAATTTGCCGGTGACGTTAAAAAGAAACATGGCGGTGTTGATATCCTTATTAATAACGCGGGAGTGACTCTGTTCGGGAAATTTGAGGAACTTAAGTTTAAAGATTTTGAATGGATTATGAATATAAATCTCTGGGGTGCCATATATATGTCAAAGGCATTTCTCCCTGAGATAAAAGAAAAAAAGGATTCATACCTTGTTAATGTAGCGAGTATTTTCGGGGTAATCGGCACAGGGAACCAGAGTGCGTATTGCGCTACCAAGTTCGGTTTAAGGGGATTCACGGAGGCTTTGCAGGATGAAATGCATGCCTTTCCGGTCAATGTTGTCAGCGTGCTTCCGGGAGGGATAAAAACCAATATAGCGAAAAACGCCCGTTTTATAAAAAACGGATCCGTCATGAAGGATACGGAAAAACTTGAGCGAAGGCTTGAAAAAATCGCCAGGACTACTGCGGAAAAAGCTGCTGCTGATATTATTGAAGGGATGAAGAAAAAGAAACTCCGCGTAAGGATCGGGGGGGACGCGAGGTTTCTGGACAGGCTTCAGAGGCTTATGCCTGTGAAATATAATCGCGTTGTTGCAAAACTTTTCTGATTCTTTTCAGTCTGAAACGTAGCGGAGCCTCAGGTATGGTTTACCGGGCTCCGCTTTTTGCGCTCTTATTTATTAAACTTCCTGCTGCACCTTGTCAAAGAGGTCGGTGATCTCCTGAGGAGGTTCGCTGTCTATGAGGCTTACTATGATGATTGCAGCCATAGAAAGAATAAAAGCAGGGACTATTTCGTAAAGTGTGAATATCCCTCCAAGAGATGAGAGGTTTTTCCATACAAGTACTGTTATTCCTCCCGCAAGCACTCCTGCCATAGCTCCTTTTGCTGTTGTTCTTCTCCAGAAGAGGGCCATGATCACAATGGGGCCGAAAGTGGCGCCAAGGCCTGCCCATGCGAAAGAGACTACTTTAAAAACAGAACTGTCCGGATTCAGGGAAATTGAGTAGGCCACTATTGCAATAATTATAACAGCAACCCGTCCTGACCATACAAGCTCTTTTTGACCTGCATCTTTTTTGAAAATTGCCTTGTAGAAATCTTCTGAGATAGTTGATGCTGCTACAAGGAGCTGTGAGTCAGCTGTACTCATAATCGCCGCAAGTATGGCTGAGAGCATTATACCGGCCAGGAAGGTTACGAAGAGTGACTGGACCATTATCATGAATATTCTTTCAGAATCTCCTCCTGCAAGAGGTGTCCCTGCTGTATAAGCGCGCCCGATGACCCCGATAAACATTGCTGAAGCGAGGGATATAATTACCCATACCATAGCTATTTTTCTCGCGTCTTTTATGTTCTCAGCACTGTCTATACCCATAAACCTGACAAGAATGTGCGGCATTCCGAAGTAACCGAGCCCCCATGCAGCGGATGATATAATGGCGATTGCGCTCAGGTTATCTCCTGAAATATTTTTTGTTATTGATAGAAGAGTAGGGCTTATTGATGTAATTCTTTCTGATGCGGCTGATATGCCGCCCATATAGAAAAGAGCATATGTTGGAACTGCTATTGCTGCAAAAAGCATTACAATGCCCTGGATCATATCAGACCATGAAACCGCAAAGAAACCGCCAAGGAATGTATAGAGGACCAGAACCCCTCCACCGATTAAAATGGCGTATTCATACTGTATTCCGAAAACCGTGTTGAAAAGTTTTCCGCCGGCAATAAAACCTGATGAAACATAAAGAGTAAAAAATATAACAACAAAAATGGACGAGATTATTCTCAACAGGTGGGTTTCATCACCGAATCTGTTTTCAAAAAAGTCTGAAATTGTGAGGGAATCGTTTGCCATCTGGGTATAGACCCGCAGTTTCTGGGCAATAAATTTCCAGTTAAGGTATGTGCCGAGAGCAAGACCGGCGCCGAGCCAGAAAGCTTCACCAAAACCTGACGCATATGCAAGCCCCGGCAGCCCCATAAGGAGCCAGCCGCTCATATCCGATGCCTGCGCGCTCAATGAGGTTACCCATTTGCCCAGGCCGCGCCCTCCGAGGACATAGTCGGAGAGGTCATTTGATTTGTTCGAGAAGTAAAATCCGATGAAAAGCATCACCAGCAGATACAGCCCGAACGCCACTATGATACCAATTTGTGCTGACATAAAATCTCCTGTTAATTATATAGTAAGAGTTGTAGATAAGCCAGTTCCCGCCATTCTGCGGTTCAGGAATATAGCCTGAATTATATGTTTTATATTGTGCCTGAACCGGTGATCCGGCCTTTTTCTGTTTAAGCCACGAAGACAGGATTATATCTGAAACTTTTTTCATATAAATAAATTCATTTGTCAAGAACTGTTGTTATACGAAGAGAAAAAGAGGGAAACGACAAGATGCCGTAAAAATTGTTTGTTGCTCGATATCAGAGCGGTATTCGGGGAATTCTGCTAAATAAAATGGCTTGCTAATTATCGGGCAAAGTATATTATGCTCGCAGTATTAAGTGACCATTAATAAATCTCCTGTTCAACTGTTTCCGTATTGAACTGATCTATTAATTGATTCATCCGTAATAAATGTGTATAAATAAATAATAAAGTGTGCCTGTATTATTGTACGGGAATATTCCGCTTTAAAAAGGAGATAATTTGAGACCAAATCCGTATAGCAGTGAAAAACGAAGAAAAGAGCTTGAGAAAAAGAAGAAAAAAGAGGAAAAACTCTTAAAAAAGGCGATGAAAAAGGAACAGACAGAAGAAACCTCCGAAGAAAATTTCATTGAAGATTCTGTTCCTGATGAAACTGACAAATAATTTTTAATGAAAAACGTAAGTATGTATATTCATTTATGATCAGACAGATTGTAATTAAAAGGGGAAGAGAGAAGTCCTTTCTGAACCGTCATCCCTGGGTTTTCTCCGGGGCTCTTGCAGAAATTCCGGATTATAGTAATGGTGAAATAGTGGAGGTGGTTTCCTCCGAGGGTGTAACAATCGGATACGGTTTTTTTTCATCCCGCAGCCAGATTATATGCAGAATTTTTGAATTTACGGACAGAAGGATTGACAGGTTCGGCAGCGATTTTTTCAGGAAAAAGATCATTTCGGCCAATCTTCTGAGAGACCGGTTTATAGACCGTGGTAAAACAGACTGCTGGAGGATGGTTCATGCGGAGGGGGATTTTTTCCCAGGCCTGATTATTGATGTCTATGGCGATACAGCGGTTGTACAGGTCCTCATTATGGGTGTGGAACTTATGCTTGAGGATGTTGCTGATTCTCTGGAGCTTATGGGATATAAAAACATCTTTGTTAAAAACAGCGGAGTCAATGCCGTGGAGGGGGTCAGAGCAGATGACTATCAGCTTCGCGGCACAGGGGATTCGCGGATAGAAATCATTGAAAATTTTCTCAGGTTCACTGTTGATGTAAGGGAGGGGCAGAAAACAGGTTTCTTCCTCGATCAGAGGGGAAACCGGGAACTGGTAAAGTCTCTTTCAAAAAGGAGAAATGTACTGAATGCCTTCTGCTATACGGGAGGTTTTTCAGTATACGCACTTGCCGGAGGGGCTGAATCTGTTCACAGTATAGATATATCTTCAGCCGCTGTATCTATGACAGATAAAAATATAAAGTTGAATTTTGGTGAAAATGAAAAAGCGGCCCAGTTAAAGGCTGACTGTTTCGATTATCTTCGGGAGATGGAAGATGATTTCTTTGACATGATAATACTTGATCCGCCGGCATTCGTAAAACACTCTTCCGGCATTGAAAAAGGGGCAAGGGGTTATAAGGATATTAATTTTAATGCTCTCAGAAAAATTAAAAAAGATTCTCTTCTTTTTACATTTTCATGCTCACAACATGTACCGCGCGATCTGTTCAGAAAAATCGTATTCAGTGCTGCTTCCGATGCGAAGAGAAACGTGAGAATTCTGCGTCACCTCTCCCAGGGGGAGGATCATCCTGTAAATATATTTCATCCCGAGGGGGAGTACCTGAAGGGATTGCTCCTACATGTGGAGTAAGGGGTCAGAGCCCCCGTTTGCTGAGCTGAATTTTACCGCAGGGTCAGAGCACACAACTGAATAATTTTTAAATAATGGCAGTTTCGGATATAATTCTGCTGTCGTAAACAAATAGAGGCTCTGACCCTCGTATGTATTTTATATTGATTTAAGTATTTCTACAGTCCTGTGAAGCATCTCCTCTGTGAAGTCAAGGTGGGTTACGAACCTTATCGTCTGGGGCCCGAAAGCTGTTGCCAGAATCCCTTTCCCTTTAAGTTTAACAAGAAATTCTTTTTCAGTAATCGAATCTTTCAGTCTGAATATCAGGATATTGGTCTCAACAGGTACAACTTCCTCTACATACGGCAATGTCTCCAGTACTTTGCCGATCCCCCTGGCCCGTTTATGGTCTTCTCCCAGTCTTTTAATATTATTTTCAAGGGCGTAGATCCCTGCAGCGGCAAGAAACCCGGCCTGCCTCATCCCTCCTCCATAAACTTTACGGATACGGCGGGAGCGCCTGATGAAATCTGAATTTCCAAGCAGAAGGGAACCTACCGGAGCTCCCAGGCCTTTTGACAGGCAGATTGATATTGAATCGAAGATTTCCCCGTACTGTTTTGCTGTTTCTCCGGTTTCTGTTATAGCATTGAAGATACGGGCTCCATCCATGTGAAAAGAGATCCCTTTTTCGCTGCATAAATATGAGATTTTTTTCAATTCATTGAAATCCCAGCAGGCTCCTCCACCCTTATTGACGGTGTTTTCAACAGCAACAAGTGATGTGATCGGTCTGTGTATATCATCCGGGCATATAGCGGCTTCAACATCTGTTGAGGTGAATCTTCCCCTGTTTCCTGAGAGGAGGGCCACTGACGCGCCTGAATTTTTTGCGATCCCCCCTCCTTCATAAAAATATATATGTGCGAGGCGGTCACAGATGACTTCATCGCCAGGTTTTGTATGCGCATTTATCGCGATCTGATTGGTCATGGTTCCTGATGAGCAGAAGAGGGCGGCATCCATTCCGAACATTTCAGCTGCCATACTTTCAAGCCTGTTTACTGTCCGGTCTTCTCCGTAAACATCGTCGCCGACTTCCGCATTTATCATTTGTTCGAGCATCTCTTTACCCGGCTTTGTAACTGTATCGCTTCTCAGATCTATCATGGCTGACTCCAGAGTTGTAAATATGTATTAATTCCGCAGGTATTATATTTTTGTCACTATGTTTTTTGAAAAATAATTTGTCGCTTATTGGAAGCATATGTAAATTAACATGTATAATAATTGATCGAAGGAGATTAAAATGAAGGGCGACAAGAAACTTATAGATATGCTCAACTACCTGCTTGCGGATGAACTTACTGCCATAAACCAGTATATGGTACACTCGGAGATGTGTGCGGATTGGGGTTATGAGAAACTGCATGAAGGGTTTGAAAAAAGGGCTATTGACGAGATGAAACATGCTGAACAGCTTATCGGGAGAATCCTTTTTCTTGAAGGTACCCCGGTTGTAACGAGCCTGAATAAAATCAGCATAGGTGCGGATGTCCCTAAACAGATTGCCAATGATATAGTTGCGGAAGAGGGGGCTATTAAGGCTTACAATGACGCTATTAAACTCGCTACAGAAGTGGGTGACAACGCGACAAAGGAGATGCTCGATAAAATTCTTCTCGATGAGGATGCTCATATCGATAAGCTTGAAGAGATAATGGATCAGATTGATCAGATGGGTATTCAGATTTTTTTAACAACACAGGTTAAAGAGTAGTCTTTTATTACGGACTCAATTTATACCGAATTTATACAGAAGCTCCTGTAACCGGGAGCTTTTTTTGGTATATGCTCTGACCCCGCATCATCGCTATATCCATACAAATAATCTTTTCCTGTAGGCATCTTCATATCCGAGGAATTTATCCGCACAATCTTTAAAAGTTGTCCCCAGCCTGTAAAAATATTCATGTAAAGTAAACTTAAGGGGTGAAATGAAATTTTCGTTAAGGTAGCAGTTAATAAAACCTATTTCGTTTTCCCTGGGATCCCTGGATATCCCTTTTCTAACAGGATTATATCCGATATACCATAGAAGCCACAACAGGTATTGTTCCGGGTTTTCAGATTCCTCAATTATTGCTGAACCGAATCTTTCGTTCCAGAAAGGGCCTGTCTCCCCTGTCGCCCTGTTGTACTTTTCCGCAATTCGTGCCTTGATATACTGCATTATGCGGGATATCGTTTCTTTATCCTCAAGGGTTTGTATGACAAGATGTATATGATTTGAAACGGTTTCGGCTGCTATAAGCCTGAAATCGTATTTTTCCTGGCACATTTTAACTGCTTCAATGAAATATTTTTTGCCATACCTGCTTTTCAGAAGGTTCCTTTTTCCGTGGCATCTTGTATAACAGTGGTAAGTGACTCCCTGAACGGTCTTTCTTAAAGGTCTTGCCATTCTTTTCTCCTTAAATGGTTCTGTTATTAATACGAAGGAGATGATAAGGTTTGTAAAAAAATTTGGGGTCAGAGCCTGAATTGAGGGTCAGAGCCTCTTTAGCTCCTGCATAAAAAAATACTTGCTCATAAGAGACTGCTGTAATATTATGTCGCATCTATAATTTCCCCGGGGACAAATCTATATTGACCTTTAATAACGGCAACCTGCTGAGAGTTAAAGCTGATGCATGGCATGAGACTATCTGATCTATGAATACAGACACGGATTTAATGCTGCCTGATCTTTTTGCCTGCTGTCCGGATGAAGAAGTCCTGGATGGTGAGTTGCGCATATTAAATGAGGCGCGCATCATGGAGCTCATAAGCAGTGAACCTCTCCCCCATGGCAGGAGGTTCATTCTTCGAACGGAATCGTTCATACTGAAACTTGCCTATGCCTATAACAAGATACTCTCTCTCTCCAATTCAAGGACGCGGATTCTGGCGCATCAGGTTGAGAGTACACATAGAATTGTTAATTCCTTCAGGCAGAGGTTCCTTATTGCTGACGAGGTGGGCCTTGGCAAAACAGTTGAGGCGGGTCTTGTGATCAAGGAGATGATCTACCGGCAGAATTACAAACGGATAATTATCATCTGTCCTGCATCCCTCCTTTTTCAGTGGCAGAACGAAATGGAGAGCAAGTTCAATGAGAAGTTTGCAATCATGGACAGGAAACTGCTGAAGAAGGCGTCCCGCATTGCCGGGGAGGGGGGGAACCCCTGGAAGGTTTATGACAGAATTATATGTTCACTCGATTTTATCAAGGGGAGGGACTTTCAGGAGGACCTGAAAAACTGTTCATGGGACTTTGTAATATTTGACGAGGCGCACAGGTTGAGGAGAGACACAAACAGCTCCACAATGGCTTTCAATATGGCTGAACAGATTGCGACAAAGACAAAATCACTTCTCCTTCTTTCAGCAACTCCGTTCAGGGGGAAACTTGAAGAACTTTATTATCTCATTGGCCTGATTGATAAAAACATACTGGGGCCATATCAGTCTTTTTATAACCAGTTCTGCATTGAAGGCGCTGACCTTTCGGAATTGAAAAGAAAGCTGGACCAGGTCGTTATAAGAAGAACAAAAAACGAGGTGGGGGGATTTACAAAGAGGCACGCCCGCACAATCAGATTTGACCTGTATGATGACGAATGGTTCCTCTATGAAGAGACAACGAAGTATGTTGCGGAGGAGTTTAACAGGGCGCTTCAGAGTGAAAACCGGGCCGTGGGATTTGTGATGACGGTCTTTCAGAAACTTCTTGATTCGTCATCACATGCCCTGCTGGTCGCTTTGCGCAACAGGTCAGCACGACTTAAGGATCTGCTTGCCAGGGCAGAATCGTGCAACGATGCTTATGTTATTTTCAATAACGGGATTTTTGATAATGAAACTGCCGCGGATAATGACGAACTCACAGAGACAGATGAACTCACTGTACAGAAAACAATAGATGAACTGAAAATAGAGATCGCAACTATTGACAGGCTTGTAGGAATCGCCGCTGCAATTGAGGTCAATAAGAAGGGTGAAAAAGTTATAAAACTTATAAAGGACCTCAAAAAAAAGGGACATGCCAAATTCCTGATTTTTACCCAGTTCAGGACCACACAGGATTACCTGATGGAAATTCTTGAGGGATACAGCAGGGTGGCTTTTAACGGCTCAATGAACAGGGATGAGAAAGAGGAGGCAATACTCAGTTTTAAAAACGACGTGGAGATAATAATAGCGACTGAAGCCGGCGGTGAGGGGCGGAATATGCAGTTCTGTGATGTTCTTATCAATTATGATCTTCCATGGTCTCCGCTGAAGATCGAACAGAGGATCGGGAGGATTCACAGGTTCGGTCAGCCGAATGATGTGCATATATATAATTTTTCAACGCGGGGAACTGTTGCAGAAAGGGTGCTTCAGGTGCTTTCTGAAAAGCTGAAAATATTCGAGGAATCAATCGGCACGCCGGATATTATGCTCGGGCAGATTGAGGATGAGATAAACCTCAATACGCTTTTCATGGAACTTGCCTCAGGCAGGAAAAAGAAAAAAGACGTTGAATCTGAAATCTCCGCGCGAATGGAGAACGCCAGGCAGAGTTTTGAAAAGCTTACTGAACTTACAGTTGCCGGTAGAATGGATTTTAATTATGACGAGTACTATAAGGTCACCCTTAAAGACAGGACTTTTACCAACCGGAGAATCGAAAAATTTATAGATGATTTTATTGATGAGGATTCATTCGCTGACGGGCTTATTTCCAGGAAAAACAGGCGAACAGGCCTCTACAGGGTGTCAACCGGGGAGGAGGGTGACAGCCATGTTAAATACGGGACTTTTGACAGCGAAAGGGCTCTTGAGGATGAAAGCCTGGAATTTCTCGCTTTCGGGCACACAAGCATTGACAGAATAATCAATTACTGTAACAGCGACGAATTCGGAGGGGAGACCGGGGTTGTCTTTATGAAAAGTGATGTCCCTTTTGAAGGGATGATTTTTAATTACCTTGTGGAGTTCTCCTCTGTTTCGGTTACCCACCAGTTTTTCCCGGTTTTAATTGAGGCGGGATCAGCTCTTTCCGGGTATGAAAAAGATAGTATCGAGGAGCAGTTTCAGGATCAGGATTTTATTCATAGTATATCACCATCAGATTATTCAGAAACAGTATGCAGAATAAAAGAAAACGCCGGGTCTTATTTCAATGCCGCCCGGGAGAAGATAATTGACAGGATAAATGACAGGCTTTTTGATATGAATGAAAATCTTGATATCCAGATAGATCCGGAAATTGAAAAGATAAGGGAATCCTATTCGAGGCAGATAAAGGAGCTTGAGGAAAAACTGGATCTCCATGAAAGCCAGATGAAGTGGTACGGAAAAGATATGAAAGGCGTTATCACGAGAATCAGAAACAGGATACTGAAGGCGAGAACAGAGATGGAATCTCTGCTCAAGGAACACCGGGACTACTGCGGAATTAAATATAAGGTTACCCTTATTAATGCCTCTGTTGTTATAGCTGAAAGCGAATTTTAAAAATCATTTTTTCTTGACCTTGAATTTTTATACGTTATAAAAAAAGAAGGCTTGTTTTTTATTTCTGATATACTTTATATTGGAACCGGCCGTGAAAATGAGTATGAATAATTAAATGGTGATACGATAAATGCGTAAGAGGCTTTTCCAGTTACTCCTTGCTGTTATACTGGTAACCGCGGCTGTTATATCGGTTATTATCGGCAGATTTTCCTATGATTTTGTGAAAACTGTCCTCCGGGAAAACAGGGAGGAGAAGATACACCGCATTGAAAATCAGCTTGAACATTATCAGAGCATACTCCACTCAATAGAAAAAAAGATGGATAAAAAGGGCGAGAGAGCTCTTTTGAAAATTAACAGCCGTTACCCTGATGCGTTTAAAGCGGGGAAGGTGAAGCCTGATTCTCTGAGAAATTTTGCTGAAAAGCTCGGTGTTGATGATATATATTTTATCGGTTCCGACGGCCGTGTCTTTAACTCTTCACTCAAATCTGATATAAATCTTAACCTTCTTGCCATAAGCCCGGCCTTTACACGGTACATAAACTCAATCTACGGTCGGGGAGAGGTTATTTCACAGGGAATTAGCGTTTCGATTAACGAAGGGAAGATAAACCACTACATGTATTATTCTCCAAAGGGGAGCAGAATTATCTATGAAATATCAATGGATGTCCAGTCCTTTGTTAAAGATAAATATAATTTTGCCCTTTATGAATTTCTGTTCGGGGACATGTTCAAAAATTTCTATACCGATTATCTGGTGTCAATTGATATATATTCAATTGCCGGCGGTTCGGGATGGTCTTTGATTAATCCCGGAAATAAACTGGCCCTTGCTAACGGCGTGTTTAAGTCTATTCTTTCGAAGGGAGAAACTGTTCTGGAGAAGGGAGATAGAATTTTTGTTTATCGAAAGATAAAAATGAACAGGTATATCTTCAAC
>ERZ795057.1016-NODE-1016-length-26018-cov-12.786542_pt1 | contig 26018 bp, 13 predicted proteins | sample MGYA00375141_ERZ795057 | MGnify/ENA primary metagenome ERZ795057 (study PRJEB30186, sample SAMN05720163) | activated sludge metagenome | isolation source: Anaerobic digester | place: Hong Kong | collected 2015-01-26 ... | reverse complement strand
AGAAACGGCAGAGACTCGATATCGCCCACGGTCCCTCCTATCTCCACAATGGCGATGTCATTTCCTTGTGCCGCCTCTATTATCCGGGATTTGATCTCGTTCGTGATATGCGGGATCACCTGCACGGTCTTGCCGAGGTATTCTCCGTTGCGTTCCTTCTGTATTACGCTGTCGTATATCTGTCCGGTTGTAAAATTGTTCTTGCAGGTCAGATTCGACGAGGTGAACCGCTCATAGTGGCCCAGGTCAAGATCGGTCTCGGCACCGTCATCAGTGACAAAAACCTCGCCGTGCTGGAACGGGCTCATGGTCCCGGGATCCACATTGATGTACGGGTCCAGCTTGATGTTGTTTACCTTGAGCCCTCTCGCTTCCATGATTGCCCCGATCGATGCTGCAGCAAGGCCTTTTCCCAGAGAAGAGAGCACACCTCCGGTGATGAATATGTATTTCGTGGACTTTTTAGGAGACATGGCGATTATCTACCTTAGGAAAAGCGATTGTGTCAAGAAAGTATCCTTTCATAACCCCCTCTCAATGATACATTTTTTTCTCATTACCATATCAGGCACCGTCCTTTTGCATATGCCCAGGCGGAAAGATTTTCATCCGTTGCCGAGCACTTGGCATACGTAAGAAGATGCAGGTCAGACTAAAGACCCCAAGCCCGTTTTATAGTATTCCTGTATGGCTTGTATACGCCACTGGTCTTTCTGTAACGCCTTGATCGCTTCTACTGTTGCCCGCGAGGCAGCAATTGTCGTCGCATACGGGATATTGTAGGCAATCGCGCTCTGGCGGATATTATAGGCATCTTCAGAGGGTCTTCTGCCGATACTCGTGTTAATGATCATATGAATATCATTATTCTTGATATGATCCACCACATTGGGCCTGCCTTCACTCATCTTCAGAATGATATCAGCCTTCACGCCGTTCTCATTGAGTTTCTCGGCTGTGCCACGTGTGGCCACAATGTTGAAACCGAGTTTGGCAAACTCTTTTGCAACAGCGACGATCCTGTCCTTATGGTAGTCATGAACACTGATAAATACCGTTCCCCCGGCCGGCAGCCCGACACCGGTTGCCATCTGAGCCTTGGCAAAGGAAGAACCGAATGTGGCGTCTATCCCCATGACCTCCCCTGTTGATTTCATCTCAGGCCCGAGTGCGATAGTGATATTGGGGAAACGCTTGAAAGGGAACACCGCTTCCTTCACGGAGATATGTTTCGGGATGACCTCTTCGGTAAATCCCAGTTCTTCCAGGGTACTTCCCAGCATGACCTTGGTGGCAAGCTGGGCGAGAGGAACGCCTATGGCCTTGCTTACAAACGGGATAGTCCTGGACGCCCGCGGGTTTACCTCCAGCACATAGAGCTCGCCGCTCTTCACCGCATACTGGATATTCATCAACCCCACTACACCGAGTTCCCTGGCAATGATCCGTGTCTGGGAGCGTATCGTATCCAGGATGTCTTTCGAGAGTGTCATGGGCGGCAGTACACATGCACTGTCTCCCGAGTGGATTCCGGCCTCCTCTATGTGCTCCATGATCCCGCCGATCACCGTGATGGTGCCGTCGCTTATGGCATCCACATCCACCTCCACCGCATCCTCCAGGAATTTATCGATCAGGATGGGATTGCCCGGGAAAATCTTGAGCACCCCGGCCATAAACGATTCCAGCGTATCCAGGTCATAGACGATCTCCATTGATCGCCCCCCCAGCACGTATGAAGGTCTCACGAGTACCGGGAACCCGATCTTCTGCGCTACGCTCAATGCCTTTTCTGTAGTGGTAACGATAGCGCTCTGGGGCTGTTTCAGGCCGAGTTTGTCTACGATCTCCTGGAACCGCTCCCTGTCCTCAGCCCTGTCGATGGCATCAGGCGATGTCCCGAGAATGTGAACTCCTGCTTTTCTGAGATCGGACGCCAGATTGAGCGGAGTCTGTCCGCCGAACTGCACGATAACACCTTTGGGCTTCTCACTGCGAACAACATGGAGGACATCTTCCAGGGTAAGGGGCTCGAAGAACAGCTTGTCCGAGATGTCATAATCCGTACTCACGGTCTCTGGATTCGAATTGATCATGATGCTTTCATACCCCATTTCCCTGAGAGCAAAGGAGGCATGAACACAGCAGTAGTCGAATTCTATCCCCTGTCCGATCCTGTTCGGTCCGCCGCCTATGATAATGACCCTGGACTTCTGTGAGGGCCGCACCTCTGTCTCTGTCTCGTAGGTCGAGTAGTAGTATGGGGTATATGCCTCGAATTCAGCGGCACAGGTATCCACGAGCTTGTAAACCGGTATGATCCCTTCGCGGTAACGCATCTCCCGTATCTTTTTTTCACTGACATGCCACAACCCGGACAAATGACGGTCGGAGAATCCGAACCGTTTGGCTTCCATTAAGATCTCATCGCTGAATTCGCTCCGGCTCAACAGGTCTTCGAAATCCACGAGTTCCTGTATCTGGTGGAGAAACCACGGGTCGATCTTTGTCATGGCGTGAATATCTTCAACGTTCAGCCCTATTCTCATGGCCTCGGCGATCCTGAAAAGACGCAGGGAATTGGGAAAGGTCAGTTCTGCTATGATCTCCTTCTTGTTGGTTGTCTGCTGTGCATCAGAAGGATTGGTGAGTCCGAACCGTCCGATCTCGAGGGATCGTATGGCCTTGTTCAGCGCCTCCTTGAATGTCCTTCCTATGGACATGGTCTCTCCCACGGACTTCATGGAGGTGGTCAACAGGTCCTCGGTCTCCGGAAACTTCTCGAAGGTCCAGCGGGGGATTTTCACCACACAATAATCGATGGTTGGTTCAAAGGAAGCATAGGTTTCTCTGGTGATATCATTGGGGATCTCATCGAGCGTATATCCCACGGCAAGCTTTGCCGCAATCTTCGCAATGGGAAAACCAGTTGCCTTCGAGGCCAGGGCGGATGACCTGGAGACTCGGGGGTTCATTTCTATGACCACAATCTCGCCGTCTTGCGGGTTGACCGCAAACTGTACATTCGAGCCGCCGGTCTCCACCCCGATCTCCCGCATGATGTCAATCGCGGCGTTCCTCAGACGCTGGTACTCCATGTCTGTCAGGGTCTGGGCAGGTGCAACGGTGATGGAATCCCCGGTATGCACGCCCATGGCATCCATGTTTTCGATGGAACAGATGATTACCACGTTGTCCGCCTTGTCCCGCATGACCTCGAGTTCGTATTCCTTCCAGCCGATAACAGACTCCTCGAGCATGATTTCACCGATCATACTCGCATCGAGTCCTCCCTTGGCAATCTTTTCAAGGTCTTCAGGATTGTATGCGATGCCTCCCCCGATGCCTCCCAGTGTGAATGACGGACGGATGATGATAGGGTAGCCGATCTCTCCGGCAACCGCAAAGACCTCATCCATGCTTCGGGCAAAACCGCTGGCCGGGACCCTCAGTCCGATGCGGTCCATGGCATGGCGGAATTTCTCGCGGTCTTCGGCCTTGTGAATGACCTCCGGGGTTGCGCCTATCATCTCCACGCCAAAACGCTCCAGTGTCCCCATCTCGGCAACCTCGACAGACACATTGAGGCCGGTCTGGCCACCCAGCGTAGGAAGAATCGCATCAGGCCGCTCCAGCTCGATAATACGCGATACGACCTCAGCCGTTATAGGCTCGATATAGGTTTTATCCGCCATCTCAGGATCGGTCATGATGGTGGCGGGATTCGAGTTTATCAGGACAACCTCGTACCCTTCTTCTTTCAGGGCCTTGCATGCCTGCACACCTGAATAGTCAAATTCGCAGGCCTGTGATATGACGATTGGACCTGATCCGATAATGAGAATCTTTTTCAGATCATCTCTCTTGGGCATGACAACACCTGTTCATCTTCAATACATTTTCTCTCTTATGCATTTCTCGTCGCTGTCTTCTTCTTTCTTCACCTTATGCCTTGCAGGGCGTGCCGTACTCATGACAGGTTTGAGCCGGCCTCCAGAGAATCCGTAATCTTCTTGGCAATTATCTCCGTATCCTCACCGAGCAGGAACTTCATGGAGAGCTCTCCCAGGAAAGCGTCGTCCCAGGTAACGTTGTACTCGTTGATCAAATTTTTGATGTCATTGAATTTATCTCCAAGTATTTCTATTTTCTGTTCTATCTGGAGATCTTCATTGAAATCCACATGCAGCAAAAGCAGATTCTCTACAATACGACGTGCGCCGATAAGCGGTATGATGATGATGGATGCATTATCCCACTTGCCGTTACCTGCATACACATCACCGGTACGCACGATGCTCTTTTTTGTTCCCATCAAAACTTTTGTGTCCTCTGCCCGTGAGTGCATCCCGGCAGCAACACCGGATTTATTCTTCACCGTGATTGTGGAATCAGGAGTCGGTTTGCCGTTTTCATCGAGTCCATTGATTCCATAGAGGGTATAGCCGTTGATGAGCGAGACGGCATCCTGCAGTCTCTTGAGTCGTATGCCGTCTTTTGCCGGAATGTTCTCTATGGAGAACTGCAGATCTTCCATGGTTTTGAACAATATCCCCTTGGGCGCCTCGATCTTCCTGCTGGTACCCACGGTAACCGTCTTTGCCTGATGACGGATCGCATCCACCGGCCGGGAGAGTTCATCGATCGCCTTGCCGAGACAGATGTCCAGCATGTCAAGGGGGGATGATGTGGTTCTTATGTCACCGAACTCATCCCAGAAATCTTCTATAGGCATCTTACCCACAGCATATTTCAGCAGCAATGTCAGATCCGAAGCGGTCTCCACATTCATCGATGCCAGCGCCCCGGACCGTCTCCAGGAATTGAATATGGAGGAAAAATCCTCCACTGCCCTGATAAGCTCACGATCGTCGAGACTTTCATAGATCGATACGTTCTGCTGTTCCTGATCCCTCATTATTTCCGAAAGTTTGATCCTGAAGGACTTGAATGAACCTGCCTGTGCATCGAGGCTGCAGGCAGCGTAGTACCCCCAGATATGCCCGGCTAAAGTATTCAGTATGACGGAAACGGGAAATGATGATCTGGGAACAAATACAACAGCATCCGCGATGTTTAAGAACCGATTCTCGCCCTGATCTGCAATGACCACGACATTGGCTGCGTGTGCGTTGAATATGGCAACGTCCTTGATGATATCTTCCAGTACTATCTCCGGGGTACCTGCCGAACAGACAACAATCAGCGGCTCTGCGGAAAGGTCTATGTGTTTTTTATCCTCAACGATGTCGGTGGATATGGTCTTGTAACAGAGTTCGCTCAGTTTGATCCTTATCTCGTCAGAGGCGACCTTGTTTGTCCCGCTTCCTACAACCGCCCAGTATTTCTTTTTCCTGACCAGATCCCACGCGGACTGCCTGATGGAGCCCTTCTTCTCGATCACCCTTCTCATGAGCGACGGTGCATTTTCCAGCTGCCTGAGTTCATGGGAGATCCGCTCGTCAGACAGCGTACCGAGAAGCTTTGACAAGAAAAGGGCCAGTATATAGCCTGCGGTAATCTGGGAATAAAAAGCCTTGGTGGAGGCAACGGACATTTCGATGTCCCGCCCGTCGCTTGTATAGAATACCCCATCCACCTTGTTGGTTATATCCGACTGCCTGCGATTCACGATTGCAATCAGATGGGCGCCTCTCTGTTTCGCCATGGAGACCGCCCTGTTGGTATCCGTTGTGGTTCCTGACTGGGTGATGGCAATAACGAGGGAACCTGACATGTCATCGTCAAGGCAGAATCCGCTCAGGTCGGATGCCTTGCGTGCCTGCACGGTAATGTGCGTTCCCTTGAGGTAGATCGAAAGTGCTTCCGCCACAGCAGATGCAGCGACTGCAGCAGTCCCCTGTCCGATCACACTGATACTGCGGATCTGTCCACTGATCAGGGCATGTCTCGTTTTGCCGGGCAGGATATCATCATCGAGGTTGAACTCTACGGAAGAGCCTTTTGTAATCTTATACTTGCCACGGATGGTCTTTCTGACGGAATTCGGTGATTCGAGGATTTCTTTGAGCAGGTAGTGGGGAAATTCTCCTCGGTCGATATCCCTGGTGGTTATCTGGGCAGATTGAATGTCGTCATCAGAGAGTTCCAGGGGATATCCGTCGTAGTACATGGCTTCGATCCCGCCTGCCCCGTCCCCGTTGTCATTACTCAACACAAAGACCTGTCCCCGTGAACGGTCATTTCCCGGTATGCGCTGTGTTTCACCATCCATCTTGATAAAATGGGGCGTCTCTTCCACGAGCCCGTACAGTTCCGAGGAAAATATGTACTGATTGCGGCAGAGCCCTATATAGATGGACTGGCCGCTTCCTTTGAGCGCAAGAAAGACCTTTCCCGGCTCCAGATTGCTCTGCATCGCAATGGCATGAGAGCCCTCGAAATCATTCAGAGCTTTCCTGAACGCCTCTTTGAGGTCGTGTCCCTCATACAAATACTGCTCTATCTGGAGAGGTATTACCTTCGTGTCCGTGGTAATGCGCGAATCCACCTGCCATCTGCCGGATTCAAGGTTTTCCTTTAATGAAGGATGGTTGTCGATGTCCCCGTTCAGCACGACATTTATTGCCCAGGGACCTTTTCCATAATATGGATAGGTCTTGTTCGCAGCTATAAACCCCCAGTGCTGATCCGACGAGGAATCCACACTGAAGTTGTTGACAGGATGACAGTTTGCCTCATTGATAGCACCGACGGATGCCCATCTGGTATGGGCCAGGTACATCTGCGAATCGTTTGAGAAATTCAGCGCCGAATGGAGGATCGGATCAGACCCGATCGAACTTCTCAATTTTTTGGTGTTGTCTCCCAGATCTCCGGTAACAAGGGCGGTTTTATAGGTGAAGGTGAGTGCATTCGGACACAGGTTTATGGCTCTGTCCCATAAATCCCCGGGATTGCACCGCTCCATGAATTCTTCATAGAGCCCCTCCTGCTTGATCCTGCGCAGGACTTCCTCGAACTGCGCCGTTTCCTTGAACGCTAATGTTATCTGCAATCCACAGGAGTCCCTCCCCCTTACCTCCAGTCTGTCAAGAGTGTTCAAGGTAAAGTTAATCCTCTGATACTTCTCAAATGCTTCGGGAGAGATGATCGTGTCTCTGTCCGACAACTCGAGTATTTTCAGCTGATTCTTGAGAAGATCCTCATCAAGCCCCCACAGGATATCCTTCAGAAAGATGAGTGCCTGTGACATCTTCTCTATTTCCTTTGTGGAAAAACGCACGGCATGCTTCTCGAGATTGCGCTCTTCCTGGTCGATGAATGCCGCCATCTGAGAAGCCAGTGCCTCAATCCGATCTATGGGTGTTTCATAGATCATCTCACGTTGTGCCTGTGGATCCTGTTTCAGTTCAAAGAGCTCCTGCAAAAATGAATCGAGCACATGGGGGCACAGATACGTCTCAGGCGAGGTGGTCCCATCCAGTACCGTATCCAGGGTGTTGCTGCGTATCAGGTCAAAAAATCCGGAAAGTTTTGAAAACACATTGTCCTTGCCAGGTCCGGATAATCTCTTGATCACTAATATGCCTGCCAGACCACAGTACAGAACGTCTTTGAGAACAGGGAAGACAACGATGGAGCGTCCCGGGAGATTACCAGGATCTTTCCCGATATAGACGTGCCATCCATGCAGTGTTCGGATAAGGATACGTAATAATTTATGCATGATTGCCTCTTTTCATCTCAGATTCCCGTATAATTCTTCCCCACGATTCTTCTGTTTTCAAGATACTTCACAGTACATCATATCGTCTTTCTGCCTGAATCCAGCCCCATCATTTTGATAAATTCATCAAAGAGATAGTGCGCATCCATGGGCCCCGGAGACGCTTCCGGGTGATACTGAACGCTGAACGCATTCATGGACGGGTAGTACAGCCCCTCAAGGGTGTTGTCATTGAGATTTATGTGGGTTATCCGGGCATCAGCCGGCAGGGTCTCGGCTATGACGACAAAACCATGATTCTGCGAGGTGATCTCGATCCTGCCTGTCCGCATGTTTTTGACCGGCTGATTGACCCCATGATGCCCGAACTTGAGTTTTTCGGTTTTTCCGCCCAGGGCCTGACCGAGTATCTGGTGGCCGAGACAGATGCCGAAGATGGGGAGTTTGCCCAGGAGTGATTTTACCGTGGCCACTGCATAGTGAAGCGGTGCAGGATCGCCGGGGCCGTTGGAGAGCAGGACACCATCCGGGATATAAGACAGGATATCCTGCGGGGACGCTGTTGCAGGGACAACAACGACCTCACAACCGCACTTCTCAAGATTTCTCAGGATATTCAGTTTCACCCCGCAGTCAAGGACAACAACCCGGTAGAGCGCCTTTTTCTCTGTAATTTCCTTGAATGGAACCTTCCTGCCGTCTTTCCATACATACGGTTCTGAGCTCGTTACATACTGCACGAGGTCCTGTCCGACGAGTCCGGGATATATCTGCAGCTTGCCAAGGAGCTTCTTTATGTCTCTGCTTCTGGTGGAGACAATACCGCGCATGGCGCCGCGTGTTCGAATACGGCGAGTCACCGCCCTGGTATCAATGCCTTCTATCCCAATTTTCCCATGTTCCTCAAGATACTCTTTCAGTGTCTTCTTCGATCGCCAGTTACTGGGCCGGCTCTGATACTCCCGGACAATGAATCCTTCCATATGGATGGCTGAGGATTCCATATCTTCATCATTAATGCCGTAATTCCCGATGAGTGGATAGGTCATGACCAGGAGCTGCCCTTTGTACGAGGGATCCGTGAGCACCTCCTGATATCCGGTCATGCCCGTGTTGAAAACTACCTCGCCGTAGGTCTCGCCATCACCTGCAAATGTGTGTCCGAAAAAGGAGGAACCATCCTCCAGTACAAGAACGGCCGGCCTTTTTCCATTATTCACCACTGAGCCCTCCAGGTCTCTGCGCTCTGTGTCAGAGTATATACATACCGGCCAGGTCATGGTGTTGTACCATGCCCGGCCGGTAATGATGCCGTGTATCTAAAGCACCGGAAGATAGTTGTCCAGCTCAAACTGGCTTACATGAATCCTGAAGGCATCCCACTCTTTTTTCTTGTTCTCGATGAACTTGTTGAAGATGTGTTCGCCAAGGGCCTCTTTCACCAGCTCACTTTGCGACACTTCGTTGATGGCCTCAAACAGGTTGCCCGGCAGAGAGGTGATACCGGCAACTTCCCGTGCCTTTTCATCCATCTCAAATATATCCTGTTCGATGGGATCAGGAAGCGGATACTCTTTCTCAATACCCTTCAGACCGGCTGCAATCTGTACGGCAAATGCGAGGTACGGGTTGCATGCAGGGTCGGGTGCCCTGAACTCCATCCTGGTTGCATTGGCCTTCCCGGGCTTGTACATGGGGACCCGTACCATTGCCGAGCGGTTTCGCCGTGCCCAGGAAACATACACAGGGGCTTCGTAACCTGGTACAAGGCGCTTGTAGGAATTAACCCACTGATTTGTAACCGCCACGATTTCACGAGCATGGGTAAGGATACCTGCTATGTAGTGCTTTCCTTCCTTTGACAGGTTGTATTGGTCGGATGAATCAAAGAACGCATTCTCTTTTCCTCTGAACATGGACTGATGGACATGCATGCCGCTTCCATTCTCTCCTGCCAGCGGCTTGGGCATGAATGTGGCATATACACCGTGCCTTCTGGCGATCTCCTTTACTGCCGTGCGGTATGTCATGACGATATCTGCCATAAGCAGGGCTTCCTTGTAGCGAAGATCGATCTCATGCTGGGAAGGTGCCACCTCATGATGACTGTATTCAACCTGAATGCCCATCTTCTGCAGGGCAAATATGGTATCTCTCCTGATGTCGGGGGCCCGGTCCACCGGCAGCCCGTCAAAGTAACCACCCTTGTCGATGATGGTGGGTTTACTTTCATCGGCAAAGTAGAAATACTCCAGTTCCGGACCAAGATAGACTGTATACCCGAGGTCGGTTGTTTTCTTCAATATGCGCTTCAGGGCATATCTCGGGTCCCCCGCATAGGGTGTCCCGTCCGGGTTCAGCACATCACAGATCATGCGTGCAACCGGCATGTCACCCGGCCTCCACGGCAGCAGCTTGAATGTGGTCGGATCCGGCATGGCGATCATATCACTCTCATGGATCCGGGCGAATCCCTCGATAGAGGAGCCGTCAAAGCCCATTCCCTCTTCAAGTCCTTCAGGAAGTTCAGAGGGCGTGATATTGAAACTCTTGAGCCTGCCTAAAACATCGGTGAACCAGAACTGGATGAAACTCACGTTGTGTTCCTTGACCGCATTGAGAACATCCTGTTTTGTTGTACATTCTAACATCTCATTCCTCCATTATTTGGATTTATTCCTTGTCTCCTCTTCCCGGGGAGAAGCTATTCTAAGGGTTCATTCTCTCTTAATTCCCAGATCCCGCAGGGGCATGCCCCGGAGCAGAATCCGCAACCGATACATAACTGGTCATCAACTACGTACTCATATTCCCCTCGCTGAAGATCCCTCCGAGAGATCGCCTGTTGAGGACACAGGGCTTCGCAAAGCCCGCAGTCGCGGCATCCCCCGCATGAGGCACACTGAAGGGAGCACCCCAGAAGATCCGAGGGTTTCTCTTCTCGCGGATTATAGTACTCCAGTTTAACATTTTTTGTATCTATAACCGGAAGTTGATCAAAAGTCCCATCTTTTCCTCTCAGACGGGCATCTATTGCAACGGCAACCTTTCTCCCCGCACCGATTGCATCGGTGATCAGACCGGGGCGGACGCTGTCCCCTATCGCAAAAACCTTGGGATCGCTCGTCTGAAAACTCTCGTTTACCTTGATAAATCCATCTGCCACATCGATGGTTACCGGAAGAAAGTGCAGATCAGGCTTGTCTCCGATGGAAACAACAACCTGATCAGCCGGGAGAATATCTCCATTGGTGAGTTCCACACCTTTTTCTGTAATGGCCTTGGTAAAGACCGGCCAGATGAATTTTGCCCCGACGGCCTCTGCTGCTTCCCTCTCCTTTCCGAAGGAGGCCGGCTCCTGGATATCGATCAGCGTCACATCATCTGCCCCGAGACGGCGGGCCTCGGTTGCCACGTCACATCCTACGTTTCCTGCGCCGATGATAACCACACGTTTGCCTGCTTTTATTGCATTCGTCTTTGAAAGCTGGAGATATTGCAATGCGGTAAGGGTCTGGTCATGTCCCTTCACCTTGATCTCGCGGGGAAGTTGAGCCCCCACTGCCACAACGGTGAAATCATGGGCGTCTCTGATATCTGCAAAGCCTTCTTCAGTGAGTTCTCTCTCCATTTTCACATGGGATATCTTCTCGGATATCCTTTTCAGCTCATGCTCAAAAACCTCTTGGGGAAACCTGCTGTGCGGTATGACACTGGCGATCTTTCCGCCAAGTTTCTTTGACCGGTCAAAAACCACCGGTTCATGCCCGTTCATCCAGAGCTGCCATGCGACCGACAAACCGGCCGGTCCGCCGCCGATGACCGCCACCTTCTTGCCGGTGGACGGCTTTGGTTGAGGTGGGGCGGCGTCGACACTTGCCTTGCCGAGAACCGTGATATCGACAGCAGGAAGAAAACTCTGGCCCCTTGTGCAGTTGTCCATGCAGAGGTTTGGGCAGAGGTATCCGCATACAGTTGCAGGAAACGGTGTATATTCGAGCGCAAGGTCGATAGCCTGGCCGATGTCATCTTTGCGGATGAGGTCCCATCTCTTTTGTACCGGCATGCCGGTAGGACAGTTGGCCTGACACGGAGGCAGGTATTTATTGTTCTCCCAGGAAGGCACAAACCTTCGCAGAGAGCCGGTTGTGATCACTTCGACGGTACTCCTGTCAATATCCACGAGGTCGCCTATCAAGCCGCCATCTCCCAGTTCCTTCTCCCAGATATCCGTTTTGAACCGTGCCATTGATATCTTGGGCTTCTCCGTCTTCTCGTGCGGCTGCAGCGCCACGAGGAGTTGCCATGCCGATCTTTCTGATGTCAGGATATCGAACAGATCGTCCCTGCCGATGGTATCGAGGAAGGTCTTCATGTTCTCAGTGAGCCATGACCAGTCCTTGTTGGAAATCCTTACGAGCTTTGCATCCTTTTCGCTGAAATTCCTCTGTGTTCCCCGGAAAAAGATCTTGCCGCCGACCATACCCACACAGGGTCTGTGGCCAAGGATGTTGCCCCGGTAGTGTGATCCCAGACCGCAGATCACGGATACACCGCCGGCCATGAACTCGGCAAATGAATCGCCGACGCCTCCCAGAACCCACAACTCGGGAGAATCGTAGCGGGGATTGCTCTTGGTCATGGTCATACCCCTGGCACCGATGTCGCCGGCAACATAGATCTTTCCCTGTGCCATGGCATTGGCCACGCCGTTTGTTGCATCGCCATGGATGACGATGGTGGCGCCCGCATTGAGCCAGCCCACGTCGTCAGATGCCGGTCCGTGTATTTCGATATGGGTCTGGTGGGATCCCATGGACCCGACTCGTTGTCCCGGATAACCGTATATGTTGACCCTCACGGGTTTGTCACCCGTGTTTCTCAGCCTTCCTCCTATGCCATGCTGACCGTATGCCTGGACATCGATATCCAGATATCCTCTCTTCACGGCACTCTGTATGCGTTCTTCAAGAATCCGGGATTCGATCCGGATTCCATCTTCCATGCCGGAGATTACAATCTTCTCACGCTGATCCATTCACTATCCTCTTTATACGACATACTTGATCTGTAGCTGCTGAGCTGCGTGGTAATCATCAATCCCGATGGCATCTGACATTCCGATAGGCAGCGAGGTGGATCTGCCCAACGGTGCAAGGATCTTCTTGAGTTCCGAGTCGAAACTCAGGAACACATCGACTACACGCTGTGCTACATGCTCGGGGTCGAGACGACGGTAGAGTCTCGGGTCCTGAGAGGTGATACCCTTCGGGCACAGTCCGATGTTACAGATGTTGCACCTGTCGTTCTCAGAGCCGATACATCCGGCCGCTGCCTGCATGATATATTTTCCGATCTGGATCCCGCTTGCACCGAGCATGATAAGGGAGGCTGCATTCGCCGCAAGATTTCCGTTCTTGCCGACACCTCCTCCTGCAAATATCGGGATCTCGTTCTGTTTCCCGATCTTCACCAGATTGAGATAGGCATCCCTGATATTGCTCGCTATAGGGTGGCCCATGTGATTCATGGAGACGTTGTAGGCTGCTCCTGTTCCACCGTCTTCCCCGTCTATAGCAAGTGCCGAGGCATAGGGATTCCTGGCAAGGTTGTTGAGTACTGCAAGCGAGGTGGTCGTTGCAGAGATCTTCGGGTACACGGGAACCCTGAACCCCCAGGCCATGTACATGGACTGGATCATCTTTGCGACGCTCTCTTCAATGGAATACTTGGTCTGGTGTGTGGGTGGTGAGGGAAGACTCACACCCTCGGGCACCCCTCTGATGGCTGCAATGAGCTTGTTGACCTTGTACCACATCAGAAGTCCGCCATCTCCTGGTTTTGCACCCTGGCCGTACTTGATCTCGATGGCGCACGGATCTTCCTTCATCTCAGGAATGGCATGAACGATCTCATCCCACCCGAAATAACCGCTCGCAATCTGGAGGATTACGTACTTTAGAAATCTGGAACGCAAAAGCCTTGGAGGACAGCCTCCCTCACCGGTACAGATCCGTACCGGCATGCCCATTTCCTCATTCAGGTATGCCACTCCCATCTGAAGGCCTTCCCACATATTCGGTGAGAGTGCACCGAAGGACATACCGCCGATAATCAATGGGTAGATCTCGCGTACCGGGGGTATCCAACTGTTTTCCAGTGATGCCTTTATCGCCTCTTCCGGCGGGAGGATACGCCCGAGCAGGGTCCGCAGTTCAAACTCATGCCTCCCGGCATCGAGGGCCGGGTCGGTGAGCATCGATATCCTCACGAACTTGATCCGGTCGAGAAGACTGCCGGAATCGTTGCGCCTGCCCCCACGTCTCCTCGGCTCTCCTCCGTCATTCACATGGAAGCGCAGCTTGTCCTTTTCTTCATTCATCACGGGATATATGGCAGAGTTGGGGCATACATGGGTGCACATGCCGCAGCCGACACAGGCATGTGCCGGGTCAGTGACCTGCATGATGCCGTGGTAAACGGTATAGATGTTCGAGGGTTTTTCCACCAGGCCAACAGGGACGTTCACCTCTCTTTTCCGGTGTACCCCGAGTTCTATGGCCCGTACAGGACATACGGCCGTACACTTCCCGCACAGGGTGCACTTGGCCTTGTCCCAGAGGATATGCCAGAGCAGGTCTTTCTGATTTAATGTGGATGGATGCATTTTTCCCACTGGTTCCATCTCTTCACCTCCATCCTTGATGGATCTACGTATGCAACATCATACTTCATTGGCTGAAATTCATAATTCTTTTCGCGCGACGGGATTGCCTCTTCGAGTCCGCACATCTCCGAGGAAAAGGCAAACATGCCCGGTCTTCCTCCGACTACTCCCGGACGAAGCTTCTTGCTGTCCTGGACCATAAACAGGGTCTTGTCCGGAAGACACCCGATGACGCAATTCGGTCCGTCAACCGTGAGAAACCTGCAGCTGTGCTTGAGCTGACGAAGAAACAGATTGTCAGGATGCCGAACGAGTTCTTCATCTTTCAACGGGGTTATAATATGCTTGTATGAGTCTATCCCCAGTCCCAGAATGTTCGTTGTATAGTGGAGTATATGGGTAAACACCTCGGAATCGGACTGATACCCCATGTATCCTTCGTAACCGCGTGACATCAGATATTCTCTGATGGGGGCAAATGCGGTATTCTCACCATTTGTCATACTTGCAACACCCTGGATAAAGAACGGGTGGCAAGCATAGAGGGTGATGGCGTAGTTTGTATTCTGTCTGCCCTGCGCCATAATGACACGGGCCTGAAGCCCTTTTCTGTCGAGGCCCAGGTACTCTGCAATCTGCATGGGGTCCCCGACCTCTTTGATCATGATTGTATCAGGCCAGAGAGAAAACACCATCATGGAACCGTCTTCTTCTCCCAGCCTTCTCAGATCAACCCGTATTTTCATGAGCCGATTTGCGATCTCGGCTTCTGAAAGGCCGTCCCATTCATAGGGATATTCGTACACGCGTATGAGGTATACATCCCGCTGAGGGGTCCCTGCCGGCGGCTCTTTAGACGGACGGATGGAAAACTTGTATTTTGTGAGCAGACCGAGCTCCATCATGTAGCGATCGAGTTTTTTGATGCCCTCCTGGGAAAATATCCCCGAAAGAATGGGAGACCCCTTGAACGGTTCAAGATCACCACCCAGATCGGTCATGAAGATCCCTACCCCTGATCCGTCATGGCCCTCTTTCATGACATCCAGGGCCTTGATAGCCACCATGGGTGAGAGTGGTTCTTCACTCGTTACTGCAAACAGTCGACACACGTAAAAGTTCCTCCTTAAGGCTGTCTTGTCTCTCTATGAGCGAAATCCATGCCAGAGAAAATATTGCGGGTATATCGGGAGTGAATATCTTCCATACTTCATAATTTAATTATTGATATCGAGTTGTTATAAATAATCATCTTTTTTTCAAGGCATGTTTATCGCTGCCTTGATACAAAATACTGTCTGTTACATATTCCTCAATATTGTACATTCGACTCCAATCTAAACAAATTTGTTACATTTCAAGCCGGCATCATCCGGTCTGATCTTTCTCTTCTATGAAAGTGCACGAACCCTTCATACCACAATTCATGTCCTGATCAAACAACCTCAAAACGAAAATTCTTAGGCATTTCACCGGCCGCTCAAGGATAATCGAACCACATCAATATATGCACACAGGTCTTTTGGACAAATTCGTACGAAAAAACTCTAAACCTTGATGCTCTTCCCCTTCTAATCCTTCTTTGACCTGAACCGCCGGGTATCGATGGCGTATTTCTCGACCTTGTACTGAATGATACGCTTCGTGGTGCCGAGAATGCGTGCAGCCTGACTCTGGTTTCCGCGGGCATCTTTGAGAGCATCGACGATCAGGGAACGCTCATAAGTATTGACCAGACTGGAGAGTTTACCCTCGCGTTTCTTTTCAGGGGCAGTTACCTTCATCTGCAACGACGGCGGCAGGTGAATGCTGTCTATGGTATCACCGTTTGCGAGCAGTACGGCCCTTTCGATACAGTTTTCCAGTTCGCGTACATTCCCCGGCCAGTGATAGGCAAGGAGAAGGTCTATGGCCGGTGTGGATATCCGCTTGATGGATTTCTTGAACTGTTTTGAATACTTTTCCGCAAAATAGTCTGCCAGCAGGATGATATCGCTGCCTCTTTCCCGAAGAGACGGCATGTATATGGGAAAAACATTGAGCCGGTAGTACAGATCCGAACGGAACCTTCCTGCGGCCACATCCTGTTCAAGATCCCTGTTGGTGGCTGCGATGATCCGGACATTCACCTTTACGATCCGTGTCGAACCCAGGGGCTGAAACTGCCGCTCCTGAATGACCCGAAGCAGTTTGGCCTGGGCAAGGGGTGAGAGTTCTCCTACCTCGTCAAGAAAGATGGTTCCGCCATGAGCTTCTTCGAAACGACCGCTCCTTCGTTGATTTGCTCCGGTAAAAGCACCTTTTTCATGACCGAAGAGTTCACTCTCGATCAGGGTATCGGGCATGGCGGCACAGTTCACCTCGATAAAAGGACCTGATGACCTCGGCGAGTTCCGGTGAACGGATCTGGCAACCAGTTCCTTGCCGGTACCGGTCTCTCCATGGATCATCACGGTGGTGTTCGAATCAGCGACCTGTGAGACGAGGCCGTATATCTCTTTCATTTTCTTGGAGTTCCCGATAATCTCAGATGACGGACGCTGTGTACGGCCCAGAAGATTTCTCAAGCGCCGGTTATCCTCTTCAATTGACCGGGTCTGAACCGCCTTGGCAATGAGAACGGCAACCTCACAGAGAAATTGTATCTCATAGTCCTGATTGTCCACCTGCTGGGCGATCTTGTCCGCTGAGAGTACCCCCACCACCCGGGAGTCGTATATGATGGGCACGCACAGGAAGGAGAGTTCGGAACGGTCCAGAAAACGGCGGGCTCCGGTCCGGTCGAGGAAATGTTCCTCCTTGCCCAGGTTGGCGATTACCATGGGTTTGCCTGTCTGAGCCACCTGGCCGGTAATACCCTCACCGGGTTTATACGTGATATCGAGACCCTCGATGTCTACCCCGTAGGCAAGATCGAGAATCGCTTCGCCGGAATCACGGTCGAGGATGGAAATCATTCCCCGGTCCATCCCGGTCTGTTCCGAGAGTTTCTTCAGTACCTGCTCAAGCTGTTCCCGAAGTTCCAGCGGACTTGCAAGAATCCGGGCAAGCTCATGAAGTATTTCAAGATCATCATAACTCAATGTAACCATACAATCCTTCCTTCGGTTCAATAATGATAAAGCCTTGTACCCCGCAGCTTATATCCTGTTTGTAAAGAAACGTGTTCATCCCATGCCGAAGAAACTCAATACCTTCTGCTTCACCACGTCGGCGACAATTCTCATCTCTTTGTCTTTCACATCATATACTTTCACCACATCCTTGAATTCCTCGTCCGGGATGAGTTCTCCCAGTATGCTGGGAAGCCCGTTCAGCCAGGAGGTATTCAAAAATACGCCATCTTTCCACGGGAAGATGGCCACGAAGAATATTCTGTTCTCCACAAGGTCCTGGAAGAAGTGGGTCCCGAAAGACAACTCAGGCATGAAGTTTCCTTCTATGGAGGCGATCTCGCCGAGCACCATTATGTTGTTGATCTCTGAAAAATGCACCGGAACCCCGAGCGACGGTGTCGTTGTTCCCCACCTGCCGGGACCGAGAAGCATAGTGGGAATATCTTCTCTGCTCGTTATCTGCCGGTTCAGCTCACCGATCACCCGGGCAACGCCATACTTCTGCTGCAGCGGCAGGGCATTGTATGCAAGCGGCTCCACATAGATAATCCTCTCGATCGGCTGGGAGATACTTCCTCCCATGAAGTTCCCGTCCATACTGAAGAGGATGTTCTCTTCATCAATACGGGTAGGAAACTGCACGGGCTTCTCTTCGCCTATGGTCTGAAGCGGTCTGCACTGGACAAGGTTGATCTGAAACCCGCCGTTATGGGTGAAATTGACGGTAAACTCTATATCCACAGGGTATTCGTACTGCATCTCCAGGGTCTTAAGCATGGTGTGCATGAGTTCAGCAAAGGACGTGTTCGACAAGAGTTCATCAAAGGTGATGATCCAGGACTTCTCGTCATTCCTCCCGAGGTCGCGGAGCTTCTGCGTGGTTTCTTCATCCTCTACGGCAATATGCTTGATGGGGATATCGAGTTTTTCTTTCATCAGGTTGAAGAACGAGGCCGTCTGGAGGACATTATCCCTCGTATTTATTACATCCACACTGTGCTGTGAATATGTCCTCAGTTCATCGTTGCCGGCAAACGGTCTGGACAGGGGGTCGTCCAGGGCGACGAGCCGCGGATAATCGCCCTCGACCCGGTCAACCGCCCGGGTTCCCAGCCCGAATACGAGCCTGAGCATACCGGCTCTCGAGTCCATGCCTTTTTTCCAGACAAAGGTATTGTGAGACACCCCGACGCCTCCGATGTCCGGGAAGAAATAATGCTGGCGATACGACCCGGAAACCCGCTGTACCAGCAGGGCCATCTGCTCGTCATGATATTCGAGGCCCCGTTGTCTGCGATATATCAGGGCATCTTCATTCATGGTGCTTGCAAAGATCTTTTTGACCGCATCTTCAAACTTTTCGTAACGCTCCTCGGGAGACCCCTGGTTCGCACAGAATATGCTCTCATACTTTCCGGCAAAGGCATTACCGAATGAATCCTCCAGCAGGGAGCTGGAACGCACTATGATGGGAGACTGGCCGAAGTACTCTATGATCTGAAAGAAATGTTCTTTAATGTCGTCGGGGAACGCGCCTATCAGCATCCTGTCTGCAAGGACAGGGGCCACCTTGAAATATCCTTCCTGGGTTTTCTGCTCCATCCTCAGCTTCCAGCAGTCGTTATTCACCAGATACGAGTAAAACACGTCCGAGCCGATGTAGAATGAATCATGCGGTTCCAGGTAATCTTCCCATTTCAGGTTCGTATCTTTTGACAGGAGCTTTCTTGCCAGGATAAGGCCCACTGTCTTGCCCCCGACAAAACCGGAGCCTATCAGTCTCGACTTGATCTCCAGGAGGTCTTCCAGGGTCAGGTGCTCCATAACAAGCTCCGACATCCTGATATCTTTGGTCACCATGATCTCGCACAACTGCTTGATCATCTTTTTCCTTTCGAGAATATCGGAATCCTCTCCAAGCAGATCTTCCGCCTTCATAAAGAGCCTGTCCCAGTAATCGAGATTCCTTCTCGCTCCCTCGGCAAATCTCGACATATGAGAGAAAAGCTTTGATGCATCGAGACTGTTCGTTATGGGAATAAAGTTCTCGTCCTTTTCCAGGTGAGGGAGAAACATGGTGGGAGAATACCGCTTCCAGACTTTCAACGGCTGCACGTAAAAGTCATCTTCACAGTTATAGGTATCGAGCAGTACCTGTGTTGTTTCTCGAATCCGAGCAACGGTCGCATAGGAATGCCGGTTTCTGATCAGGGCGAAATAGGCGATGGTCTTCAGTTCGAAGAGATACGGGCAAGTAATGAGGAAAAAGTTCCCGATCATCAGGTCTGTCGCCCATGCCGACAGCAGGTCCGAAAGGCTGTCGAACACGTAGAATGCACCCTCTCCCTGGTCAGTGACAATGGTATGTACCTCGGTGGAAAACGATTCGAACCCGACGGAGGAATCCAGGGTGTAGATAGTAAGGTTCTCTCTCGGCTTGAACAGCGGTTCATGCTGGGCGAACCGCATATATATGACCTTGTTGTTTTCCTCCAGTGCCTTCTCCACAAAGGGTGTGACTATGGCCTTGTAATCCTTGATGTCATCGACCTGCCATACAACATTGTCGCCGATGCGCAGCCAGTCAATAACCGCATCAAGACCATGGATGCCTGTAGTTACTCGTTTTAGCGACTTCATTTGATCCCCTCATTCTCTATGGTTGTTTTTCCAGGTTTTGTGAACAGGGTCTTTGATGAACCGGAAAAAAGGCGACATGCTCATTCTCAGCACATGAACATACGGAAACGTCAATAAACTCTGGCTCCCTCAATGTGTTATCCCTATTTTGTCCGTTCCGTTCACTGCCACAGCAATGATCAATCCTATTTTTAAAAAACTTACTTTTGTATACCTTCATTCAGATCCATTATTCAACAAATTTGTTTTTCTCTTGTTCAAAAATACTGGTCGTGCCTATGTTCCTCGACCATTAACCCACAAAATCAATATGTACGTTCAAACAGAAAAACGACAGGTATCATCACATCCCGTTCGTATGAATACCTCTTTTAGATCTATTCATACACAATATTGATTCAAATATGAACCCCAATAATTATTTAGAACAATATTATTCTTTAATAATTCATTTGATACAATAATGTTGTCTTGTGCTACCCGCATATTCTCGAGATTAATTATGTATATTCAATAAGTTACATAATTTTAACAGGTTTGGCATTATGGTTGCTCAATGAGAAGGCATCAAACGGAAAAGGAGATTTACTATGATTAGTTCCGGAGATACTGCTTGGATGCTCGTAGCGACGGCACTTGTTATGCTCATGACCCCTGGTCTGGCACTCTTTTATGGGGGGCTCGTAAGGTCGAAGAACGTACTTGGCACTATGATGCAGAGCTTTGTGTGCCTGGGCGTCATTTCGATCATTTGGGTATTGTATGGATACAGCATGGCTTTCGGTGATGATATCCTTGGCATAATCGGTGCACCTGTCTGGCTTGGATTGAAAGGGGTGGGACTGAAAGCAGGCCCCTATTCGGAAACGATTCCCCATCTGCTTTTTGTTGCCTTCCAGCTCATGTTCGCCATCATCACACCTGCCCTTATCACGGGTGCCTTTGCCGAGAGAATGAAGTTCTCGGCATTCCTGATCTTCACGGCTGCCTGGGCCACCTTTGTGTATCTTCCCGTGTGTCACTGGGTATGGGGCGGCGGCTGGCTTGGTAAAATGGGTGCACTGGACTTTGCAGGAGGAACCGTTATCCATATAAACTCCGGTACAGCTGCATTGATGGCTGCACTTATCATCGGGAAACGAAAAGGGTATCAGACTCAACCGATTTACCCGCACAACCTCACCATGACGGTCCTGGGTGCAGCTCTCCTATGGTTCGGCTGGTTCGGGTTCAATGCGGGAAGCGCCCTGGCCTCCAATGGTTCTGCCGTACTGGCGTTCTTTACCACACAGGTAGCTACCGGTACTGCGGTGCTGTCCTGGATCCTCATGGAAAAGATCATCCGGGGTAAGCCCACCACCCTGGGCGCTGCAAGCGGCGCGCTTGCAGGTCTGGTTGCCATAACCCCCGCAGCAGGTTTTGTAGGGTCAACTGCAGCGATCATTATCGGTCTTTTTGCCGGCATCTTCTGCTACCTGGGTGTGCTGCTCAAGGAAAAACTCGGCTACGACGATTCATTGGACGTTGTAGCGGTGCATGGACTCGGCGGACTCTGGGGAGCACTTGCCACCGGGTTGTTCGCTTCATACGGAGCCCAGGGACTCTTCTTCGGCAATGCGCATCAATTTGTCGTACAGGCCATTGGCGCACTCGCTGCCATTGTCTTCTCTGCTGTCGTGACGACAGTTATCCTGCTGATCATCAAACATACGATCGGGCTGAGGGTCAGCGAGGAGGAAGAGGTCCAGGGCCTTGACCAGAGCCTGCATGGCGAAACCGGCTACTACCTGCAGTAGTGTCTATTATAAGAGGAAAGGAGCGCTCACTATGAAAAAGATTGAAGCTATTATAAAACCATTCAAGCTCGATGAGGTAAAAGAACAACTGCATTCAAAAGGCATCACCGGTATGACCATTACAGAGGTAAAGGGATTCGGCAGGCAGAAGGGACATCGAGAGATATACCGTGGTGCTGAATATACCGTGGACCTTATCCCGAAGATCAAACTGGAGATCGTGGTGGCCGCGGATATGATAGACACCGTAGTGGATGTCATCATGAAAGCCGCCAGGACCGGTAAGATCGGAGACGGCAAGATATTTATTCTCCCGCTGGAAGAAGTGATCCGCATACGTACCGGCGAATCGGGAAAAGAAGCGATCTAGCACAGAGAGCGCACGGTTGAGGACTGTGCCACCTGTTCTCAATCGTGCGCACCGCACCCACACCATGTATATGGCTATGAACTTCACCTCAGGCAGGATGATAACAGGGGCTGCTCAGTCAGAATCCCTCACACAGAGGATCGATGAAGAGATCAAGTCCCTGTTTTATGAACATTTTGGTGACCGCCTGCCCGGATGCACGCTCATAGCCCTTGGGGGATACGGCAGGAGGGATCTCTGTCCATACTCCGATCTTGATCTTCTTCTGCTCGTCGAGAGAAGAACCACCAGAAAAGAGATAACAGCGGCCATCGAGGATATTCTCTATCCGCTCTGGGACAAGGGTTTCAATGCGAGTTACAGCGTCAGGACAGTAAAAGAAACCCTGCATGATGCAAAGGACGATTTCTTCTTCAGAACATCCCTGATCGATGCCAGGTACATCTGCGGTTCCGATCTCCTGGCAACAAAACTCACTCATGTCCTTGAAAAGAAGATATCATTGAGGAATACCAGGAAGTTCGTATCGGATCTCTTGTCTCACACGCATAAACGGCACGCCAAATTCGGTGATACATCATACATACTGGAACCCGATCTCAAGGAAGGTCATGGAGGACTGCGGGATTATCAGACCGTCATGTGGGCCATGAAGGTGATCTCACAGACAAAGAATAAGCTGCCTGATCTCATCACCCCGATGGATATACACGAGCTTGGCGTAGCACACGATTTTATCCTGAAGATACGGTATCTCCTCCATGAGATATCCGGCAGGAAGAACGATCGCATGTATCTGGAATTTCAGGAAGTCCTGGCCAAAGAAATGGTCTTTTCCGGCAGTGACGTAGAGACCTCGGTGGAGACCTTCATGAAACAATTTCACAGGCAGGCTCTGACCATAAAATCCATCACCGATTCCTTTCTGTTCTCTCTTGCACATACCCTGAACCTGACGAAAAGCCCGGCCGACAGGGTGATCGATGAGCATTTCAAGTTGACTGCAGGGCAGCTGACATTCACGAACCCTGGAGAAGTACGGAGATCCCCTTACCTGATCATGAGGGCATTCGAACACCTGGCAGCAGGGGACTACACCTTCTCTCCATCTGCACGTTTTCTGATCAGGAAATCTTTCGATCTTGCAGAAGATCTGCGGAATAGCAGCCAGGCTCATGAAACATTCTTGAGGATTCTTTCCATGAAGAAATCGGCAAAGATCCTTACCTGCATGCTCGAGACGGGGCTGCTTGAGCTCTTCATCCCGGAGTTTGAAAAAATAAAGGGCCGTACGATCTTCGACCTGTACCATACCTACACCGTTGATCTGCACAGCATACAAACAGTTGCTGAGCTCAATGCACTTGAAGAGAGCGAACCCGAGATATTCAGCAGGGTGAACGACAGGAATGCACTGTATCTGAGCGCTTTCCTGCATGATATCGGAAAAGGTTACGGCCTCAAACATGAGATTGTCGGGGCCGACATAGCCGGTTCCATCTCTACTCGGTTCGACCTGAGCGGTGACAGCGTAGATCTTGTGCGGTTCCTCATACACAACCATATTGTAATGGCCGACCTGGCCACCAAACTGGATCTTACAGAAGAAAGGGTTGCCGTCGAGTTCGCCCGAAAGATGAAAGATCCGCAACGGCTGTCCATGCTCTATCTCCTGACGGTTGCAGACTCAAAGGCGACAGGACCTCTCGGATGGAACGAATGGAAGGAGGCCCTGTTGAGCGAGCTCTATGCCAAGGCCCTGCATGTTATGGAGAAAGGCATCTTCAAAGATCCGGCGAATACTCAACTGCTCGAGAGAAAGTGGGAACAGCTCATGCGCGAGATCGCTCGAAAGCCCGGACACAGACATGCACGTCCTCTGTGGGCCCTTCCCCAGGCGTATATTCTCTATTCCGACACCCCGGACATCATCAGGCACATGGACCTGAGAAGCCGTATAGATGGGCCTGAGGATATCGAGGTGGATGTCACGCTCAAGGACAAACATGTTACACTCACCATTATCACCCGCGACCGCCCCGGACTGTTTTCAATGCTTACAGGCATCCTTGCCATGAACCACCTGGAGATCATCTCGGCAAAGGTCTTTACCTGGCTCGATGGCGTGGCGGTGGACGTCTTCAAGGTGATCCCGCCCTGGCCGGATTTTTCCGAGTGGCACAAGATCACCGCTCAGTTCAAGAAGGCAACAACAGGGAATATGGATATCAGGGCCAGGCTCGCATCGACAAAGGCCCTGAAGAATAACGACCAGAATGCCCCCAACGCCACGCAGAAGGCATCGATCACCATTGATAACGAGACATCCGACTTTTTCACCCTTGTTGAAATACGTGCACAAAACTCTCTGGGCATGCTATACCATGTGTCACGCACCATAACCGGGTTCGGGCTTGACATACATCGTGCTTTTGTGTCACGCAACGGTGATCTCGGCTCTAACGTTTTTTATGTGGTGGATGCCCTCGGTGAGAAGATTGAAGACGAACAGCGCCGGTTGAAACTGTCCGCCGACATACAAAGGGTGATAGATGATTCCTGGAAAAGAGAGGAGAACCCCCTTCATGACGGGGGACAGGAAATACCGGCACCATGAACCGGAAAATTGAACAAAACAGGGATAAATAAATGCTGAACAAACGGATCATTATCTGTCTCGATGTACGGGACGGCAAGACCACGAAAGGGATCAAGTTCAAGGGAAATGTCGATATCGGCGATCCCGTATCCATGGCAAAACAATACTATGAAGATGGTGTTGATGAACTGGTGTTCTACGATATCACGGCTTCACACGAGAAGAGAGACATCATGATCGATGTCGTGGACAAAGTCGCAAGAGAGATCTTTATTCCGTTTTCCGTCGGCGGCGGCATACGAAGCCTCGATGACATGTACCGCACACTGGATGCCGGCGCAGAAAAGATCAGCGTCAATACCTCCGCCGTGCTCAATCCCGATATCATCTCCCTGGGCGCCCGTCAGTTCGGCAACCAGTGTATCGTCCTGGGTATGGACGCAAAACAGGTGGAAAAGTCACAGAAGATACCATCTGGATACGAGGTTGTCATAAACGGCGGCAGAACGCCCATGGGCATCGATGCCCTTCAGTGGGCGAAAAAAGCCCAGGACCTCGGTGCCGGAGAGATCTGCCTGAATTCCATCGATGCGGACGGCACCAACGAGGGTTATGAACTTCAGCTCACTGCAATGATTTCAAGCAATGTGAGCATCCCGGTTATTGCATCTGGCGGCGCAGGCAAGCCCGAACACCTGCGGGATGTCTTCACCCAGGCAGGAGCAGATGCAGCGCTCATCGCCTCCATGGTCCACTACGGATGGTATTCCATGCAGGATATCAAATCTTACCTTAAGGCCGAAGGTGTGCCTGTGAGGGATGTAATATAGAATAGCTGGAGTAATTGAGTACTGGAGTACTGGAAAAAAAACAGAATCCAGGAGCCAGAATTGAGGAGCCAGAATAATCCCTTAAAAACAATAAGAAACTATATTACCGCAGAGACGCCGAGGGCGCAGAGGTTTAATACCTTTCTTCCAATCGGGAGATGGCGATTGGAGAAAGAAATCCTCGTTATTGTACCCATTATGAGTACAAACGTACCCATATAAAATACGAAAAAATCCTTTGTCTCCTTATATTTTTTGACAAGCTATAATTATGGGTATAATATTCGCTTGTTTACGTACGTATGGCATC
>ERZ795057.1013-NODE-1013-length-26071-cov-9.134763_pt1 | contig 26071 bp, 20 predicted proteins | sample MGYA00375141_ERZ795057 | MGnify/ENA primary metagenome ERZ795057 (study PRJEB30186, sample SAMN05720163) | activated sludge metagenome | isolation source: Anaerobic digester | place: Hong Kong | collected 2015-01-26 ... | reverse complement strand
AATTTGTTATATATAAGAGATAAACAACATCCGCAAAAGGGGATTCATGAAAGAGCATAATGCTGACATTTATAATTCATCTGAAATAGAGACAGAAATACAAACCGACCGGCTTACATCCTTTCTGATCAGAATAGGTGAAAGGCTTTATAATCCTGTAAAGATTACCGTGATAGCTGTTGCGGCATCCGAGGTTATTTCAATAGCTATCATCTATCTCTTCTGTGAATATATTATAAAAAGCCATAATCTTTCGTCATACCTGGTAACTATAATAATAGCTTTTGCCTGTTCCTTTTCCATTTCAGCTATACTGGTTCTCATTATTAAAAGGTTCACAGATCTTGTGCAGAAACAGAAACTGATCATTGAAGATGAGAAGAGAAAGAGCGACAGGCTGCTCCTTAACGTCCTCCCCTACCGGATTGTTGATAACCTTAAAGTCAGGGGTGAGTCGAAACCTGAACTTTTCAAAGATGTCACGGTCTTCTTTTCAGATTTTGTAGGGTTTACAAAAATTTCATCCACCCTTGAACCTGAGTTTTTAATATCGGAGCTCAACGAAATATTTACCAGGTTCGATGAGATTATGCAGCAGAACGGATGCGAGAGGATCAAGACTATCGGTGATGCTTTTCTCAGTGTGTGCGGCATGCCTGACCCCAGGCCGGATCATGCGGAAAGGATGGCAAAATCCGCTAAAGAGATAACAGCCTATCTGATTGAAAGAAACAGGAGCAGCAGGCTGGAATGGAAAGTAAGGATAGGACTTCACAGCGGTCCGGTTGTGGGTGGGATAGTGGGTATTCATAAGTACATATACGACATCTTCGGGGACAGCGTAAACACAGCAAGCAGGATGGAGTCCCTGAGCGAGCCGATGAAGATTCATGTCTCTGAAACCACCTATAACCTGATAAAGGATAAGTTTTCATTTACAGAACAGCCGGAAGTTGAGGTGAAGGGGAAGGGTGTTATGAAAACATACTTCATTGATTAATGATAATGGATATCTGTAAATGAACAGAAAAAAAATATTTATCATACTGCTTCTTTTCTATACTCTTCCCCTTGCAGCATTAATTAAAACCGGTGTCAGGGCTCCATATTTCCAGGTAACTGACGGGAATAACAGGACTCTCTACTCGACGGATCTGCAGGGGAGGGTGATTATAGGTTTTTATGAAAGCAGGGATACATCTGAAAAAAACAATGCTCTTAAGGATGAACTGAACAGTTTCAGAAGCGGAGCTGCGGGTACAGTGAAACAGAAAACCTTCAGGCTTGCGGTAATTGACGCAAGCAGTGCAAATATTGCCACCTCCTGGGCCTGGCGGAAGAACATGAAAAAAAAATCTGCTGAACTGGGGATACATATTTATGGTGACTGGAACGGAAAAATGAAAAGGGATTTTTCCTTTCCGGAGAATGAATCTGTCTTTATTATTATAGACCGGAAAAATATCGTACGCTACACATGTGCGGGAAAGGTGCCTGAAACTGAATTCGTGAAAATAAAGAATCTGATAAAGAAAATTTTTTCCGAGTAAGGTTTTCCTGTCCGCATATTATCCTATAACCGGGCAGATAAAATGCTGATATAATCTCCGCTAATTTACAATTGAAGATCTGATGAAAGAGAGAAGTGAGCAACAGATCTTTTATGCGGAAGGAGCTTTATGATTTTATTTTAAGGAGACTTTATGAAATCAGGTTTGCAGCGTATTTTTTTTATTGTTACCCCCTTTCTGATTTATGCCCTCTATCGCACCGGGTCGTCGGTATTTAAAAATTCATCTTCTGAGTTTGTAATATATAGTGAAGTATTTGCACTGGTTGCAATTATCAGCCTGATTTTTCTGCAGCTGAAGATGGAGGAGAAAAATTATTTTTCTTTTGCAGTTCTCGGGGCCCTTGTTTTTTTAATTACAGCGGGTTTTTATAAAGGCCCGGATACAGTTGCAGAACCGGAATATATTAACGACCTGCTTGAATTCACCCTGTCGCGGCCTGAATCTGTATTATACTTTTCATTTTTTTTGATGGCTTCCCTTCCTCCGGTATTAGGGAAAGAAACCTTTACCTGTTATTTCGCAAAGCCCGGGGTGCCGGAGATATTCTGGGGTACAAGACTTTTCAGTGCTGTTAACCTGGTAATAAATTATTTCTGGGCTGTTATATTTGCCCTATCCATTGGCTCCCAGTTTTTTAAAGAGGATATTTTCGCGGTAACTATTCCTGTGGCACTGCAGCTTCTGGTCGGAGCTCCTGTAACAGTGTTTCTTATCCCCTTTCTTCAGAAAAAACTCGCTTTTGTTGAGAAGGGCGCACCAAGGGATTTTCTGCAGTCAGCGGAACAGGCGGTTACCGGTATGCCCTATGTTTTTGACAGAAAGGCGGCTGGTGATTTAAATATAGTGATCCAGTTTATAATAACCGGCGGGGAGGAGATAGAGGGTTATATTGAGATTAAGGATGGTGAATGCTCCTATCGTGAGGGGGTGCATGGGGCCCCGAATATGACCATGAAGTCTCCGGCGGATATCTATCTTAAAATAGCCAGAAATGAAATAAGCGGTCCGGATGCTTTTTTTAAAAAGCTTATTTCAATCGAGGGTGATTTTAGTATAGCCCTGAAGATGGATCAGATTTTCGGCATGAGTTCACCTCCAGTTAAAAAAAGGACAGGGAAGCTGTTTAAAAAAATCAGAAATAAAAGAGACGGTGAAGAGGAGATACGTATTGTAAAAAGATATTTTAAAATGGAGCCCGGAGAGGTAAAAAAAGTCCTTCTAATTCAGGGGAGCCCGAGAAAAGCAGGTACGAGTAAAACAGCAATACTTGCAGATGCGTTTCTTGAAGGATGCAGGAAGGCCGGGGCTGAAACCGAAATCGTAAACCTCTCAGGGATGAATATTAATGCCTGTACAGGATGTTATACCTGCTGGACCCGGACTCCGGGGAAATGCATATTTAATGATGATGCTGCTGAAATAATGAGAAAGGAGGATGAGGCTGATCTGGTGGTTTACGCATCCCCCCTCTATGTTTTTGGAATAGTCTCCACTTTAAAAAAATATCTGGACCGCAAAATTCCCATGCTGCAGCCCTACCTGGTACATGGAAAGACAGAAATGACATCACACCCTGTAAGGGAGGGGTGGCGTAAATCGAGGAATATAGCAATACTCGGGGTCTGCGGATTTCCTGAAGCGGATAATTTCCAGGCAGTTTCAGCATATTTTCATTTTATGGCAAATCAGAGCGGTCTGCACGGCACAAGGATAATAACCGAGATATACAGGCCGGCCTCAGAAATTCTTGATAACGGATTTTACAGTGAAGAGACAGAGCGGGTCCTCGATCTGGCGCGCATCGCAGGGGAGCAGGTTGTTAAAAACGGGACAGTAGAAAAAAGCGTGATGCAGGGGATTTCTGAAGTACGGATTGATATGGATTCATTTATAGATTTAGCCAATAAGACATGGGACAGATGTATAAGTGAAGGGAAAACCCTTTCCCGGATACAGGAGGAATTTCAGGGAAACAATAAAAAGGGATAAATTCCCTTAATTTTTTTTACTCTTCAAGGTCCCAGAAAAAGTCTTTGTTTGTAAGTTCTTTCTCCTCCTCCTTTTCCCCCTCCTGTCCGGGCCTTTCAGGGAGGTTTTCCCCTCCTGAATATATATACTCAATCTGGTCTTCAAGGTCTGCTGTCTCCTCCTCCCAGTAGCGGTCAGTACCGAAGTGCGGAAAGATTCCGGGGAATGCCGGGTCGAGCCATCGCTTTGCGATCCAGGTTGAGTAATGAATATAACGGAGCGCGCGGAGGGGCTCAACAAGCTGCAGCCATGAATACTCGAAGTCCCTGAACTCACGGTAGCCTGAAATCAGCATATCTCTCTGCCTGCGCCCTTCGTCATCACGTGACTGTATAAGCATCCAGATGTCCTGAACTGCCGGCCCTGTGAGGAAATCATCAAAGTCAAGGAAGAAAAAACCGTTTACCCCTTTAAGCAGGTTTCCGGGGTGGCAGTCCCCGTGGATTCGGTGTACAGGGACATCAGCCGCAAGGGAACTGTATATCCCCGCAATCTCTTTCACCGCATTGCTGTATCTATCCCGTATATGATCAGGGAGGAAATTATTTTCAATGAGAAACTCAAGGGGTTTAAGGGCGTAACTCTCCGCTGTAAGGGAAAGCCTGTGAACAGCAGGTTTAGCGCTCCCGTTATTGTGTATCCGTGCGATAAGGCGCCCCAGGTTTAAAAGCTCCTCATCTGAAAGCTCTTCAGGGATGCGCCCCCCGGTGCGCGGCCAGACGGCGAAGAAGATACCCTCCGCTTCCCGCAGGGTACCTCCATCCGGGAAAGAGAGGGGCGCGCAAACAGGAACCTCATTTTCATCAAGTTCGTTAAGGAAGGCATGTTCCTCAAGGATCTGTTCCCCTGTCCATCTCCCCGGCCTGTAGAACTTTACGATTATGTGGGAGCCCTCTTCAAGGCGGAGGTCATAAACCCGGTTCTCATAGCTGTTGAGAACCATGTAGTGCCCGGATGTAGTGAAGCCGTTCTCTTCAACAGCTTTAATTACTATATCCGGAGTCAGTGTATAGAAAAGGTTGCTCATTAAAATCCGCCTTTACCGGTTTATGGTTCAAAAGGGTATTGATTCAGAATAGTCAGAAATCATCAATGACTTTTTGATAAAACCGGCAGCTGATTTTCAGTTATTAAAAAATAATGCGGAATCACCAGCTTTGACTGAAAGAGCACCTGAATTTTAACAGCAGCTACATTACGAGATTACTGTGCCTTTGTATTGCTATCCTGAGAAGATATGCTATATTAAAAAATATGCTTATACCGCCGGTATATCTCTCCTTAATCATACCCGCATGCATACTGCAGATTTTTAAATACAGTATATCCAGACTGGTGGTTATGAGGACAAAGTCGGCATAGATAGTTTCTTTACCATATTTTTTTATTATATGGGACACAATATTATCTATTTCAGCGGATTTATAATACATCTTCCTGTAATAATGTTTCCGGGTCGGAGGAATTTCTCTTATCATTTTTTCAATAAGTGATATCCTTGCAATTCTGTAACCTAAATGTATCGTTTCAGCAGTTGAAGAATTGAAGTTGTCAGGATATTTTTCAAAGTAAGCCGCACCCAGTTCCAGCATATCGTCTGTTTCAAAGGCAAAATTTCCCTGGAGCATTATCAGCGCGTCTTTAAAACTATTGTAGTCAGGTGACAGCCTGAACAATTCTGCAGCAGAAACCGGTGCATTCCCGGTGCCGCCTGTATTATTCCGGGCAGAACCGGAACTGTGATTGTCCTTCAGGTTCTCGTAATAGCAGGATGGGTGCTTTCTGCCATGAGAGGATCTGAAGATGGAAAATAAATTCAACGGGTTCATTTTCTTTCCTCCATTAGTTGATTAAATTTTTATCACATGCTTTACGGTTCCCCTGCATAAAGTCCGGTTCATCCCATAAACAGCATGTACATCAGTCATACTATTCTTATTCAGAATGCTGATATGTACTTGATAATTTCCTGATTTAATTAATGCAATAGCAGGAGTGTTTAAAATAACGGGTCGTTCCGGTTATTTTTCTGTATTTATTTTAGCTACAGGATAAATGGAGTTTAATTGCAGGTATTAATAGGTTTTTTAAGAGTGATTTTTTTTCTTTATGGCGGATCTCAGAAGGTCTGTTATATTGAAAAATATGCTTATTCCGCCCGTGTATCTCTCTTTTACCATACCTGCATGCATGCTGAGTATTTTAAAGTAGAGCACATCAAGGCCGGTAGTTATTAAAAGGAAATCATCATAAATTGTTTCCAGCCCGAAATTTTTGATTATATACCCGACAATGGCGTTTATTTCATCTGTTTTATAGTACATTTTACGGTAGCAGAATTTACGTTCTTCCGGAATATCTTTAATTATCTGTTCTGTCAGACATGTTCTGGCTATCCTGTAGCCTATATGAATCTCTTCATCTGTTGAGGAATTAAAATTGTCAGGATACCTTTCAAAATATGACTCGCCAATTTCTATCATGTCTTCGGCGTCAAATGTAAATTCCCCGTTGAGATTTATTAATGTATCCTTAAAGCTTTCGTAGTCAGGAGAGATGGTTAATAGTCGCGGGGCTGAAATTAAAGAGCCGGTGATGCCCCCGCTTTCAGTTTCGTTTTCCTGAAGCTCTTCCGGTTTTATATTTTCATTGATGCTGTATACAGGTTTTCTTTCATGAGAGGTTTTTAAAACAAAAAGAAAATTCAACGGGTTCATTTCCTTCCCTCCGGTTATAATTTTTTATAAACGGGTTCATCCCTCCTTTATAAAACCAAATGAGTCTATATAAAGGTGATGTTAAAATCTTTCTACGTTATAACAGTTAACCGGTTATGTAAATTAATGCAATAGCCGTTTCGGTTATTTTTCTGTACTCGTTATGGTTACTGCGGTAATGGAGCAAAACTTGCAGGCATTAAAATCTGTCTGATAGAGAAGGAGTTTAAAAGCAGGATTAAAGTTCAGGAAAATTTTCATTAAGGGGAATTTCGAAATAAAATTCGGCCCACTTCCCGTGCTCCGAATCTGCCCATATATGGCCGCCATGAAGCTGGATTATTTTCCAGGTTACATACAGACCGACACCGTGGCCCTTTCTCTCGGCCAGTTCAGGGGTTTTTAAAATAGAGAAGCGCTTGAAAAGGTTCATCTTCTCACTTTCCGGAAATCCGGGCCCTTCGTTCCATACAGCGACCCTCAGCATGTCATCCTTGATGCTGATCTTCAGCAGTACTTCAGCACCCTTGTCGCTGTACTTGGCGGCATTGCTTAGAAAATTGGTCAGCACGATTTTCATAAGTTCAGGGTCGCATTTTAAATTGGGAAGAACCTTTACCGTTTCTTCACGAAATGATATATTTTTTGAAATGAAGAGGGGGTTTACTATATCGATGGAGTGAAGTATTACGTCCCTGTAGAAATCTACGATTTTTGTTCTCATCTTTATCTCGCCGTTTTCTATACCGGCAAGACTCAGGTATTCTCCTGTGAGGTTTAGAAGGTATTCAGCTTTTGCTATTATCCTGTCTGTGGCGTGTTTTTGCTTTTTACCGATCTCGCCGAAAAAACCGGAGGAGAGGGTCTGTGCGGTCATTATTATTGATGTGAGCGGATTTTTAAGTTCATGGCTTACAAAGCTGAGCATCTCCATGTAGGATGACATGGCAGTGGAGAGCTGCTCTATGATATAGGCCTTTTCCACAGCCTGGCCCATTCTCTGAGCAAAAGCCATCTGCAGGCTCACCTCATGCTTTCCATAGGCGTCGGGAGTTCGTGACCTGCACATGAATACACCGACAGGGCGATCATCAACCATGAGAGGGCATACCATTGATGACATAATCCCCTCCCGAACAAGATGTTTTGTCGATTCACTCATGGGGTGGGTTTTAGCATGGGATCTCATGTCATTTATTACACTTGGTATACCTGACTGAAAAACCCTTCTTATTGAACCTGTAATAACATCTGATGCGAATCCTTTTTTAAGGTATACCTGGTTGTAAACTGTTTTTACGGAGTGCAGCACCATCCTTGTATTATCATCCTCCAGGAAGGCGACATCCATGCGGTCACAGGGGATGATTTTTTTTGTTTCGCTGAAAAGGAAGTCAAGAATATCGGCCAGGGAATTTCCGCCGGCAACCTTCATATTGATTGCTTCAAGTATAAATCTTTCTGTTTCAGAAAAACTTTCAGGTTTCAGCAGGTCCTGTTCTTCAAAAAAAATCAGTGTATTTTCCGTCATGTCCGCGTCCTTTTTGTCCGTTGCTCAATAAATATAATATAATACAGATGTTCTAATGCTGATACATTTATTTATTTTTTTAAATCAGTATTTATTCCTTAACTTTTTATAGAAAAAATGCGCTATTACCCCCGCCGCCGAAGGCGGAGGGGGTATATAATTTTTACTTTTTGCATTAAAATATATGTTCAGGAATTATTACTGTTTTTTAATTATACTTAAACAATCTTATTCCTGGTTGCCGGGAATTCTGCTGCGGTAAGTGAATTATGGGATTTTTTAATAAAAGATTAGTGCTTATCACAGAAAATTGCTTATCTGATGACAGATCGTATAACATTTTTTTTATTTGCAGAGAAAAATGTCTGTTCATGTTTTTTGTTTCATGGAAGTTAAATGAAATAATATACTAATAAAAAGTGGTTGTTCTGTATAAATTCAGATAGTAGTTCTTGTTATAGAAGAAAAATTATCTGTTTTACTGAACTTCATATTCATATAATTATAATATAGAGGAGATTTTAATGGCTGACTATCTGAAAAACTATCCTGACTCAAAAGGCTATTTTGGTGAATATGGCGGATCTTTCATTCCTCCGGAACTGCAGGCTGAGATGGACAAAATTACTGACGCGTATTATTCCATCAGCAAATCGCATGATTTCATCAGCGAGCTCAGGAATATACGTAAACACTTCCAGGGGCGCCCCACACCTACATATTTCTGCAGAAATCTTTCAAATAAAATGGGGGGCCGCATTTACCTGAAGCGTGAAGATCTCAACCACTCTGGCGCACATAAGCTTAATCACTGCATGGGGGAAGTTCTCCTTGCGAAATATATGGGCAAAAAAAAGGTAATTGCTGAAACAGGGGCCGGGCAGCATGGCGTCGCGCTTGCTACTGCTGCTGCCTATTTCGGTCTTGAATGTGAAATTCATATGGGGGAGGTTGATATTGAGAAGGAATACCCCAATGTTGTAAGAATGAAACTTCTTGGCTCTACTCTTGTACCTGTTACGCACGGCCTTAAAACACTCAAAGAGGCGGTGGACTCCGCGTTTGAAGCATACCTTAAAGACCCGGTCACATCAATGTACTGTATAGGATCAGTTGTGGGGCCCCATCCGTTCCCTATGATGGTTCGCGACTTCCAGCATATAGTTGGGCATGAAGCGCGGGAGCAGTTTATTGAAATGACAGGTGAACTGCCCGATACTATTACCGCCTGCGTGGGTGGCGGCTCAAACGCCATGGGTCTTTTTTCAGCTTTTATAAAAGATGAAGATGTGCGGATAATCGGAGTTGAGCCCTCAGGCCGTTCACTTAAGATCGGGGATCACGCGGCAAGTCTTTCATACGGCAGGCCCGGAGTACTTCACGGTTTTAAAAGCTATCTTCTTCAGGATGACGAGGGGGCTCCCCTTCCGGTGTATTCTATTGCCAGTGGACTTGACTACCCCGGCTCAGGCCCTGAACACTGTATGCTGAAAGATAATAAAAGGGTGGAATATACCATGGTAAATGACGAGGAGTGCCTTGATGCTTTTTATACTCTGTCTAAAGTTGAAGGGATCATACCGGCACTTGAAAGCGCCCACGCGGTTGCCTTTGCAATGAAATACGCGAAGGAGAATCCGCGAAAATCGATCCTTGTAAATCTTTCAGGACGCGGTGACAAGGATATAGATTTTGTTGTGAATAATTACGGATACAGATAAAGTTATTACGCCTTTAATTCTGGCAGCAGGCTGTTTCTTTATGATCTGCTGTCAGAACTCCCCTTTTTCGCAATATTTTCCATATAAATATTTCCGTAAAAAAAAATTCGCCTGAACAGGTTTTTTTTATCACATTAGTTAAATACGACATAATTTTCAGGGAATATCTGCAATGAGTACTTTATACTACGACATACAGCCTGTTACATCACATGAGAGGATAGGTGATGTAGTTGAAAGATTTTTTAACAGAAAAAATTCCTATCTGAAGCATTACAAAAATGATATCAGGGTTAAATTCTATAAATATATTAACGGGAAAATAACTCTGGGCATACCCCTGTTGCGGACGATCCCTGAGCCCTCTTTTATTTACGGGTACTCAGGAGATGATATTGCGCACCTCTACCTGAAGCTTTCTGAATCTCTTCAGCCCGATATCCTGGTTTTCGATGTCCAGAAATGCGTTGTATTGAGAGGAGAGAGAAACGGTGAAAGGAAAGTTGTAAACAGCGATCAGGGCAATCGGCCTGTAATATACGTAAAGAACTTCATAACAGAAACCATGCTTGAGAATTCTCTTCTTTTTGAGAGTAAAAGGGTGGATTCCATACTGGAAGTTACCGAAGTCGAGCTGATGAAGTATTTTACATATGCTAAGCTTGTGACAAAGTCAAGGGCTGAATATGACAGAAGGATGCAGTATATATCATTATACGGCAGGCCCCTTGTTGTAAACAGTATAGGTGAAAAGCCGTCAGGAGAAAATGAAGGCTATGAGTATTACATGAATTATATATACTCCAGGGACAGGTTCCTCAAAGAGAACAGGAGCATCGTTTCTGAAGCGATACTCCCCATATGCTACAGGGGAAAATTCCCCTATGGTTATCTCAGGTTTAACAGTAAAGAGGATATTACAGGTGAGGAGATTGAATTCGCTTCAAAATTTGTAAGATCAATTGAAAATCATTTTATGAAAAACGGAATATTCCCCTCCGTTGAAGATAAGATGGTTGTTTCGGACATCTCTTCCGGGGGGCTGTCAGTTGTCCAGTTTGATAAAAAATTCAGTAAACTCTATACTGAAGGCAACCGCCTCTGTTTTGACCTTGCACTTACGGATGAAAAAGTGGTGAATATTCTCGCAACTGTGAAATATAACAGGCAGATAGAGAACGGCGTAATACGAACCGGCCTTCAGATCGAGAAGATGGATGCTGCTGCTCTTGAGGATTTTAACAGATATCTCTCCTCTTTAAATGATTCCGGCGAAAGCTGATATAATTATTTTTAAGTGCGGTCGTCTGAAAGTATTATCAGGTGATACTTGGAAGATTTTTCTTGCCAAAAGCCGGTTCATCACAGTAATAGTTTAACATGAGCCTCATATATAAATTCCGAATTAAAATTTCATCCGGGCGTTCCTGTATTGAGAAAAAGAACAGTGAAAGGTTTTCCCTCACCGTTTTTAAAGGAGGAGCGGATGCAGCTTAAATACGGTCTTGAAGATCGCCCGCCTTTTAAGGAAATAATTATATACGGGATGCAGTGGTTTGCCGTTACTGTTCCCGCGGTTATCATTCTCGGAAAAATTCTCGGCGGTATGCAGGGGGGCCCTGAATCCGGTATGCTTTACATGCAGAAGCTGCTGGCCCTGATGTCCCTCAGTCTTCTGGTGCAGATCTGGAGGGGGCACCGGCTTCCGCTCGTTATCGGGCCTGCCACTGTGCTGCTTATAGGGATTCTCGCCTCACAGGATAGCCCTCCCGCTGCTGTATATTCAACGATTCTGATCTGCGGAGTAGTTCTTACTCTTCTGGGTGTGAGCGGTTTTTTTACAAAGATCAGGAATCTTTTTACTCCCCGGGTGGTGGCTGTTATTCTTCTCCTTGTGGCATTTACCATGATGCCTGCCATTGTCAGTATGATCAGCGGAAGTTCCGGGCGCTGCTCCTCGGTTCATAATCTCTCTTTTGCCTTTGTTTTTATATTGATAATGTTTGGGGCGCAGAGGGTTCTTGAGGGGCTGTGGAATTCCACTCTTATTTTATGGGGGATGGTCATCGGCAGCCTGGTCTATTTCCTTATTAACCCGGACTGGATAGAGATTGCAGGAACAGCGCAATTTGAGCTGACCGGGCATTTTTTTCATAACCTTACCGGTTCAGTCGTTTTTGATCCGGGGCTGATAATAGCTTTTCTGTTATGCTTTGTCGGCCTTGCCATTAACGATCTTGGCTCCATTCAGGCAGTTGGTTCTGTTTTACAGGCTGAGGATATGCCGGCGAGGATTACACGGGGTGTTTCATTTACAGGAGTGAGTAATATTATAGCTGGATTCCTGGGGGTCATAGGCCCTCTGAATTATTCGTTCAGCCCGGGAGTTATAGCAGCCACAGGCTGCGCTGCGCGGATTACACTTGTCCCTGCAGGAATAATAATGCTTGTTCTCTCCTTTATGCCGGGAGCTCTTGTCTGTCTCTCCTTTATACCCTCTGTGGTGATTGGAGCAATTCTGCTTTATATTATGTGCAGTCAGGTGGCTGCCGGGCTTATTACGGCTGTTTCCGATATGGAAGAACCGGACTTTGATTATCTCCTGATAATAGCCTTTCCCGTACTTGCCGGAGTTACCATCGCCTTTCTTCCTGATGAAGTCACTTCTACTTTCCCATCAGGATTGAAACCGATACTTGCCAACGGTTTTGTCGTTGGCGTTCTTGTTTCACTTCTCTTTGAACATCTTATATTCAGGAATTCTAAAAAGAAAGACCGGATTGAAAGCTGAGTCTTTATATAGATAAAAATTTAATACCAGGATTATTTAATGAAAGAACAGAAGAATATACTCCTTGCTGCCGGTGAACTTTCTCTTAAACCGGAACAGGTTGCCGCTGTTGTAAAACTGCTGGAAGAGGATGCGACTGTACCCTTTATTGCCAGGTACAGAAAAGAGGTTACAGGCAACCTTGACGAAGTGGCTGTAATTGCAATCAGGGACAGGATCGACCAGCTTAATGAACTGGATAAAAGGCGGGAGGCTGTAATAAAGTCACTTACCGAGCAGGAGAAGCTTACACCTGAACTTGAAAAGCAGGTAATGGAGGCCGAGACTCTTGCAAAGCTTGAAGACATATACCTTCCCTACAGGCCGAAGCGGAGAACCAGGGGCATGATAGCAAAGGAGAAGGGCCTTGAGCCCCTTGCGGAAATTCTTTTTCTGCAGGAGGGGGGTGAGCCCGATGCCGAGGCGCTAAGGTTTATAGATTCTGAAAAGGGTGTCGGCTCCGCTGATGAGGCGCTGCAGGGAGCTGGCGATATTATTGCAGAATGGGTCAATGAGAACAGCGAAGCGAGAGACGAGGTGAGGGGTTTTTTTGCTGAAAGGTCAGCCATGTCATCCAGGGTCGTTAAAGGGAGCGAGAAAGAGGGCGCGAAATACCGCGACTACTTTGAGTGGAACGAGTCTGTGAAAGACGCTCCTTCCCACAGGATTCTTGCCCTTCTGCGCGGTTCGGATGAAGGGCATCTCCTTGTCCATTTTCTCCCTGAAGAGGAGGAGGCTGTTTCTATTCTTGAAAGAAGGTTCGTGAAGAGCGGGAATCCTGCTGCCGGATTTATAAGCGATGCGGTGAGAGACAGCTATAAAAGGCTGATGGGGCCCTCAATGGAGACTGAGTTGCGCTCCCTCCTTAAAAAGAGGGCTGATGATGAGGCGATCAGGGTTTTTGCTGAAAATGTGAAAGAGCTTCTTCTGGCGTCGCCCCTCGGCCAGAAATCTGTGCTGGCCCTTGATCCAGGCCTTCGTACCGGCTGCAAGCTGGCCTGTCTTTCAAAACAGGGGAACCTTGTTTATAATGACGCGATTTATCCCCTTGAACCCTATAACAAAACAGAAGAATCGGCGCGTAAGATTAAAGAGCTCTGCGCGAAATATAAAATTGAGGCCATTGCGATAGGTAACGGCACGGGAGGAAGGGAGGCCCTTGCCTTCTGTAAATTGATCGGCCTTGAAAACATTATAATAACCATGGTAAACGAGAGCGGCGCTTCTGTATACTCCGCATCAGAGGTGGCGCGCAGGGAGTTCCCTGACCACGATGTTACTGTAAGGGGCGCTGTCTCAATCGGGAGAAGGCTTATGGATCCCCTTGCTGAACTTGTGAAGATAGATCCCAAATCTATAGGGGTAGGGCAGTATCAGCACGATGTTGACCAGAAATCGCTTAAGAAATCCCTTGATGACGCGGTGATGAGCTGTGTTAACGCGGTTGGAGTTGAGGTAAACACGGCAAGCGGCGAACTTCTGAAATATGTTTCCGGCCTTTCTCCAAGGATGGCTGACGCTATTGTGAAGCACAGGGACGGCAGCGGCCCTTTCAGGAGCAGGGAGGACCTTAAAAAAGTTTCAGGCATGGGGCCTAAAACTTTTGAACAGGCCGCGGGTTTTCTGAGAATAAGGGAGGGAGAGAATCCCCTTGACAGGAGCGCGGTGCATCCCGAGAGCTATGGTATTGTAGGTAAAATGGCGGAGGATCTTTCATGCACGGTCAGTGATCTTATAAACGACAGTTCTCTCCGCTCCTCAATAACACTTGAAAATTATGTTACAGACAGTGTGGGTATGCCTACACTTAAGGATATAATGGCGGAGCTGGAAAAGCCCGGGCGTGATCCCAGGAAAGAGTTTGAACTTTTCAGCTTCAGGGAGGGGGTGAACGAAATAACTGATCTTGAAAAGGGGATGGCCCTTTCCGGCGTTGTGACCAATGTTACAGCATTCGGCGCCTTTGTTGATATAGGCGTTCACCAGGACGGGCTGGTGCATATAAGCCACCTTGCGGACAGGTTTATTGATAACCCGAATGATTTTATCAAGGTCAACCAGAAGGTTCAGGTTACAGTGATAGATGTGGATGTTGAAAGAAAGAGGATAGCCCTTTCCATGAAGAGCGACCCGTTCAGTGAAGTAAAGAAAGATGAAAGAAAGCCTGTAAAGCCCGAAGTCCGGAAAAAGAAGGAAACGAATGCCGGGAAAAAAAATTCCAGGCAGGAAACGAACAGGAAACCTGAATCCCCCTTTGCGGGTCTTAAAGATCTGATTAAAGATTGAGTGTAATATAGTAATATTTTATATCTATAAAGCTCCCTTTTACAGCAGAAGGGGGCTTTTATTTAAAGGATGAGTCTGACAGACCCTGCTAAGCCTGTTTATGAAGAGGCCCTGATTGACAAAACTCATTATTGTGTTATTATTAATGAAAGGTAGACAATGATAAAGTATGATAAAAAAAGAGGCAGGGCAAGAGAAGCTGTTTTTTTTACCGCGGTTCTGTTTTATATCCTCTTTGTAGTTCTTTTTATATTTTTAATGAAACACCTTACCCGGGAATATGTCATGGATGAGATAGACAAACGTCTCCTTATGACAGCAAGGAAAATCCCCTATATCCTCCCCGATGATTACCATGACCGGGCGGTGAACAGTAATTCCATATCCCTCCGTGAATACGGCGTAATTGAAAAGAAGCTTACGGATATAACCGGTATTACAGGCATGGAGTATATCTGGACCGATATTCTCATAGACGGCAGGGTTTATCTGACAACCTGTAACAGGACGGAACAGACAGATCAGCAGGGGTTGAAGATCTATTACTTCATGCCTTATGAGGATGGTGTAAGCGGGGAGGAGATGGCCGCCTTCGCGGGGGAGGAGCCGGTCTTTGCAGACTTCAGGTACAGGTGGGGACATTTCAGGGCCGTTTTTGTTCCTCTCTATTCTCCCGGCGGGAGGAAATATCTTGCCTGTGCTGAATTTACACTGGATTATGTTGAAACTATTGTCAATAAGAGCGCGATGATATCGTCACTTATTGCCCTTTTCTTCTTCTTAGCGTTTATACCTGTTTTTATAAGTTATGTATGGAACGCGAGGCAGAGGGCGACTGTACTTAAAGAGAAAAACGAGGAGATCGAGAAAAGCGAGGAGCACCTCAGGACAACCCTTAATTCAATCGGTGACGGGGTTATTGTTCTGGACCAGGAGGGAATAATAACGACCATGAATCCCGTTGCTGAAAACCTTACAGGGTGGACCTTGCGAGAGGCGGCGGGCCTTAACCTGTCAGATGTGCTGAATATTACAGACAAGGCAACGGGTGAGCGGATAACAAATCTTTTTCAGAAGATAATACATGAGGAACATAGCGGGACTTTTAATAATTACCTGATCATGGTCTCAAAGAACGGAAACGAAAAGATAATCTCGGAAAACGGCACACCCATTATTAATACTGAGGGGAGATATATAGGCTCTGTAATTGTATTAAGGGATGTAACTGAAAGGGAAAGGCTTGAGGATGAACTGAGGCAGTCCCAGAAGCTTGAATCGATCGGGCAGCTCGCAGGAGGGGTTGCTCACGATTTTAATAATATGCTTGCAGCGATCATGGGGAGCGCTGAACTGCTGGCTTTACATATTAAAGAGGACAAGATGCTGAGCCAGTACTCGGAAATAATAATCAAGGCTTCCCGGAAGGCATCGGAGCTCACCCATAAACTTCTGGCCTTCTCAAGGAAGGGGAAGAAAAAGACTGAACCTTTTGATATGCATATCTGCATAAAAAACGCTCTCACAATGCTCAGGAGAAGTATAGACAGGAAGATAGATATAGTTACTTCCCTTGACGCGAAGTACAGCATTGTTATCGGGGATAATACCCTTTTTGAAAATGTAATTCTTAATATAGGTATAAACTCCAGGGACTCGATGAAAGGAGCGGGGACATTTACAGTAGCTACATCAAATGTTGAGTTTGACAATGACTTCTGCTGCGGGTCACCTTTTGAGATAACTCCGGGAAAATATATAAGAATAAGCCTGAAAGACAGCGGCTGCGGAATTCCGGAAAAGATAAAAGATAAGATTTTTGAGCCCTTTTTTACAACCAAGAAAACAGGTAAAGGTACAGGTCTCGGGCTTTCAGTGGTTTACGGCACTGTGAAAGAACATCATGGTATGCTTTCTCTCGAGAGCAGGGAGGGGGAGGGAACCGAGATAATAATAGCGCTCCCCGTTTCATCAGAGGCAGAATATAATCCGGAACAGGTCAGCGAAGTTGATCATAAAGGTGCCGGTACAATCCTTATTATAGATGATGAAGAGATAGTACGGAAAACTTTTGAAGGGATGCTTAAAAGTATGTCCTATGATGTGATTAAAGCGTCGAACGGGGCGGAGGGTTTAAAAATTTTTGAAGAAAACAGGGATATTATCAGCGCTGTATTTCTTGATGTAATCATGCCTGTAATGGACGGGAAAGAGGCCTTTTCAAGACTGAGAGAAATGGCTCCCTCTATTCCTGTTATTATTACTACCGGGTATACATCGGCTTCAAATATAAAAAAGCTGCTTTCGACAGAGTTTACAGATTTTCTTCAGAAGCCCTTTAAGAAATCTGAACTGGCAAAGGTTATGATGAAAATTGAAAGGGAAGCTATAAAAAGGAAATAATTGCAAACCGAAGAAAGAACAGCGCCTGTTGAACATAATTAAAATCGTTGACATAACCCGCTTAATAATCGTATTAACACAGTTTAATAAAGGTTATAATAATGGTCAGTGAGAAATATACAATCTCCGAACTTGCGGCTGAATTTGACATAAGTCCCTCCACAATAAGATTTTATGAGGAGAAGGGGCTCCTTGTCCCTGATAGAAGTCAGGGTAATCAGAGGGTATATTCGCATAAACACAGGGTAAGACTGAAACTCATACTGCGGGGTAAAAGATTCGGTGCTTCTCTTGATGAAATTGCCGAAATGATAGGGATGTCTGATGTTGATATCAGTGAGATGGAACAGATAGATAAGAGCCTTTATTATATAAACAGGAAATACGAGGAGATCCAGATACATAAAAATGAGATAAAACTTTTTGAGAAGGACCTTCTTGCCCTTAAGGAGAAACTTTTAAGCAGAAAAGAGGAACTCTCCTGAATTTAACGGCTAAGGAATGAAATCTTTTTCAGTCATTACACTGATACCGTTTTTCTGAAAAAGATCCGCGGTAAGCCCGTTGCCTCCGGTTTTTTTTCCTGAAAATGTGCCGTCGTAAATCTCGCCGAATCCGCATGAGGGGCTTCCTGATTTTAATACAGCTTTTATAATACGGTTTTCTTTTGCGAGTTTAAGAGAAAGTTCCGCTCCGAGAACAAATTCAGCAGTATAATCTGAGCCGTCTTTTCCCCTGACTTTTGTTTCTCCATTTTCTGTTACTATTTCACATGTGATGCGTGGTGTCGGGAGACCGCCTAACTGCTCAGGGCAGACGGGGATTGCATCACCTGTTTCAACAAGTGATACAATCCTTTTAACAGGGGTTGATCCTCCATCGTATCTGCAGTTTATTCCTGCCAGACACGCACTGACAAGATATTCCGGTTTAGCCATAATGAATAAAAAATCCTGATTAAATCAGAAAAGCTTTTTGAGCTTTTTCGCGGCCTTGGAAGCTTTTTTATCAGCCTCTTTTTTCAGTTTGTCTTCAGCTTTAGCCTTTGCCGCATCCGCTGCCTTGTCAACAACCGCCCCGGCAATATCCTTTCCCGCGTCCTTAATAATATCAGAAAGGGAACCAAGCGTTGGCTTAACGAGTTTTGCATCAGGCTTTGAAGCGGTTCCCCTTATTTTATACTGAAGTGAAATTTCACCTTTATCGTTCAGCATCGGTTTAACCGCTGCGTCCGCAATCTGGTCTGCCTTGACATAATCTTTCATTTTTTTTGTTATCAGTTTTTCCGCCATTTTTTTTGTGCGGGCTTTTACCTTTTCAGTATGTTTAACGGCAAGGGTCATGTCTGATGCAAGATCAAGGCCCATTGAGGCTGTGTTGACTTTTCCGCCGAAGGCCATTGTGTAATCATCAGTTCCGAACCGGCCCTCCTTGAGGGTAACTATGCTGTTTTTATAATGAATAACGGCGTAACCGTTTTTCCAGTCTATCTCTTTCTGCAGGAAATCAAATTTACCTGAATAGTTCGCCAGCTGCTCCACGTTAATCATTTCATTGAATATCTGAAGCCCGGTAACCTTTCCGTAAGGCGATCCTGCCTTTATGCTTATTTCCGGATTCAGCAGCCTGCTTTTTCTGTCAAAGGGGATAACTGCCCCGTTGATATCAAAGCCGATGTCAAAGGACTTGACGCTTCCCGATTCAACTCTACCCACTGTCTTTATCCCGGCGAAAATTTTTAATGAGACGTTATCATCTTTTTCAAGATTCGCGGGATCTATCCTTATATCAAAAACTTTGGCTGTTACCTTGTAAATATTGATCTTCTGCCCTGAAGAAAGATCTGAGAAGTTTATATTGCCGTCCTCCATTCCCACTGTTCCCATGTTAATGGCTACAGGGATGTCATCAGCAGTGAGAGGTTTCGATTTCTCAACCGGTTTAGCTGTCTCTTCCTTTGCCTTTTTTTCAATCTCCGCCTTTTCTTCAGGAGTCATCTTTTTCGGCGCAAGCAGGTCGGAAAAATTGAATGCCCCGCTTTTATACCTGATAATGTTTATGCTGGGGGAATAGAGCATCAGCTCATTCAGGACAAACTTTTTTTTAAGCAGAGGCGGTATTGATATTCTGAACCTGAATGATTTCATTGAAGCGAAAATATCACTGTCTGCAACGGGTTTGTCCTTAAGAGATTCCAGGGCCGCCGGTTTTTTAAAATTTGATATCTTCACGTCACTAACCGTAAAGCCCGATATTGCGGAAAAAAGGCCCCCGCTGAAATCCCCGATTCGTACCTGCCTGTTAAGCTGTTTCTCCATCTGGTTTTCAACGAACGGTTTATCGATAATTATTGAAAGGGCTATACCTGCTCCTATAATAAGAACAAGAATTGCGGCAAAGATAATGCCTGACCATTTTAATACCTTTTTTAATCTTCCCATTATCCGCTCCTGATAATAAAATCTGTATAGTATAACGGCAGCTCTATAATTAATCCGGAAGAGATGCAGCTCTATAACAGGTATGATGATTAATAAATTATATACATATTTGAATTTGTCAATACAGGAATTGTTTAATGATTGATTTTCTTCAGTAAATAAAATAGCAGTGTTTAATAAACCGGGTCTGTTTATTAAATGAAGGAGGCGGTAAAGTGGCAAGAGGTTATGACAATTATAAGAACAGGGTGGATCTTATTTCATCTTTCGGGAGGGAACTGACAAGGAGATCCGGGTCAAGCTGCGAACTTTGCGGTGCATCGGGAGTAAGCCTTTCAGTTTACGAGGTGCCGCCTTCGAGGGAGGACCCGGAACCTTCCGATTGTGTGTTCATCTGTAATGACTGCAGGGAACAGCTTGAAAATCCTAAAAAATTTAAAAATACACACTGGCGTTCACTTGCCGACAGGGTCTGGAGTGAAATACCCGCGGTAAAGATACTTTCTGTTATGATCCTGAAAAAGATATCAGAAAAAGAAAACTGGGCATCAGAGATAATTGATGAAGTTTATCTTTCGGAGGAGGAGATTGAACAGGTTGAAAAGTGCAGGTTATGAGGTGCGGGTTAATCAGCCTTTTCATCGTCGGATGATGGCGGTTCCACAGGGAAGGTAATTGTAAAAACAGTTCCGCTTTCGGAAGAATCAACAGATACTTCGGCGTTGTGTTCTTTGATAATCCTGTGGCTCAGAGAGAGTCCTATTCCCGTGCCTTTATCTTTTCTCTTGGTGGTGAAGAAAGGGGTCCATATTTTGGATATAATTTCACCAGGTATGCCGCACCCGTTATCCTCAATTATCAGCCAGATATTCCGCTCGTTTGAACCTGTCATGATTTTAATTCTTCCGTTCAGCTCTTTCTCTGTTTCTTTTCTGGATGTGATCGCGTCACGGGAGTTAAGTATAAGATTAATGAAAAGCTGTTCAAGGGAGAGGTTGTCGCCGTATATACCCGGTATGGTCTCATCAAGAATGAATTCAACGTCAATATGGCTGTTCCTCATCTGGTTATTAACAAGTTCAATTGCATTGAGGATGCAGGCATTGAGATCAGCGGGCTGAAAGGCAAACCCCCTTTTACGTGAAAAAGTTCTTATATGATCGATAATCGAAGAAGACCGGTCTACGAGAGAGGATATCTTTGAGAGATCGGAAACCGCCTGCATAAGATCCAGCTCATTGTAATTGATGTCATCAATAATATTCTGTGATATGCATTTTATGCCTGTAAGAGGCTGGGCGAGTTCATGCGCGATACCTGTTGTTATTTCAGCAAGGCTGGCGTGCCGTGCTATCTGCAGAAGCTCTACGTCCTTCTGGGCTATAATTTTTTTCAGCTGGTCATTGTTCTGTTTCTGCCTTGTAATGACATGGTCAAATCTTTTGTTAAGGGCGTTAAGGCTTGAGAATCTCTGTTTTAAAGATTCAGTCTGATTTGAATACTCATATAACAGGGAGAGGTTTACTATCAGATATATGAGAATTAGTGATGACTGGAACGGGTACACCGTAAAGGAAAAGATAAAGAAGAGAACCAGAATTACCGGGGCCGCGAAGATGGTAAGCGTTATATTTATTTTTACAAAAAGCCTGCTTCTCAGTATTAAAATCAGATAAAAGAAGAGAGCCAGGTTGTAATAAAAAAAAGTCTGAATCCATAGCCGGGGAAAAAGAACTGATATAATCACGGCAAGAGCGGCAATTATGCCGGGGGTGATTAGATGCCTTTTTTTATGGATAGGGTAATAATCTGTAATGAGCAAAAAACAGGTGAGTGGGAAAAGGACATAACCGGCACCTGTCAGGACCTCTCCTGCGGGAAAAATAAAGCCTGCTTCCGCGAGAAAAGGGGGAAGACATATCATCAGGGAGGGGATTGAATTGATCAGCATAAGTTTCCCCTTCCGGTTCCTGATGAAGATTATCAGAAGCAGAATATTATATAAAGTAATATAAAAAAGCAGGTTAAGCAGGGGGTCTTTCAAAGAGATAACCTTTTATCTCGTTTTCCAGATGAGGATTTTTTCATCCGTTAAAATAATTCTTCTGCTTATAGAGAAGAGATATCTTAATCTTATCCTGAAATGGCTGCTGTTGTTTTTTATTTTAATGCTCCCGCTTGAGGTATTATTTTCAAGAGGAGCATTTAAAACCATAAAGAACCTTTTCAGGTTTTCTCCTCCAGGAGTAAAAAGTTTTTCGTTGGTAAATCCGGAATCAGGCTTTGCTCCGTTTACAGTAACATCACCAGCTGTTTCACTGTCATTCTGGATTATTTCAATATAAATGAGCCCGTTAGGGGATGATCTGAACAGAGAGCTCTCCCGGTTCCCGATCCCGGCTGTAATCCTTCCCGCAAGAGGATCAAAACTGTGAACGGTAAACAGTAATCCGCCGTCTGCAACCTTGATCGCGTTTTCACGGTTGTTTTTCAGGAAAGGGATCATCACGGTACTGCCGTTATTTTTTTTGTATAGAATGTCTGTTTTCCTCCCCGAAACGGCAAAATAACCGCCTTTGAAGGAAACAGTAAATTCATCTTTAAAGTCGCCGTCGTTGTTAAGGTCAATATTTCTTTCAGAATAGAGGAAATCCCTTTCTCTAAGTTTTTTGTCAATGACCTGCCCTTCAATAATAGATGTTTCATATGGATAATAAATTGTCTGTTCTTTAAATACGGAAGAGTCTATTCCTGATAAAGAAGCCCTGTAGTCAATAGTGTATGATGCTTCCGAAACCCGGTTGAGAACAGCCGAGAGTTTTATCTCCGGATTATTTTTTTTTGCTGACACCGGAACTGATACGGCTGCTGTAAGTATCAGCAGCATTGCCTGTTTAATAAATAATTTCATCTTTTCCTCAGATAGTCTTAATCAGTAATTCATTCATATCTTTTCTCTCACTCTTGCCTTCTTCTCCCGGAATTCCGAATGCAACAAGTGCCATAAGTTCGTTTGAGTCGTCAACTTCGATAAGGGTATTGATCTTTTTTTTATTTTTAAGTATCTCCCCAAGCCATACAGAGCCTATCCCCTCTCCATGCGCGTAAAGGAGCATGTTCTGGATACAGGCCCCGAGTCCCATGAGGTCTTTGTCCCTGTTGTAGCCCGCGGGGTGGTTGTAGAAAACGGCAATACAGAAATCTGATCCCGCGACAATTTTTGAATAATGGGTGAGTTCTGAAATTTTCTTTTTTAGAGAGCCGTCTTTAATAACAATAAAACGCCATGGCTGGTTATTAAGCCCTGAAGGGGCCCATCTTGCAGCTTCAAGTATTTCATTGATGGCGGTATCTGAAACATGTTCCTCTTTGTAGATCCTGACGGATCTTCTTGAGCGTATTATATCAAGCAGATTCATTTTTTGCTCCGGGATGATTGTATGATTTAGTATATCTGCTATTACGGATTCGAAGCAAGATATTTTTCCAGCTGCCTCTTTTTCCTTTCAGAAGAGGCTATATGATTATTAATTATTTTCCGGAAATCGAGTTCCCCTCTTACAATCCTGAAACGTTCTGTTTCTATATTACTCATGCGGGTTGTAATTTTTATCCTGCTCGCCGCTTCGGCGTGCTTTTTAGCCTCCATCCAGTACGGCAGCGCGTCCCTGTATAGCTTTATCGCGATATCTATGCTCTCTATGTTTTCTTTGGCGAATGGTGCATCGTAAAACTTTACCCGTATTTTATCGTATTTTGATCCGATCTTCAGGTAATTTCTCATTATCATTATGTTTATATGCATAAACATCAGCTTCCTGTATTTCAGGTACTCATCTTCTGTATCTACAGCAACAAGGGCCTGGGACGGATGCCTGAATTTGCAGTTAAGAGATGTTTTAAGCATCTCAATGTTTTTCCTGAGTGAACTTTCATTGTAATAAAGCTTCATGCCGAAGAGGAGATAGTAATCCTCAAGGTAATGAGGCACTGTGTAGTAATGCATTCTTACCCTGGGTATATAATCAGAAAAGGGGACGTATTCATCCCTGTGGCTGAAGTACTGGTACTGATAATCTTCTGAAAAAGCAGTGCCAGACAGAAGGATCAGAGATATAACAATGGGAAAAATTCTGCGTAATTTCATAAATAAACCGTTGGTATTTTATCGGCCTGTGGAGTGACGATTTTAAGAATTATTTATCAGTGAGCATACGGTATGGAGCAGTTCGGCCCTGTTGTAAGGTTTTGATATATACCCGTCGAACCCCATTTCGAGATAATTTTTCCGGTCATCCTCAAGGGCATTGGCCGTCTGGGCAATAACAGGAAGGCTGCTGTTCAGATCTTTTATTATTTTTACAGCGGCAGTGCCTTCAATATCCGGCATCTGGATGTCCATCATTACAAGATCAATTGAATTATCCGTATTAAGGGTATTAATCGCGTCAGCAGCTGACTCAGATGAAATCGTAACTGCCCCGTATTTTTTGAATATTGCGGCAAGGAGTTTATGGACTGACAGGTTGTCATCAACAATGAGAATCCTTCTGTTTTTAAGTCTCTCCTTATGTTCACTGTTTTTCAGTACATTCCGGGATAAAATAAGTTCACCGGGATCGGCAGGTTCATAGGGTATTTTAAAATAGAATGTGGAGCCTTTCTCCAACTCGGATCGAACCCAGATTTTTCCGCCCAGAAGACGGCACAACTCCCTGCTGATGCTCAGGCCCAGGCCCGTACCGCCGTATTTTCTTCCAATTGAGGTGTCAGCCTGTTTGAACCTTCCGAAAATCATCTTCCGCCTGTTTTTCGGGATCCCTATGCCTGTGTCAGACACATGAAACTGGATAAATTTCAGGTCTTCAGTGATGATGTAGCCGAAATCCACGCTGCCTGATTCTGTAAATTTTATCGCATTATAAATAAGGTTGTTCAGTATCTGCTGAACCCTTGTATCGTCGCTAATGACTGAATCCGCGGCGTCATCGAGAGTTTTAGAACAGCTTATTGTTATCTTTATCTCTTTTATTTCATTTTTGAAGACTTCACAGGTATGGTCAATGATTTTGTTAAGACGCACCGGTCTTCTATTGATTACCATCAGTTTCGCGTCAATCTTTGATATGTCGATTATGTCAGAGATCAGGGAGGTCAGCTGTCTTGATGATTCTTTTATTATTTCCGTGTAATTGAGTTTGTCGTCGGATGATATGTCATTATCACCAAGAAGTTCCGAAAACCCCATAATGCTGTTCAGAGGCGTTCTTGCTTCGTGTGACATGTTGGCCAGGAAGGCGGTTTTAAGCCTGTTACTCTCCTCCGCTTTCTCTTTTGCCTTTAAAAGTTCTCTCTCTGTTTTTTTAAGTTCAGTAATGTCGAAACATATACCTCTTGTAAAGAGGGGTTTCCCATCACTGCTGCAGTCTGTTTTGGACGTCTGCCTTATATATATGATTTCCCCTGTCCGTGATATGAACCTTATTACGTCATTATGTATGTCCAGGTCTTTTACGAATCTGGCAAAATTTTTGATCGCCTTTTTCCTGTCCTCTTCATGGATGAAATCAAGCATCTCTTTTTCATGGAGAACAATTGGGCTGTCATCAAATCCCATTAATCCTGCCAGGGTGCTGTCCCAGGTAAAAACCTTTTTGCCGTGGTCATATTCCCAGTATCCGAGCCGTGCTATTTTCTGGGCCTCCCTCAGTTTGTATGTGCTTTCATCCAGGGCCTCTCTGGCCTCTTTTAGAGGGGTTATATCGATACCTACCGCCCAGGAATGCCATCCGCGTACCGGGTGAATCCCGGACAGATTGGACCAGAGCACCGTCTTTTTAATTCCCGAATTACTGGTAAGAGTTGATTCCAGGTTCCTGTAGTTACCCCCTTTCTCGTGGAGAATCTGAAAGAAATGGTTTCTATCATCTTCATAAGGGTAAAGTTTTTCGCCGGCTTCCGGGTTTTTTATTATCTCCTCGCAGGTGTAACCTGTGACATGTTCACACTCCCTGTTCCAGTGTATAATATTACCTGATTCATTTATGGCGTGCAGCATGACCGGCATGTTGTCCAGTATCATCTTCAGCCGGGTTTCACTCTCTTTAAGTTTTTCCTCTATGCGAACAGTGGCGGTGAGATCGACGTTTGTACCTATTATCCTTCTGGGAAAACCTTTATCATCTGCTTCAATAATCATCGCACGGGAGAATATCCACTTGTAATCACCATAGTAGGTTCGAGCCCTGAACCGGATCGATGCCCGTATAAGTTTACCTTTAACAAATTTTTTAAGAATGTCTTTGAGTACCTGGATATCCTCCGGATGTACAAGCTTTACAAAATCCCTGAATATACAGGGCATATCAGAGGAATCGTAATCCAGCATCCTGTAGAAGTTGTGGGAATAGAAAAACTCACCTGTCCTGAAATTGGCGTCCCAGTAGGCGTCATTTGATGCGAGGAAAGCAAGATCGAGTCTTTTCTTTGTCTTTAAAAGCTCCTCCTCAAGGGTTTTTTTCTCTGTAATATCCTCGCCGA
>ERZ795057.1010-NODE-1010-length-26106-cov-5.866608_pt1 | contig 26106 bp, 15 predicted proteins | sample MGYA00375141_ERZ795057 | MGnify/ENA primary metagenome ERZ795057 (study PRJEB30186, sample SAMN05720163) | activated sludge metagenome | isolation source: Anaerobic digester | place: Hong Kong | collected 2015-01-26 ... | reverse complement strand
ATTCTGGTCGACCGCTGCTATATGGAGGTCAACGACGACGCCATCGCCCTCAAGGGGGGCAAAGGCCCTTACGCCGATGCCGACTCCACCAACGGCCCGAATATGAACATTCTGATCCGCAACTGCTCCTTCGGCTTCTGCCACTCTGCGGTCACCTGCGGAAGCGAAGCCATCCACAACCGGAACATCCTGGTGCAGGAGTGCAAGGTAAACGGCCCTTCAAGGGTACTCTGGCTTAAGATGCGCCCCGATACCCCCCAGCTTTACGAATACATCACCGTCGAGGGGATCACCGGCACCGCCGACCGCCTGGTCTACGCCAAACCCTGGACCCAGTTCTTCGACCTCCAGGGCCGTACCTCCCCTCCCCCTTCGGTCTCCAACCATATCACCTTCCGGAATATTGAGCTCTCCTGTAAAATCTTCGCCGACATCGAACGATCACCCTACGACAGCCTACGGAATTTCAGCTTTGAGAACCTTGCCATCACCGCCGAAAAACCCGACCTCAACCAAAGCCTCTTCGACGGCCTCTCCCTGACCAACGTCATTGTCAACGGAGACTCTCTCACCACCCAAAGGAATGAGGAAGATTAGAAGGTCAGAAGATCAGAATAATCTTAAGTCTTGAGTCTTAAATCTTGAATGACTTAAAGTGTCGTAGACCTTAGGCATTAAAGATTTGCTCAGGATGTTACTGCAGTACAATCTTCTTTACCTGGGTCTCATCTTCACCCTTGATTTTCAAATAATAAACTCCCTTGGCGCAACCGGTTAAATCCACCTCGACCGTTCTTTCCTCCATAAGTTCCTCCCTGAGGAGCTGTCCCGCCGCATTCAGGAGCTGCCAGGTAGCCCTATGAACCGTTGTACCGGATGTGGTGAGGTAGATCTTACCTGTCGTGGGATTCGGGTAAAGGGTAAACTTATCCGCCCTCTCCTTTTCGATCCGTTCTGAATTCGTGGTGCCGTATTTCGCCAGACTGGCAAAGGTACTCTCATGCTTCACAAAGGTCGCGAAGCCCCTGAGGATTTCGGACTCCAGGAGGTATTCACGGTCCTGACCTGACTTCCAGAGCTTCAAAACAATCGGGTTCCCTTCCCGGAAACCAAATTGTCCCTCCTTATCACCGGCAGAAATAGCAATACTAAGATGGGGACCTTGCCCTGACCGGTTGGTCACCTGCACCCCAGCCACACATGTGGTACCATCAAAAACCCCAATCTCATCTCCAACATCAAGCAGATCCTCCGGAATATTCACAAGATGGATATTCATGTGGTCCACACCATTCCCCGTTGCAGCCGGACTGTAATGCTCCGGATCTGTCCACCAGCGGCTTACCTGGCTTCCTGCTTTGGGATAGGTGTCGTAAATGGTCAGCACAGCATCCCTGTTCACCCTCACCTTATACCCCTTCCCTGGCCTGAAATTCCCTATATTGTTCTGCCAATCTCCGAAAATGCCAAAATCTTCGATGCTATTGCCCCCTTCGTCCTGGACTTTCATCAACACTCCGCTGCTGATCAACTGTTGTACCACCTTCAGTGCGTTCTCCTCTGAAGCTCGGGGATAACTAATTATATTCCAACCCTTTAAGAGTGCGATGTTCATAGGCAATTCTGCCGGTTGGCCAGCAAGATGAAGCAGGGAGGCTGAATTAACTTTAATCTTGTATCCTTCGGTGATCACCATATCGCCTATAGGATTGGTCCAACCGCCGAAACTCACCAAATTCTCCAGGGTATTTCCCTTTTCATCCTGAATCCTGATCAATTTTTGCTCCTCGATAAGCAGCCTGACCAGCCCTAAAAAGTCGGCCATTTCAGGGACCACATGGGCAGAGATAATATTCCACCCGGGCATCAGATCAATGGTCTGGTCCATATTTGAAAGGCCATTCAAGGCAACAAAAGCCGTCGCTCCTGTTATAAAGTGACCGCCGGTGTTCCACTCCGGATCATCACCGGCATAAACAACCGCCACGCGGTGGATCTCTCTGTCAGAACGCTTGTCCCAGATCCTGTAGGTGATGGAATCTCCGGGAGTATAGCCATTCCCCGTTCCGTCATCCGCAAACACCGCCACCTCGACCGTCGCAGTTTTTGAGAGGGTACCGTAAACGGTCCCCGAGCCTACACACCGGTCACCATCAAAAATCCCGATCTCATCGCCCTCTTCCAAAGGCTGACCATCAAGGGTAGCCAAAAATACCTCCACCGTCATCATCTCTGAGCTCATACTCTTCCAGACAGGTCTAAAATGGGTGGTCGCGTAAAGGTCCCTGGCCTCCACAACAATGTATAGCGTGTCAATGAATCCCCCATAGCTCATCACCGCCGTGGTTTCCCCCACACGGAGCCCTGTGAATCCTCCAGTAGTCCTGTTGTACCTGACTACATTAGTATCCCCGACAGCAACGGAAATCTCAGTACTGAAGCGGCCCGTACGGGTGACATATTGTCCATGGAAAACATGACACACCGGATATTTGATCTGCTCTTCCAGCAAATAAAGGATCTCACTGTCCACTCCAAAACCGGAGACCGGGTCTTCCATGTTTACCGTGACGTCTACCTTGTCATACACAAATACCCCGCTGTCGGGATAGTTATAAAACCCCTCGACCAGAAGGGACTGCCGGTCAAGCCTGTTCCCGCTGACGTTGACCTTGAACGTCACCATCCCGTGCTGAATCTCCTCTATCCTGAAAATGGCATTTTGAAAGATGACCCTGACCGATTGCAGACAAAAAGTATCCTGAAGGAATATCTTGACATAAAGATCACTTCCAGCCTGCAGGGTTTCTCCCTCCCCGGGAGCGACAATTTTCAGCTTCCCCGCATCCATCCTCGAAACAATAGGATTGTTATTCAGGCCTTCGCCGGCGTTTTTCAGCTTCAGATCAACCGTGGCCGGAATTGCGTCAAACAGGGAGCTGCCAATAGCGCCGTTCAATAGTTCATTGGTCCGGTTGCCGATGTCCGTATTGTGCCGCTCATCCCTGATATAGGCGTGCCCCACAAAATTGTCATAGATAGAGACATTGGTGTTACCATTCTCCACGGGCCGGGGATACCCGGCCAACTGACTCATGACGGCAACAATCAGGTCGCTCTCGGGCAAAAAGGTCCCCGTATTGAAAGCATCCATTACCAGGGCCATCTTATCGAGAAAAGCCAGAGCGCTTTCCACGGGATCTCTCTCAGAAACTAAACTGATTAGCTCTTCCTTCAATATCGGGTCCGTCTCCTTGTTGCTGGCCACATCGAGCAGATAGTTAAGAAACTCTTCAAAGGTATTGTCACCGAGATCCTTAAAAAGATGAACGACTTCCTGAGGGATGACACCATTAGTATTCAGCTGCTCACCCGGAAAAATATCCCCGGCGATCAGGTGGGCCCTGACCTCGGTCCTCCTGAAACTGACTCCCCCCTTTTCGTCAGAAATCTGAAGGTTGATGACGCCATCATTGGCCCGGTATTCCGGAATCAGCTTGTTGGGATCCACAGGCTGAAGAAAGGCCAATGGAAAGGGGACGCCGTTCTCGGTCGACCCATACCAGGTCTGAAGCGCTAACCTGGCACCAAAAGGGAGATCCCCCGCATACCGGTTGACAATGTCGGCCCAGGGAGAACTGTTGTGAGGAGTGCCGATCAAAATCGCTTTATTGACATACCCCCGTTCATAATTCTTATAGGGCATTGACGCCATTTTACCGCTTCGCGTAAAATAACCGGAGTAGTTGTCATAGACACTCCTCAACACCGATCCCCCCATGCTGTGGGCGATATAATCGACCCGGTTGGCAGCATATCCCTTCCTGCGGAGATCGCCAATCACCCCCTGAAAGGTGTTCCTGTCCCTATCGCTTTTTCCAATGGTCAGATTCCAGGCATTGGCCGCAAAGCTGGCCGAAGGCAGAATATTCACGGCAATGCAGGTCCTGAAACGGGGATCATCGAGAAAACGGATATCTCGGCCTCCCGCGCTGTGGTGGAATTCATCCCAGGCAGAGGCGTCACCACCCAACCCGTGAACCAGCATCACCGGGGGCCTCACTATGGTCACTGGCAACACCAGGATCTCACTGGCTCCGTTGCTGTATTCCACATTGAAAGTCGCCTGTACCGTCCTGGCACCCCTGGCAGGATCTTCAGGATGGGCCCCGGCAAAATCATCAGGCGCCACAAACCAGAAAACATACCGTTCCTTTCCGGGAGTATCATCACGCGCAACGATCTCCCCGGCGATGTTGGCCTCCATGCTGTATTCCGAAAATTGAGTGGCAACCTGCACCTTGCCTAGCTTGGCAGGATCGGTCCCATTCACTCCATCACTCAGCGTGACCTTTACCCCCCTGATCTCAAAACCGGGGTCATGACTGGTATTGTAAAGATTCAGGAAAACCCGGGCCGTCCCGTCGGCCGCCACCCCCAGAACAGGTATGTTGGGCTGCGGATAGCTGTAATCCCAGCTCAAGCCGGTTTTCAAATGCCCTGAACCGCCTTCTCCTTCCACGGTGATCAACGGCGTTACAATGGAGGCTCCTGTCTCCACATCGGTTACCCTGAACTGGTAGCCTGTCCCCGGAAGTGAAATCGAATGACTGTATACAAAATTGACCCAACTGTCGACATAGCCCCATCCTTCCATGATTTCAATGGTCTGCCAGTTCTGACCATGGTCTGCCGAAAGCTCCACACGGTAAGCATAGGATCTCCGGGCCCCGGAAACAGAATGACCGGAGCCTGTCACCAGTTTATCCCTCCACTCCACCGAAAAATGCGCTTCCCTGTCTACCGTCAGAGGATTGACCGGATGGGTCAAAGACAAATAAGAGACTGGAGTGGTGGTGGGTGGAACTGTGAACATCCAGCGGTGCGTCGCCTCCCGCCCGGTGGTCACATCCGTGGCATTCACCTGGTACCAGGCGAGCGTCGGATGGGGTGCCGCTTCAAAACTGTAGGTAAACTCTCCTTTTTCAGACACCGTCAATTCCTGCGTCATGGAAGTAAAAGTGACCGGTCCCTGAATGGCGATCCTGGCCTGGCCATTGGGATAAAAACCCGTACCTAGAACAGTGATGATCTCGTTGGGGTAGACCCCGCTTTTCGACAGACTGATCTCTGGAAAGGTCACCAATACTGAATTGCTGAAAAACTGAACACTCGAAACACTGCTCCATTCCCCTCTCTCATCCAGAAACTGAAAATGAATGAAATGATCCCCCTCCTTAAACCGGAAAGAGTCAAAATCCCTGGTCAACACAAAACTGGTGGCGGGTTGGTTCAGCCAGATGGTTTCCACTTCATCGGTCGCCTCATCAAACCAATAGCGATAAGCCTTGATGGCCACTTCTTCCCGGGGCCGCAAGGGCATTTTGTATATATTCTGGCTGATGACCGCGCTGTACCTGCCGGCATCATCCCTGAAGCGGTGACTCAACCGGTGGAGCCCTTCGGGAAGACCAGACAAAGGAAGGCTGTTCACACTGAAACGCTCCCCGGGAGACACCCCGACGGTCTGTCGATCGGCATACTCCCCGTCAAACCAATACTCGTACTGCACGATTCGCGGAAGATCTGCGGTCCGGGGTGGGAAAATGGTGACACTTCCGGAGGTGACGGCACTCCATCGACCGGCATTGTCCCGGAACCTCATGTAGAGCTGATGAAACCCGGGGGAGTAACCGCTCAGGTCCAGCGCTTCCAGTTCCAGGAATGGCCCCGACACGGCAACCTCACGTTTACTCCCTGCATAATCATCACCCAGCCAATACTCGCAGAGAACTAAACCAACGTCACCGCTCTCACGTGTTTCCGTCTTAATGAACCTCTGACTGGCCAGACTGCTCCATTGCCCCTGCTGGTCCCTGAACCGGAAGTACAGGGTGTGCGCACCCAACCCGATCCCCGAAGTGGACAGCCGGAGATCCATCAGCCCTCCACCAGTGGAAATGACACCTGTTCCCGGAGGGGAATAAAAATCGTCAAACCAATACTGCATGTACGCCAGACCACCGGCTGTCTGGTAGACTGACTCTTCAGTGTCAATGGTCTGATTTTCTACATCATAGGATTGAGGACAGGCAGTGAGACCAGGTCCTGAACCTGCTTCAGGGAAATTGAATTCATCTGCCTCCCGGCAATTGAAAGCCTCTGCTTGATGGCGGTTATAGGGACCTGCCCCCATGGCCTTAACTGGGCCACCCTCTCCTGAAGCCCACACCATCTCTGGTGCAAGCCGCGCAGCTCCCGCCTGAGAAGGCAGGAAAACCACGACGGAAATCAGTAAAAGCAATATTTTCCGAACCCGGCTCATGGCTCCACGGGGTTTGATCAGCCGTCTCATCGCTGCTGGGCACTCACCTTAATCTGTACATTCAGCGTTCCGTCGGCATTGGTGGTGCCACTGATGCCCTTTGACTCGATCACCGGATTGGATGGGGTCGTCGAATCTTTCCAGGGCGAAAGCCCCCCGTATATACCGATCGCCGTACCGCCGGTTCCGGCTGTATTATACTCCTCGATGGCCATTTGATAATTATTATCGTAGGAAAAGACATGATCGGTCTGTCTGACAAAAACAGCGGACTGGAGAACTTCCGTCTTATTTCCGCTCCCCACCAGGTTGACGCCATCAAACACAGGCAATCCTCCGAAAACATTGTTCCTGAATGTGCATATACCGACGTTACGCAAACCCTCTAAAGTGCAAAATACATTGTTGGAAAAATCACAGTACTCTGCAATTCCTGCAGGAATTTGGTATGCACCACCACTCATGGGGAAGCCCCCTGACAGAAAAATGGAATTGGAAAAATTGCAGTTGCGATAATTCATATAAAAATAATCCTGGAAAATGCAATTATTAAACTGGCAATACTGCATGGGGCAGAAAATTGAGCTTCTGAAAACACATTCCGAGAAAGTGATATTCTCAACGAAAACATCACTGGATCTGCTCAAAGTATTAACATTGCACCTGCTGATAAAAAGATTGGTCACTCCTTCATAAAGTGTGAAGCCATTGTAAAGATACAATCCCTGGCATGTGCTCCCGTCCGACACATCGGTCATCTCAAAATCGCGGCTCCCCCCGATGTAGGTGATTCCGCTCGCACCGGCATTCTGAGGATGGTGGCCCACCCCAATAAAATGAAGCTTTTTATCAATACTCACATTCAGATCAAAATAGCCGTTGGGAAGATAAAGCGTGTCGTTACTGACTGCCTCCGTGATGGCATCGTCAAGCTTCGTATAAAAATGGGGTGTTCCGCTGCTTTGACGTACGATCAGCTTCTGGGCTGACAGGGGCAGCACGGCCACACCAATTAAAATCAGGGAAAGGATAAGTGGTCTCATAGATCAGGATTATTATGCTTGCGCTGTTTTTTTTCGTATGGAGTGTAAATCTAATTTTCTATTTGAAATTCTACCGGGAGATTTCATAACCCGGCTAATTTTAGGGAAAATCGGGCATTTTCAGGAACAGATGAACGGAGTTATTTCCAATTTCATGTCGGGTGTTGCATATTCAGTGCAAGGTCATTTCATATTATCTTTTAAATTTGCTAACGCGATGAGGCCCATAGACCTGAATTAAACCTATCAGCCAAAAACCACACTATGCGCAGACTGACGTTGATCTTCCTTCTGGCCGTGACCCTCTTTTCCCACAGGGCCATGGCCGCTGTCCTGACCGTTTACAACCTGAACAACACCGCCATCGCCACTTATTCCACCATTGGCGAAGCATACAACAACGCTTCAGAGGGGGATACCATCGTGGTGTACCCTTCCGAATTGAGTTATCAGGCCATCACCGTAACCAAAAAAGTCTTCCTGATCGGGGGTGGGTATGCCTCCCAGACTTTGTTCCCGCCCACGAATATTTCGGGCACCATGACTTTTAGTGCCGGCTCTGATGGCTCCTCTATCGAATCGTTCGGCGGAAGGTTCAATGTGGCTATTAACACAACCAGCAACATCCTGATTTCAAGGTGCAACATCAATTGCGTCGTCGTGGACAACGGATTCAACATCCTCATGACAGGCAACTGGATCGACGGGAACTCGGGACCTGAAGGATACGCATTGACCATCAGGGGAACCTCCCTGGTCGAAGGTTCCAATAACCTCATTCGTCCTAAACCCTACCCCTGCGGTTACTCCAGCACCTGCTACTACGGAGCGGTCCATTTGATCGGGAATGTCGTGCTGCACATGGACAACTCGATCTTCATCAGTGAAGGACAATTGACCATTTACGGGGAAGGTGGAACCGCCTCAGGGAAGAACAACCTGCTGTTCGGGGGGTTCCGGGCTGCGGTGGACTTTCACCACTCCATACTAACAAATTCATGGGAAGGGAGCCTCGATATTGCCAAATATAACCAGATCATCCCTGACGTCAACGTGGTCTACACCGACTTCGCCGCTAACATTTTTACCCTGAAACCGGGATCCCCGGCTTTCGGAAACGGTGAAAACGGCAGCGACATCAGCATTTATGACGGGGCTACACCCTTTGTCGACGGAGGGTTCCCCAAGCTTCCCCGCATCTGGTCCCTCGACGTCCCCCTCACTGGCTCCCAAACCGAAGGGATCAACGTGACCATCAAGGTGAAATCAAACGACTGACAGCCCCGCCACCATGAGGAAGTTCTTCCTGGCCGTCATGACGGCACTCCTGCTTTCTTCCCCCACTGTTGCCGCAGAAACCATCACTTCTGAGGAGATCATCGCTTTCTGGAAGAAAAATGGCATCACCGAAGTCTCCCTCGAGGTGACCCAATTCCTCGACTTCCTCCTGAACGACAGTAAACTCGCCGACCTGGGCCTCTTCCAGGCTTTCGACGTCTTCCTTGACCTGGAAGAGTTCTACCAGGACCTCAACAACTCCCCCGAAGGGGTCTCGCCCGATTATTACGCGGCGGTGATGAAACTCACCACCAACGTGGGCATGGGCTCCTTCTTCTCCGGAATGGCCCCCTATAAAAGCTATAACATGGCCAGCATGGGCATATTGTTCGACATCATCCAGAGCAACGATGCCCTTTTCATCAACCACCAGATCGCAGCCTACAAATGCTTCGTCGAGGTAGAAGGAATCCGGGATCCCTATGCCTACGACTACTGTACTCTCGGTGGCTACCTCTACCACAAGTCCTACGTCTTCGCCCCTTACCCCCTGCACCCCGACGAGCTCACCCCCGAAAAGGTCAGGGAAATCGTGGAGAAGAGCTACAATACCATCTATGGGAACACGCGGGATGAGGAGTCCGACGCCCGCCGCTTTGCCGCTGCCTCCTATGACCTGCTCGAAGAGAAGGCGGCCATTTTGCAGGGATACATGAACGGAAGCTTTACCGATGTCGTCCTGGCCGACCGGCTGGGTAACGGGTTGTTCATCAACAATGCCGGTCCCGACACGATCTTCCGGCTTATGCTTATCGAAGAGGACCTGCTTTTAAACGACGATACCATCTTCATCGGCACGCTGCCCCCGGGTGGGGAAACCCTCCTTACCGCCGACATGCTCGATGACATTCCGGGCAGGGACTTTGACCAGATCGTCTTCGTCACCTCGGGATTCCCGGTGACCCTCGACTTTTCGGCACAACGAAAACCTTTCGTGGGCAGTTTTGACCTTAAAACCTCACCCTCCGATCTCTTCCCCGGAACGGTTCCCGAAGTGACCTCCCTCAACCTGCTCGTCTATGCCCAGGAAAATGAGGAATGTTTCACCATCCACATTGATTATGGTGACGGCACCACGGAATCTTTTTCCCCCTGTACCAACAGCGGCATGGTCAGCCTCCATCTTTCCCATACCTTCCTCCGGAACGGCTGGTTCGACCTCCACATCACCATCACCAACTCCTCAGGAGTCTCCGCGGTGCTCACCGACTACCTCTTCCTGGAAAAACCACTGAAAATTGGCTACCCCCTCGTGCCCAACCCCTTCCTGCAAGCCAACACTCCCATTACCTTCGATGACCATCAGATCACCACAAATGGCATGGAGATCCAATATGCCTGGGATTTTGACTTTAACGGCAGTTTCTCCCCTGACAGCTACGACCGCTTCCCCACGACCACCTTTCTTCCCGATCCTGCGAAATACAGCGATACCACCATGGTGGAGCAGAAGATCGCCCTGGTGGTCGCCGCTGAATACGAGGGCGTTGTTTACACCGACACCCTGATCCAAACGCTGAATATCCGCAAACCGGTCTACGCCCTCTTCTCCACCATTCCTGCGTTGGGAAGCCGGAACGAGGTTTATACCGACACCGGAGTGGCAGAAGTGGGATTTCTGTCGCCCGTGGTTCCGGCACCTGAACAAACCAATTTTTCTTTTCTCTGGGATTTCGGGGACGGCTCCACAGCCTCGGGCGCAACGGTCTCCCATACCTTTACGGCAGGAAGTTATCCGGTAAAGCTCACCATCAGCGATGGCCTCTACACGGCGGTGACTTCCCTCGACCTGAGGGTCTTTTCTATGGCGCTCCCCGAAAGCTCTACCCTGGTGACCGGACTGGAATATTTCTTTGACACCGATCCCGGAGCAGGGAACGCGAATGCGCTGGAAGTTCCGGAGGCCTCCGGGGTCTCCGCGGACTTGCACATCCCGCTTTCCGGCCTCTCCCCGGGTGTACACCGTCTCTTCCTCCGCGCCCGCGACGAAAACGGCCACTGGAGCATGCCCGCTTCCCGTCCGGTGGTGGTCACCAAAGAAGAACGGCCTACCTCAGTGACTGCCCTGGAATACTTCTTTGACCAGCCGGGAGCTCCCGGATCAGGTTCGGCCTTTCCCCTCACACCGTCAGGGGAGATGACCCTGACTGCCCCCATACCCCTGGCAGAGCTTTCCCCTGGGGTACATCGGATCTTCTTCAGAGCAGAGAACGCCATTGAACTGAACAGCCCCCTTGTCTCCCGGCCCCTCCTGGTTACCATGCCTCCCTCTCCCATTACTGAGGTAGAATTTTTTATCGACCTCGATCCCGGCCCGGGAAATGCCCACAAATGGCCCCTGACTCCGGGATTCGATCTCTCCCTGTCAGCTGGGGTACCCCTGGCAGAGGTGCCCTTCGGTCAGCACCAGTTCTCGGTGAGGGCCAAAAATAGCCTTAACCTCTGGTCCTACCCCGTTTCAGCCCCCTTTACCATCGAAATGCCCCGCCAACAACTCTCCTTTAACACCGGATGGAATCTTTTCTCGTCCTATATCCTCCCCGAAAACAGCGACATGCAAATCTTGTTCCAGCCTCTGATCGACAGCATGAAGCTTATTAAAATCGTGGACAGCCAGGGCCGTTCCCTGGAGTTAGCCGGTGACCCCGGCGTATGGACCAACGCCATCGGACCAATGCTCCCCGACCAGGGCTATAAAGTCAGGATGGCGGCCCCGGGAACCCTCTCCCTTCCCGGAACCCCTGCAACCCTGCCCCTTGACATCCCTTTGTCGGCGGGATGGAACACCGTGAGCTTCCCTCGCGAACTCGAGGCCGACGCCCTCACCGTCCTCCAACAACTCATTGACAGAGGTTCCCTGGTAAAGGTCCAGGACGAAAAAGGAAATGCCATCGAAAACCTCGGCACCCTGGGAGGATGGCATAACGCCATCGGGCTATTCCGCTCCGGCGAAGCCTACCGCATCTGCGTCAACCAACCCGACACTCTCACCATCTTTCCCACCTACCCTCCGTCATCCCTGGCGCAACCTTAACGCAACACTGGAGTTTGTTTATTTTCCCAACGAAGCCAACGAAATTACATTTACAGTACAAAGACAGAATAGATTTTTGACATTTTACATTTTTAGTGCATTTCGTTTTACACATTATGTGTATTTTACTTTACATTTTGAGTGTATTTTGTTTTACACTTTAAAGGAAAAGATAGAAATACGCTATCTGTCGCTCCCCTGTTGGCAATCGGGCGATTATCTTTGATATGGGTATGGATACGGCTATGGCCAGGTTGGGAAACGGTCAGGCCAATCCCTAACCAACGTCATAGTCAACGGCGACTCCCTCTCCACACAAAGGAATGAGGAAGATCAGAAGGTCAGAAGATCAGAATATTCTTAAAATTTAAATGATAACAGGATAGAAATCCAAAACGTTTTTTATATTTGCATAGTATGTCCAATAAAAATAGACATACATTGCAAAATGATGACCGCTATTGAAAAAATACGATCTGAAATTGACCGTGATGTTTTTGACTACACCCAACTCATGTCCGTCCTGCAGGATTACAAAAAGCCAAGGGATACCGTAACCCGGCTTATTGAACAGCGAAAAATTATCAGGATTAAAAAAGGGTTATACATTTTCGGGGAATTATGGAAAAGAAGCAACTACTCACTAGAATCACTTGCCGGATTGATACATGGTCCGTCGGCCATCAGTCTTGATTACGCCTTGTCGTGGTTCGGACTGATTCCGGAACGGGTGTACGTGGTTACTTCCATCTCCACCGGCCGAAGCCGGAAATTTACCACCCCCATTGGCGATTTTTCTTACCGGCAACTTTCTCATGAAAGATTCTCCGTTGGGCTGGAGCTTCGAAAAAACAACAGCGGCAACTGGTTTATGGCGGAACCTTTGAAGGCCCTGGCAGATAAAGTATGGTGTGATCCCCGCTGCAGGCCGGGAAAATCTTCCTATTTCAAGGATTACCTTTTTTATGATCTAAGAATGGATGAACTGCAACTGAAATCATTCATCAGCGAAACTTCAGTATATAAAATCACCAATGCTTACCAATCCCAAAAGATTAATTACCTTTTTGAATTTCTCCTCACCGAAAATTCCTGAACCATGGAAAAATGGATGAAAAGCCTTCTACCTGATCCGCTGCCTGACACCTCTGCAGGGATGGTCAATGCCTTGCGGGAAATCATCCAGTCTCTGGCACTTCAAGGTCTCTGGAGAGCAAAGTTTTTTGAACATGCTGCATTTTATGGTGGAACGGCCCTCCGGCTTTTATACGGACTAGACAGGTTTTCAGAAGACTGTGACTTTTCCCTGCTTACCCCTGATGCTGAATTCAGTTTTGAACCCTATGGCTCAGCTTTATTAAATGAATTGCATTCCTTTGGTCTGGATGCCTCCTTTCAAACAAAAGAAAAGAGCACAAACACGGCCATCGAATCTGCCTTTCTGAGAACAAACACCCTTCATACGATGATGATCATTGAGGTTCCGGAGAGGTTAACGGGAGGCATTCACCCCCAGGCTCTGCTTAAAGTAAAACTGGAAATTGATAAAACTCCCCCCTCAGGCTTCGAAACAGAAATGAAATATGTGTACACTCCGCTCCAATTTGCCGTACGCTCCTACACCCTTCCTTCTTTGTTTGCAGGAAAGATCCATGCCTTACTATTCAGAAAATGGAAGAACAGGGTGAAGGGAAGGGATTGGTATGATTTTGCCTGGTATGCATCCCGTCACCCACTTTTAAACCTCAGCCATCTGGAAGCCAGAATGCGCAATTCAGGAGATTATTCATCCCAGAATCCTTTAAGCAAAAGCTTGCTCATGGAACTGCTGGTCGATGCCATAGACAAACTGAACATCAACCAGGCTAAAGAAGAAGTTACTCCATTTGTGAATAATCCCACTCTCCTAAACCTCTGGAGTAAAGAATATTTCATCGATGCCGCTCAAAGAATAACCACATAGAATGTCCTCATACTTGAACCAGGCTCAGGCCCAATTCTCACCCGCTTAATCGTAAACAGCGACTCCCCCACCTCACAAAAACAACTTCAAAGGATCGGTCGATAAAAACTCTTCTACCGGTATTCCATGAGTGCCCACCGTAAAAAGCTGGTCAGGATGGTAGGTTTCATCAAATAAGACCATCCCCTTGTTCTGACTATCTTTTCCACTTTTTACTTCGATTCCTGTAAGTTTCCCGTTTAACTCCATAACATAATCCAGTTCATTGTAACTGTCATTCCAATAATAGAGATGGAACCTCTTTTCGAAAGATGCATTTAGCAGATGTGCTCCTACAGCCGATTCAACCATGTGGCCCCATGCCTTATGGTCGGCCATGATCCCGGGGAAGTGAAGGTTGGACTGCGCACTGATCAGGGCATTGTTGAAAACCTGAAATTTCGGCTTGGAAGAACGCTTGCGAATGATATTCCCTGAATACTTCTCTAAACCGGTTAATAATCCGGCACCTTCCAACAAAACGAGATAATTGGCTAATGTGGTAAGATTTCCCCTTTCCTGTAACTCCCCCTGTATTTTGTTCAAAGAAACGATACGGGATGAATAGAAACACCCTATTTCAAATACCCTTTTCAAAAGTGCAGGTTTATCCACCCGTTTTAGCATCAGTATATCCCGCGATAGGGTAGTCTCTATCAGCGAATCCTTAATATAGGCTTTCCATCTCTGCTCATCATCCATGAGCCTGACGGATCCCGGATATCCCCCATACCAGATGTATTGATCCACGGTCATGCCAAATGCTTCCTTCATTTCTGAAAAAGTCCAGTGCGGGAGATACAGAATCTCAAAACGACCGGCCAGCGATTCGGTGAGCCCCTCCTGGATCAATAACCTGGAAGAACCCAAAATAATCACCTTCAGCGCTCTCCCCTCAAAAGAATCGGCATCCCACTCTTTCTTGACGGTTTCACTCCAATTATCTATCTTATGGATCTCATCTATGACCAACAGAAATTCATTTCCTCCGGAAGCTGCCAATTTCAACCTGGCCTCACTCCAGGAATTCCTGATCCAGCTCCGGTCTGCCGCCGGAACATCATCCGCGGAAACGAACATCGATCCAAATGGCAGCTGATTTATCAATTGCCCAATCAAGGTCGTTTTCCCAACCTGCCGGGGACCTGTAACCACCTGAATGAATCCCCTGGGCTCACACATCCTCCTCTTAAGTTCCTGCAAATAAGATCGCTCGAACATTCAGAAATATTTATTTAGGTAAAGATAAATAATTTATTTAGGCAGTTTTAGATATTGCTCAAAATTTGTAATATTTACTTAAGATATGGAGTAATTTGTAACAGGATGTTTGAAAGAGTTCATAAAAGACTCTTAATGAATAGAATAAAGGATGCCTTCCGCACCAGATTTTCCCCGAAAAGGGTAATCCTTGTGGGTAAAAGTGGAATCCCTGTCGACACCTTATTGAAAACCAACCCCCAGGACCTGTTCTGAAACTCATTGGAATCCCCGTTCTGAATAGGGCAATCATAACTGAAAGTCCGTGTCCATCGGCGACTCCCTCACCACACAAAGGAATGAGGAAGATCAGAAGGTCAGAAGATCAGAATAATTCATTAGTAAAGTAACCCGAATAACCAAAGGGGAATGAACTTTTCATGACCAACCTCAATACCATCTCTGACCACATAACCATTTTCAAGGTTATTCATCTGCTTTTTTGATTTGGATTTTCCGCCCACTTCAAAATAGTACTTCCCGGCAACAAAGAAATCTGTCTCCGGAGCCGAAGAAACACGATATCGCTCACTCACCTGGGTCATAAAAAAAGTTTCTCTGATATTTCCTATATCTTGTTTAGGCCCGGCCAGAGCATACATCAAATTGGTATCATGGAGGTACAACTTATCGGCCTTGCTGAGCCGGTTCAATCCCCATTCCGGTCCATGCAAAGATGAAATCAACCGGGCATTCTCCATGTAAACCAAATAATTCTTCAATGTATTCACACTAATCCCCGTACGTTGACTTAGTGATTGCATATTGGGTTTAAATGGCACATAACCAGATAATACCTGTAGTAACTTCTTCAGAAGAATAACAGTGGCCGCAGGGAGATTCTCATATTGGGGGATGTCAATTTCCAGAACAACCTGAATAATTTCGTTGAGTTTTCGATGAAAAGACAATTTGTTCTCCAGATAAAAAGGATAATGACCGTATTGCAGATAATCAGCAAAGTAAGCTAAAGGCCTGAAACCGGAAATCATCCCGATGGCTATTTCAACATGGTTGGTCACCAACTCTTCCAATGAAAGCAACGGAATTTCCTTCCCCGTTTCAATGTGTAAAAACTCCCGGAATGATAATCCGGGCATCTCATACATCACTGCCCGACGGCTCAAATCGGCAGTGCCCTGGCGCAGTTGAAGCAAGGAGGAACCTGTGAAAATTACCCTCAAACCGGGAAAATCATCATAAATGTTCTTTAACTCCGTTGACCATGAAGGATAACGGTGAACCTCATCCAGGGCCAATACTTCTCCCCCTCTTTTATAGAAATCATTGGCCAGATCGTATAAACGCTTGTCGGAAAAATAAAAATGGTCCAGACTGGCATACAGAATTTTATGATCAGGCTTAAAATTGAGTTTTATATATTGCATCAGCAGAGTGGTTTTGCCAACACCCCGACTCCCGCTAATGCCTATAAACCGGTTGTGCCAATCCACCTGATCCATGAAATTCCGGATGAATGTTGTGCTTACCTCAGCATATTTTTCATAAAAACGCTGGATCAATACTTCCATGATTTGTTTTTATCAAAGATAATATATTATCAGCGCATTGACAACTATTTTTATCTTTTCAATCATCACGCTGACATTTTTTACATTCGAAATCACATTTACACCGTCGGCCCGGTTGAAACTCATTCCTGTTCCGGTAATAATAGAATCTTCCATTGTGCAAAATTTAGCCATTTCATTGTGCACAATTCGAAATTTTTATTGTGCATTATTGGATACTCTTTGATAATTCAACTATTAAATGTAAATTTACATGGTAATTTTACATCATGATATTAAGAATTATAGACTTGCCCCGTGATTGGTCCTTCTTCCTGTTCGGACCCCGGCAAACCGGGAAAACTACCCTGGTAAACGCTACTTTTCAGGAAGGAGTATTTAAAATCAACCTTCTGCTGACGGAACAACTCCTCAAATACAGCAAAAATCCAGACCTCCTGATCAGGGAGGTCGAATGGAAACTGAAACATGAAGGGATCAGTCATGTCATGATCGATGAGATCCAAAAGGTTCCGCAATTGTTGAATGCTGTCCAATATATTATCGACACTTTCAAAATTCCGGTCATCCTGACCGGATCCAGTGCCAGGAAACTTAAGAGGGGCATGGCCAACCTGCTGGGAGGAAGAGCACTGCAGCGGTTTTTGTTCCCTTTTAGCTGGACTGAAATCAGGGATATCTATACCCTGGAGGAGATCCTCTCTTACGGTTCACTCCCGCCTGTGGTGACAGCTCCTGAAAATTACCGGATGGACATCCTCACCTCCTACGCGGAAACCTATATCAGGGAAGAAATACAGGCTGAAGGAATCATCCGTAATGTGGGTTCATTTTCCAGGTTTCTTGATATGGCTGCCGCCCAGTTCGGAGAACAACTGAATTATAGCGAAATAGCCCGGGAATGCCAGCTCCCGGTGATGACGGTCAAATCCTATTATGAAATATTGAAGGACACCCTGATCGGATTTACGTTGTTACCCTACAGAAAGAGCATCAGGAAAAGACTTTCGGCCCACCCGAAAATCTACTTCTTCGACAATGGGGTGACCAATGCCATCAACAAATACGGTCTGAGAATAAAAGACCCGGTGCTTCTGGGCAGGTTGTTTGAACAATTCATTGTCAATGAAACTTTCCGGCATATCAGAAATGTACAAAGCGTGGCACAAATCTTTTTTTGGAGAACCAGTTCCGGAACAGAAGTCGATCTGATCATCGAAAAGGACAAAAAAATCATTGCTGCTGTGGAGGTAAAATTCTCTGAAAATATCACCGGGACGCATCTTTCCGGATTGAGGAGTTTTCGGGAAGAGCACCCTGATGTGCCGTGTTACCTGGTATGCCGGACAGATCAGCCCCGGGAGGCCGGGCCGGTGACCATCCTCCCCTGGCAGAAGTATCTTGAATTGCTGCCGGAAGTGATGAAAACCCGGGTATCCCGCTGATTTTGTCGCCTTACCACCCGATGATATCTATTCTTTCCTGAAAGATCGTATTTTTGTTTACCTAAAGCAACAGCCATGTTCTCAAAGGAAACAGAATACGCCATACGCAGCCTGGTATATATCAAAGCCCGCAACAACGAAGGGTCCACTCCAGGTGTGGTCGAAATTGCCCGCGAAATTGAATCACCCCAGTTCTTCACAGCTAAAATCCTCCATAAACTGGTCAAAATGGGATTTGTGGCCTCCCGGAAAGGCCGCAACGGGGGCTTTTATTTCGACGCAAAACAGCAGGAAGTCACCCTCCGCGAAGTCATCGTGGCCATCGAAGGGGAAAAGATCTTCACCGGCTGTGGATTCGGTCTGCACCAGTGCGACGAAACCCACCCCTGTCCCCTCCACGACGAATACGCCCCCCTGCGCGACGCCCTCAACCACCTCACCGCCACCAGAACCATCAGCGACCTCGCCACAAAGAAAGACTAGAAGATTAGAATTAGGATAACATAATTTTTGGGTATATGGAACGGACAACCCTGAAACTGGCGGCATGGATCATCATTCTGGCAGGGGCAGCTGCCCCTGCCTGGGCACAGGTGACTTATACCCCCTACGACGACCTGCCGGGGATGATCCCGGGCTACAAACCTCCCCTCGAAGAGGAATACCCCGACTGGGCCAAAGCGCTCTACACCTTCCCTGTCAACTACAACGAAGTGTGCACCGCCTTCGACCGCTACATGGAAGAGGCAAAACCTCCCAAAAGCCCCATCATACGCTACTTCAAAACATGGCGCCGGATCGTGGAACCCTGGGCCGGCAGCGACGGGGTGATCCGCCTCCCTGATCCCTCCCTTTTGCAGGAAAACCTTAAAACCGCTCAACGCTCCGCCGCCGAACGGCTGAAAAAGGCAAGCCCCGGTGCCGGAAACACTTCCGGAGAGAATGACCTTTCCGGAGGGAAAGACCTTACCGGAGAGAAGACCACAGCCGGGGATAAGCACGTATCAACTGGTAAAAACGACTCCAACGGAAAAAGCTGGACCTTCCTGGGACCCAGAGAGACCCACTTCCTCTACAATCCCTCCTATCCCGACCAGACTGGCGCCTGTCCCTGGCAAGTCAACGTCTACAGCTTCGACGTGGCCCCCACCGACCCGTCCATCCTCTACTGCGGCACCGAAACAGGATTCGTCTCTAAAAGCACCGACAAGGGGCTCACCTGGCACCAGCTCGGACTCACCTATCCCTTCGGGGGCGGGGTGACGGCCGTGGCCATCCACCCCCTCGACTACAACACGGTCTACGTCGCCGCAGGTAACCAGATCCATAAAACCACCGACGGCGGATCCTCCTGGAGACCCCTGCTTCAGACCACCACCTTCCATGCCGACCGCCTTAAAATCGACCCCTCCAATCCCAACAAAATCATCGCTGCCGCCTCCTCAGGGGTCTTTGTCTCTACCGACGGGGGTACCTCCTGGAACAAACGGTGGCACGAACAGACCTGGGATGTCGACATCCGCCCCGGCGACCCCTCCACCCTCTACGCCATCACCCGCACCAACAGCGGGACCTTTAACCTGGTCATTTCTACCGACGGCGGATCCTCCTTCTCGGCCAAGGCGGGGTTCCCCACCACCATCTCCGACAAGGGTGGCGCCCTGATCGCCGTCACCCCCGCCAACCCTGACCTCCTCTTCGCCGTCCTCCTTACCCCCGACGGGTCCAATAAGGACATCCCTTATATCTATAAGGGCGTGGCCAACGGCCCCTCCTTCTCATGGAGCCGCATTGCCACCGGAAAAACCACCTTCCTGGGCATGGACAACGGCCAGGGCTATTTCGACCTGGTCCTCGAAGTCGACCCCAACGACGAAAAGATCATTTTCGCCGGAACCACCACCCTCTACAAATCGGTGAACGGAGGCACCTCCTTCACTCCCGTGGGAGGATACGCAGGCAATTTCCCTATACACCCCGATATCCAGGACATGAAAATCCTCTCCAACGGCGAGATGTGGGTGGCCACCGACGGGGGGATGAACTTCACCACCGACCGGTTCACCAGCCGCAGTAATCACTCGGCCCGCAATGCCGGACTCATTGGCTCTGACATGTGGGGCTTCGACCAGGGCTGGAATGAAGACCTCGTGGTGGGCGGCCGATACCACAACGGCAATACCGCCATCGCCGAATTCTACGACGACACCGCCCTCCGCATGGGCGGCGCCGAATCCCCCACAGGATGGGTCCTCAAAGGCAAAAGCCGCCACGTCGCCTTCAATGACCTCGGCAATGGCTTTATCCTCCCCCCCTCGGCCGACCTGCCCGCCGAAGGACGATTCGTCTTCTCCAAATTTCCTAACATGGACGAATACGGCGGCCGCCGCGGCAACCTCCTCCACCACCCCAACTACTACGCCATCCTTTACCTCGGCGAAGGCAACGGCTTCTGGCGCAGCTCCGACATGGGCGCCTCCTTCGACCTGCTCTTTACCTTCCCGGGAAAGGTCCGATACCTCCAGATGAGCCCCTCCCACCCCGAAATCCTCTACGCCGACATCGACGCCCACGGTCTCTACCGATCCGCCGACGGCGGCCGATCCTGGCAGGCCAAACCCGCCCTCACCTCCTCCGCCTTCGGCGGATCCTACTGGAAGGGAAAACTCTTCTTCGACATCTCACCCTACCATCCCGACCGGATCTATGCCCTCCTCCAAAACGGCACCTGGAGCGCCGACATCGGCAAAATCTTCCGCTCCCACGACGGGGGCGATACCTGGACCGACTACACCGGACAGGTCTATGACTACCTTAAGAATGTGGTGATACAGCCTACCTCCGACGGAGTCGACCGCCTTTACCTCTTCACCAGCTCCCGCAATGGTTCCGTCGCCCGCGTCTACACCCGCCGCGACGGCGAACCCGCCTGGACTCCCTACGACGACAACTATCCCGCCGGAATGCAGGTCAACATCGCCCTCCCTTTCTTCCGCGACAGCAAAATCAGGGCCGCCGGAAATGCCGGCATCTGGGAAATCCCCTTCCTCGAGGAGAGCTTCACGCCCCTCATTAACCCCTGGGTCGACCGCCCTGACCACTCCTGCATGAACGACACCCTCTGCTTCGACGACCACTCGATCCTCAACCATGAAGGAGCCTCCTGGGAATGGGCCTTCTCACCACCACCCGCATACATCAGCAACACCACCATACGTAATCCAAAGGTGGTCCTGGGTGCCCCCGGAAGCTATGACGTCTCCCTCAAAGTCACCCAGCGGGGCCAAACCTACACCAAAACCATCCCCACCATGGTCTCCACCACCACCTGCCCCTCCCTTTACGACTGCCAAAATCCCGCCGGGATCCCTGTGAAGAACTGGAAACTCCTCTGGTACGACAGCCAGGAAATCAACGATCCCGGACTCGCCACCATGGCCTTCGACGGCGACCCCTCCACCATATGGCATACCCGCTGGTCCACCGGAAACGACGACTACCCCCACGAGCTACAGATCGACCTCGGCGAACGCTATAACATCAGCCGCATGACCTGCCTTCCCCGCCAGGACGGTGTCAACGGCCGCATTAAAAACTATGAAATCTACATTTCCGAAAATAAAACGGTTTGGGGAACACCCGTTAAAACAGGCGCCTTCGAGAACAGTGCCGCCCCCCAGACGGTGACCTTCACCACCCCCGTCACAGGACGTTACCTCCGCCTCAGGGCCCTCTCCGAAGTCAACGGCAATCCCTGGGCCTCTCTGGCAGAACTCTCAGTGACGGGCTGCTATGCCTCGGTGACCGCCGCCGGGGAAATCCCCCTCAGCCGCGACCTCCACGCCTGGCCCGTCCCCACCTCCGGCAAACTCACCCTCTCCCTGCCTGGCATAGGGGGCGGTAATTACGAAGTCCTTACGCTCTCCGGACAAACCCTCACCCGAGGATCCCTCCCCGCATTCACCACCGAACCGGAGATCGACCTCTCCGGCCTCGCCCCTGGCACCTATCTCGTGGTGATCACCGCAAACGACGGCGTGCGCTACCGCGCCAAAATAATAAAGGAATGAGGAGTCGTGAATCCTTAAGCCTTAGAAAAAGAATCGTGAATAAATTGGCCTGGAATGAGTTCCAATACGTCTTCGTTGAACAGGCTTTGGTTTCTATAGGACAGCTTTTTGTTGAATGCCAACGCCCCGATAATAATGGAAGGATGGACATTTAACACCTTGCTGCATTCTTTGACTCTGGAAACAGAAAGATAATTTGTACTGGACTCTAAAAAAGCTAAAATTTCTTTATGCTTCAACTGCCTGGCTGCGATCTTGTTGGCTTCATCCTCCAGCTTATCATGACTTCCCTCCCGGAAGTTATCCAGAACAAAGGGGATCTTTTCGTTAAGATGCCTTAATATGTGGGCAATTTCATGGGCCACGGTAAACCAAAAGTTATCTATGCGTTTATAACGGGCTGTATAAACAACAATTGGGGTATCCTTCAGCAAAAATGCGGCGCCATCAAGATAGGTCTTTTCCAAATGTGGAAGTACAAAGAATTTCACTCCACAACTATTCAGCTCGTCAATGAATTGTTTTATACCATCATTCCGGGTGGTAAAATCTGTTATGTGTGTAAAAAGTTGTTCCAGTTTTTCCTTTCTGTAGGGTGGTGTGTTAAAGCTTTGACTGAAATTTCTCGCCATCTGGTACCAGGTTGCAGCATAGGATACACTGAACTGGTTGTATACCTGTGATTTCTTCCATAGGGGCAGCCATTCTTTATCAATAAAGGAAAACTCCAGGTCCTGGATCCCCCAGAAATTTTTCACTTCTTTAATTAACACCTCCAGCTCCTTAGTGTTGCTCAACCATCCCTTTTTCATCATGTCCCGTATGGGCATTCGACTGTAAAGAGATACCTTATCTTCCACAACAGAAATTGGAACCTGCGCTTCTTCTTCCATCCACAAACGATAATCGTTATCCAGGTTGAGCCAATATTGGGCAGATGTATTGAAGGCAATGGCCAGTTTCCTGGCATTTTCAATAGAAATGGGCTGTTTGTCCAGTAAAATACTGCTTAGGTGCTTAACTGATATACCCAGTATATCTGCCAGTTCTTCCTGAACCCATCCACGTATTTCCATTTGTTCCCTGATAAAATAACCAGGGCCAAATTTTTTCGCTGCTTTTAGATATTTAATAGACTCCATAAGGATTCATTTTCTAGTCTCCATAATGGTTTGAAATTTCAAAGAGATAAAATTCACCAATTGTTTTCTCTGAATTCATCCACTTTACATCCATTTCCAAACGGTATTTACCGCTTAACCTTACAGAGTAATGATTCTCAAACTTTTTGAAATTAAGCGATGGATCGGCCCACAAATCATGTATGTCCCTCGCCGCATCAATTTTCTGAATAGTAGCAAAAAACTTGTTAATGATTTCAGGCCGCAATCTTAACTTTCTTGACTTCCCTGTTGTATAAAGTTCTTTAAGCTCTTTATCGACAATATATACGTCCAAATCAAAAATAGTTTGACAAATATATAAATAAAATGTATGAATGCAGGTTACAATGAGTAATATTAGGTTATTTTATTGTTTACACTTTTTTTTTTATAAAATTACCTACCCGATTCAAACCGGTTATGTTCTGAACTCGAGTTGCCAAAAATGGTTCAGATCTCAGCCACCAGAATACCTGATAGCTCAGAAGCCTTGAAAAATCCTTATTATTTGCTCACGATCTTGATGAGCTGTCCGGCCGCCAGACGGTCGGTGAGCGCCATGTTGTTCAGGAAGGCCAGCTCTTCATGCTTGCCGGCAGGCACCCCCAGCGCCCTGAAGGTCTCGGCCACCGTCCCCGCCCGGGGAGCCTTCTTCACCCGCAGGTAATCGGGCTTCACATTGATCTTCGAAGCATCGGTGAGCCGGGCAAATGAGGTCATGCTCATCTGCATCAGCGGAAACAGTTTGCTGAAATTCTGCGACGAACTCAGCCCATGGAGGACGAAGAAGTTCCCGTCTAAATTATAGAAGTAGGACAGCAACTGGTTGGAAACCTGCTGCCCGGTGGACTGGTCCTGGCCGGTCTGAATCGATACCGCCGCAATGGCCGGAAGCCCGTTGACCGTGACATTCTGCCGCTCCTGCACCGTCATCCCCAACTGCATCAGCGCACTGTCGGCAGCCACCTGCAGATTGCTCCCCGGAGCAAAGGTGAAAACCATGATGGCACTCCCGTCAGCAGGCGCCATCTGCACCTGGATCGGCGAATTCTCAAACTGCCACCCGTTCGGAAAACTGTACCTGAACTTCAGCTCCGGATGATAGAAGGTGTTCCCCTCCACATACCCCTGACGCGGATCTTCCCCATACACGATCCCGTCGATCAGCTGCAGATAACTCTCCCGGTTCACCTTCCAGTTGCTGTTCTGAAGGGTCTGCTGCCATTGCGTGGCATACTGGTTCACCGCCGTCTCCCGGTCACCCGGGTCGGGATGCGTCGACAGAAACGTGGGCACTCCCCCCTCCGACTCCGCCATGTTCATCTTGTTGAGCACCTGGAAAAAATCAGCCATCTTGTGCGCATCAAAACCCACCTTCGAGGTGTATTCCGCCCCCAGCTTGTCCGCCTCCCGCTCATCATCACGACTGAACTTCAGAAACAACAGCTGCAGCCCCTGCATGGCCATCTCCCCCATCTCCGCAATCTGCGGCGACAAAATCATCCCCCCGATCAGCGCCAGCTGCCCCAGCGTCTGCTTCGTCTGCTGACTCACCGAATGACGCGCCGTCACATGACCCATCTCATGCCCCAGCACACCCACCATCTCCGCCTCGTTGTTGAACTGCGCCAGGATACCCCGCGTCAGGTAAATGTACCCCCCAGGCACCGCAAAGGCATTCACCACCGGAGAATCCACCACCCGCACATGATACTGCAGGTTGGGACGGTGCGAGATCTTCCCCATTTCATCACCCAGCTGCTGTACATAATTCTGGAGTTTCTGGTCAGGATATACCCCGAAGGTGGCCAGCACCTGCGGATCATACGACTGCCCCATGGCTACCTCCTGCGCCTCCGACATAAACATGATCTGCCGCTTCCCCGTCACCGGATTGACCGCACACGACGGTATCATCACCAGCACCGCGAAGAGAAGTACGACTTTTGCTGTTAAATTCAGACTCTTCATAATATTGTATTTACCTGGTTAACCTACTCTTTTCTTCCTCCGGAACCATCCGCCCCCGCATCAGAACCCCAAGCGCGGTTTCCCGCAATGCACAGCTCCACACGCCGGCCTGTCCCTCCTGATTCCGCATTGAGAATACCAAATATCAGCAAAATATTTATTCCATTCAAACAATCGTTACTTTTTTGACCACTTTCACCCTCGCCCGATCGTGAAAAACTCACGCCAGACTGTTCATGACCAAATATACAAGCACCGCCACGCCGGCGCCGGCAGCAGGCCCCAGGACGGGGATCCAGGCATAGGCCCAGTCGGGATCGTCCTTCTCCTGAAAGGGCAGCAGACTATACACAATGCGCGGTCCCAAATCACGTGCCGGATTGATGGCATACCCCGTGGTACCCCCCAGGCTCAACCCTATGGCAAACACCAGCAACCCTACGGGCAATGCCTCCAGCGACCCCAGCCCCACCTTGGCCGACTCCACACCCGCAATCTCCAGCGACGGCAGATGAATCAACAACACCGCCAACACCAGGATAAAGGTCCCCACCAGCTCGGAAAAGAAATTGTTCCTGTAGTTGCGGATGGCCGGCGCCGTGCAGAAACAGTGCTTCCGTACCTGCGGGGTGCGCGTGGCCCTGAAATGATCGGCGAAAAAGAAATAGACGGTGAAAGCCCCCAGCATGGCCCCTGCCATCTGAGCCAGCACAAAGGGGACCACCTTGGCCCACCCGAAAAGCCCCGACAGGGCCAACCCCAGCGTCACCGCCGGATTCAGATGCGCTCCGCTGATGTCCTGGGTGGCAAAAACCGCCACAAACACCGCCATACCCCACCCCGCCGTGATCACGATCCACCCGGCACCGTGACTGTGGGTCCTGTCCAGATTCACATTGGCCACCACCCCATTCCCCAGAACG
>ERZ795057.1009-NODE-1009-length-26136-cov-13.451977_pt1 | contig 26136 bp, 27 predicted proteins | sample MGYA00375141_ERZ795057 | MGnify/ENA primary metagenome ERZ795057 (study PRJEB30186, sample SAMN05720163) | activated sludge metagenome | isolation source: Anaerobic digester | place: Hong Kong | collected 2015-01-26 ... | reverse complement strand
AAAATGCAGTCATTGCGAGCGCAGCGAAGCAATCTCAATCATTTTGAGTTTCCTGAGATCGCTTCGTCGTCCGCCTCGGCGGATTCCTCGCGATGACAAAGTGTTGTTCATTATTGATATAATCTCGGGGCTCGCAATGACCGGTAAAAGGCACTACTTCCTGAAGAAGACGAGCTCGGTCAGGGGTTTTCTTTTTGGTGCTCTCGGAGGTGGTCCCTCTGGATAACCCAGGGCGATTGCCGCCATGAACTCATAGGCATCCGGTGCGCCGGTGATCCGTTTCACCTCGTCCCCGCTCTTTAAGATCTCGCCGAGCCACACCCCGCCGAGGCCGAGATCGGTGATCGCAAGGAGCATGTTTTCGATGCAGGCGCCGATTGCCTGGAGGTCCTTGGTCCTGTCATAGCCGGCATCGGTGTCGAAGAATACTGCGATCACTGCATAGGCCGATTTGATGATGGAGTCATAGCGCGTCAGCGTGCTCAGTTCGTTTTTGAGGTCTTTGTCCGTAATTACGGCGAAACGCCAGGGCTGGTTGTTGAGTCCCGAAGGTGCCCACTGCCCGGCTTCGAGGATGGCATCGATTGTCTCGTCTTCCACCGTCTGCGGGGTAAACGCCCTGACGGACCTGCGGTCTCTAATGGTTCTTAGCATCGCCGTGGCCCTCCTGGGCATTCATCATGAGGTATGCATCGATAAACCCGAACAGGTCGCCGTCGAGCACGGCCTCCACATTGCCCACCTCGAGGTTTGTCCGGTGGTCCTTGGCCATCTGGTAGGGCTGGAGGATATACGACCTGATCTGCGAACCCCAGGCGATCTCCTTCTTGCCCTTGTGGAACTCGTTCATGCGCTCCTTCTGTTTCTCCTCTTCGAGTTCATAGAGCTTCGATGCCAGCAGCTTCATGGCAAAGGCCTTGTTCTTGTGCTGGGACCGCTCGTTCTGACATTGGACCACGATGCCGGTGGGCAGGTGGGTGATACGGACCGCCGAGTCGGTTTTGTTTATGTGCTGCCCGCCGTGGCCGGATGCCCGGTATGTGTCGATCCTCAGGTCCTTGTCATCCACCTGGATGTCGATGTTCTGGTCCACCTCGGGGGTGGTCATGATGGATGCAAAGGAGGTGTGCCTGCGGTTATTGGAGTCAAAGGGCGAGATCCTCACCAGCCTATGGACCCCGGTCTCTCCCTTGAGGTAGCCGAAGGCCCACTCGCCCTCCACCTCGATAACGGCGCTCTTGATCCCTGCCTCCTCGTCTGCGAGGATGTCGATGATGCGGGTTTTGAAGTTGTTCTGCTCGGCCCACCTCAGGTACATGCGAAGGAGCATCTCGGCCCAGTCCTGGGCCTCGAGACCGCCGGCTCCTGCATGGATCTCCAAAAACGCGCTCTTGGGGTCGTCACGTCCCGAGAGCACGTGCGCCTTTTCGATGGCGGCGATATGCTCTTCGAGCCGGTCCATGGTCTGCTTGATATCCGCAAGGACAGAGCCCTCGTCCTCTTTTGCCAGTTCAACGAAGACCTCGAGATCGTCCCACAGCGAAGAGACCTTCTCCCAGGTGGCAAGGATGTGGGTGATGTGAGATTTTTCAGACTGCAGGTCCCGTGTCTTGGCCTGGTTTTTCCAGATATCAGGGTCTGCAAGCAGAGAGTCGAGTTCCGCTAGACGCTTTTGCCGCTGAGGGATCTCAAAGATAACCTCGTACGTTATCGACCTTTTTGCCGATAAGTTCTATCTGTGGAAGGTAGTCCAGTAACATGCCCTCAGCCATTAACACCTTCTCCTGATGCTTGTCAATGCTGCAATTACCGAGATGAACGCCCATACCCAGGCAAGGGCAGGCCCGTATTTCGTATAGAAGCTCAGGTACTCTGACTCCGTGATCTCGCTTGTGATCACACCTTCTTCCAGCAGGCCGATCTCTTTGACCACCTCGCCCGACGGATTGATGATGGCGGAGATGCCGTGGTTGACGCTCCGCAGCATCCACCGGCGGCTTTCGATGGTTCTAAACGATGCCATGAGCAGATGCTGACCGGGCGTGGCCCATGTCTTGAACCATGCATCGTTGCTCGCATTCACCAGACAGGTCGCCCCCTTGCGGCACAGGTCGCGGGTCAGGTCCGGAAAGACGCTCTCGAAACAGATGAGAATCCCGAGACCGTCGATGGGCGAGGCCTCTTTGGCTCGGGAGAAATTACCCACACCCTGGGTCAGGCTCCCGAAGAAGGGTTCGATAAGCGATGCAAGGGGAAGGTATTCCCCGAAGGGGACAAGGTGCACCTTGTCATAGTACCCTTCCACCACGCCTTGGTGCAGGAGCCACATCCGGTTGAGATACCTGCCGTCATCGAATGCCGGGCTGCCCATGACGAGCCTGGCATCACTCTCCCGGCTCAGCTCGATGATTCGCGCGCTTTCGGGCCAGCGCCGCAGCAGGTAGAAATTGCAGGCCGTCTCCGGCCACACCACCACTTCGGCACCCTGATCTACAGCCTCGCGGGTGAGCTTCGAATAGATATCGATGGTGGGCTCCACCATCTCGGGAAGCCATTTCATGTCCTGGGCGATATTCGCCTGGGCCACACCCACCTTGACCGTCCGGCCGTCGGCAGGCAGGTGATCCATCCTCCATCCTCCCCAGGCGGCAGCTGCGACGAGCACACATATGCTTACCACCAGCGGGAGATACTCCTTGCGGACGGCCTTATAGACCGCCACGTTTACCATGAGGATGATCCCGCCGATAAGGTATACCCCGCCGAATTCAGCGATCTGGATAAACGGCTTCCAGGGGAACTGGGTGTAGCCCACCAGCGCCCACGGGAACCCCGAGAACATGATATACGACCTGATCAGCTCCAGCAGCACCCAGATGCCAGGGATTGCAAGGAACGCAAACTTTGAGCGGATCAGCTTTTTCGCCCCAAGGGCGAAGATACCGAAATAGGCGGCCATGTAGATGATGAGCAGGAGCAGCAGCAGCGTTGCCGGGGCCAGGCCCATGCCGCCGTAGGTCTCCATGACATAGGCGATCCAGTACAGGATGCCCGCCCATGCGATAATCCCGGCAATCATGCCGTAGATGAATATCTCCAGGGGAGTAGTGTCCTCATCGGCAAGAAACAGCAGGGGCACTGCAAAGATCCAGGCAAGGGGCCACACCTCATAGGCAGGAAAGGATAAGGTGTAGCAGATACCGGCCAGGATCGCGAGAAAAAGCCGCCTCAAGTGTCCTTCCTCAATTGTGCATGCACAATGAGCTTTGATATCCTTTTCTTGTCCGCGCCGGTGATCTCGAAGACAACCCCGTTATACTCGAGCGACTCGCCCGGCTTGGGGATGCGTTCGAGCTGGCAGGTGATGAACCCGCCCACCGTGTCGTAGCTTCCTTCAGGGATCTGGACACCGAAGGCCTCGGAGAACTCGTCGATGGGCAGCTTGGGGTCCACCGAATAGATCCCGTCACCCTTCTCCACTATCTCCTGTTCCCTGTGGATGTCATTCTCCCCGACGATGTCCCCAACGATCTCCTCCATGATATCGCCCATGGTCAGCAGTCCGTCCACATTGCCGTATTCGTCGATCACGATGGCCATCTTGGTGCGGTTTTCCCTGAACTCGTTCAACAGATCGATCAGCTTCTTGCCCTCCGGGACAAAGTACGGGGGACTCATCAATTCCTTGATGTTTGAAAACGATTCCCTTGAATTCCAGTACTTCAATACATCCTTGGCATAGATCACGCCGATGATGTTGTCCATGGACTCTTCGTACACAGGGATTCTCGAACACCCTTCCTTGGTGATCACCTCTACGAGGTCGTCGATGGAAGAGGAACTCGCCAGGGCTATCATATCGACCTTGGGGACCATGATCTCTCTCACCGCCGTGTCCTTGAGCACGATGATGTTGTGTATCATGTCACCCTGGTCTTCATCGATGAAGCCCTTTTCCTCAACTTCATCGATGATCTTCTCGATTTCTTCTTTTGTGCTGGTGATGAGTTTTTCTCTTCTCAGGAAATACCACAGACGTTTAAAGACACTGATGTTATCTAGACTTTGACTTTGACCATCATCGTTACTTTCCAAACGAAATCTCCTTTTCTTATTTAAACAGTACAAAGTCCTATTTATCTCAATACATTCAATCCGTCAATCCAGGTGTTACATGCTTTCTTTCCTTAATGTCATATGCTTAGCCGCAGGATTGCTGAATAAATCCGGGGGGTGTTTTCATCGTCAGGCCTGAGGGGAATACCGTTGCTGAAATGTCTCGGGTTAAGCGGGAAGCTTTATTTTTGCTGTCCTGGAAAAATAGAGCTTCACCACATTTCTCATGAACAATTTGCTTTCATTGCGAGCGAAGCGAAGCAATCTCGTACTTTTATGCTGCAGAGATCGCTTCGTCATCCGCCGCGGCGGATTCCTCGCGATGACAAATGGTTGTTCAAACCAGCCCAGGAAGGTCCGGGGCTTGCGAAGACGGAAGACAGGACGTGTCCTGCGTAGCTAATGCGACGTGTCCGGCGAAGCCTTAGCGAAGACGGAAGCAGGATTGAACCACCGCTCATTTTGTGGTATGAGGAGGTCAAACTTAAGCAGCAGGAGTGCACCCATGGGAAACTATACCTTTACCGGGACGGATTCGTACGTTCTCGATTTTGAACTTTCTAAGATTGTGAATGCAAGCATCAAACTGGAAATGCCATTGTTGATAAAGGGAGAGCCGGGTACGGGCAAGACGCTTCTGGCCCACGCCATTGCGGAAAACCTGAAGATGCCGCTCATTGTCCTCAATGTGAAATCCAGCATGAAGGCGGTGGAGGCCCTCTACCAGTATGACACGCTCACCAGGCTCAACGACAGCCGGTTCGGGGATTCCAGCCGCGACGTGAGCAATATCGAACACTACATAAAGATGGGCAAGATCGGCCAGTCCTTTACCTCTGACGAGAAGGTGGTGCTGCTCATCGATGAGATCGACAAGGCGGACACGGACTTCCAGGATGACCTGCTCGACGTGCTCGACCAGATGTCCTTTGACATCATCGAGATAGACAAGACCGTGCAGGCACAGAACAGGCCCATTATCATTATCACCTCCAACGCCAAGAAGGATCTCTCCGACCCCTTCCTGGGGCGGTGCGTGTTCCATCACATCGCATTCCCGGACCAGGAGATGATGCACAAGATCGTGACAGCGCACTTCCCCGACCTGGACAAGAGGATGTCGGATGCCTGCGTAGAGACGTTTTACCGTCTCAGGAACCTCCGCGGCATCGAAAAGAAACCCGCCACCAGGGAGCTCATCAACTGGATCAGGATCCTGCTCATGGACAAGAGCTTCGACCCGAGCCACCTCTCGCGGAACGAGATCCCCTACTTAGGCGTGCTGTTCAAGAAAAGCGAGGATTATAAAAGCCTGCAGAAGCAGATAGGCAGCGGCTACCGGTAAGGCCTGCAAACCATGTTTGTCGAATTCTTTTACCTTCTCAGGCAGAAGGGGCTTCCCATTTCCCCTTCCGGGTTTTTGCGCCTTCAGGAGGCACTCCACAAGGGCATCGTTTTGTCACTGGACGATCTGTACTCCGTCTCGCGGGCTCTCATGATCAAATCCGAGCGGCACTTCGATATCTACGACAGGGTCTTTGCCCACTATTTCCAGGGCGCGGAGCTGAGCGGGGATATCACGGCAGAGCTCGACCTTGCCATCCAGTCCATGCTCGAGGAATGGCTGAAAGACCCCAAGGTGATGTCCGAGTTCCTGGGTATTGACGAGGAGACCCTCAGCAAGCTCACGCCCGAGGAACTCGAGGAGTACTTCCGTAAGAGGCTCGAGGACCAGAAAGGGCGCCACGAAGGCGGAAACAAATGGATCGGTACCGGAGGGACCTCGCCGGTGGGGCATTCCGGCTTTCACCCGAACGGCATGCGCGTGGGCGGATCATCGAGGAACAAGTCGGCGGTAAAGGTGGCCATGGACCGGAGGTACAAGGACTATACCGAAGACACCCGCCTCGGCCCGTCCCAGATATCCGAGGCCATGCGGCGGCTGCGCCACATGCAGCCGTCCGGGCCCAAGGACAATCTGAACATCGACAAGACCATCTATGAGACCATGAAGAACGCCGGTGAGATCGAGATCGTCTTTGACAGGTCCTTGAAGGACAAGCTCAAGGTGATCCTCATGATCGACAACGGCGGCTTTTCCATGGACCCGTACATCAATGTGGTCCAGGTGGTGTTCAATCATGCAAAGAGCCAGTTCAAGGACCTCAAGATCTACTATTTCCACAATACCATCTACAACCGGGTGTGGGAGGACCCCACGAGACAGTTCAAGTACCGGTTCATCGAGGACTTTACCCGGGACGACCCCGAGACCCGGCTTATCCTTGTGGGCGATGCATCCATGGCCCCCTTTGAGCTCTTCAGCCGCAACGGGAGCATCTACTATGCATCCCAGTCCGAATCGAGCATCAAAAGCCTAGATCTTCTTGCAAAAACATTCAAACATAGTGTATGGCTGAACCCTAAATATGCCTATACATGGTCCCATACACAGACCATCGAGGCGATACGGGAGATATTCCCGATGTTTGAGATCACGCTCAGCGGGCTGGAAAAAGCGGTTGAGCAGTTGATGAGTAAAAATTGAACGGGTGTGCGCCCGTAGCTCAGTCGGATAGAGCGTAGGCCTCCGGAGCCTAAGGTCGCAGGTTCGATCCCTGTCGGGCGCACCATGCATCTTCTGATCAATACAGGCACGTGGTATTCGGCAGATCTTACGTGTAACGATTATGATAAATCTACTGGATCTAAACAGGGAAAGACTGGCCGATGAATTCGGCGACAAGCCCTACAGGGCCGGCCAGATATTCAACTGGGTGTACGGCAAAGGCATCACCGACATCCATTCCATGACCAACCTGCCCCGGCAGCTCCGCGAAGAGATGTCTTCCCGGTTCACCATCACCTACCCGGAGGTGATTGACCGGCAGAGCTCGTCCGACGGCACGGAGAAACTCGCCTACCGCCTTTCAGACGGCAATATCATCGAGAGCGTCCTGATCCCGGAAAAGGACCATTGGAGCATCTGTGTTTCGTCCCAGGCGGGGTGTTCCATGGGATGCACCTTCTGCTTTACCGCCACCATGGGGTTCATCAGGAATCTCAGGCTTTCCGAGATCATCACGCAGGTCCTCTATCCCATCCATGCCTATCCGGACAGGAACATCAGGAACGTGGTGTTCATGGGAATGGGCGAGCCCCTGCTCAATTATGAGAATGTTCTCGATGCGATACGCATCATGACGGATCCGGACGGCCCGTGCATCTCCAAGAGAAGGATTACCCTTTCCACCTGCGGCATTATCCCGGTGCTGAAATCGCTGGGCAGAGATACCCAGATAGGGCTTGCCGTCTCGCTCAATGCAGCGACAAACGAGGTGCGACAGGGCATTATGCCCATCACCAGAAAATATCCCATGGCTGACCTCATCGATGCACTCAAGGCCTATCAGCTGCCGAACCGCAGGAGGATAACCATAGAGTATGTCCTGCTCAAGGGCATCAACGACAGCATCGCCGATGCGAAGCAGCTCATCCGCACCCTTCACGGCCTCAAGGTCAAGGTGAATCTTATCCCGCTCAATCCGTGGCCCGGGTGTACGTTGGAGCCGCCGGACGAACAGACCGTACTGGCATTCGAGGAACAGCTGAAAGACAGCCCTGTAGCGGTGATGATGCGCAAGGAAAAGGGCAATGATATTCTAGCTGCCTGCGGACAGCTTGCAGGAGGGAAAATACATGAACGCAAACGCACTGATTGATTTTTTGATGACCCCGGAGGCTTACCCGGAAAAGACAGAGACCGTCCGTCTCGTGCAGACGCATATATCGTGGGTGTTTATAGGCGATGCATTTGTCTACAAGGTCAAAAAACCCGTGGATTTCGGATTCCTCGACTTTACATCCCTGGAAAAGAGGCGGTTTTATACCCATGAAGAGCTGAGGTTGAACAAGAGGTTCTCCCCGGATGTGTACCTGGAGGTCCTTCCCATCTCAAGGACATGGGACACCTACCTGCTCGGCGACGACTCGGACATCGTCGAGTATGCCCTCAAGATGAAGCGCATCGACGAGGAGAAGATGCTCTTCAATCTCCTGAAACAGGGCAAGGTCACAGCCAAAGACATGGAACGGGTGGGGAAACACCTGGCAGCGGTGTATAGTCAGATAGCAAGCGACGACAAGTCCCGGTCCTTCGGCACGTTAGATACCGTCTCCACCAATGTGATAGAGAACTTCGACCAGACAAGAAAATATATCGGCGGACCCATATCGGCCGGGAACTTCGAGACCATCGAAGAGTGGAGCAGGAGATTCATGGCGGAAAACACCGCGCTGTTCGATAAAAGAGTGGCCGACGGGTATATCAAGGACTGTCACGGTGATCTCCACCTGCAGCACATCTGTCTTACCGACAGAGGGATCTTTGTGTTCGACTGCATCGAATTCAACGAGCGGTTCCGGTTCGGCGACGTGGCATCCGATGTGGCCTTCCTGTCCATGGATTTTGACTACAACGATCAGGGCGGACTCGGAGATGCCTTTGTCGATGCCTACATCGATGCCTCCGGCGATATTACCATGCGGGATGTTCTGCTGTTCTACAAGGTGTACCGGGCGTATGTCAGGGCAAAGGTGACCTCGTTCATGCTCGATGACACCGGGCTGGACGATGCGAAACGAACGGCCGCCTTTGAAACCGCCAGAAAATACTATGACCTTGCATACGGGTATGTAACCGGTGAAGATTGACCTCCATATCCACTCGAAGAACGGATCGGACGGCAGGTGGGATCTCAAGGACATCTTTGCAGAGGCTAAGAAAAGAGAGATCGGGCTCATCTCGATAACGGACCACGACTCCATTGCCGCCCAGGAGGAAGCGAAGAGCCTGGCTGCCTCATACAGCATAGGCTACATCACAGGCGTTGAGCTCAATGTCACGTATTCCCACCCTGACTACAAGGGCGGCAAGGCCGCTTCGCTGGATTTTCTGGGCTACGGGATAGACATCACCAATGCTCCGCTGGTACGCAAACTCGACGAGTTGCGCGCCTATAGGCAGGTCCGGGCAGAAAAGATCCTCGCCAACATCAACGAGGAATTGCGCAAACAGGGGCTGCCCGAGTTTAGTGATGCAGACCTGGATGAGATCCAGTCCGGCGTGGACGGTGCGTTCGGCAGGCCCCACATCGCAGCCTACATGATCGAAAAAGGGATCGTTTCAGACAAACAGGAGGCCTTCGACAAATACCTGGTGCGATGCAATGTCGAAAAGATGCCGTTGAGCCTTGCCGAGGCATCGGACCTGGTCAGGGCGGCAGGCGGCCACCTGATTCTCGCTCATCCCAACGACCCCAACGGGACATCGCTTGTGGCCTTCACCCAATCGATCGAGACCCAGCAGACAATCATCGCCGGGGGCATGCTTGAATACATCGACGGCATCGAATGCTGGCATTCCCGGCATGACCGGGCCACCATGGAATCCTACCTGCGCTTTGCCAGAGAACATGCCCTCATGACCACCGGGGGATCGGACTGCCATCAGAGCCCGCCCATCTTAGGCAGTGTGGATGTGCCGGACTTCGTTGCCCGGCAGTTTGGTTTCTAGGAAAAATTGCTATTTGCTGATATAGTTACATAAAAAGGCGCCCGGCAGAAGGTGTCAGTCAAGATACAAGGAGTGTGGTATGAGAGAACCGTTCAAGGCCTTTATCGACAAGGAGATCACCGGCGATGCAGTTCTCATTGCCTGCGGTCTTCCTGCAACGAACAAGACGGAAACAACAGAGGTCATAGCCAGGCGCAAAGGCTATGAGATGCTCAGAACAGATATCATACGCAAAGAGGTGCTCAAGGGCGAAGACATCTTTGATGAGAAGGTGGCCTCCAACATGGACAAGAGAAAACTCGTCTATGACAAAATGTTCTCTGTTGCCAGCGATCTCGCATCTCAGGGGAAAGGGGTCATCCTCGATGCAACCTTCATTACCCAGGCGCTCAGGAGAAGGGCTGCCGAGGTGGCTGCCAGGAACAACAGGACCTTCATCATCCAGCAGACCAGCTGCCCGCAGGAATATTCCCTGGACAAGATTTCCAAGAGATCGAAGGAGAACTACGAGTCAAACGCCCTGACCGAGCAGGCATACCTGAACAACAAGAAGAAGTTCGAACCGGTTGATCTCGATGATCTCAAGGCCCTGTATCCTTCACTCTCTATCGTCCACCTCATCGTGGATACGGCATCGGATCTGGAAGACGAGTGGTTTGTGATCGAAAAGATCACCAGGTAACCGTGTTTCCACCGGGGGATCATGAGCCCCGATATTTTTAAGATGAAAATTTGATATTTCCGCAGCAGGAGACGATATACAAAATAAACCCAAGTATGAGGCATAATCAATGAGAAGAGCTATCATTTTCCCGTTAATACTAGTGTTGATCACAGGGTGTGCAGCCTCTTTCAAAGAACAGCGTGAAATCTCACGGCCCAGGGTCTCCCTTGCCATGGGAAAGTTGTACCAGGATGACATCCAGGGTGCACTGATCGAATTGAGAAAGGCTCAAAAGGCCAACCCGGATGATCCTGAAGTATACTACGGCCTTGCCCTTGCCTACTGGAAGTCGGACAAATCGGATAAGGCATTGGAGAATGTTGACAAGGCCATAGCCCTGGGGGACAAGCTGGGGCTGGAACACCCGGGCCTCAAGAGCGAGGCGTACAATCTCAAGGGGATCATCCTGAGCAGCATGGGGTCCAAAAAAGAGGCGATTCCGGCATTCGAGGCAGCTCTGAAGGATGAACTCTACGCAACACCGGAATATCCGCTCCATAATATGGCCTCCATCTACCTCGCAGACAAACAGTATGACAAGGCTCGCGAAGCGGCAACCCGGGCACTGGAGTACAATGCCCACTACGCACCCTCCTGGGAGCTGCTCGGGAGACTGTTCATGGAACAGGGTAAAGACGCCCAGGCGATCGAGGCACTCAAAAAAGCAGTACTTGAATTCCCGGGATTTACCGAGGCGCACTATGAACTTGCACAGCTCTATCTTCGCCATGGCAAAACCGACGAGGGTATTGTTCACCTCAGAGAGGTTATCCGCCTTGATCCGAACGGTCTCATGGGAGCCATGGCCGAAAAGACCCTGCAGACACTTCCAGAGGCATTAGAGAAAAAATAGGCATGAATCAACATCCCAGAGTATGGATTACTCAACAGGACGCAAAGGATCTCGGTCTAAAAGGGGATGAATTCCCCTGCACCATCCTCGATATCAAGACACTGATATATGAGATCCTCAAGACAGGATCTCCCAGAGATATCATTGTGCTCCCTTTTTTCAGGACGTTTGCCGAGGTGGTAGAACATATCCGTGACAGGGGCATAAAAGGGCCCATCATCATCTACACAAACGCCGAGATCGTACCGATGAACCTCCTGGACTATGCTGCCCAGGGAGTAATCTTCCTTGATTCCTCCCGTTTTACCCAGCCAATGGTAGTAGGGTTTATAACGTTCCTGCAGAAACAGCAGGAAATGAGCTCAGTCACCGACCAGCCTGAGAAGACCCCGGCCAGGGCGCATCCGAAACCTTCACAGGATTCAAAGGAGATCAGATCCCTGTTCAAGAAAATGCTGCGAAGGCGGTCGAAGATGCTGCTCACGTGCCAGTTCAAGGATAATCTGCCGACACTCACGGTTACTTGCGACATCATACAGATGGTGGGAGAGATCGAGACCAAGCTCGTGCTGGATAATTTCAACCCGGAAGAATTCATTGTCCTGTATAATCAGCTGGGCAAAGACAAACCGCTTTCAGGCTTTATCACGCAAGGCGATGAAACCTTCGGATTCGACCTGGAGGTGAACAGCGCCCGCATGGGAAAGATCACGGTATTCCTGCCGGAGGCGGTGTACGAACAGAAACGGAAGTTTTTCCGTGTGGAGCCCGATCCGAAAGACCCGGTCACCCTCCACATACACCCTGAGGGGGAGCGTACCATCTCTGTTACTGCCCGCGATGTGAGCGAAGGCGGGGTCGGCATGATCACCGAATACCAGGATCTGGAAAAAGGTACCACATATCCGGTGGCCCTCGTTTTGCCGAAGAATCAGGTCATCCTCGGAAACGCCAGGGTCATGTTCAAGGTCCCTGCTGACGGCAAGGGCTTCAATTACGGGATGGAACTCGACCTTCATCCCGCAGACCTCCAGTATCTTCAGCACTACGTATACAAGAGGCAGGCCGGGATCCTGGCAGCTATCAGAAACCTGACAATCTGATCCCGAGCTGTATCGCCTGGAGGCCGGCTGGTGTCATGCCTTCAAGCAGTGAGGCCTGACCCAGGGTTTTCGGCCGTATCTGAGACAACCGTGCCTTGAGCTCGTTCGAGAGACCCTCGATGGTGTAAAAATCAATGTTCTCAGGGATCGTCATCTTCTCCAGCTCCTTCATGCGCTCGATCTCCCTGATCTGCCGGTCGATGTACCCTTCGTACTTGATGTCCACCTCCACCTCCATAGTGCTCAGTTCCCGGAAGTGTGGTACCAGTCCGTGTTTTCTGAAGTTCTCCATGCTCACTTCAGGCCGTTTGAGCAGATGTGCCAGGCTGACCCGTTCGTGCTCGGTGCCCCTGGTGGGCTGTACTTCGGGCATGTCATCCGGGATGAGTACCGATGTCTTTTCCATGTGTTCTCTCATCGCAGAGATCTCGGCGAGGATTTCCCTGACCCGTGAGAGTCTCTCCGCTGAAATAAGGCCCAGCTCGTGCGCCGTTTCAGAGAGCCGGAACAGGGCATTGGTCTCCCGGAGCATGAGGCGGTACTCCGCCCTTGAGGTGAACATCCGGTAGGGCTCGCTCGTTCCCCTGGTGACAAGATCGTCGATCATGACGGCAATGTACGCCTGAGACCTGTCAAGGATACACGGGGGGCTCCCCTTTATCTTGAGCGATGCATTGATCGCGGCCATGAGGCCCTGCGCCGCCGCTTCCTCATACCCCGAGGTCCCGTTGACCTGGCCTGCAAGATACAGGCCCTGCACGCGCTTGGTCTCCAGGGTCCTCTCAAGCTGTGTGGGAAGCACGTAATCGTATTCAATGGCATAGGCCGGACGGAGTATCTCGGCCTTCTCGAGACCGGGTACCGATTGGACGATCTTCCACTGGAGCTCTATGGGCAGCGAATTCCCCAGACCCGATGCGTAGACCTCCCTGGTGCTGATCCCTTCGGGTTCGATAATGACCTGATGACCTCCCCGGTCACCGAATCTCATCACCTTGTCTTCCAAAGAAGGGCAGTACCGTGCCGGCTTCCCTGTTATCGCACCTGAATACAGCGCACTGAAGTGAATATTGTCCCTGATAATGTCATGGGTAAGCCCCGAGGTCCTAGACATGTAGCAGGGGAGCTGGGGCAGCTTGGACCCGGATGATTCGAAGGAGAACGGCATGTATCCTTCTCCGGGGTCCTGCCGGTTCAGACAGCTCAGATCGATGCTGTCCGCATGCAGCCTCGGCGGTGTTCCCGTCTTGTGCCTGCCCATGACAAACCCCAGTCCTTTCAGTGAGGAGGCCAGTTCGTACGACCCCTCTTCACCTGCCCTTCCTGCAGGAATTCTCCGATCACCGATATGGATGGTGCCGGACAGGAATGTCCCGGCAGTGATGATTACGGCCTTTGCAGCATACACCATCCCGGTATGATCGGTGACGCCGCACACACGGGAACCGTCTACCTCGATGGTGTCCACGCGTGTCTGGCGGATGTGAACTGAGGTGTTTTCGATCATTGATTTTATTGCAGACTCATAGAGCCGTCTGTCGTTCTGGGTCCTGGTTGCCCGCACCGCGGGGCCCTTCTTGGTATTCAGGACCCGGTACTGGATGGCGGTCTCGTCAGCGGCCTTCGCCATGATGCCGCCTAAGGCATCGATCTCCTTTACCAGATGAGACTTTGCCAGACCGCCGATGGACGGGCTGCAGGGCATCCTGCCGATAGTATCCATGTTTATGGTGAACAGCGCGACATCGAGGCCGAGCCTGCTGGCGGCATGTGCCGCTTCAGCCCCGGCATGACCGCCGCCGACAACGATGATGTCAAATGCTTCCATGCATTCTCCTGTATGGCAAAACCGTCTGCTTTTCAAGCACACAATACCGGATATTCATGTCAGCCCGGCATGTTCCCTTGACTTGGATTGGTGTGCTGCTATCTTTTTGTGTATCGGACGAATCTTGCATCCTGGTCTTTACATGTCCTGTCTGTATGTGATGGCTTTACACTCTACTGCTATGCAATCCTGCTTCGCCGGATCCGTCCGGAAATGTGCACAAGAGGGGGGATGAAACATGCCTGACAGCGTATACAAGGTGATCGAACTGGTAGGGACAAGTGCAACATCCTGGGAGGATGCAGCCAAGACAGCGGTGGAAATCGCCAGCAAGAGCCTCAAGGAATTGCGGGTCGCGGAGATAACCAAGCTGGACCTCAAGATTGAAGACGGCAAGGTGGTGGCCTACCGTGCCCGGGTGAGTCTGTCTTTCAAGATTGAAAAGAAGACGATCCTGTAAGAACGTGAACCAGGGGTAACCTTGAAGAACACCTAGCCTCAGGGAGATACCACCTGAGGAGAGATCCAACCGTTCAGCGGACAGGCATCGCACTGCGGCTTCCGTGCTTGGCAGTACTCCTTGCCGAGGAACACGATGTAGGCGTGGAGGTCCTTGTACACGTCGAGCCTTCTTTGCAGTCTCTGCTCAAAGAGCTGCTGCATGTCGTCGTAGCCCCAGTCAGGATCGATGATACCATGGCGCAGGAGTATCCTTTTTGTGTAGGCGTCCACGACAAAGATCTCTTTATCAGCGGCATAGCAGCAGATACTGTCGGCGGTCTCCTTCCCGATTCCGTTTATCCCGAGCAGGGCACACCTCAGTGTGTCCAGGTCCTGGGCAAAGAACGCCGCCAGATCTCCCGAGTAAGAATCCACGATGAAAGAAATGAGGTTTTTCAGCCGCTTCGTCTTGATATTGTAGTATCCCGATGGTCTGATGAGCGAGGCAATGAGATCCGCTTCGGCTTCATGTATCCTGGACAGGTCGAGCATGTCCGCTGCCTTGAGATTATAAATGGCCTTTTCCACATTGGTCCAGGCCGTATTCTGGGTGAGCACTGCTCCGAGAGCTATTTCAAGGGGGCTGTCTCCCGGCCACCACCCAGACGGGCCGTACCACGAGGACAGCGTGTCATATAAGGCTTGCGGATCGAAGCTATCCGGGCTACTCCTTTTTCCAGCCGTGGTCCTTGTGTATGATGACATTCTTCATGGTCTCCCGTATATCTCCACGAATGTTGAACAACATGGCGGTCTTTTCAAACTCGTATTCCAGGGCTGCTTTTGCATCGAGGCGGCTTACCACGTCAAAGCTCCTTTTCATGGCCCTGACCACCTCAGGAGCCCTGTTTACCAGCTGACGGGCCCATGCATTGACCTCATCGTTGAATTTTTCGGGAGCCACTACACGATTTACCAGGCCGATATTAAATGCTTCCTGGGCACCGATGGGCTCTCCCCGCAGGGTGAGCTCCTTGCTCCGCGCCATGCCTATCCGGGACACAAGGGGAGTCAGCAGGGGATTGAACCCGTACTTTATCTCAGGATGTCCGAAAATCGCACTCTCCGATGCAAGGATGATGTCTCCCATGAGTGCAAGATTGAATCCGCCTCCAAAGGCTATCCCGCTCACTGCAGTGATGAGAATCTTGTCATAGTCCAGGAGCATCGAGTAGATATCCACGGCAAGGCTGAAATAGCTTGCCGCCTCCTGGCCGGTATAGTACGGGGCCTCTTTCAGGTCTATGCCTGCAGAGAAACATTCATCGCCGCCGGTAAAGATGACAAGCCTGATGTCATTGTCTTGGCTCAAAAACGATGAAAAAACGTGATGAATCTCTGTGAGCATTCCCTTGGAAAGTGCGTTGAGTTCGTGTTTGCGGTCCATCTCGATGAGGGCTATCTCACCATCAATATCAACCTTTATGAACTGGTAATCCATAAGCTTCTCCTGAGAGGGATGTTGTTATGCTTGTACATTTATGCACAGATACTGTCAATGCTTCGAATACTTGCACAGGCTGCATGCTTTCTGATAATGCTTTGATCGTGTCGTGTTTGCTCGTAAGCCAGTTGAACGAAATGGCACGGAATGCTCTGAACGAGTGTTTCGGCCCGGAGGTGTGGGTCAAGGGTGAGATCCACGGACTGAAGGTGCATGCGAAATCCGGGCACATGTACTTCGACCTGGTGGAAAAGCCTTCCGGCAGGGGCGATGCCTATATTGCCAAGGTGAGTTGCGCTTTTTTCAGGGGCGCCTTTGTCAAGTGGCAGAACAGCATAACCCCTTTAGGACTGGGCCGTTTCGAGCTGAGTTCCGGTCTTGAAATCAAGCTCAAGGCCCGGGTTGACCTCTTTGTGAAAGAGGGCAGGTACCAGCTGATCGTCTCAGAGATCGATCCGAGCTACACCTTCGGGGCAATCGCAAAAAAGCGTGCTCAGACCATCGAACAGCTCAAAGAAGCCGGCCTCATGGAACGGAACAAGAAACTTGTCCTGCCGCCTATTGGGCTGAATATCGGCCTGATAACCTCCCATGACTCGGCAGCATACAACGACTTCATGAGTATCATTTCATTAAGCGACTACTCATTTGCCATCACCCTCTTTGATGCGCACATGCAGGGAGAGAATACCGTACCGGAGGTCATGACAGGTATCCGGACCCTCCAGAGGCATCCAGCGGTGGATGCGATCGTCATCATCCGCGGCGGCGGGGCAAAGACCGACCTGTTTCCCTTCGACGACCTTGACCTCTGCACGGCAATAGCCCTGTGTGAAAAACCCGTGATCACGGGCATAGGCCACGAGATCGACATCAGCGTCGCAGACCTGGTTGCGCACACCTATCGCGTCACTCCCACTGACGTGGCCCGCTTTCTTGTATCGCGGGCGGATGAACTCTGGGAATACCTGACCCGGGCCGGCCGAACGCTGACACTGACCTGCGAGAAGGTTATCAGGGCGGCACACCAGCGCATGGAGTCCAACGCAGCACTGCTCGAACATATCACCAGGCGGTGGGTCATTGAAGCATACTCCCGCATGAGAGGCCTGGCATACACCATCCACGCAAAGGTTATGCAGGGACTCTCAGCATGCGAGAAAACCCTGACCGGCATCACCATGAACCTCAAGGGCCGGTTGGCACTCGCCATCGAGAGTGAACGCCGAACAATACACATGCAGCGTGATCGCTGCCGGCACATCTCGCAGACCATACTGGATGCCGGCTCAAGGGATATACTCTCCACCCTGTCATCCCTTACGAAAACGAGCCTGCAGACCTTGAGCTCAACTTCACAGTTCCTGGATCAGCAGGAATACGTAGTGAGGCTCATGCACCCCCTTGAAACCCTCAGACGGGGCTACAGCATAACGATCGGCAGCTCCGGGCTGCCCGTAACAGACCCCAATGACGTGGAAGCGGGAGAATCCATTACCACCCATGTGCGAAAAGGCACCATCTTGAGCACAGTCTATGACAAGGAGTCTTCATGAAAAAGGCAAAGAATTATTCCCAGGTATTACAGGAGCTCGAAGAAACATTGGAGAAGATGAACCGGGGGGAGATCTCCATCGACAATCTCGAGGCTGAGGTCAAGGCCGCTGCAGAAAAGATAACGTTCCTCCGCCGGAGACTCAAGTCCACTGAAGCGGAAATTACCAAGATACTTCAAGACATAGAAAACGAGGAACCCAACGACTAGACCGACAACAAAAACAGGCCACTTCGGTGATTGACCCTCATAATTGTGGTCTGTTATAGGAGGCTTATGAACATCTCAGATCAAGCACAAACGTTAACGCCATTTCTCGTTATGGACGTCATGGAACGGGCCAATACCTTGTCGGCCCAGGGCAGGGATGTGATCCACATGGAAGTGGGAGAGCCGGACTTCGACACCCCCGCGTGCATCCGCAAGGCCGCACAGGAGGCCATGGAAAGAGGAAAGACCCACTACACGGACTCACTCGGCATTCCCGAACTGAGGTCGGCCATCGCTGACCACTACAAAAAGACCTACTCTGTTGATGTCGAGGCGGAACAGGTCATGGTAACCGCCGGATCATCACCCGGGCTCCTGATAGCGGTCTCCTGCCTGGCGGACAAGCATGACGAAATCATCATGACGGATCCGTACTATGCCTGCTACCCGAACTTCATAAAGCTCATCAGCGCTGTCCCGCGGTGTATCCGCACAGGCAGTGACGACGGCTTTCAGCTCAATCCGGCAAAGGTCAAAGATGCCATGAGCCCGAAGGCAAAGGCCATTCTGATCAACTCGCCGGCAAACCCGACAGGCATCTGCCTGGACAACGACCACCTGGAAGAACTCTCATCCCTCGGGCTGCCAATTATCTCGGATGAGATCTATCACGGTCTTGTATACGATTCCCAGCAGCATACGATCCTCGAGTACACGGACAATGCTATTGTCATAAACGGGTTCTCAAAGGCATATGCAATGACCGGATGGCGTCTCGGATGGGCGATTTTTCCGAAAGCACTCATACGAACCGCTCAGATACTCCAGCAGAATCTGATGATATGTGCACCATCAATTGCTCAGTGGGGTGGGATTGCCGCACTTACCCAGGCCGGGGATGATGTGAGGAGAATGCATCAGATTTTCTCCAGGCGCAGGAAAGTCATGCTCGAGACCATGGCAAAGCACGGCTTCGCAGTGGAAGTGGAGCCAACCGGGGCGTTCTATGTTCTCGTGAACATGAAAGACGTCTCGGATGATTCATACGGCCTTGCCATGGATATTCTCGATCATACCGGGGTCGGGGTAACACCGGGGATCGATTTCGGACCCGGTGCGGCAACCTATATACGGTTCTCCTATGCCAATTCCGAGGAGAACATCATAGCCGGTATTGACAGGGTAGCCGAGTATATCAAGAGCCTATGACCATCAAGATAAAAGATGCCCGGTATGCCGGGACCCTCTATGACAAGCTTGACGACCTGCCTGAGATAGCCTTTGCAGGACGGTCGAATGTGGGGAAGTCATCCCTGATCAATCTGCTCCTCAACCGCAAATCCCTTGTGAGGACCAGCAAACAGCCCGGCAAGACAAGAAACGTCAACTACTTTACCGTGGACCTGGTGGATCTGCCGTCCATCCATATGGTGGATCTGCCGGGGTACGGCTATGCCAAGGTCTCGCTTGACATGAAAGATTCCTGGGGCAGGCTCGCCGAGAAGTATTTTCATGAAAACAGGAACCTTAAACTCATCATACTCCTCGTTGATATTCGAAGGGATCTCAAGGACGAGGAACTCATGGTGTTTGATCTGGCAAAGAATTCCGGATGCGAGATTCTCCTCGTGGCCACGAAAGCGGACAAACTCAGCCGGAACAAGCAGCAGCAGCGCACTGCGGAGATCAAGAGGCACTGTGGCATTCAGCCGGTGTTGAGCTCCGTTCTCAGCCGGGAAGGAATCGACGCTATCTGGCAGTCCATCGTGGAACACCTCTGATCTGAGCCGGGATTGATCTGTCCAGGTTCCGGCCATGAGCACCTCCGGATGCGCCCGACCACAGCATCCGGGATAAAAATATCTATGTACACAATATAATTTTATGCTAGTATCTCCCCATGGGTGATAATTCGTTTACCTCTATCCTGATACTGCTTGTCCTGTTTATTGTGCTCCCCTCTGTGCTCAAATTCATCGGACAGTACACCTTAGGCAGCAAGAATGCGGACAAGAAGCCGGACGAAAGCGAGCCGGCAGATACCGGGATGGATTTGACGGAATATATGGAAGAACACCACCAGGTCAGAAGGGGGTTCGAAGATCATGACAGAACGCCTGTCTCTAACAAGCCGATAAACCCGAGATGGTTCTAGAACCCAGGCCCACCAATCAGGGAATTCGTTTCATCGTCGGCATCTGCATAATTGCCGTCTCAATATACGTCTTCTACATCAGTATCGCCAAGAAGAACTCTCCGGAACTCTTCATCATACCCGAGACCATTCAGACCATGGAATATCCGTGCGAGGCGGCATCGGTTGATGACTATACCCTGTGCATACCGTCCGATCTCTCTTATACCGAGAGTGATGCCGGTCTCGAGGTCTTCTCTGCACAGACCAGGATCAGAGGAACCATCCAGGTCGTGGATGAACTCCCCCAGGAGAAACCATGGAGGGAATCACTGCACAAGCCGTTGATAAAGCAGTTCATCGGGGACGTGGAGGGTATGGACACCTTCGAGCTCATGAAAAGGATCCTTGAACACAGGTACAACCCGACGCTCATGGGCGTCAAGGCAAAGCTTATTCCACCCTGGATGAAGAACAACAAGCAGGCCAGGATCTTAATCCCGCAAGACAGGGAGGCCCTGCTCTTCTATACGCAATCGCAGTTTATGGGGCTGATATTTTCAGGCCAGGAAATCGTCATCTTTACGTTCAACGGATACATGGACGAGGTCCTGGCCGTGAGTATTATGGCTTCTGTCAAGTCTAGTTAAACGGCAGTACCAAAAACGGAATCGTCGCCTGCTTCATGAACTTTTCCGCGTAATCACTCCTGAATCCCGACAGCGTTCCTTTGCCCAATTCATGGGTGAGAATGAGCAGTTCGATCTTCTTGTCCTCGATCACCTCATTGATCACTTCCAGGGGGCTGCCCCGCATGATCAACCTGTGGGAAGAGTCTATCTTGTCGCCCAGGACCTGGCTGCATATACCGTACAACTTGTCTTTGGCGGCCTTGATCACTTCTTCTTCAAGCTTGTCCGTATTGATATGGGGCACGTAGAACCCGGCTGCCCGCTTTATGTCGGTGACCGTGTGCAAAACGAACAATTCGGCATCGATGAGCCTGGAGAGCTGATAGGCATAATCCACGAGGTAATAGCTGTTTTTGCTGAAGTCCAGGTAACAAAGCACTCTCTTGGGTTTTTCCACTGCTTGCTTCTTCATAAGAATCCTCCTCCTGTTGTGTGTAGGGTTTGCTATTTCAATGGTGAACCACCGAATCTATTACACGCTTCAACTCCTTGAGGCGAAACGGCTTTGCAACAAATGCATCGGCACCCTTTTCAAAGGCCAGCTTTCGTGCTTCGCTCACCCCGAATCCGGTTATCAGGATAATGGGAAGATCCGGGTATTTGTTCCTGATTTCCGTCATCAGGGTAAACCCGTCCATCTTCGGCATATGGATATCGCTCACTACGATGTCCATAGACTCTCTCTCCATCCATGCCAGCGCATCGATTCCGTCACTGGCGGTAAACACCTTGTAACCGTGCATGCTCAGGAACTCGGAAATCACATGCGTCAGTTCATCTGAGTCGTCTACGACGAGAACATTCCTGCTATTATTCATTGCCCTTGTTTTCTGTCAAATCAATAATCTCATAATCTCTCAAGCCGGTATATTTCTTTGTCTCGGCCGAGGTGAGTTTCGCGAGCTTGTCCAGGACATCTTTGATCTTGAATACCTGGGTCTCAATGATGGAAAAGGTGTGCTGCACCTTTTGATTCTTCTCCAGCTCCGGCAATATCTGCAGCATCTCTATATTGCCGAGTATAATATTGAGCGGAGTGTTGATCTTGTCAGAAAGGGTCACGGTTGTCTTGACAATCGCGCCGACCTCATGAATACGTTTCTGCTCTTCTCCATAATTCTGCATTTCCAGGGCCCTGCGCACCCTCAAGAGCAGTTCGTTCTCGTCGCAGGGTTTCAGGAGATAATCATACACACCGAGCCTCAGCGCTGTCACTGCAGTCTTTATCGACCCATACCCGGTAATGACGATCACGAGAGTCCTCGGCGAGATGACTTTTACATTTTCCAGGAGTTCAAGTCCCCCCATGCCTTCCAGCACGAGGTCGGTGAGAACGAGATGATACTGCTTTTCGTAGATAAGCTTGAGCGCCTCCTCGGCAGAAGGCACGTCTTCAACCTCATATCCACTGTTCCTGAGAATATTCACGAGTGAATATCGAACGATCTCTTCATCATCAACCACAAGAATTCTTTTCTTTTCCACTGCGTATATGCCTCGAATTATCTAACGGATGTTTATCTGTTTGCTGACAACATCCTTCAGTTCTCTGATCCTGAAGGGTTTCCGTAAAAAGACCACCCCGGTATTCTCAAGGAACTCCTTTACCTCGAAATCATACGTGTCCCCGGTTATGAACATGAATCGATTCTTCAACACGGGATATCTCTTCACCACCTCATGATACAGTTCCATGCCGTCCATCACGGGCATTCTCAGATCGGAGATAATGAGCTCCCAGGCGTGTTCGTCCAGATGGTCAAAGGCCTTCTTGCCGTTATTGAAGGTCTTGACATCATAGTACGGGCTCAGGGTATCCACCATGAGGTCCAGGAGATCCTCCTCGTCTTCGACAACCATAATCGTCGATCGTCGATCCTCACCTTTGACAGCCACCGGGAGAATCTCCTCGGTCCATTCCCGGCTCACCTCGGATTCAATCCCCTGCATCATTGCAGGGATCCTGAGACGGGCTATGGCACCACTGCCGGTATTTTCCAGTGAGATCTCCCCCTTGTGATCCGAGACAATGCCATAGCATATACTCAACCCCAGCCCGGTCCCCTTGTCCTTCGGCTTTGTGGTGAAGAACGGGTCGAAGATCTTGGACATGTGTTCCTCAGGAATGCCGGGACCCGTGTCCTCGATGGCTATGTCCACATAATTATCCACAAGGGATGACCTGAGCCAGATACTGCCCGGTTGATCGTCTATGGCATCTATAGCGTTATTGATGAAATTAACCAGCACCTGCTCCAGGCAGTTCATGTCCGCCTTGACGAAAAGGGGCTTCCCTGAATCCTCGTGAATGATCCTGATTCCCCGTTTCTTGATAATGGGAGTGTAGAGGTTCACGGTCCGCTTCATGATCTCACGCATATCGAAGATGACCTTTTCCGGCGGTTTGTTCCGGGAAAATTTCAGCAGCGACTCCACAATGGACTTTGCGGAATCTGCAGAATTGATGATGACGGAAAGCCTCTTCTGATCCTGTTGGCTCAATCTATGAGCGTCGATAAGGTCGGCAAAGCCCAGAATGGGGGTAAGTTTGTTGTTGAGTTCATGAGCGATCCCCGAGGTGAGCAGACCCAGTGAGGTGAGTTTTTCCGTCTGCATGGTTCTCATTTCCATGCGTTTCTTCACGGTGACGTCTTTCATCACCACAAGGATCTGGTTCTCTTTGATGCGTTTGATAAAGAACTGGCCGATCACCCCGTTTGAAGGTCCCACGGAAACGGTCATCTCAAGGTCTACGGACTGCCCGGTTGGTATCTGGGTTGCCCGCGCATGCAGTGCGAATGCCGATTCAGCATCGAAGATGTCGTAAATGGTCCTGGGAAGACCGCCCAGCATATGATACAGCCTCTGGTTGTAAAATGTTACGGTCTCATCCGGGTCAAGCAGAAAGACTACGTCTTCCGACGCATCCACAACGGCCTTGTACCTCGCAGAGATGTCCCGCAGGCTCTCGTCCTTCTGTTCGAGGAGTTCTCGAAGATCGGAGTGCCTGCGATGAAAGATCTGGTGCAGGTGCACCAGCGTAAGCATCTGGCCGACGAGAAGGCCTAAGAGCTCGAACACACGCACATAATTTGTGTTAAAAAAATCTCTTTGGGAATGAGAGAGATTCAGCACCCCAAAGGTTCTGTCGCCCTCCTTGATGGGCACACAGAGAATCGATCCGAGCGGAACCCGGGTGGATGGCATGTCTTTAAAGAAGTCACACTGTGAGACGTCAGAGATCAGGACAGGCTTTCCCTCCAGCGCACACCTTCCTGCTACCCCTTCTCCCAGGTCCATGCAGACCTCATGGTTTACCTCCTGCATATTGGAACCCGACGCTGCCTTCAATACGACACGACCATTGTCCTCAATGAACACGGAGGCATTCTCACATTTGGATTCTTCTATGAGGACATCGGCAATATATGCATAAAAGTCCTCTTCGGGGGATCCCTTGGAAACGCGCTCGGTAAGTTCGAAAATACCGGACAGGATGCCGATGGTGTCTTCGTAGAAGTCAGTGGCCTTTTTCAGCAGATCGAGCAGTATCCGCTCTCTATCGCTTGAAAAACCAGAGATATCCTCTAGTTCCGACCACCGACTCTTCACTGTTTTGACCTTGCCCCTTAAAACAAATTTTCGATGATGACAGTGTTTATTTTATACCGCTGCATAATGATGTTGACAAGATCATTGTACCCCTTACCAAGAAAATTAGCAAGCAGGTGCGAATGTTCCGAGACATCCGGAGGCAGGCCTCTTTCGAGCTGCAGGATGATGTGATTTATCAGGAAAACGAGCGCTGAAACCCTGTCCCGGGGAGCATGATGATACCTGATGACACTGACTATCTCAGGGGGGAAATGCCATCTGTTGGCAACGGCTTCACCGATGATCGTGTGGTCCGTCATGAACACATCCTGCTCCAAATCGGTATCAGGCCAATATCCCTCAACATCGAACAGCTGGATATATGTGTCCGGCACCTTGAACAACAGGACCATTCTCCCGAGATCATGCAGCAGCGCCCCGGTGAACAGACATTCTTTTTCCTTTGCATCCGTCGAGAGTGACAAGGCCATGAGTGCTGTTGCATACGAATGCTGCCAGAGCTGTACGGCATGTTTCCTGTTCGTGCCGAACGATTCCATAACAGCCATTGACAACACGATACACTTCACCATATCGAGACCGATGGTCAGCAGGGACTGATGTATACCGAGGGTTTGCTGAGAATGGCGGTAAAACGGTGAATTTGCCAGCTTGATGACCTTGGCCGCCATGGCCGGATCGCTTGACAGGACCCTTTCCACCTGCTCAGCATTGGTATATTCGTCTTGTAGAATATTGAACAGTCTCATTTTGCTGGATTCCAGGGTTGGAATGTTCTCGATATTCTTTTCTATGCAAAACGGCGTAGTGCTCAATCCCATAATCATCCTATAACGGTTATTCATAAGGACAACTTAAGTGCTTTCAATCTTTTATGACAGAACCTGACGAAAAGAACTCCCGCATACTCTTTATTTATCAAACAAGGTAATTCCCCCCATCTCCGGCATGCAAAATCAAATCAGATGGAGAGTTTCAACCGGGGAGCTGACCATGTGAAAAAAATGCATTTTCTCCTCATGAAATTTATACGATCTTCCGTTATAATAACTATAGTGTATGAAGGATGTAGTTCTCCGTGAGGGTTTATATGAGGAGAAAATAACGCAACTATGGCTGAGAAGATTCTGAATACGAAGACAAAGATACTCCTGGTGGACGATGAGGTTGAAACGCTCGACCTCATCAGCGATTACCTGGTGGGTAAGGGACTGGCTCTCACCACCACCACGAACGGTGAGCAAGCGGTGAACCTGGTGGAACAAAACGGTTTTCAGATCGCAATCGTCGATCTCCACCTCCCCGGGATGACAGGGGCCGAACTGCTGAAGGAAATCAAGAAGATACGTCCTCACATTCAGGTCATTATGATTACGGGATATGGAACCATCAGGGATGCAGTGGAGTGCATGAAACTCGGCGCCTCCGATTTCATAACAAAACCGATCCTCCTGGACCACCTGCATCTCACCATCAGCAGAATCCTCGAGGAATCCAGGTTGAAGGAAGAGGCCGAACTCGCGACATACTACAAAAACCTCTCGCGAACGGACGAACTTACCGGGCTCTTCAACTTCCGCCACCTTATATTCATGTTGAGCACTGAGGTCACCAGACATCTGCGGTATAACAGAACCATGTCCCTGGCCATGATCGACATCGATAATTTCAAAGGGTATAACGACACGAAAGGACATGAAGAGGGCAATGAACTGCTCATGCGGCTTGCCCATGTCTTCAGACATAATACGAGAAACTGCGACATCCTCGCCCGCTACGGGGGGGA
>ERZ795057.1001-NODE-1001-length-26191-cov-6.423362_pt1 | contig 26191 bp, 22 predicted proteins | sample MGYA00375141_ERZ795057 | MGnify/ENA primary metagenome ERZ795057 (study PRJEB30186, sample SAMN05720163) | activated sludge metagenome | isolation source: Anaerobic digester | place: Hong Kong | collected 2015-01-26 ... | reverse complement strand
GCCAGGCTGCAAACGGGATACGAACCTGCAATACCAGTTCGTCCTTGCGCACAAGGAGCGTTGTATAGAGCGCAGGATTATTATCTATATTCCGCAGCCCCATTAGAACCGCTTCATCTCCAATCCCGGAAACGGCCTCTGTCTTCTGCAGAAATGCACAAGTTTTTAAAACATCATATCTTGATTTGCCTCCCTGCAAATCCGCGAGTACGTAGATTGCTGAAGCCGCAGGATCATCCATCTTCCGATACGCATATCCTGTTCCGGTTTTATTGCCGTCAGCAGATGAGTAGCCGATATCAGTCAGGAACAAATCGGCTGCCGGCACGCCAAGTGTTGTGGCCATCTCCTCAAGGGTTAGCATCTGCGGAATCTGCCAATTCAAAGGCTCCGACTTGACCTCCAGAGCAGCCAGTTTGTCGTAGTCCGCCTGTGCATAAGCACCGCCAAGATCTACAACCTGTTTATAATCCGCCAGTCCTGCGTCCCTCAACGCTTCATCACCGCTTGCCTGGAACAGGAGATCCGTTGCGTATGCCCGGAGATAAAGCATGTATTGATCGGGGGATCCGGTATCCTGCATCTTTGCTGTTGTCGCATCGACAATCAACTTGGCTGCTTGTTTGGCGTCTTCGCGGTTTTGGTCCGAATACTTAACCGCATCCTGGAATACCTTTGCAGGCAGATAGCTGTTTTTCAGGTCAACAAGATAACCATACAGTGTCTTGCCCCCAAGATCTGCCGGGAGTTCGTCTGGAACAGAAGACTGCGCTATGACGAGGAAGGGAATCGAACAAACCATGAGCATTAGCAAAAGAGATAGCCACTTTTTCATACATACGCCTCCATCATAATTCTTTTATGGGTCGGTTAATAGATTCTAGATATGTAAGGAATCCTGTTCCCATCCGAATGATCCGATCCAGATCCTCTGGTTTATCAAATTTTTTCCCTGAAACGTTTATCTGTGCGAAATTTGTACCCAGCGTGGCACGCAATGGCCAATACTCAGGCCAATCCGCAAGCAATCGTGACATCTCGGCACCAGCCTCTGAAATCCCTGGCAGTTCATCTGCTACCATCGCGAAACGCCGATGTAACGGTTCTTCCAACGCAACGATATGAATGTGTTCCGTCCCGTCGATACCAAATATAGTTAACAAAGGCAGAAGATTATTCCCTAACCTCGATATGGATCCCGACACGGTACCAAGCCAAACGAACGGGTTATCATTCTCTGTATTCGGAGTGGTTTCCCACCTTGTATATGCAAATGTATAAGACGACCCGCTCGAGGTTTGCACATCAGAAGATTGTACGCCGGTGGTCAGTTGCCACCCGTTACCTTGGATCACCACAGCTCGATGAAGTCGCTGGTTAATTTCATCCATCTGATATCCATGCTGCTCGCAGTATGCTTCTAAGCGCTGATGAAGTTCTCTCTTTTTGCGAGCAGTAAAATAAAAAATTAGTCCGATCATCATGCCAACTGGAAGGATAACGAACAGGCTCTTATATACATCTTCCATATGATTTCGCCCTCTGCTGAGGTCAGCAACATGTCATTATTCCAGGCACCTAGTTGTGATATCCCAATCGATTTCTTGGTATCAAAAGTATACCATGCGTCAGGTTTTCAGAGCAAGAGTTACAGCTATCAAAATAATCATATTTTTCATTGCTTTGCATGAATAATCACTTTTGTCATGAGCAACTCTGGACACTGCTGGTGGAGAATGGGATTGTTCAGCAGGATGGGAGTATTGAGTTTGGGTTCATTGGCAGAGAGAAGATCAGGATTAAAACAGAGTAAGTTAAATTCTCTCATAAACTTGAATATCTAGATCGTAAGAGAACCATCAGTGAGCATCTTTCCGCTTCTACTGTCAAAAAGCAGGATATTATTGCCAGTAAGATCAAACCGTACTTTTTCTCCGATTTTATATAGAACTCCGCCAAACACAACGCCCGTGAGAAGAAAATTCTCGATTTTGATGCGCACGGTCGTCTCCATACCGGCAGGCATGGCGCTGAAAACCTCACCTTCAAGTTTACCGAGTTCGTGGATGGAGATCGCCTCCGGGCGCACGCCCAAGATGAATTCCGCGTTTTCACCCATGGCATCAACGTCGGCGTCATCCATATCCACGGTAAGGAAACGAGGCTGGAAAACCTTGACCACATTCTCCTTTTCCACATGCTTCCCCTTTTTTTCGGAAACCATGGCTATATCCAGAGGCTGCGACTCCGCTTCCAGTCGTTTGACGGTTTGAGCAATGTCCACGTTTCTTTTGCACTGGAACGCTCCTTTTCGGCCCTGAAAGAAGGACAGGGCGACGGAGCCGTCCGCCTGCTGCTTACCGTTCGCCGCGATAAAATTGATGGAGGGATTGCCGACGAAATCTGCGACAAAAAGATTTTCGGGGGTGTTGTAAACGGTCATCGGCTCCGCATACTGCTGGAGTACCCCGTTATTGATCAGGCAGATCTTCGTGGCGAGCGTCATGGCCTCCATCTGGTCGTGCGTCACATATATGAAAGTGCTTCCGGTTTGCAGATGCAGGCGCTGCAGCTCGGAGCGCATTTCCAGCCGCAGCTTCGCGTCCAAGTTGGACAAGGGCTCATCCATGAACAGCACCTTGGGGCCGGGAGCAAGCGTACGCGCAATCGCCACGCGCTGCTGCTGCCCGCCGGACAGCTCGCTTGGATAGCGTCCCATAAACATGCCGATTTTTACGATTCGGGCGACCCGACGGACGATCAGGTCGATTTCCTCGCCGGTCAATTTACGGTCGCGGCGCTTGATTTGTCCGCTTTGGAGAATCTCGAAAGTATCACTTAGCTCCGTACCGGACGCTTTTGCCTGTTCTTTTTGGCGGTCTACTACGGCCTGCTGTCTGACCGCGGCGCTTTTGGCTGTTTCCAGCGCATCGCTTGCGGAATGCAGGTTCAGGTTCAGGATTTCTTTGGCGGAGAAGCGCGAAATTTCATAGGTGTCAATCAGGCGGAGCATCGCCTTGTCCGTATCAGACTTGTCGTTTTGGCGATAGGCATCCCTCAGCAGCGCAAGCAGATCTTGTGGCTTTGCCAGAATTTCAGCCAGGCGGGCGGCCTTACGGGCGACCCAGTCCACTTCGGGCATACTCTCTTTGATGTTTGAAAGTCCAAACGAGATGTTCTGATATACGGTCATGTTCGGCCAAAGGGCGTAATTCTGGAACAGAAAGCCCACCTTGCGGTGATTGGCGGATATATTGATTCCGATCTCGCTGTCAAAAACAGGCACGCCGTCAATGGTGATGCGGCCGCTTGTAGGCGTTTCCAACCCTGCGATCATGCGAAGCGTGGTCGTTTTCCCGCAGCCGGACGGCCCCAGCAGCGTAACGAACGCGTTGTCCTCAATCACAAGATTCAACGCATCCACAGCGTAAAAGCTCCCCCATCGCTTGGTTACGTTCGTTAGCTCAATGCGTGCCATGTCAGTTCCCTCCGATTCCTTTGTCCAGGCTCGCGCCTGTCAGCTTATTGACCAGCGCGTTACATACCAGGATAAATATGATCAATAGCAGGTTGATACCGCTTGAAAATGCGTACAATCCCATCTCGTCAAAATAATCTAGCATCGTCGTAATGATCTTCGTCTGCGAGCATAGCAGCATAAACAGCGTTAGTTCACGCAGGCAAGTCATAAACGGCAGTAGATATCCGCTGATGATGGAGGTTTTTTGAATGGGAATGATGATACGGAACATCCGCTTGTGCCAGGGGATGTTTTGGATCACGGCGGCTTCTTCGATTTCACCGCTCAGTTGCATCATGGAGTTCAGCGCGCTGCGGCTGGCAAAGGGGATGTATTTCACCACGCCCGCCAGAATCAGTAGAAGATACGTATTGAAGATACCCAGCGACGAGCCGAACACAAAGAACGCGACGCCGACTGCCAGCGACGGCATCAGGTACGGCAGAAACGCGATGTTGTTCACATACCCCGCCCATTTGCTGCGGCGATTTTTACTGACACTGTATCCGACGAGCAGCCCGATGGTACCCGCCAAGATAGCGCAGGCTACAGCGACGATCACCGTGCCGCCAAAGGCGTTCCAGATCGCAGAGTTATAAAGGATACCCGGCTGGCCGTACATGCCGTTTTCCGTAATGTTTTCAGATACTATCCACCATTTCGTGGTCAGGTTGCCTGCCACACCGCTTGTGAGGAAGCTGTAATCTCCGGGATTGGGCAAAAAGGTTTCCATGGCGAATGTAATGATCGGAAAGATACTGGTAAACAGCGTCAGAACCAGGAAGATCCCAGCGATCACATATTTGCCAATCCTGCCAAGATTCACCTTGTTGATCTGCCCGGATTTCCCGGTAACCGTGGTATAGCTTTTTCTGCCGCTGGTCGTACGCTGGTTGATCAGCATGATCACGACACCCAGCACAATCATCACAACGGCCAGGATGCTTGCTTGTCCCGCACGCTTTTCACCCATTTGAACATATTTGGTGCATAGCGTCGTCAATTTCAAATAGTGCGGCACAGGATAGGAACCCATCGCGCTTGAAAACACCAACAAGATCGTGCTGAGAATGGCCGGTTTGACCATCGGCAAGGTCACACGGGCAAAGATTTTATAACGTGGTGTGTTCAGGATGGAGGCGGCCTCCTCAAGGTTCGCATCCATATTCCGAAAAATACCGCCGATCAAGATATATGCGAACGGCGCGTAATGCAGCCCCAGCACCACGACGGATGGGAACAGCCCCACGCACCACCAGGAAGGCATTTGAATGTTGAAAAGCGCCGCGAGCAGTCCGTCCGACGTCCCAGTGACTGCATTGCTGGAAAACACGTTTTGCCAAATGACCGCCAGCGTCCACTGCGGCATGATATAAGGAAAAATAAAGATCGAGCTCAAATATTTCCGGATGACAATGTTAGTACGCGTCACCAAATATGCGAATATTCCGCCGTATAGAATGGAAAACAGGCAGGAGAATGCCGATAACAGGAGGGAATTGAACAGCGGGGTCCACAAGTTAATCTGGCTCATTTTCCCAAAGAAGAGATCCTGCCAGTTGTACAGCGTGTACCCTTCCGTAAGGCCTGTGTAATGTGCATCCACAGAGCCCAGATGCACAGATACCGTATCGATAAAAATAGAGATCATCGGTGCAATCGTCGATACAGTCAGGATCAGGCCGAGAAGGAGCAGAATACTGTTCTGCGGCCTGGATACAAATGTTTTAAAGCGGTTGAGCAAAATCAGAACTCTATTAGATTTGAGTCGAGCCGTCTGTTCCATTTTTCCTCCCTGCCGCCGTGCGGGAAGCATTTTCGTGCTTCCCGCATGGCATATTGCTTAACGCTTTTCTACTTGTTGCTAACGATCATATCAATCCAGTCGCCCAGATCGAAGGATACTTCCGCGCAGTAGGCGGGGTTTTCAACTACCAGCTGTCCGCCGTCAGCAGAGGTCCACCAGGCAAATCCGCGGTCGTTCTTAGCAGGGTAGGTGTCCACGCCGTCCACAAAACCATCCTGAGAGTGATCCTGGTTACAGGCGGGATTGGCGCTATAACCGCCCATATCCTTGCCCCAGGCCGAGAAGCCTTCCTGCGTTGTGGTCATATAGGCGATGAATGCGCAGGCCGTCCACGGCAGCGGAGAGGTTTTCACAACCTGCAGGTAGTGCCGGTACGCATAGCCGCCGATGCCGGTATAACCATCCTGGTAGGCAGCGATGGTGATGTTGTTGACGGAGACGTCGGAGGACTCTTCCACAGAACGAAGCTTGGAATACACCAGCAGGCCGGTCTGTCCTGCAGCAGATGTCGTAACCAGCGTATTGCAGATCGGGCCGTCGTCGGTTTGCTCGTTATACGCCAGACACCAAAGCTTGATATAGGCAAGGCCGTACTTGGCGTTTTCGGCAGTGAGACCGAGCGTCTCGGCGTCGGGGGCCACTTCATCGATCGTAGCCTGGAAATACGCCTGTTCCTCTGCGGGAAGCGCATCAAACGCGGCTTTGAGATAATCCGCATAGGTATCCATGGTCAGCATGTACAGGAAGTTTTTCCCGACCAGTTCGGAGTTAACACCCATAAATAGTGGCGCCTGGCCTTCAGCTACAAAATCCCAGCAGTTGTCAAACACCGCGTCGGTCAGATTGTTGAACATGAAAACCTTGTTCAAGGTCTGCAGAGTCAGCGGATAACCGGCGTCCGCAACATCCACGCCCTCGCCTTCAGCCCACTCTTTGGGCAGGAAGTTGAGCAGGTTGCCGGTATCGAGCATCTTAGACTGGATCTGATTGCCATCTTGAATCAGCGTCATGGAGTAGATGTGTTTGGAGCTCTTGATGTCGGCATTAAGGATGGTAAAAATAGAGTTATTCTTGGGCTGCGACCACTCTATCGTACCGGTGTAGGAGGGATCGATTGTCTGAAGCATCGCCACAAAGCTCGCTCCGGCGGTTTTTCCGCGGCTGGAGTTGCCAATGCCATAAAGCACCTGCCCGTTGGATTCTTCAATGGCCTTCTGATACAATTCCGCATTGGTCATGGTCTGTGCCTGTGCGATGATTTCTTCCACGCTGAGCTCCTCTTCAGCAGTTGCGAACGCCACAAGGGAGATTAGCATGGCAGCCGTCAGCAGGAATGCGATGATTTTTTTCATAAGGGATCTCCTTTCAGTTTTGCTGGCATTAAAGCCATTTCTGACCTAATTTTAAGAAAAAATCATGAAAAAAGTAACGCGAGAAACCTGCTATTTCACTTGTAATTCTGCGTTCTTTGTCAATTTTGGGCATAAACAAGCCGTATACACCACAGGTATACGGCATTAAGCGATCAAGGGATCAAGTGCAGCGCTCCTGATATTCGGATGGCGACAAACCCGTTAGCTTCTTGAAAATGCTGCCGAAGTAATTCACATCACGGTATCCCACCATCTCGGCAACCTCGTATATCTTCGGACGGTGATCCCTGAGCTTCATCATGGCGACGTGAATGCGGTAGCAAGTCAAATAGCTCGTTACGGTGCAATTGGTTTCCTTTTTAAACACATGGCTTAGATGGCTTTCGCTAACGCACAAGTTGCCGGCAATATCTGCGATTCCAATTTCATGGTCGCTGTAATGACAGACAATGTATTGAACTGTCTCGGCGACATATTTGCTCGGCGCTTTGGGGATGTCTGGCAGCAGGGACTGCGGAGACGGCACACATGGCGTGGTCGTTTGCTCCAAAATGCGCGTAACGGCGCCGGCAAGATCCTGGTCCCGGAAAGGCTTGAGCAGATAATCGACGGCGCCAAGCCGAAGCGCCTTTTGCGCAAACGAAAACTCATCGTATGCTGTCAATACGATTGCCTTGGAATTGCAACCCTGCTTACGCAGTTCGGCAAGCATCGCAAGCCCATCCATTTTAGGCATACGGATATCAGTGATAATTAGGTCGGGTTTAAGCTCCAGCGCAAGCCGCAGTCCCTCGGCGCCGTTCGTTGCCTCGGCGGCAACGATGCAGCCCATTTGCTGCCAGTCTACGCCCAAAGCAACGCCCCTGCGCACCATCAGTTCGTCGTCAACGATCAAAATCCTGTGCATCCGTTTCCTCCTTTCGTATCACAGGCAGCCTTACGGATACCCGGGTATCCCGGCCCAAACCACTGTCCGCCGTAATACCATAACTCGCGCCAAAATACAGCTTGATGATACTATCGACATTATGCAGCCCCAGATGCTCGCCCAAAATGCGCTTATCCGGGCTGTTGAGCTGCTCTAGCACTTCCTCGGGCATCCCGCAACCGTTGTCCGATACGCTGACGATCAACGCGTTCGCTTCTTCATGGGCGGAAATCTTGATGTACCCATCATCCTGCCCTGCCACCCCATGCAGGATAGCGTTCTCCACCAGCGGCTGGAGCACAAGCTTAGGCACTAGGCAGCTTTGGTAACGCTCCGCAATATCGATTTCACAGGTAAAGCGGTCTTCAAATCGAATACTCTGGATGTTGATATAGTGCTCTATCAGTTCCAGTTCCTTTTGCAGGGGAATCAGATTGCTACCCGTAATACTCGACCGCAGGATAAACGCCAGGTCGGTTGCCATTTCCGCGAATTGCGGCATATCGTTGGCAGCGCCGAGCCATTTCATGGAATCGAGTGTATTATAAAGGAAATGCGGGTTGAGCTGGGCTTGCATCATCCTGAGCCTGGTATCGTTGAGTTCTTTCTGGCGCTGCACGGAGCGCTTGAGATTGAGCAGATACTCACGGGTCATGCGATTGAAACCTTTGGAGAGCAGTCCAAGTTCGTCTTCCCGGTTTTCCCGCAGCCGCACTTCATACCGCCCGCGTTCCACTTCGCCCATGGCGTGGCTGAGTTCCTGGATCGGACGGGACAGATGGCGGCTTAATAACCACGCGCCCCAAAAACATAGCAGTAGGCACAAAACGCCCATAAGAATACTGATTAGGTAAAATGCGCGCACAATGGTATCGGTCAGGATTTTTGGATTCTGAACGACGATGAAGAAACCCGACGTCTGTTCCTTTTCGACTAGGTAGGCAAATTCGCCGCCGGTTCCCGTCAGCTTTTCTCCGTTGAGCAGCTGCTGGCGAAGCGCGGCAGCAACCGTATCGCCCTGCGAAGACCGGGTATGGTAGAGCGATTCCCATCTGGCGTTGAGCAACAGGATATCTGTCGGGGTATTGTTGACAGCGGAAAACAACCTGTCTATTCCGTTGTCATCCAAAGAAAACGCGACATAACCTGCTATTGCCTGTTCTTCGTCACGCACACAAATCGCCGCATAGAACACAGTGTCACCTGAACCGTCGGCATATACAGGCTCCGCAGATTGCCCGGCAGCATACAGTACTCCCCAGTCGGTGGGAAGCACCGAGCCAAGGTTCGTTCCGTTGATTGCATAGCGGCAAATTCCTTGATCATCATATAGCCCGATCCCAGCGTAGTTCCCGGTGTTCGTCGCCGCCTGAAACAGCAGCGCATATAAGGCGCTGTCGTCCGCGCTGTTTTCCGAAAACATAGTAAACACGGTCTTATCCCGCGAAAGCTCACGGAGAGATCGATTCAGCGAATCCATCACGTCCGTTAAGGCCGTTTGAATCAAACGCATCTGCTGGGCCGATTCCTGGGCCAGCTTCTGCTCGCTGTGAGCAATAAGGATAGGTAGCATTATAACGTCACAGATAATCAGCGGCAAAAGAGATACAAGGAGAACCGTGAAGAATATACGTGTTTTGAAGGACCTGCGTATCCAGTGCTTCATCGTCATTCTCCTGCGACCATCTGATTCCACAGCATCAGGATTCGATCCTTCTGCACACTGGCCCATTGGATATCATAGTCCAAAAGCTGTATCTCCTGTGCCTGCGTATCGTCGTCCATCAGAGCGGAAAGCACCGAGTGCCGGTAATAGGAGGTGATCAGCCGCCTCTGTACGTCTGCTCCTAGAACAAAGCGGATGAACGCTAACGCGTTTTCGCGGTGCGCGCAGTCCTTGATGATCGCGATACCGTCGGGCACACTGCTTGTACCGTCCGCCGGATAAACGATTCCGATTTCCTTTCCGGCTGCGATGCCCTTGAGCGCGGTTTCCTCAAGCGTAATTCCGACCAAGCAGTCGCCTTCGGATACCGCATCTACCACATAGCCGGAGCTCTCCAATACCTTACCTTCCAGGCTTTGATAAAAGAGGCGCAGTATCTCCTCGTCGTCACCCGGAATTGCCAGCAGCAGCGTAACCAGCGCAGTATAGCTCGAGCCCGATATATCCGGGCTGGCATAGGCGATTCGCCCGCTCCACCGGCTGTCCAGCAGGTTTGCCCAGCTCTCCGGCGGCCGGGTAACCAGTTTGCTGTTATAAATCAACACAACCGGCAGTAGCGAAAACGGCAGCCATTTGCCGCTAACGGTTGCGTGTGTATCCAGGCCCTCGCCGATATCCGCCGGAAGCTCATCAAAATAGTCACTGTATGCATCGAGGCTTTCCACTCCGCCTCCAAACATCAGGTCAGCCTGCGCGTAATCGCTTTCCAACGCGATCTGCCTGAGCATGTCATTTGTGCCTCCGGACGTTACCTGTACCCAGATACCTGTGCGCTGCTCAAACTCGCGGATAATAGGCTGATATATTTCCACTTTATGCGATGTATAAATCACCAGCCGAATATTGTCATCTGGAGCAAAGCTATCAGCAGATGATGATGCCGCTGCGGTAGAAGAAACGACCGCTATCACAAAACACAACAAAAGAGCAAAAAAGTTCAGTTTCATAGGTTCCCTCGCTGAGAATTTATTATCATTGATTGTTTTAGCATTATATCCTGGTTTTCTACTAGATGCAATCTATACTAGATTACCCCTTTGGTGGTTAACTCATTTATAGCATTCTAACTCATCTCTCAGTTGACAATACCTATAAATAGAGTATTGTAGTGTCACCACCAATGGACTTCCATCTTGATTTAGGAGAATAGTATTGACAATAGACAACAAGCAGCTAGTAAAGACAGAGTTCCACCTGCACACGGCAGAAACGAGCTCATGCAGTATGGTGCCAGCGAGAGAAATGATTATCGCCTGCGCAATGAAGGGATTTGGATGCGTGATCGTTACGGATCACTTTATTCCGGATCGTTTTGGAAGCTTGAAGGATAGGGAACGTTTCTTGGCAGGCTATCGCAACGCAAAAGAGGTATCCGACGCAAATAACATCGTGGTACTTCCAGGCATGGAATTTCGCTTTGATCGCGGCATGGAAGATTTTCTTGTATACGGTATGGAAGAGCAGGACTTTTCTATTCTGCCAACCGATTTATGCCATTATTCGCTTCAGGATTTCTATACATATTGCCACGAACATGAATACCTGCTATTTCAGGCGCATCCGTTTCGGCCGGGACTAATTGTACAGGATCCTGCGTTTTTAGATGGCATCGAAGTGCAAAACGGTAATATCCGTCACCACAGTCATAACAATCTTGCACTTGCCTTTGCTCGGCAGCATAATCTTCTAGAGATCACCGGAGGCGATCTACACCAGTTGGTTGATATTCGGCTGAAAGGGCTTATGGTGCCGCGCTCTCAACTAACTCCGAAAGGGATTGTCCAATTTTTAAAAGAAAATCCAAAAGTCGGGCCAGACTTCGAAGAATTTTAGTTTGATATCCGCCGTTATCTAGGCACTCTGCAGAACCCCAAAAACAGCTAAATGGTAATTTATACCAGCAATAGTTTCATAATGCACCCAATTTTGCACCCACCCCGGCAATTCGTGTAATAGTGCAAGTAACTTTGATGAAATCTTTCACAAAAGGGCTATCCAAACATCTCTTCCTGCCTCAACACTCAACCCACATTTCCCTTGAAATCCTTATATATCAACACTTTCAACGCATATAAAAAGGGCGCCAATCTTGTATCAAAATTGACGTCCTTTTATGGTACGCCCGACTGGGTTCGAACCAGCGACCTACAGAGTCGGAGGCTGGTAGTGGTTAGAAGGTGTAGGGCTTATGGGGAAATGGTTGTGGGTATGGCATTTTGCGTTTGACCCTTTTTTTGACCCTCTACTGACCAGGTTTTCATTCCTTTGTGCAGGAGTTCGGTGGACCTGACGAGCTGAGCATCGGACAGGTGGGTGTAGATTTGGCGGGTCATGGCTTCGTCGGCGTGGCCCATCCACGCCTGGGCAGTTTTGATATCGATACCGAGCTCATAGAGCATAGTGCAGTAACTGTGGCGAAAATCGTGGGTACGAATGTTGAACTCCTTCCAGGGTGGCAGCTGCTTCCCTCTGGCGACGAGCTCCCTGTGCTCCTTCGTTTTGCCATACCAGCGTTTCTGTGTGACACCGTTGAGCATTGCTTCGGCTTTGGCGATATAGCTATACCAGGCGTTATGGAACGCACTCTGGCTCATATGCCCGCCGGATTCATTAGGTGCGACCAAACCATGTTTGCCGCGGAGCACATCGGCAAGGACATTGAGGAGAGGTATAGTACGCTCCCCCGCTTCGGTCTTTGGTGATCCGAGTACAGCACGGTTGCCTTCAAAGTGTACTGCTTCCCGAACATGGATCTCCCGGGCATCGAAATCGACATCCCGGTCGATATTGAGCGCCAGCACTTCGCCTTTGCGCAGCCCGGCATAAAGCATGACCATGACGGCCGGGGCGAAGCGGTGATCTGTTTCCGCCATATGATGGACAATATCACGCTCCCATGTCTCAATCGCGCGGTGTGTGCCGGCTATGCCTTTGGGAGGCTTGGCGGCAAGGCAGGGGTTATGCAGGATCAGGCGGTCGACCTGCGCAGCTTTGAACATGGCCTTGATAGTCATGGTCGCACGCCCGATGGTGCTTTTGCTAAGACCGTTCAGGCTGTTATAGACCTCCTGAATATCGGACATTACCACATCGCGCAAGCGTTTACTGCCGATGATATTGCACATTCGGTTCAGGTGGTTGACATAATCGTTATACTGCTTTGTGCCAACATGCGCTTTATGAATCTTCACCCATCGGAAAGCATACTGCTGCACGGTAAGCCCGACTTCTTCCGCGCGAAGGCCGGCTTCGATATCGCGTTTGTAGGCGTTGGCCTTGTCGATGGCTTCCTTCTCGGTCAGGCCGTAGAAAGGGATACCGTTGTAGAGCTTGCGGAAGCGACCGTCTTTGCGTTTTTTGAGTTTGGTGCGGGGCATAGTGCGCTCCTTTCGTCGCTTTGTGGAGGGGCGTTCCCCTCCCCAACCTTCCCCCGAAAGACGGGGTCACGGTTTCGATGGCGAGCTTTCTAATTTCATGGCGGCATCCAACTTGAACAGGCAAATAGTATGCTGTTATCGCTCATCGCTTAACACCTTTTCACCACAAACACGGCACCACAGACCAGATGCCATACCAACCAGATCAGACCGCACATCAAAGCTACCGCCAGCCACATGGTAGACGGCCAGGGAAATGGATCATTTTTCTCTCTAATTGAGTACGCTAATTAGACAGTGTTATTCGACGGCTGCATTAAACAGAAGATCATACATGACAAACGATGTATCATCTATGTATGAATACATATCATTGGTTACAATAGTTTTCGCAAAGAGCTGCAGTGTCTTCTTTAAATCTGCGCTTGTTATGTCGAAGGTGATGGTCTTATACTCAAATTCAACTTTCACAGATAATTCCGCTGCAGAAGACAGATCACTGATAAACTCCTGACCAATCGTTCCCAGGAAACAGAAAGCCAGATCGTCTGCTTCCATCAAACCTTCAAACTGGTATAGTTTATCACCGATTAAGTAATAAACATTGCTGGCTGCATATAACAGTTTCCCGTAGTTGTCCAGAATCTTGATGTACATCATCGGAGGACCAGAAATGGTGCTGGCGTCACCATCCACACGAAGGCCAATAATGATACGGGCGTCGGAATACTCCTTGACATACGCCTCATAATATGACCATGTTTTCGTAAACTTATCATACTTATATCCTTCAAGATCCTGCAGTTTATTATAGTCGAACGATGTAGCCAGAGAAGTGGAAACCAAGCCGAGGACCAGAACAAAAACCAGGAGCAAGATGACGACCTTTTTCATACCTATACCTCACTTTTTATATTGTATGCTTGTTATTTGTAAACAATTTACCCGGCAACTTGATAACCCATTTGATCAACCGCATTACGCCCACAGCCAGCCACATATATGATGACCGGGGCAACGGATCGTGGCTAGCATTCCTAATTCAAATCACCCCAACTATCTGATAATACAACAGCGCTTGTTGCATGAACTTACATGATACGTCGAATTGCTCTGCTAAATCCCAGGGTGTTACGACGCCGCTGCAGACATACGCGGCGATTGCATCCGGGGGCGTGAGGGTGTAGTAGGCCCATTTGGTGGCGCGGTATTCGGCGCGGGCTTTGATGGAGTGTTTGGAGGAGCGGCAGTAGGTGCCGCCGTATTCGCAGTGGCCGAGCTCGTGGGCGGCGAGTTCCTTTTCGTGGGTGCGGGAGAGGTTCTTGGTGAGGGCGATGTAGAAGCGATTGTCTTGTTCGAGGGTGATCGCCTGGTTTTCGGTGAGGTTGAGGAACAGGATTTCATGGCTCCGGGATGATGCGAAATTGAACAGGGATTCGTTGGTCATTTACTGCCGCCTTTGAGTCGAACATAGGGAATGTGTGTTCGCTTATTGTAACAGCGGCGCGACAGTATTGCAATCGCAAGATATGGGAATGATTGGCAGAAGATGTTGTGGGAAAATCGGATTTGCTACTCGATAGGCCGCTTCAAATAATAGACGCTCCCTTGGTTTGCGACCAATTCCCACCCCTTTTCACCAGCTTCATTCAGGTACTCATGACGATGCCCATTTGCCGCATATGCTGCTTTTTTAAGTATTTGTTCTCCCGTTCTATCACAAATGTAGATGTTATTGTCTCGCTCAGAAAAAGTGATTGTCATGTATTCCCACTTCTGCATGTTCAACTCTCCTTACTCGGCAATTTTACATCGAGTTAATTCCAAATATTGTCCATTCTTAACCGTTACATATGCCTGGTTTTCAAAATTACCATTTAAGACTATTTCCTCTTGGCGGCTCGAATCGAAAACACAGTAATATCCGCTTACATTTGAAGTTGATATTAGCTTGTACTCACCTGCTTTTAGGTTTACCCCAACTTTATACATTGTACCAGGCTGCCGGTACTGCGCGTAGTAGGTATCGGCGTTCCGCAGATGCCGTTGAACCGGGCGCAGGATGATGTGCAGGATGACATCATGAGTACGATAAAATTACGCATTGAGCATGAACACGCATATATGATCAATAGATGCAGGTGAATCATGAATATAACCATGACGAAAAAGGACCTGGCTGTGCTGGCCGGGTACAGCTACAGGCGACTGTATGATATCGACCAGGGGCTGCCAAAAGGAGAAAAATTATTCGTGAAAAGCGAGGACAGCAAGTACGACCTCGCTTTTTTTGTGCAACGGTGGACAGCGTATATGGTGTCCAACGAACGTACGGAAGATGATGATCTGGAAACGGCGAAGGCCCGGCATGAGCTGATCAAAACACAGAAAACGGAGCTGGAAGTTCGCAGGATGAAGGGCGAGCTGGTTGACGTGCAAGAAGTGCGGCGGCTGTGGGCAGACGTTGCCAATACCGTGATGCAGACGTTTACCCATATCCCCAGCAAGATCGCGCCACAGCTATTGATGGTCGGTAGCGTGGAGGCGATAACCAGCATCATTGATGTATGCCTTGCGTGTTAGCTTTTTGTTCCAGGACTTCAACACGGGCGACCAATAGAACCCGGCAGCCTTCACCGCAGCGCGTACGGTATCGCTGGGCCTTTTCTTGAAAATAACGCGGGTCCGGTCATAGTTGCCGTCAAACGTGATTTTCCAGCCGTTGCCTTTAATCTCCATGCCGATAAACTCAAACTTGCGATCATCCGGGCGTACAGTCACGGACGCCTTGCGTTTTGTTTTTGCAGCCTGCTTCTGGTCCTCCAGCTCGGCAGCTTCCAGGCGTTCCGGCGATACTGCGAACTCATCAAACACGGCCTGGACTTCGGCAGGCATGGCCGGGGCAGCGGTCGATGGTTCAGGATCCGGCGCGCTGGCCGCCGCGGCCCGCTGGGCGTTGCGCTCGTCACGTTCCTGCTGCGCTGCTGCAAGCGCAGCGGCATAGTTCGGGTGATCGCATTCAAGCGCGATCTTGACCTTGACAGGCTTGCTATCGCTGCACATGTCAACGAAGGCTGTTACCCTGCCATTGGGGTTAATGGCATACTCTACTGGGAACTCGCGGCCATTGACGGCGATAGTGTGTGCGGTGAACGTGAGAACCTGGGCGGTTTGGGTGTCCGTGGTGTTGGCGTTCATGGGGCAACCTCCTGCGTTCTGCTGGGGCCGTGGTCACTGCCCCGCAAAAAAATCATAGCACGGCATTTTGGCTAGGCTGGGCAAAACGGCCGATCAGCACAAAACTATCCCACGCCCCCTAAAGGGGGCTGGGATAAAAAAATTTTTTGGGCAAACCGCGCACATGCGCGATAATTGAACACGCCAGCAAGGGCGCGCAAGGCATGGCTGTGCGTGCCGCAAGCAAGCACGCCAGCTGCACGCTGCCTGCGCTGTCATGTGCTTGGGCTTCGTGTGGCGCTCCGGACGCCAGGCCCACGCACACCGCGTGAAGCGTCACGTACACAAGCACGCGCATCACGCACGCCCTGGAAGCGACACCTACGGTGTCGCTCTACTCCTCACGCGCGGGTTAGTAACGCTATAGTCTATAGCATTATTCTCTGGCCGGCCTGGACCGGTTAAGGTACTGTGGCAAGCTCCGCGCGTACATGCGGTGGCTGAGAGCCCGGTATAGGGCTAGTTTATACATATTTTTTATTGATTTCATTCAGGTGTAGGAAGCAAAAATAGAGGTTGCTTTTTTGACGCTTTAATTAGAAGCAAACTTTTAAAACATCCAAATAAATCTATACACAAACATGAAATCCGGCAATCAAGGATTTCATGTTCATGGTCATCAATCTATGTAGAAAAATTCAGCTGCTTCAGATTTGATAACAGTGCTTTATTCGAGCAAGAACATCCTCTTTCAAGAGATCAGGCACGCCGTGCAGTTTTAGTAGAGTATCATCTTGTTCAAGTGCTTGAACAAACTCATGAATATCATCTCTAATACTATCATCAATATCAATCTGTTTATCCGGAGATAAAATTGTCGTTAAGCGCACAACATCATCCCTGTGTTTCTTGATATCACGTCTATCTACGGGTTCACCGCTTGCTTTTCGCGTTGACAAATCCAGCCATGCTTTCGCCTTAAACAAAAGAAACTGTTCAGCTGCCAACAACGACACACCATCAATTTGGATAGTACCACCTTTTAGCAAGCCATAATATGCTTCATTTAAGAGAATGGCCGATAAGCTTGATATTTCTTCCCCAATTGGAATTGGTGCACAGACTCCTCTATCATCCGCATTACTTAACGCATCCGTATTGCGCGAAAACAATTCTAACATTGCGGGATAAGCATCATCTGATGGCTTTTGAAATCTGTAAAATATTGGCGTACCGTCGCTTCGTTGCCGGATTTCATACTGTCCCTGTTTAACAAATTCCCAAAAGCGTTTCCCGAATGCTGGTGTGATTGCCTCAGCAATTAAAACTATATCTAAATCCTTTGTAGCGCGAAAAGGCAATTCGAATTCTCGAAACAACAAATCGCATGCCGTTCCACCAATTAAGACATAGTTACCCTCATAGCCCTTAAAATGCTTTCGAAAAGCATCAAGACCTCTAACCATGAAAGAATTCCTCCATTAAGTTATCCATTTCGGTTTCGATGCGAACATCGTCCAATAACGGCCCTAAAGATAAGTATAGCGAAAACAGATCTACATCATCCATGACAGCAACATTGTCGTGATCGCTATCTGCAAATAATCCCGGATCATATTTCCATATTTCAACGATCGAATAATCGTCTGTTTTGAGGTAATCTTTATCCTCTGTAAAGGTTATTTCGGAAGATAACACATCATTTAGATTTTGCTTGTAGATTGCTCTGCATTTATGCTGCGGGGTTTGAATCATACTGAGGTTTGATAATGCCTCTTCTCCAGCAGTGTATGATTCTACATCCCACAAATACACATTCTCGTCAGTATAAAACCTCTGTATGACAGGGTTTTGTAAGTATTGTTTACCTTGCTCCCAGAACTGTTTCGCATCAATTCGGTAATATCGCTTTCGAGTGGCTTTCCCTTGCACTGTTAATAGCCCTGCCCCACTCAAGTGTTGGAGAGCACGTGCTACAGTAGCCTTAGATAGATGTAAACGATTCATAAGCTCAACAATCGAACAAACAGTGGAGCCTTGATATAGTAACGATAAAAAGACACATTGCGTGGCTATTGTAAAGGTTTTTAGGATGAGATTGTTTTTTTGTCTGGACTGCTCTTCAATTTGCATACCCAAGAATGGAAGAAAAACCATTCTTTCGTCGACAATAAATGGGATATGGTTCTCTATCAACCGCTCTCTACGTGCAGCTGTCATCGAATTTAACCACAACACGCAAGTTTTCTCTTGTCCAAGAAGTTCTTGGATTATCTTCATGTGTTTCTTTGCTTTTTGAATAGATAAATCATCACCACGTAACTGTAGTAATAGGAATCTTTTATTCAATGCTTGTGCTTCATAAAGATCAAATTCTGCAGATAGTGCAAGTGGCAACTTATTCTTTACGTGCAAGGGCTTTATCTCAAGCGATAAGCCTAATACATCTATTTTCTTATCTACCAAACCATCGCCTCCTAAACAGTTTGTCTCATTTCTACTCCATTGTATCATTAACTCTGAGACAATGCAACGTTACTGAGACAATTAGTTTGTCGCATCTTCACACAACAAGTCGCTTCCCTACACTAATCCAAACAATATCTTCTGATCACTCTCTTTTCATAATAATCACAAGCAGTTGTTTAATCGGCATTTGGTATGCACATATACGTCTTCCATACAACAAGAAATTATGTGGCTTCCATGTAGAAATATTTGACCCTTTTTTTGACCCTCTCTAAGTGTCAAATTAGTGTCTTTTCGCATCAAAAACGGGTAAAGTAGTCCATTCTATAAAAACAAAAATCCGCCTGAAACCTTATATTTCAAGCGGTTTTGAGGTGGTACGCCCGACTGGGTTCGAACCAGCGACCTACAGAGTCGGAGTCTGTCACTCTATCCAGCTGAGCTACGGGCGCACGGGGCGAAATAAAGTTTAGTATGATTAGCGGCAAATGTCAAGGGCGACAAGGGATTGAGCAATACTAATCATTTGTCATTCTATGAGGAAAAGAGCGAATGCACGGGAAGATGTTCTCTGCTTTTGAGGATTTTGTCACCTATTCTGTCACAAATCACAAGAAAATAAGACAGCAAACCCTTATAGAATAAGCGATAGAATGACAATGGTTTTGTCACACGTTTGTCACAACACACCAAAAATCGCATATTCTCCCCCATTTCCATTACTAATACTACCATAAGGATATTGGCTGTTTTGTAGTGTGGGCGGAGGTGCAATCTCTAATCCCACAGTGAAGGTATATTATACTACAACTTTTAACAACTATGGCTCTGAATCCAACATCTTTCTTATACTTCGGTTCAAAAATCTACAAAAAAAGAACAACTCAAATAGAAAATCCTTCTTGATTCATCAATAAAAGAGCAAAAATCTATACCCTGTAAGCAAACAAGTTCATTCCCCACACAAATAAAAGGATAAACAAAAAAGCAGACAACAAATCTGCTGTCTGCTATGGGTATATGAGAATATAACCAATGCCTTTTATGAAACCTTATTAGCACGAGAAGATAATTGAAAAAATAGATAAACCTGTGGCAGAACGCACGCAAGATACGCATAGGTTAATTGACTTTGATAGTCTTTCGCTCGTTTGTCTTATTACGTTTTGGGTTTTCAGCATCTAAGATTATTTCACGAGCTTGCTTTAACTCTTTGGCAGATATGGAAGTTGAATATTGATATGGATAATCAGGATTTTCAATAGCATATTCTGCTTCCTTTTCAACGTCTAACAGTTTCTTCCGAAAGGAAGTAACTGTATCTTGTAGCAATTCCATATTCCTTTTATACTTACCGTTAGAACAATAATAGTATTTCGCTTCTGTGTAATTCTCAAATATAAAGCCATTATAGAAATCAAGTAAGTGGTGGACTTCGTTATATACAGTATCTGGTGAAGAGTTTTTGATGAGATATTTTTCAGAAATACCTATTTTCGAAAAGAAGTGTCTGGCAAATCCAGAATACTTCATAATATATCTATGCCTTTCAACAAAATAGCCTATAAATGATGAAATTGAGACTAAAAGACTACTGCCGAATACCGCAAGCATTATATTACTGAACTTCGTAGGGTTACCCTCATCGTTTGGATGTAAGCTTAAAATAAGAATTAATGATGCCATTGTAAGAACGGCAGTTATGAAGGATAAACGCTTATTTATCTTCATTTTCATAATCCCTCATTTCATTGTCATTTAAAAAGAGAATACCACAAGAATTTACCATAGACAATAGAAAGTGGATAATGAAAAGGCGCGGTCATCATTCTCGCACCTGACATTTATAGGTATGGGGGGTATGTTTCGGGAGAAAACCCAAAATTCCCCACCGAAAAAGAAAAGGGCGGGCACATTTTGTTTACGAGACTCAATTTTGATATCTACTATGCTTTTATCTTACCTATATGAAATAACCTTGAACTAAAAAAATGGCGCGGTTATCGTTTCCGCGCCGTAACCTTACAGGTCTTGTCTCAAATACCCATCCTTTTCAATTCCTACCAATTTCAAGATACTGTCTTTTAAATCTTTGAGTATTTTATTGTCAGAAGATAGAGAAGGAAGCGGCATATTTTCAATGACATAGGCAAACTTATTTAGGTTTTTATACTTTTCTTTTGCTTCGTTAAACAAAGCGTGACTACAAGTATCCTCATCAAAACAAATACCGCTACTCACAAGTGTAAGGGTGTCAAACCATTTTTGAATATCTTCAAAATAGACTTCATCACAGGTATATTCGCCAACGTTGTTTTCAAGAGGGGTTTTGGAAAAGGTTCTGCTAAAAAAAGTTATCATTGTCCCTTCATTTTCATCATCTGAATATAATAAGTCAATGAAGTAATATACATTTCTCTTGTCTTTCATCAAGAGGTTTTGTTGAAAATATCCTATCCCATTAATCATAGGCGCACCAACTTTCTTTTTTCCCAGTGGGATGATTTTATTATAGGTTAGTTAAAAAGTCAAAGTTCTCATCCAATAGTCATTTTCCATCAGCAGTCAACAACACCATTGAGGTCTATGCCAATTCTGTTGATTTCTAAATATTAAAGTAGAACAATTTTGGTATCATTCATCCATTTCGTTTTCATTTGTGGTCGGAGCGTGAATGTAATAATAGTGCCGATTTATATTGCTTCCCGCGCCTTCTCTCCCCTTTTCTATGTGGTATCCTTGTTCTTTTAGTGAATTATGGATGGTTGTCCATCCTATTTGTCTGTTGCCTTTATTGCGAAGGTCAAGAGCGCCTGCCAATTCTGTTGTGTCTTCTTTGAATAACTTACGTTCCAAGAAGGCGATGGGAACAACAATTTCGCCTATTTCCTTCTTGCCTGTTTTATCATAGACATACAGATGATTCAGGTCATTGCGATACCTGCCTCTTACCTGTATAATCGTATCTTCGCTGTTGTAATGGATATACATTGCTTCAATATCCCCGCGAATATTGAAAGAAGTATCATAGGCGCGATTAATAAAAAGAACATCAATATCATCCGGCAAACGTTCTTCATCTATGATGAATTGCCGAACATCAAACTGCTCTCTACTCATCGGGCAGCCAATATAATCAGGACTCCATAAGCCTACTGCTTTGAGACCGAGTTTTTCCGCTATTGATAGATATTTTTGAATCTCTTTTACCTGTTCAACGTATGCGATGTATTGTTTTCCCTTTTGAAATCGCCTCATTTCCAGTCCTAAATCAGTGTAGAAATGACGATTATGCGTTTTATAGGAAACCAATTCGTATTCAGATACAATATTGTTTATTTCCGCGCCGAATCGTTCACGCACTAATCGCGGGGTCGCTGTCATCGCAATTACATAACAATCTCCATAACAGCACTGGTTCTCTAATGCTGAAAGCCCTGCGCAAATCGGTGAACTGCTAAGCAATTTGGCTTTATCCCCATCTGATAAAGCGGGATTGTTTTGATTAACCTCCCCCTTCTCTATACCCACAAACATATAGATTTTGTGAGGCTCGTCACAAACAATCATTTCAATGCTATTCAAAAACTTTGGGTGCTTATTTACCAAGACACCAAATTTCTGATAGGTAGTCACTGTGATTTTGTCCTTTTCATTAACATTATCTTGAAAGGGGTAAACTGTGCCTTTTCGTTCCTCTAACCAAATATTATTAAGTGGTTTGGTTTCCTCATTTTTTAGCAATGTTTCTACGCCAATTGTTGTATCAAGCAGGTATAGGATATGGTCTTTGGAAGTTGCTAATGCTGGTAGTTTTGTAAGAGCAAAGACTGTTTTTCCAGACCCACAAGGCGTATCAACAAGGTTAATACAACCTTTCTGAAACTGGTCAAGTGATATTGCTTCGGAAAGGTATCGGGGTTTCGTAAGTAGATTTTCGTCCATTGGTATTTGAGTCTCCTTTTTTCTCACAGGAAACACAACTGTTTGCGTATAAGTTGAGTATTAAGAGTATTATTAGGGTCAATACCAGGTTTTTGATAACAAAACGATAGAAAGTCTCAAAAACGCCAACTTTGTTGACATATAGATATTTAGTGTAGAACAAATTTGGCAGGAAGATGGCACAAAAAATAAACGCTTATAACGAACAGCGTGTATCCCGCATAATATGCTGAATTTTGGTTTGTTTGGCGCGGGCGGGCGCAACAAAATTGGCTGAAACCCCGCCAAATCAAAGATTATTTATCTTTTTTACTATAATAATTTTACCATAACTGGATATAAAAGTAAAATTTCAAAACTTGTTAAATTTTGATTTGTGGTATACTAAACGTATCAAAATTGAAGGCGAGAAGCGTATGCCAAAAGACATAAACCATAAAAAGAAACTGCTTGCTTTGCGGAAAATATTCCTGACAAAAAGCGATGAAGCCCACCCGCTAACTATGGAGGATATAATTCGGCATCTCAGTGCCTATGAGATAAGTGCCGAGAGAAAAAGCATATACAGGGATTTGGAAGTGTTGGATGAATTTATTGAGATTTGCCGGACTGATGGGCGCGCGCCGATGGGTTATTATACGGTTGACCGCGCCTTTGAGTTGGCGGAAATCAAGATATTGATTGATAGCATACAAGCATCAAAATTTATCACTAAAAGAAAATCAGACGCGCTTATAACGAAACTTAAAGCATTATGTAGTGAACACGAAGCCAAAGAACTACAACGGCAACCAGTTCTATCAAACCGTATAAAAAATATGAACGAATCTATTCTGTATACGGTTGATACCATTCAAAAAGCAATGGCAGCGGACAAGCAGATATCCTTCAAATATTACAAATATAATGTCAAAATGGAAAAGGATTACTTTTATGGCGGCACACCATATCTGGAAAGCCCCTTCGCGCTGATATCCGCAGATGATTGCTATTATTTGTTGGCATACAGTGATATAAAGCAGAAATTCAAACACTATCGCGTCGATAAAATGGAATCTGTTAAAATTGATATGTATTCGCCGCGCAAAGGAAAAGAAGCATTTGCGGAGATTGATTTAGGCTTATATACCAAACGCTCGTTCTCAATGTATGGTGGTAAAGATGAACGTGTAACGATGCGTTTCAAGAATTATTTCTCCGGCGTTGTCGTTGACCGTTTTGGCAAAGACGTGTATATGAAACCGATTGACAGTAAGTGGTTTGAGATAAATGAAGTTGTAACCGTAAGCCCGTTGTTCTTTGGATGGATATTGAGTTTAGGGGCAGAGGCGCAAATTGTAGGACCGGAAGAGGTAAAAAGTGATATGGCGGAGTATTTAATGGATATTGCGAAGTTGTATTAATTATAATGGACACACAGACCATTACACAGTTAGAAGGTGGGCAAAAACCTTCAAGCATATGTATTTCGTTTTGATTGCGCGGTATCTTTCTCTATCCAATATACATATTTTTTCAAAGTCCATACAAACGTAAAATTTTGATATTGTAATGGATAATTGAATTGATGCCGATGAACACCATCAAGGCAAGAACATATGGAATATTGTTATTGATTGACGTAAAGAATTGGCTATGTTAATCTGTTACCAATAGTGACTTGAAATCATTGCTAATATTAGTTTCCATTGAGGCATAAAAATGAACGAAGAACAACAACGTAAATTTCAAACGAGTCTGGCAAATGAGTGGCATAATGATATGCCTGCTGAGGTAAAAGCAGATTTTGAAAATTATGAGAACATTGTGTTCACCAACTCATATGCAATTATTGAAAAGAAGAATTACGAACGCGCCAAAATAATGCTTGCAGGCACTTCGTATAATATAATCACATTCACTCAAGATGGAAGGTTATCGATGCGTTCTTGTGGTAGATTCGTGAAATTTCTTCTCACCTTTGTTGCAAAAGATAATGATAGTGTCGAATTATACCTTGGCAACATCAGGATAAAACTATCACAAGATGATGCAGAAAAACTTCTAAAATATAAAGACCGTATACAAAGCGTTGCCTTAGAGGAATTGACCAAAGCAGTTTTGACAACTTCCAAACAGATTGTTCTGAATGACCCTGTCTTAGTTAAAAATTATATAGTAAATGTGCCAAACTACATTTTTTTCAGCCCAAAACTTCTTATCCAGATTGATGCGCTGCTTAATCTAAAGCATTCTGCTATTGAACCCTTTCTAATGAGTAACCGAATACAACATCTAAGTTATGTTAAAGTCGATGTAGAGTTTAGTGTTGAACAGTATACTGTTTCTATGGAATATGATGATAGAGATGTTATTTTTGATTATTACCTGAATCATTTTTTGAGATTAGTTGAATACTTTCAAGAAAAGTTGAATCTTGATAATGAAATTGTAATTGCAAGTGTTTATTACTCGATATTCAGGCTACTACCAAAAGTTCTTTCTGATTTGTTTATTTCAGAATGGGGACAAAGTCCCCTTCAAGAGGGCTTGTCGTTGGCTAATGCTATTGATTACTATTATCAACATGACTTGATGGAATATGACAACCTAAAGAATTTAGCCCAATATACATGCTTTCTTATGACAAAATACAATATTCTCCCCAGCACCAATTATATAACAAATTTGGTGTTTATCATTCAAGCATTTATTGAGTATCAGAAAACTGTTACTCGTAACGACTACATTTCCAGATTATCACAAGTTGAAACTGAACCATCCTTAAGTATTTCAGCGTCAATTGATGATGTTGATATGATGTCCGGTTTCGAATTTGAGAATTTCATTGCTCATTTATTTAGGAAAATGGGATATACAATCCTTGTTACAAAAGCCTCTGGAGACCAAGGCATTGATGTAATAATTGAAAGAAACGCAAAAAAATACGGCATACAAACCAAATGCTATTCTGGTGTGGTTGGAAATTCAGCAATCCAAGAAGCCGTAGCCGGTAAAGAGTATTATAAGCTTGACAATGTAATGGTAATAACGAATCGCCATTTTTCCAAATCCGCAATAGAATTAGCAAGTGCTAACAATGTTATTCTATGGGATAGAGATATGCTTAAGGAAAAATTGAAAACACTACAAGAATAAGACTTTTGGAGCAATTTTAGAATGAAAAACATAATTCATACAATTACGACCTATATTCCAGAAACTCAATCAAATTGGTGGGAAATTTTAGTTGCATTAGGAACACTTGCTTTAGCAATTGCAACCTTCTTTTCTATTCGAGAGAGCATAAAAGCAAGAAAATTGATGATTCAACCAAATATACTTGTAGATTTTTGTATTGATAGTGGAGTTTATCTTCAACTCATTGTTAAGAATAGTAGTAATTACCCTGCTCATGATGTTGTAGTTTCAATTGTGCCAAAGATAAACCATCCATTTGGAAGAATAGACCTCTTATCACCTTTTGTAGAAATGAGACATACTCTATCAATAATTACAGATATTGAAAAAGATAGAAGTTCAATTGATACAGAATATGATGTTATTGTTGAATATAGAGATATAAATAAAGGCAAGCATAAGATACCATTTCACATTAACCTGACACCCTTATTAGATACATTCCAAAATACCCAAGCAACACCAGAAGAAGAGCTTCGCAGAGATATAAAATATCTTGCAGACTCTATACGAGATTTGTTTTTAAATAAGTAAAAAAGTTATATTCGAAACATATACGTGTTTATCTGTTCATTCTTTTGACCGCATATCACTAATCGATTTGATTTTTCGATAAAACGTTGCCTTCCTCATCCCCGCGCGTTTCATTGCTTCTACGGCTGTAATATTGCCCTGTTTCCACTCTTTGA
>ERZ795057.998-NODE-998-length-26262-cov-6.910787_pt1 | contig 26262 bp, 17 predicted proteins | sample MGYA00375141_ERZ795057 | MGnify/ENA primary metagenome ERZ795057 (study PRJEB30186, sample SAMN05720163) | activated sludge metagenome | isolation source: Anaerobic digester | place: Hong Kong | collected 2015-01-26 ... | reverse complement strand
TGGCTGGACAAAAATATGCAGGCTAAAAAGAAGATTACCGGTTTCGGCCACAGGGTATATAAAGCGTATGACCCCAGGGCAAGGATTCTCGAGCCTCTTGCAGAGTTTCTTGCAGGGGAAAACAGGAATGTTAAAAATGAGTTTGAAATCGCCAGAAAACTTGAGGCGGAGGTTCTTGACAGGATGGGGAGGGAAAGGAAAATTTTCCCCAATGTTGACTTCTATTCAGGGATCGTTTACAGCGCACTTGGTATAAGGAGCGAGATGTTTACTCCTATATTTGCAGTAAGCAGGGTTTCAGGGTGGACGGCGAGGATACTTGAATACCAGGAGAACAACAGGATCTTCAGGCCGAGAGCAATATACACAGGGGACTTTAACAAAGAGTATATACCCCCTTACATGAGATGAGAGATTTCTGCCGTCATGTCAGAAATCGTTACTGAGATGACGGCAAATAGCTACTTATTCAGGTCAGCGCCTTCAGCGCTTTCAATTTCAGCTGTTTTTATAAACATCAGTTTTATCCCGCCGATTCTGCTGTCTGCTGCAGCAGCTTTTTGTATTATTGCTTCATTTTTTCCGGAATCAGGTTTTTCACTTCCGCTTATTGTTGCTGTAAACCTGAATTTTTCATCTTTCTCCTTCATTTTCAGTTCTATCAATGATACATCGGGAAGTTCATTCTGTATAATTTCACCGGCTGTTCGTGTGGCCCGGCTGATCAGAAAGCCATGCTTCATATATATAAAAACAGGAATTGAAATTGTAGTGAGTATTATTATTGAAATCAGTATCTGATATATTGCCCGTTTTCTCACTGCTCCGTCTTCAGCGGCAATGGGATGTATCTCCATCCCCCAGAAAACTATTGCCCCGGCCAGTGAAATTGATACAAGATTTATAAGGAAAAGCAGCGCTGCGCCGGATGCCACAGTTTTATTAAGTGTGCCTATACCTATCCCGATAGTGCATAACGGCGGCATGAGGGCAACAGCTATTGCTATACCGACAAGGGTGTTGCTGATCCTCTTGTTTGCGCTGCCGTATGCTCCCACAAGTCCCGAGGCAAATGCAACTATTATATCAAAAATTGTCGGGGATGTCCTTGCTGTAATTTCCGTTGAATAACCTTCCATCGGTATCAGAAAGGCAAGAGCAGACGAGATAAACAGTGATATCATAATTCCTTTAAAAAGTGAGAAGGCGGAAGTACGTATCAGGGGGATATCTCCCCAGATTACCCCCAGGGAAAAGGCAAGGATGGGGGTCATTAATGGGGCGACTATCATGGCTCCGATTATTGTTGCGGTAGAGCCCTGAAGCAGACCCGTTGTGGCAATAAGACATGATAGAACTGTAAGAATGTAATATTCAATTGTTGGGCTTGCACCGTTGAAAAGGTTCTGGTAAACGTTCTGATCCTGTTTCTCTTTTTCACGAAGTCCTTTATAGAGTTCCCTCTTGGATTTCCAGAAACCGATATCCATGTAGTTTTTCAGTGTCCTTTCTTCCGGTTCGATTACATGTCCCATGAAGTTTTTAAGGTCGTCAATGCGGGCATTTTTTTTCTCTTTTGTTTTTTCGCCGGTTTCATTTTCATTTCGTGTTTTATTTTCCGGTTGAGGTTCCTTTTTTTGAACAGGTTTACCTTGAGATGTTATTTCGGATTTTTCCTTTTGTGCTGGTTCCGGCTTAATAGAAGAGTCAGGTTCTTTCTGATGAAAAAACCGGCTCATTTTATCAGTAAATTTTTCGGCCATTAGATTTTCTCCGGTTCAATGTTTATATGAAATTGACTTGCAGCAGATAATTTTTGTTAATTATCGAGTATTTTTTGCAGAAGCTCCCGGGCTGATGCTTCAGGTCCTTTTCTTTCCCATCCCGGTATGCCGAGTCTTGTGCGCATCTGGCCTACGAATATTCCCCTTGAGAAAAATTCATTGAAGTATTGTTTTGCGATGTCATCATGAATCTCCATATATTGAAGCGGTCCGAAAATGTTCGCAAAGTAAGTCCCCGTAATACCGGTTGAGGATGTTGTACCTTTGCTCATAACTTTTCCTTCTCTGAATACCGCAATAGCCTCTTCAGGTGTATTGAATTTCTGAAGAAGCGGTTTATCGTCACCCGGTTCTTCATAATTATTCGCATAAAGAACAAAATCTATTTTGTGGCCTTTCATAATCGTCCCATAAGTTGTAACAGGGAGTATAATCCTGGCATTTGTCTGCCCTGCACTCATTATTACGGCAGTATCAAGTCTTTTAAAAGCGTAACCGGGCATCAGGTCGTCAAGCCGTAAAAATGCGCCGATTTCAGAACCATAAGCCATAATTGTTTTTTTATCAGCTATTTCTATTGATCCCATGTCATCAGCTACTATTACAATGTCCTGAATGAACTCATCTCCGATATATCTCAGCGCTTCAAGGGTCTCCGACTTGCCTGCTCCTGAATCACCCATAAGAAGAAGATTCGCTTCCTTGCCTCCCTTCAGAATTATCCTTACAAATGCGCCATGAAAAGGCATTCTTCCCATTTTCATCATTTTGATATTATGAAGAGTGAGTATCATCTTCTTCAGGTATCCGAAATAACCGAATTCCTCTCTGCCGGGAATAGCTCCGACAAGAATATTATTTTCGGTATCCTCGTAAAACACAGTGGGGAAAACTCCCAGACCGTCAAGTGCAGCGCCTTCAACACCGTATGCATAAACTGCATCCGGTTTTTTTGTCAGGTCCTCTTCATCCGCGAGTTCAAAAAGGTTGCAGAGAGACATGCCGTGATCAATAAATATTTTATGAAAATAGACAAATATCAGAAGCGGCCCTACTTTAGCAGGGTAGCAGAGCCAGTCATCAGTTTTTATATTGAAGAGATTAAAGGGATTATTATCTATTCTTTCAAAGGAGCCTGTTCTTTTATTCATTGACGGGTTGAGGATTAATGGGGGGGCTAAAATTATTTTTCTTATTACAGGCACTCCGCTGAATTTTCTGTATGGCCCGAAGTCCATGAGGTTGTCATAATGTCTTGTTATGGCAGTAATATCAACACCGGCCCTTGTCTGCCTGTATGTCTGGGGTTCCTCCTCGGCAAGGTTTTCTTTGATATCCCTATAGGTGTTTTTAATAACATTGTTAAGCCTTTCAACAGTATCGTCTATGATGCTTCTTGTCCTTATTTTATTAAATGTTTTCGACGTTCTGTAGATCAGGAACCTGTCATGTGAGAGCCAGAAATAATAAAATTTATCCAGAAGTTCAAGAAGGAGGGCTTTCTTGCCAAGAAGTTTTTCGGAACCTTTCACAACTCCGGGCACCTTGTCGCTTTTCAGCTTCGCAAGAAAACGGAATGTTTCAATGAGAAGTTCAATGTCCTTTTCTCCAATCTCATTCCCGTCGGGGAACTCCTCCTTTGTAAAAACATCCTTTATTTTTTGAGGAATGGCTTTTGTCATTTTATTCAGCAGGCCGGAATCCTCTTCGATGAAAATGTCAAGAAGCATTGATTTTTTAACAACAAGATTATCAATGAATATTTTAATCATTTCTTTAAAAACACCGCTGTCCAGTAATTCATCCGATGTCTGGCAGATTGGCCTGTCCAGTGTTAATATTGCTTTATTGCCTAACACTTCCATTTTATTTCCCCTTGAATAAATATTAAGTTGCCAAAAAGCCCGCAGGTTATTATTCCTTCTGCTGATAAACAATATGCCTGTTTTATTGTTAATTTAAGCTTATCAGAGTTAAAAGTCAAATTTGAGATTATAATAAATATATAAAAAGGAGGGGGGATGTCTTTCAGAATACGGGGCGTTTATGATGATTTTCTTCCTGTTAACCGCAGGGCAATTGAGCAGATTCTTAAAATTACTGAATCTGAAATTGCTGATATGACTGAAGCGGCTCTTCAGAAAATAAGAGCATTATTTTCATGCCCTGTTGTCAGCCGCATGAGGCATTACTTTTTTGTAGCTGAAAATAATAATGGTGATATTCTCGGTTTTGCCCAGATGTCTTATTCCATTGATATAAATTTCTGTTTTCTTGATCTTCTTGCCAACAACCCTTCAAAAAGAACAGGAGGTATAGGGGAAGCACTTTATAACAGGGTCAGAGAGGAGGCGAAATTTTTGAATTCAAAAGGACTTTTTCTGGAGTGTATGTCTGATGACCCGGTTTTAATAAGCGATGTTGCACTTCTCAGGCAGAACAGATCAAGACTTAAATTTTATGAAAGGCTTGGAGCAAGACCGCTCTTGAACCCCGCTTTCGAAAAACACTGCCATGAGTATTACGGCAATCCATATTTTCTGCTCTTTGACAGTCTCGGAAATGATGCAGAACCGGCGCTTAAAGAGGCCGGTAAAATTTTTATTGCAGTTGTGGAGAAAAAACATAATAAAAATGCGGATGATAAATCTGTGAAAGAAATACGCGATGCCATTAAAAGCTATCCCATTGTAATAAGACAGCGGAAATATTTAAAAACTGAGCCTCTTTATAAGTTCTTTGATATTGCAGAAGACAGGAAAATTCCTGTTCTGTATAATGAAGGGCATGAGATTCATCATATTAAAGAGAAGGGGTATATGGAGACCCCGGTAAGGATAAAATCTATTCTTAAAAAAATTGAAAAAAGCGAAATCTTTATTAAGACAAAGTCACGCAGGTACAGCGAAAGCCATATAACAGCAGTACATGACAGGGGATTTGTTAGTTATTTTAAAAGGGCATCCGCTGCAGTGCCTCCGGGCGTATCTCTGTATCCTGATACTTTTCCCATAAGGAAAAAAGCAAGACCGCCCAAGAAGCTTGTATCCCGGGCGGGATATTACTGTATAGACATATACAGCCCTGTAAACAGGAATTCATACCTTGCCGCAAGGAGCGCCGTGAACTGTGCGCTTACAGGGGCGGATCTTCTCCTTGAAGGTTCAGGCGTCACCTATGCCCTTGTGAGGCCCCCGGGGCATCACGCGGAAAGAAGTTCATTCGGGGGGTTCTGTTATTTTAACTCTGCGGCAATTGCGGCAAACTATCTGAGCAGGTATGGAAAAGCAGCAATACTTGATCTCGATTACCATCACGGCAACGGGCAGCAGGACATTTTCTACAGCAGGAGCGATGTGCTGACAATATCAATCCACGCTGATCCTGATTACGAGTACCCTTATTTCAGCGGTTTTAGCAGTGAAACAGGTGAGGGGGAAGGGGCAGGATTTAATTTCAACTATCCTTTACCTGAGAAAACGGAAGGGGAGCAATATTTCCGGACTCTGAAAAAAGGGATCAGGGAAATTGAAAAATTTAATCCTGAATTTCTTGTTATAGCTCTTGGTTTTGATACAGCAAAAGGCGACCCCTCAGGGAAGTGGTCGCTCCTTAAAGATGATTTTTACAATAACGGGAATCTGATAGGCAAATTAAAAAAAAGGACCCTTGTTGTGCAGGAGGGGGGATATGACAGCAGGGTGCTGGGAATTAATGCTTTAAGTTTCTTCCAGGGGCTTTATTCAGGAAGGTACGAAAGAACGGGTAAGTCCAAATAGATATTTAATTACTTACCCGTTTTGGCCATTTTAGATATCCGGTTCAGTATAAAACCGGGAACTGTATAGTTTTCCGGAAGGTAACTTTCCGGGATAGTGCTATGGTTGCCGTCACGTATGGCTGAATAGGCAGGAGAGAGTATTTCTATACCCTTTTCATTGAATACATCCTGTATATTGCAGTGCAGTTCGGAGTATATAGCCGCCATTCTGTCCGCCCTGTCTGTATAGACGTTCAGTTCGTATGCAACGTAATAATCATTAAGCGCGTTCTGCAGAACAAATGGGACAGGCTCTCTTTTTATATTCTCGCCGCACCTTGCGGCTGACTCCAGGAGCGCGTTATGAACATCTCTCCATGGGACATCGTATCCAATAGTTACAGATGTGTGAAGAATCAGCCCTTTTTCAGATGCAAGGAGGCTGTAGTTAATAATATGGCCTGAAAGTACCGAAGAGTTCGGTATTGTAACTACTATATTCTTTACAGTTTTAATCCTTGTTACAAGGAGTGTCTTTTCAATTACCTCTCCTGACGTATCGCCGATTTTTACCCTGTCCCCTGTTTTAAAGGCATACATATACGTTAGAATTATTCCCGCAACCATATTCGCGATAACTGAAGTTGAACCAAGTGAAAAAAGGATACCGAGAAATATTGATACGCCCTTGAAAGCCTCGGAGTCTGAACCAGGCAGGTAAGGGTACACAACGATCAGGGTGAATATAATTATCATGAAACGTACTATTTTGTGAGTTGGATCGGCCCATTCAGGGTAGAACCCGGGAAACGATAAACTGCCTTTTTTTATCTCGTCAAAGAAAATCCGTGATAACCGGATAAGATACCTGTTTAAAAATATAATAACAGCTATAAAAATCAGGCTGGGGATGTATGATACAAATGTTAAAACAACAGTTTTTAGAGGGGAGAGTATCCACGCGAAAAGTGTATCAGCCCATGTTTTTGTAAAACTGAAATAACTGAATACTATGGGTATAATTATGTAAAGCAGAAAGATATTCATAGCGAAATTGAAAAAAGATACAAGTCGCTGGAGTATTATAACTATCTGATCTTCAGTGAGAAGTGTTATATTTTTCATCACAAGTGGTGTTATGAATGTTCCTTTCCATTCATTAATATTTTTTGAAAGGATTAATGACAGGAGCTTGACTGTCTTAAATAATCCCCATCCGAAAGCGGTGGTAACAACTGTTAGTACCAACCCCCAGAGTATATCTTTTATACCCTCAGCCTTTGATGTGGGGAAAAGAAGAAACATTGCATCGATAAAAAGGTATACAACTATAAGAGAAATAAATAGGCGCAACCCCCGGAGGAGGAGCACAACTGTTGATACTATTGTTTCGTCAGTGATCAGTTCGTGATCTTTGATGTGTATTGTTTTAAAAAAAATCCCCTTCGCGGATTCAGTTTTTACATACAGTTTTTTAAAACTTTTTCCAGCGATATATATCAGTACTATCTGAAGGATAAAGAGAAGTAAAGCTACACCGGCCTTGATTATATTAGCCCTGTTGTTGACAATAAATGTATATATATCCGAGGGCTTTTTTATAACAGCTATGTCCGGTATGTCTTTAAAGGCATCTTTAAGTAAAGCAAGGTAATCTGCCGCAAGCTCCTCATCTGTTTTACCGGCGATATCAGCATCCTCTTTTGTTATAGAGAGGATGGTATTTTCTTTATAAATTATATCAGTTGTGAATTCACCTTTTACAAGGCTCATTTTATCAGGGTTGAAACTCCCTGTTTTTTCGATATCTGAAATACGGGTTGAGATAGCAGCAGCTCTTTCAGCCTTTGAGTATGGGCCGAGATCTGAATATATCTGAAACAGTTTTTTCTCTTTAAATACTACAGATGGATAATCCGCATCAGCCGCAGGTAAATCAGCGGAATATAACGGGGATAGAAACAGAATAAAAGCCAGGATGATTATTGAAAATGCTGTTTTTGGCATTATCTCAACCTCGAATAGTTTCTGATAAAATATAATTATAATACAGAAATTTATCTATATTTACGGTAATCAATAATTCCTTTTAAAATATACCCTGTGACAAAACCTGTTGCCAGTATTAAAAAAATAAGTAATATAAGAGGGATATCAATGCTGAAAAACAATAAATTAATAGTAACAGGCTGCAGGTTGGCCATTGATATTATTGTTGTAAGTACAGCAATTGTAATAATAATAATATTTGATGTTTTTTTTACGAGTTTATTGCCTTCAGGTTTTTTTAATGATTTGTCTTTTATTTTCACAATAAGCCCCCTTTTTTGTCTTATAAATTTAAACTGAGAATATAATAGATTTGTTGGTAATTTAATATTAATTTCTTAAAAAATCTCAGCAGAGTCAGTTTTAAAAACAATCACAATTTTATAATGTCTATATACTCCTTCCGGTTATTCTTCCTGAAGATTAATAACATGAACGCTTTTAATGAAAAGAATGGCCGGCATATCGCTATACTTTGCTATCTCCTTATCAAAGAAAAACTCTTTAAGAATAAAAAACCGGCTGTTCTCTTTTTCAATATAATTACCCGGTATACCCATCATTATAAGGTCCGCGCCGCATGAGATGTTAAAGAGGCTCTCTTCAAATGATTCATCTGAATATGGCAGTATGACAATGTCACCGCTTACACGCGATTTATCAAGAAGTTCCGTAAGTTCTTCTGTAGCTGAATCGACCGATTCGTTCTCATTTAGTTTTCTGATAATCCTGATTTTACAAATTTTATGTTCTTCATGTTTATAGGTGTTATTCATTATATAGGCAAGCAATACCATTAAATTACCGTTCTTTTCACCTCTCCACCATATATCGATTTGTTCCATTTTATTAAGTCTGGAACCGTTTTTCAGAAGCAGTATATTTTTATTAAGCTCAAGAATTTTATTAATTACTCTTATATTGTCAACTTTGGTTGAAAACTCAAGCAGAACAGTATTAGCCTCAAGCCCGCCGGTAAAAGGCTGCTGTATAATGCTTAATATTGATTGCGTAATGTCATTAATGGCTATTATCCCCGCCGGAACCGGCAGATTTTCAATCCGCGGGATATCATCCTTTTTTTCAGAACTTATTATGCTCAATACAACAATACCTTTATGTGAAGCAATCATTGAGGCTATGTAGGCGATTTTTGTATGGTTATTTTCTTTACCTGTAAACGAAATGGCTGCCATAATAGGCCTCCAGTTTTTTGTGCCCATTACAATCCTGTTAAGGGCTTTCAGGGTGGATGTAACGAAAGAAAACAGCACGCCCCACCAGACTCCTTCCAGTTTACCTGCTGTTTTATATTTGAGAAGCAGTCTGAATATTATGTATTGAACTATTACTATAATAATACCGATAAGCCAGCTGAATAACAGAATGGAAATGATGGATGACAGGAATCCGTATAAGGGGATGAGCAGATGCCCTCCTGACGCAGGCCTGAACGAGGGGTTGCCGCTGATGCTTTCAAGAAAGGCGGAGCCATTGAGCCATCCATAGACAACAAGAAAGCAGATACCGACAATGGTTGCCGCAATATTTATACTCCCCAGCCAGATTATACCCATACCGATAAAACAGGTAAATACAGTAGCGAAACGCGGTTCCTCACCGTCCTTTTTTATATCATTTCCGAGAAAAAATAAAAAACGGGGGAGGATATCGTCTTTTGATAAAGCCTGAAGAGTACGCGGAGCTGTCATAAAACAGCTCAGGGCTGAGGAGCTTGTTGCTACAAGAATCCCTGTTAAAACGATAAGTCCCGGTATGCTGTGAGGAAATGACTTTTTAAAGCCGAGAATATCAGTTAATATGTTACCCTGGGGGCTCTGGCCGATATAGCCGGTAACAAGGATTTCATGTTTCATAAGGGAAAAAAGAAATGTGCTGGCAATATAAACACAAAATGTAATACCTATTGCCCAGAATGTGCCAGTTACTATACTGTGTTTCGGGTCCTTCAAATCACCGCTCATACCTATGCCGGCATCTAAACCTGTGACAGCGGGGAAAAACTGGGTGAATGCAATAAAAAATATTGCAACAGTTAATGTTCTGTTACCTGAAAGATTTATATTGCTAAATGAGTTTACAAATACACTGTTTCCATTAAAATCAATGCCGATAAATGGTGACAGAAAAATTGTCGCTATACTGACAAAGAGAACAATAAGTATAAAAGTCTGAATACTCAGGGTAAAGTCAGCCCCTATAAAAGCAATTATGAAAAAAAGAAGAAATATTATACTGGCAATTATCTGTTTTTGCATCAGGATATTATCAGTAGATATACCCGTCATAAGGGGATTTGACTGAACCAAAACTTCTATGACAGGCTGCAGCGGTTCTGCAAATCCGATACAGTAAAAACCTATTGAAGCAGCCTGAGCCAGATAAAGCTGAATTCCGATGGAACCACCCAGGGCTTTACCGAGAGATTTTTTTGAAAGTGCATACATCCCGCCGCCTTCAATACTGGTCAGGTTTGTCGCACAATCCGACAATGAGAATGAAGTGGCAAAAGTTACCGAGTGTGCCAGAATTATAATACCCAGCATGGGAATCAGTCCCAGATCTCCCACCAGAGCAGGCAGAATCAGAAAAAGGACTGTCCCGAGGATTGCTTCTGTTGAAGGGACAAATACACCTTTAAAAGTGCCGAATTTCATTTTTGTTTTTATCCTGTTATTTTTAATATACTCAATGGGTAAGTATAAAGTTCAAAAATATAATCTAGGATGTTTACATTGTTTTATAATTTAAATAATAAAAATTCGGGAATCAATAATTTATTTTTAAAGGGCAAATATATATTTTTATAGAATAAATTTAAATACCTCATAATAGATACAGGTGGAGGGGCATTGACCATTGGCGGTACTGCAGAAGAGAAAGGGAGGGGGGGAAATAACCTGAGTGGGGATTATTATATATATTATGGATGGAAGAGCTGAATGCATGATTCAGCTTAAGAGCTTTTACTACAGGCGTAATGTCTGATGAATCGAGATTTATAGGATATAAAATGGCAGAAAACTTTAACTGACCTGTCTATGAAATGCTTTGATTTTTTTCATTGTCTTCAGTTTTCGGAGGGAAGAATAGTGATAGAGGTTTTTTCTTTACTTCCCCTGCAATGGCTTTCAGTATTTTTGAAAAACTTGTCAGTTTTAAATTTCTGGATCTTAAAGCAACATTAAGAGCCAATATAAAACTTACCCAGAGATTCAATGATGCGATAAGAACAATATAAAAAATATAAAGCAGAAGTTCATAATAACCGGGGGTATTTGCAGACACGGCATATCCGAAATTAGCAGATGAAAACGCAACATGCCTTATCCCGAGAGGAATATTTAACAGATATCCGATATACGAAGTCGCCCCCAGCAGGACTCCGAATATAAAATTCCCCGCGAGAGCTCCGTAGTTTTCATCCATATAGTTTCCAAGTTTTTCTCTGGCTGAAAAAGACATTATTTTTTTTAAAAGCGGATGGTGTTTCAGCCTTTCACCCAGTCCGAGGCAGGCAGCCCGGTTGTCGAAATAACCTGCCGCAAGCCCCGAGACAAAAAGCCATACCCCTGCTATAGCGGCGTGTAGAACGGCCAGGCTAGCGACAGGTGTAAGCTCGTAGAGAAGATGTGCGCTTTTTTTATCTGTCACAATAGGTGTGCCTGTAAAATTAAGAAATAAAAAGCCCAGACCAAATGAGAGTATAATAGCGACAGAAACATTTCCTATGATCGCTATAAACTGGGACCTGGAAACCTGGATCAGGAGACTTGCGAGAGTATCCGGATTTGCTCCTGCATTACCCTCCTGCTGGAGAACACTGGCAAATTTTGAAGCGGTCATCGCGGGCTGTTTGGTGGCAACAGTGAAATGCATGATGTGTATTATCATGAAACCTATACCGTAATTCAGGCATACAAGAACTGTCTGGCTTAAAGGGGGTAAACCGAGTCCTGTTATATTGATTTTAATTAGGGCCATTGCCGCAATAAAAATCCCGCCGCCGGCCCCCGAAAAAAGCATTTGAAGGTAATCCTTTCTGTTTTTTGTTATATAGTGTTCACCATGGTCGCTTGTGTTTTCGGTAATGCTTATTGAAAGCAGCCTGATGTTCTGGTTAACAAGAGTCCTTAAACTGTATCTCTCTATGCTGGCGTTAACAAGTTCCGTGAAAAATTCCACAGCAGATTTTTTTGATTTTTCAGAGGGCCCGGGGTTTAATAGATCTAAAATCTTCTTTATTCTGTCAAGGGTCTGGTCAAGTCGTTCAAGCAGATATGATAATGAAATGCCTGTCCCTTTTTCAACAGATTTTTTTCTGAAATTTTTTACGGCAAGCATGCTCTGATCAAGCAGAACTCTTGCGTGGGAATCATCCTCAAACTCATCTTTTTCTCCTGCGATCCATGCTTCATAATTTCTGCAGTATGAAGAAATTTCTCTTTGCAGCGCAATAAATGCTGAATCATAATCTACAATAGAAGGGTCAATTCTTACAAGGTCCTGTTCGAGCTCTTCACCTGCTACCCATATTGAAAGCATTTCAAGCGCGTAGAGAAGTTCACTTATGGTCCTGGAAAGAATTTTTTTCCCTTCTCCGGGTTTCCGGTTCCATAATATTTTAAACAGGTAGAGCCAGCTCTCTTCAGGAAGTTTTTTTACCCATTCATAATCTTTTTCTTTGCCAAAGATAATACTGAGGGCGTCAGAAATACTGCTTTTGTCCGGAGGTGCCGGATTTATATGCTCATATATGCGGTTGAGAAGCTCAATTAAAAAACCTTTCCTTGAGAAAATGCCGAGTACCGCAAATGCAAGGAAATAATTGGCGTTTTCGAGCCAGTCTCTTAGAATCAGCCCAAGTGCTTCATCCGCTTCGGGATTTTCGTTTAATACTTCTCCAAGATGTTCAATTTTTTTTATGACGGTTTCAATGTTTTCAGATGAGGATGGTCTGAGCCAGCCGGCAATTTTTTTTAGTATTTCAACAGGGTCGTCCGGTTCTGATAAAATTATATCAATTATACCGGAGGTTTTTTTTTCTTTACCTTTAAAAAAAAATTTCATATTTTTCCCTGAGTTTAGATTAGCACCGGACGGAATATTAAATAATGCCACCCGGGACCCTCTATCTTCTCCGGCTTTCTCCATTACTGTATCATCTATTATAAAAAAACTGTACTGCTTTTCTTCGTTGATTTTTCAGATAAGCCCGATTTATTCGCAATAGATCTTCACCGGTCAAGCTTGTGTTCATTATAAACTTTATATCGTAACTGCCATCCCTTTAATATAGCTGACTTTCATTAAGAATTGAAATCGTATAACAACAATCATGTTCAATTATTCCGTTCATCAAATTCTTAAAATCCTTCTTTTGCAATTTGGAAAATATTCTTTTTTCGGCTATAAAATACCTGTCTTCTTCTCTCTGTTGTTTACTTTTTTATCCATGATTAAAGCCGTCTTTAAAATACTATTCATAACAGGGCTTTAAATTAATACTGTTTTTTACCCCATTATCTTTTTATTCAAATAAACGCCTAACTCAAGTAGTTTATCTGTTCAATGGTGACAGTTTTAATATTAATACATCTTTCTTTTTGAAAAACCGGTCCCGATTACATTGAATGTATTTTCAATAATAAAGATTGCATTCTCGTCATTTGAGAAGACTATCTCTTCAAGAGGTTTCAGCATAATATTATTTGTTATAGCCATTATAATATTCCTTTCTTTTTCTTGTTTGATTGTATTCCCTTTGATGAAAGTAGTGCCAAGTTTAAGCTTTTCATGCATTTCATCTGCTATTTTTCTATTACTGTCAGATATAATCATGACAATTTTTCTCTGGTTAAATAACGCCAGGGTGTATTCAAGTACAAAGGAAAGGATAAAAACAAAAATAAGTGATGCAATAATGAGATCAATATCAAGTACAAAAAGGGATATTGTGAAAAGAACGGTATTGAATATGAAATATACTTTTCCTATACCGATATTATACCTCTGGTTAAGTATTATTGCCACTACATCAAGGCCGCCCCCTGAGCCGAGAGAGCGCAGAATCATCCCGCTTCCGAAACCGCAAATCACACCCGCAAGTATTGCCGCATAGAGCTGGTTTTTAACAGCGAAATTGACATTAATAAGTTCATATGATAGGGTCGTAATTACCATTGCGTAGAAACTGTATAGTATAAAACGTCTGCTCAGGGATCGCCATCCGATTATAAACAGAGGTATATTAAAAAGAAAGTACCAGATACCTGCAGTTATCCCCGGAACGACATAATAACAGAGTACACCAAGGCCGAAAAGACCGGCAGGTATAAAATTATGATGAACAACAACACCCTTAACGCCAAGTGAGAAAGTAACTGCTCCTGCAGTTATTATGAGCAGATTCCACCATGCACTGTATTTGAATTTTTCAAAATTCATCTTAAAACCTTTATATTTTTTTTCTCCGGTTAAACCTCTGAACATGCCGCCTCTCAGGTTTAATCCCGAAACAATCTTCGAATAGTAACATACTTTTTTTTATCTGTTATTATAAAAATAATGTCTGGCAATCTAAAAATCCACAACACAGCAGTCAATTTAAAACTTTTTAGTTATTATCAGTAATAATTCCTAAATATATATTTTAGTGTAAAAAGCAAAAATTACATACCCCCTCTGCCTTCAGCGGCGGAGGTAATAGTGTTTTTTTTTACCTGAAATAAGTTAAGGAATAAATACTGAGTGATTATTGATTATTTTTCAGACAAAATCAGTTACTTTAGATTATATTTATTATCAGAATAGGCCTTTTGGATTGTAAAAAAACCGTGATGAAATAATACAGAGACTGATTTTGCAGGACGGGTAAAAGTGACCATTGAAAGTATTCTGAAATATCGTATAATAGATATCGGGAAGTTGTCTGTTACGGCCGGTAATTTAATCGGGATAACGGTCTTAATCCTTTTAACCGTGTTTCTTGTGCGTTTAATTACCTCTTTTATTAAAAGGAGGGGAGGGAGAAGTTCGGGCACAGACGGCAGGCTGCTGTCAATAATTCAGCTGGTAAAATATGGAATATGGACTCTCGCTGTAGTTGTCGGCCTGCAGACTCTCGGGGTGGATATTACAATCATAGTTGCCAGTTCCGCTGCGATACTTGTTGGTCTCGGTTTCGGTCTTCAGAATGTTTTTCAGGATTTTGTATCAGGTATTATTCTACTGGCGGAAGGTTCGATTCATGTAGGGGACATCGTTGAAGTTAATGGAAAAGTCGTACAGATAAAGGAGATATCACTGCGGACATGTTCTGTAAGCACGCGGGAGGATAATGTCTTAATTATTCCGAATCATATGTTTATTCAGGATGCTGTAATCAACTGGTCGCATAATCTTGAACCTACAAGATTTTCACTTGAGGTTGGGGTCTCTTATTCATCAGATGTCAGGCTGGTGTCGCAGGTCCTTATTCAGTGCGCTGAATCGAGCGATGAAATAATAAAGTCTGAGGGTTATATGCCTTTTGTCAGGTTTACTGAATTTGCTGAGTCAGCTCTTGTTTTCGAGCTGATATTCTGGAGTAATAACCTGTTCCGGATAGAGAACACAAAAAGCAATTTAAGGTACAGAATAATGGAAGCCTTTGGCGAACAGGGTATCGTTATTCCGTTCCGTCAGGTGGTTATCCACCGAAGCTGATTTATAAACCGGTTGATTGAGGTTGCCGTTATCTAAACAGGGTAATTGAAATTAATGAAAAATATTTTTAGTGGAAGGGGGTGCTGTAATGAAAAAAGAAAGTATAAAGGAAAATGTAACTGAACAGGAATTAATAGAGATACTTAAGACAGGAAATATTAAAATGAAGCGGCTGACCGTGGGTGTTCATTCCAGACTTGACGGAATTGAACTGAAATGGACAAGTCTTCCAAAAGACATCCTTATCGGCCCCATTGTCAGAAAAAATGAAGTAATACTCCCTGACGGAGATACAAAACTGAAAAATGGAGATGTAATAATTATTTTCGGATCTGAAAAAGATCTGGATATAATAAAAGAACTGCTGCTGGCCGAGGGCTTAATGGCGAGAATAAAAAGAATTATTGCAGGCCTGGTACAGCGCAAAAAGACAGCAATCGTTCCTTCAGATGAAAGCGATTATACATAACAGCGGTTTCCCCTCTCCGCTTTTAATTTCATGTTTCTGCAGAACAGAGCATCGGTTCAAGCATTTCGAAGCTTTCCTCTGAAGCCATGACGCATATTTCATCGTGCATATGAAGTTCAAAAGATGTGTGGTAAATGTAACGTTCAGTTCTGTTTCGTGCTATAATGAAAATTGTCACCCCCTCCGGAAGTGGATATCTGCCCGGAGGATTGTTTAAGAAGTCTTTGCATGTTATTTCGAACCATTTCAGTTCCTGTTTTTTTCTTGTGAAAACATCTTTCAGCCTTGTAAGGAATCCCTCCCATGAGAAATTATCTTCATCTCCCCGTCTGGTACCGAAAGCTAGTTTTATGTTTTCACTGTGTATGATTTCAGAAAGCTCCTCGTTGGCTCTGTTGTTTAATACGGTATAAAGATTGGTGAGCCCGAATGTGTCCTTCATAAAACTGCAGAAGAGAACATTGATTTCGTTGTTGTCGGATGCAGCCAGTACCGAGGTAAAATCATCCATTTCAACACCTATGTATGTTGACGGATCAAGAGCATTTCCTTCACAGCATATAAATCCTCTCTGCTCTGCCAGCCTGCAGTTTTTTCTGCTTGAGTCAACAAAGAGTACCGCTGTTTTGTCGTTACGCCATTTTTCGGCAACCATGAGAGATATGCTGTTCACTCCAAGTATTATAATACTTCTGTCACCTTCTATAAGTATTCTCAGTTGCCGTGCGAACAATTTTGCAGAAAGTCCCTGAAGAATGACCGTGACAGATATCAGCATGAATACCAGTATTTCAAGTGCGAATGCTTTTTCTATTCCTGAAGCCTGAAGTTTAATGGAAGCTATTGATGCAACGGACAGGGCTATTATCCCCCTGGGGCCGAGCCATGACATGAATAGTTTTTCCGGCACTGAAAAATCCTCTTTCCATGTACTGAGGAATATTACAGGGAATCTTGAAACAATAATAATAAAAACAACTATGAGTCCTTCAGTCAGATAGAGATTTATATAACTTATTTTAAAATTAGCTGACAGCAGTACGAAAAGCATTGATATTACAATACGCGTTATCTGTTCCTTGAATGCAAGGATGGTTTCCTTTTCCCTGTAATTTATTGTGCTTAAAACCAAACCCATGATAACCACAGTGAGAAGTCCGGATTCCGGTGCGATTTTTTCAGAGGTTATATAGGCAAGAAAAACAAAACCGAGAACAAAGAAACTGTTGCTCCCCCTGGGGATGACCTTTGTGTCACATATAAGGTAGCGTGCAATAAACCCTGCAACAAGACCTGAAATTGCGCCGGCTGCCATCGCACCTGAGAAACCTGCGATTGAGAGAATCAGTTCATGCCTTGTAAGCACGAACTCAAGTGTAATAATTGCCAGTATGGCACCAACTGCATCAATCAATACAGCTTCGCCGTTGAGGAAGTTTTTGACTTTATTGCTTATCGGTATATAGCGTAGAACAGGTTTAATCACAGTAGGGCCGGTAACAACAACAAGGGATGCAAATATTATTGAAACTTCCCAGGGAAGGCCGACGATATATCTTGCGGCGAGGAAGGCGGCAGATACTGTAACTATGACAGAAATCAGAATATCCCTGAACAGAACAGTCCTGAGAGACCTTATCTGGTTGATGTTCAGGGAAAGCCCCCCTTCAAAAAGTATGATTATTACAAAAACGGTAATCATTGAACTCAGGCCGTTCCCAAGTGACTGAGGGTCCAGAACACCTGTGAATCCGGGGCCTGCTATGATGCCCATCGCAAAATAGAAAAGTATTCCCGGAATTCTGAATCTTTCAGAGAGAACTATCCCTATTGTGCCGAATATAATACTCAGCAAAATTGTCTTTATTACTAATCCTGTGACCATGGGTCTAACCTTATGATTGTATTATTTTTTCACTTTTAAGGATGATGCTGCAGCGTGCAATTAAAATTTATATGAAAATATGAATTTAAAAAAATAATTATTTATTGAACAGAAGGCCGGTTTGATTGAGATAGCTTCAATTTTTTTTAACCGAAAACTGCTTGACTGGATATTGACAGATTTTTATATATCAGACACTTCATGGGTTGCTCTATTGAAGTTATTTTTTTTAGAGAAAACAGGAAAAATATAGAGAGGAAGGAATATGAAGATTGCAGTTGCAGGGACCGGGTATGTCGGTTTATCAATAGCGGTACTGGCGGCCCAGAGGCATGAGGTAATAGCTGTAGACGTTATACAGGAGAAGGTTGATCTTATAAATAATAAGATATCTCCAATTGAAGATGATGAGATTTCAGATTTTCTTAAAAATAAAAATCTGAATCTGAAAGCAACAACCAGCCCTGAAGAGGGATATACAGGGGCAGATGTAATATTTGTTGCCGGTCCCACTGACTATAATACAGAGGGTAATTTTTTTGATACATCTGTAATAGAAAAGATATTTGATGATATAACAAGGTATAATAAAGACGCCATAGTCTGTATAAAATCAACAATCCCTGTCGGTTATACTGAAGAGATCAGGAAATCGTATCCCGGTATGAAACTTATCTTTTCACCGGAGTTTCTCCGTGAAGGGAAGGCGCTTTATGACAACCTTCATCCTTCAAGGATAATAGTGGGTGAAAAATCGAAGGAGGCCGAGGTTATAGCCGGGATACTTAAAGAGGGATCTCTGGATTCCAATACTCCTGTACTGTTTACCTCATCCACTGAGGCTGAAGCAATAAAGCTTTTCGCAAATTCATATCTGGCCCTCCGCGTCGCATACTTTAATGAGCTTGATTCGTATGCTCTTAAATACAACCTGGATACAAGGCAGATAATAGAGGGAGTCGGCCTTGACCCGAGAATCGGTATGCATTACAATAATCCCTCGTTCGGATTCGGAGGATACTGCCTTCCCAAGGACACAAAACAGCTCAGGGCTAATTACGAGCATGTGCCGAATAATATTATTCAGGCCATAGTAGATTCAAACAGTACAAGAAAAGATTTTATTGCTGATGTTATTCTGGCAAAGAAACCTAAAAAGGTGGGGATCTACAGGCTTATCATGAAAGAGGGCTCTGATAATTTCCGTGCTTCGTCCATTCAGGGAATCATGAAGAGGATTAAGGCCAAGGGAATTGAATGTATTGTATATGAACCTGTACTTAAAGATGATCATTTTTTCGGTTCAAGGAAAGTCACTTCACTTGAAGAGTTCAAACAGATCTCTGATGTTATTGTAACAAACAGGCACCATCCTGAACTTGATGATGTAAAGGAAAAGGTGTTCACAAGGGATCTCTTTACAAGAGATTAATATTTAAACACCATAACTCCGGGGGTGCCTGAAAGGGCTGAGATTATACCCTTTGAACCTGAACAGGGTAATGCCTGCGAAGGGAGAGATGAGTCCGCATATATTTTATTCCGTTATTAACTTTTGCATCGTCGTCATCTCCCAAATAATTCTATAGTTATCACTATCAGTTGTGTCATAATGTGTGGGGCCCCTTTCATGGAACCCCTCTTTCCAGCTATGCTTATGTTTAGCAGGAAAACGTCTTTAATGATTATGTAAGGGGGATAAATAAACAGTGGACTCGACTTATTAGCCGCATTGTGTTATAATAGTAGACAGGATAGTGCTCCGTGGTTTACTATTTTAAAGTTGCCGTATTATCTATCTTTAAAATGAGGAAATAATGAAACTCAAGGTTATCATTTTTATTACTGTAATTATTGCTATAACTATATCTTATACTGTAATCAGTTTCAGGGAATCCGCCATCGCCGGCTATGTTGAAGATTACCAGAAGATGACTTACAGGATTGAGAGAGATTTTATAGAAAATGTACCTGTATACAGGGATTTTGCGAAGCCGGCTTTAATTTCTGAACTGAAAAAGTTTGATCTTGAAAAACACAGGCTCCAGGTTAAAAAGTACGGCACCACTCCTTTAAGAAATATGGATGACATAAATGAAAGTGTCAAAAAGGGGGAGCTTGTACCCGCCGGCTCGGGGAGTAATGAATATTATTATTTCCACAATGTCCGTAAGGAATACAGGTATCTAACCCCTCCTGCAAGAGATGCACTCAGGATGGTGGCAGGAAGATTTCAGGAGAAAATAAAATCTCATAAGTCTGATCTTCCGGTGGTAAAACTGGCGATATCTTCTGTAATAAGGACCGTGAATTACCAGGAGAAAATTTTCGGGAGAAAATTCGTTTCGCTACACAGCTTCGGCGTATGTTTCGATATTTTTTTTGATGATTACTATATTAAGATTCCTGAGCCTGAAAAACATGAAGACGTATTTGACAGGTTGAGGAAATCTCTTCAAAGAAGAACCGGGTTTCTCATGGGTGACGCTCTGCGTGAACAGCTCAGAACTGTGTTAATGGAAACTCTTCTTGAGCTTCAGAGGGAAGGGGGGCTTTATGTTTTTCTGGAAGAAGATAACAGATGCTATCATATAACAATACTTCCCGGGAAGAGGTGATAAATGAATAGAATTCTGATTATATGTCTGGTTTGCGTATCTATATTTGCGGGTACAGCTTCCTATCCGGAAAGCAGCGCTGACCGTAAACAGAAGATTGCTGATGAACTTGGCAGAATCGCAGCTATGGGAGGGGACCACGCCGGTTACTCGGTTGAGATTCTTGGATTTCTGAGTAAAAAGTACGGGATAGAACCTTCTTACGGACGTGTCTATTTGCGGGGGTATCCCGGGGACCGTGACAGGGATGATGATGAAGTTGATTTTTACTCACTTCTTTCAGGAGGGCTGGCTATAAGGGAATCCCTTCAGCTGGATACTATAAGGTCTGCCGATGATTCAGGCAGAGATACAGATATAAGGATTCTTACTCCTCCACAGATAGACTCTCATCCGTATAATGAGATGATTAAAGGTAAAGAACCGGTTCTCTTTAAACTGGACAGTTTTATTCCGCAGGAATTTTATTCTGTCCATTTCAGTGATACTACCAGGGCTCTTGATTTTTTCGATTACCTTAACGAGGTGGGGGGCGGCCTGCACAGCAGGTTTACAATGACACCCGTTGAGTTTGATATTAAGAACAAAATAATGACTCAGCTTGCTCTTAAAGAGAATAAGGAGGCCCGAGCATTTTATAGTAAGGTTATTGAAGAGATGACTATTACCGGCTCTGACCCCTTCGTGATAGAGGGTACAGATGTATCGCTTGTCCTGAAAATAAAAATACCCGTTATGTTTAATTCAACGATTGCCCGTTACAGAAAAGAGTTCAGGAAAAAATTTAAAGCAGAGATGAAGACAATAAATGTTGCTGGAGTAAGTGCTGAATTCTTAACGGCCGGCTACAGGAAGGTGAATTCTATACTTGTCAGGCTTCCCGGTGATATTGTGGTTATTTCCAATTCCGTGAAGGCTGCAGAGAGAGTCATTCTGACTTATAAGAAAAAACATACCTCCCTTGCCGATGCGCCTGATTACAGGTACATGAGAACGATATACAGGGGAGAGAGGAAGAGCGAAGACGGTTTTATATATCTTTCCGAGGCATTCATCAGACATCTTGTGTCTCCTGAACTGAGAATCAAGGAGGCGAGGAGAATGGCGGCTGCTGTGAAACTTGCCACACTGGAAAAATTTATAATTTATTATTACCAGCTTAAAGGTAAATTTCCTGAAGGCATTAAAGATGTCCTGGCAGCGATGGATGAAAAGCCTCTTGTGCAGGAGGGGAGAAAAAAAACTGTAATGAACTATGCCGGGCTTTTCAGCAGACTTGATATTGCAGGTAACAGTTTCTCTGCAATTCATGAGCAGTACGGCCGGATAGGATATATGGTCCCGAATATTGAAGCAGAAGCAGGTATGGTATCCGGACATGAGGCTGAAAGTTATAATGTTTTTTCAAAGGAATACAGTGATTACTGGAAGGAGTATTTTGATCCAATAGGCGTGCGCTTCAGGTTCGCTGAAGGGGGGATCGAAATGGATACATGTATTCTTCCGCTTATCGAAAATTCAATGTATAATTCACTGAGGGAGATGTTCGGTGGAGGTCCGGGTAACCTGCAGACCGGGTATACAGTAAAAAGCGACATACTAAGTATGACCTTCAAGGTCGATTTTATGAAAATTCTGGCGTCAGGCGGCATGCTGGATGATATGTATGAAGAGTCTAAAATCCCTGCCCTGGATAAAATTTTCGGCAATGAGATACAGGTTCATATGGGGGATGTAGCTCCACTTATTGATATAGACGGTTCAATGCTGATGAGGGAGTTTTACAGGGGAGGATGGTCAGACAGGGAGATGATCGCCGGATTCCTGGTCTGGTCATTTTTTCACCCTATGCGAATAGCTGTACCTGTAAAAAAACCTGAAGAAGCTGTAAAGTTTCTGGATATGATGCTCTGGAGAGAAAGGAGCCGTCACGGCATTGACTTCGGCATTACAAAGTACGGAACGGAGTATCATGGTACGCGTGTCAATGTGATTAAAATAAATTACTTCGGTATAGCTTCCTCCAGGCTGTACTACAGTATAAAGGATGGAATGCTTCATTTTACAACAACTGAGGAATATATAAAGGAGCTGATTGACAGCGGTAAAGTGTCTGAGGAGAACGTAACGAAAAACATAGCAGTTGTTTTCAGGCCCGCAAATATGGTACGGGAAAAGGGCTCGTATACCTCAGGAATAATAGAAGCTGCCCTTGAAACAAGCGGCAGGAATAACGGTACCATAAAACTTCTTCACACTTTATTCCCTGATGCCGGATTTAACGAACTTCCGGATATTGCGCTGAAAAATTTCGGGTTCAGGCCGGTATGCCCCATGGGCGGGGAATATTCAATTAACTCAAAAGGGTATGTTGTTAACAGTGTTTACGGGAGCAGTTACAGCCCTTATGTGAAAGAGACTGATGATAATGCAGGAACTTCAGCTGTGATGAAAAGATTTTTTTCCACAAAGGAGATACGGCTTGAATTTGAATTTACTCCTGAGGGGATAAAAACTTTTGTAAAGACCAGGTAGCAGTGTTATTTTTATTTTTTGAAGTGAATATTATAAAGGGAGTAATGTTATGCATATAAAACGATCATTGATTTATTCATTGTTACCTTTATGCTTTTTTTTACTTACCCTGCAGTTAACCTCTGCCGGTGAAGATAAAGTTGTAGCTGATTTCCATCTGTTCAAGGTCGGTAAAATTAAAGTTTTAGCCCTCCGTGATGCCTCCAATGAAATGAAAGCGGAATTGATTGTTAACGGTGATCCCGATGTTGTGAAAAAGTACATGCCCGATGGGAAACTCCCTGCTTCGATAAATGCATTTATTATAAAGACAGAATCAAAAACAATTCTTGTAGATGCCGGTCTGGGTGAAGACGGGAAAAGGAAGGGGGTGCTTCTTAAGAGTATGAAAAGGGCCGGGATAAAGCCGGAAGATATAGATATGGTTTTACTTACACATACGCATTTTGATCATATCGGGGGACTTGTCCATAATGGTAAGGCTGTATTTACAAATGCGAAGGTCTTTCTGTCAGAGAATGAAAATAAAAGTCTATCCCCGGTTGCTAAGAAAATACTGAAGGTGTATGAACGTAAAATTTCAACCATTAAAGAGGAGCAGTATGTTTTTAAGGGTATAAAGGCTGTTGAGCTTGCCGGGCATACCCCGGGGCATACAGGTTTTCTGGTGGAATCGGAGGGGAAAGAACTGCTGATTTTCGGGGATCTTATTCATATAACCAGTTTGCAGTTTCCTCATCCTGAATTTTCTCTTAAATATGATTCAGACGTAAGAAGAGCCGTGAAAATAAGAAAAGAAATTCTTGAAATGGCAGCAAAAGAAAAACTTACAGTAGCTGGTGCTCATATAATTTTTCCCGGGATCGGGCGTGTCGAGAAGCAGGATAAAGGATACAGGTTTATACCTGATAAATAAAAAATACCATAATCATAAGGGGAAGAGCTATCCCGGCATAAATGCCGGGATGAACATTAAACTTATTTATCTTTAAAATTCCCTTTCCTCTTCTCTATAAAGGCTTTGACCGCTTCGTCTTTATCTTCCGTGCCGAAACAGTAAATTGACTGTGCCTGTTCGAACATCAGTGCCGCGTATGTGTTGCATTCTGCGGCGATGTTTACTCCGATTTTGCCGAACCTTAAAGCTGACGGGGGGAGCCCGGCCATTCTCTTTGCCAGCCTGGTGGCCATTCCCTGAAGCTCATCAGGTTTGACAAGATATTCAACCAGACCGATTCTGTATGCTTCTGCCGCGTCGATCTCGTCGCATGTAAGTATCATTCTTTTACCCTGTCCCGGGCCTAAAAGTTTCGGCAGCCTTGTCGTGCCTGTCTGGTCAGCTGAGAAGCCGAATCTGGTTTCAGGCATGGCAAATTTAGCGTCTTCAGAGGCGATTCTTATATCACAGCTCAGGGCAAGTTCAAGGCCTCCTCCATAGCAGATGCCGTTAATTGCGCAGATAACAGGTATGGATATTTCCTGAAACCTTGAGAATGCTCTTTGCAGAAAGTTCAGGTTGTCTTTGATGAACCTGGAGTTCACCGCTTTAAGGAAAGCCAGATCCGCTCCTGCAGAGAAATTTTTGCCATCAGAATTAAGAACAACGACGCGAAGCTGGTTGTTGGTCGCTACTTCCTCCTGCTTCTCGGCAAGGAGCTTTACCATCTCAAAATTTTCAAGATTGAGCCCTTTAGGATCGCAAAGCGTTATATAGGCAATATTGTCTTCGACAGTGAGTTTTATTACGTCATTCATTACGGGGACCTCTTATAATGAAATTGTATAGATAAAATATATTATCATTTTTCACATACAGTGTCAATATCCTTTTTTTTAATTCTGTCAACTGAAAGGATATATCTGACATATGCAGGATCGAATATCCAGCCCATAAAGGAATTGTTCTGCATGACATTAATCCTGAGGAGGTATAATTCATCATCAGTTTCGCTATTTACAAGGATGTACACGAATATATATCTCCCGGTTACAAAACCGGTAAATTCATTTCTGAGAATACGCCAACCCGGCTCCGATATTATTACTCTGATAATATCTCCCCTCTTTAACTCTCCATATCTCTCAAGGATTGCAGTAGTTACCTGCTTTTCAATGCCGGGATCGTTGTTTCGTGATGGAGGGATACATTTGCGGAGTTGAGGTTTTGTAAACTGTCCATTTGCGATTTTTCTGATATCCTCTCTAAGGGACAGATTGTAAGAAGTGTTCGCCCACCCCGTGGAAAAATTGATTCCGGTAATGATGATTAGATAACATAAAATGAATTTTTTCATATAAACAGTTTCTCATTTTATTCGTTTGAAGTAAAGACTAATATTAATCTTTCAAGCTTTTATACTGTTAAGTCTTTTCTAATTTACTTGAGTTAGGTATTTTTTATTATCATTTATCATATTAATCTGTCATTGCGAGGAGCTTAAGCGACGAAGCAATCTGTTCCGGATAAAAAATATTCAATATAAACCAGTATTGTTTCCAGCCTTAACAGATTGCCACACTCCCTCCGGTCGTTCGCAATGACATAATTTAAAATAATTATAATATTTAAATCAATAATCTTATCATCAATATTAAATTTCGCCTGAATCAAGTATTCTATTAATATGTAATGTGATTAATTATATTTAGAACAGACAGGGAAAGGTCGAATTAATTGAAATTGAAGTGTGTATAAAAGCAGAGGGAATAATCGGTTTTAACATTAAAATTATTCCCTCTGCGTATTTGCGAGTCAGACTCAGCTGTACATCTTGTCGATTTGATCAGTGTATTTATCAAGAACAACTTTACGTTTAACCTTAAGTGTCGGTGTCATTTCACCATCATTGACAGTAAGTCTTCTTGTGAGAATTGTATATTTTTTGATGACCTCATATTCCTCGAGCTCACTGTTGGCAGCCTGGATATCCTGGTCTATCATTTTTTTCAGGAGATCCTTTTCAACAAAATCTTCACCAACCGCCATGCACATCGGGGCAGGTTCGGTGATACTGATGACCTTTGATTTATCATAATCGACTTTCTCTTTTTCAAACAGTTCAAGGAATGCATCAAAGTTTGGTATGACAAGCGCTGAGACAAATTTTTTCTCACTTCCCACAGGTACAACTGTGTCTATCCATTTACTGAGAGAAAATTTGCTTTCTATTTTATTTGAAGCAACATTTTTACCTGTATCGAGCACCATGAGACCTTTTTTACGGTCAACAATCTTTATATAACCGTCAGCGATTTCTTCAACGATGTCTCCCGTCTTATAGTAGCCGTCATCAGTGAAAGCCTCTTTTGTCGCTTCAGGATTGTTCCAGTATCCGTAGAAAATATTATCACCACGTACCTGCCATTCACCGTCTTCGGCTATTCTTCCTTCAACCCCTATGCATGTGCATCCAACTGAGCCTGGAAGTACCTTG